>Ga0213872_10000082_pt1 | contig 88238 bp, 79 predicted proteins | sample VelepicomBERX_R2_FD_160071 | JGI IMG/M metagenome (GOLD analysis project Ga0213872, IMG submission 160071) | Rhizosphere microbial communities from Vellozia epidendroides in rupestrian grasslands, the National Park of Serra do Cipo, Brazil - RX_R2 | ecosystem: Host-associated > Plants > Roots >... | reverse complement strand
GCGAGCGCTTCACACGACCTGCCGCTTAACATGCGGCTCGGGCTTGTCTGAATCGACGGCCCTACAAAGAGCCTCGAACACAGAAATTCAGACAGCCCCGCCGGCGGAAATACGGCGATCAGCGTGAATACGGCTCAATCGCTCTCAGTCAGCGAACTAGCGGGTCTGATGCAGCTGGCCGGAGGCAAACAACTCAGCCTCTCGTTCAACGGAGCGCAAAGCCATCTCGGCATCCTGCAACCCGTGGTCAACGCGTCGACCGGGAACAGCTCTGTGAGCATGAATACGTCTCAGACATGGGGCGACGCTGATCTCCTCGCGTTGGTTCGAGCCGCTACATCCAAGGCCCTATCCCTCGACTTCAACGGTGCCCAAACCCTTGCGACGACCTTGCGGCAGTTGATTTCGGTTGCGGGCGCCAGTACAGCGATCAGTGTGAATACCGCGCAAGCGATGCCGTCCGCAGACCTTGTCTCTCTGATGCAATTGGCGGCGGCAAAAGCACTCAGCCTCGCTTTCAACGGCGCCCAAAGCGACTCGACCACGATTCAAGCCGTCGCGTCCGTCGCGGGCGCCGGTACGTCGATCGGGGTGAATACGGCGCAGGTCGTGCCGACCGCCAGCCTTGTCGCGCTGGCCAGGGCGGCGGGGTAGGACGTCATCGTGATGCCCCAACTCTTGTCGCGATGGCCCGCGGGAATTCGCCCGGCGATGTTCGCCGCATCACTACTCCTCGCTTGCAATGCGCCAGCTACCGACCATCGCTGTTCGACAGACATCGACGGCCGCATCGTTTGCCCACCCGCTGGGTCGCATTGCCTGACCGATCGCGATGGAACAGTCATGTGCTCGCCTGTCGACGGCGGCATCGAGATCGACATCTACGGCAACCCCCATTGCGGCCCCGGCTACTGCGTGCGGGATCAATATGGCAAGGTTTTTTGCTCGTCGACGCCTCGCGGCGCGAGCTCATTGGACCGCGACGGCAAGCCGGTCTGCACGGACGGCTGCATCCCGGGCCGAGCGGACGCCTGCGTGGTGCCTAGGCCTGAAAAGACAAAAGCCGCTCGATGAGCGGCTTTTGTTGAGGGCGCAGCCTGATTTAGGCCAGCTTCTCTTTGATTCGAGCCGACTTGCCCGAACGCTGGCGCAGGTAGTACAGCTTGGCGCGACGGACGTCGCCGCGGCGCTTGACTTCGACCGAAGCGATCAGCGGGCTGTAGAGCTGGAACGTGCGCTCGACGCCTTCGCCGCTCGAGATCTTGCGGACGATGAAGCTGCTGTTCAGGCCGCGGTTGCGCTTGGCAATCACGACGCCTTCGTAAGCCTGGACGCGCTTGCGCGTGCCTTCGACGACGTTGACGCTGACGATCACGGTATCGCCAGGGGCGAAGGCCGGGATGGTCTTGTTCAGGCGAGCAATTTCTTCCTGCTCGAGGGTCTGGATCAGATCCATGGAGTTTCTCCGGCGATCGTGGCGGCGGCTTGTTGAAGTTTGGGTTGCGCGTTCTTCGAATGCCCCGAGGCTTTTCTCTGAAGAAAACCCGGGCATACCATGGACACGCTCCCCGCCAGAGGATCGGTAAGCCCGTGAGTATAGCGCGATCAGCCCAGATTTCGCAAGAAACGCTCGTCCGCGGGGGTCAGCCGCCCGGCGGCCCGGGCCGCGGCGATCAGGTCGGGGCGGCGCCGCGCGGTCAGCTCGAGCGAGCGCTCGCGGCGCCAGCGCGCGATCTGCGCGTGGTGGCCGCTGAGCAGCGGCGCGGGCACGGACTCGCCGTCGAAGACCTCGGGGCGGCTGTAATGCGGGCAGTCGAGCAGGCCGTCCGAGAAGCTGTCCTGCTCGTGCGAGGCGGCGTCGCCGAGCACGCCCGGCTGCAGCCGCGCGATCGCGTCGAGCAGCGCGAGCGCCGGCAGCTCGCCGCCCGAGAGCACGAAATCGCCGAGGCTCAGCTCGAGCGTCACGTGGCGGTCGAGAAAGCGCTGGTCGATGCCCTCGTAGCGGCCGCACAGCAGCAAGCCGCCGGGCCCTTGCGCGAGCTCCTGGACCAGCGCCTGGTCGATGCGCCGGCCGGTCGGGCTGAAATGGATCACGGCCGGGCTCGCCTCGCCGCGGTCGACCTTGGCCGCTTCGAGCGCGCGCGTGAGCGGCTCGGCGAGCATGACCATGCCGGGGCCGCCGCCGAACGGACGGTCGTCGACACGGCGGTAATTGCCCTCGGCGTGCTCGCGCGGGTTCCAGAAACGCAGCTCGACCTGGCCGCTGTCGAACGCGCGGCGCGTGACGCCGCTCGTCGCGAACGGCACGAACAATTCGGGGAAAAGCGTGATCAGGTCGAAGCGCATCGCGCCGTCAAACCCTAGAAATCGAGGCCCCAGTCGACCGTGATGCGCCTCGCCTCGAGGTCGACCGCGTCGACATAGGCCGAGACGAAGGGCACGAGGCGCTCCTCGTCGGGCTTGGGCGTCTCGACGCCGACCGGCGCGATGCGCAGCACGCTGTGCGGGCCGGTCTCGATCAGGCCGATCACGCGGCCGAGCGCCGCGCCCTCGCGGTTCACGACGTCGAGGCCGATCAGGTCGACCCAGTAGAACTCGTCGTTCTCGGGCTTGGGGAAGAGTGCGCGCGAGACGAAGATGCGCACGCCGCGCAGCGCCTCGGCGCCGTTGCGGTCGGCGACGCCTTCGAGCTGGGCGACGATGCCGTCGCCATGCTCGCGCACGGCCAGAATCTTGAGCACCGGCGGCAGGGGCCGGGCCGCGGCCGCCGCGCTGGCGACGCCCGGGCGATTCGCCTCGGGCGGCTTGACGAACCAGCGCCGCGACGCGAACAGCGCCTCGGCGTCGCTCGAGTAGGACTGGATCCTGACCCAGCCCTTGACGCCCCAGGCCTCGTGAATACGCCCGACTTCGACGGCGTCCTCCGGCCAGGCCGGGGTCAGCGCATCAAGGGCGGGCGTGTTCACTGAGGCGGGAAGGCGAGCGGCGATTAAGCCGTGGCCTTCTTGGCCTGGTCGACCAGGCGCGCGACGGCCGGCGACGGCTGGGCGCCGACGCCCACCCAGTAGGCGACGCGGTCGAGCTGGACGCGCAGGGCTTCGGCAGCGCCCGAGGCGACCGGGTTGTAGAAACCCACGCGCTCGATGAAGCGGCCGTCACGGCGGTTCTGGCTGTTGGCCACGACGATGTTGTAGAACGGGCGCTTCTTGGCGCCGCCACGTGCGAGTCGAATCACGACCATGATGAATCCTTTGATCTATCAGTTATCGTTCCGCCGCACCGGGAGACACTCAGGGCGAGAGAAGCGGGACGAAGTGCGCGCAAAGCGTACTTCGGAGTTTGTTTTTTCCGGTCCGGTAGATACGCCGGGCCACCCCCGCATGAACATGCATAAAGTGCCGGCCAGAACCGAAAGGCAAAGATTATAAACTCGATCGGATGAACAAATCCAGTACTGGCGCCCTGCTGCGCCCGGCCCAGGACGCCGACCTGCCGGCGATCCAGGCGATCTACGCCCACGCGGTGCTGCACGGCACCGGCACGTTCGAGACCGAAGTCCCCGACGCGGCCGAGCTCGCGCGGCGCCGCGCCGAGGTGCTCGGCCGCGGCCTGCCCTGGCTCGTCGCCGAGCGCGAGGGCGCCGTGCTCGGCTACGCCTACGCCAACTATTTCCGGCCGCGCCTGGCCTACCGCTTCTGCCTCGAGGACTCGATCTACCTCGCGCCCGAGGCCAAGGGCCAGGGCCTCGGCCGCCTGCTGCTCGCCGAGCTGATCGGCCGCTGCGAGGCGCTCGGCGCGCGCCAGATGCTCGCCGTGATCGGCGACGCGGCGAACGCGGGCTCGATCGGCGTGCACGCGGCGCTCGGCTTCGCGCACACGGGCGTGCTCAAGAACGCGGGCTGGAAGTTCGAGCGCTGGCTCGACGTCGTGCTGATGCAGCGCGAGCTCGGCCTTGGCGCGAGCCGGGCCGCGACCTGAACCTCGAGAAGAAATCCATGACGATGCCGCGCTACTACAAGTCCAAGACCGCCGCGACCTGGATCGCCCTCGTCGGCGGCATGTTCGGCCTGCACCGCTTCTACCTGCACGGCTGGCGCGACCGCTTGGGCTGGCTGCACTGGCCGCCGACGCTCGTCGGCCTGTGGGGCTTCGCGCGCGCCTGGCAGCTCGGCCAGGACGACCGCCTCGCCTGGGCGCTCACGCCGCTCGGCGGCGTGATGCTGACGCTCGCCTGCGCGATGGCCATCTACTACGGCCTCGTCGCCGACGCGCGCTGGGACGCGCGCTACAACCCCGGCGGCACGATCCACGCGACGCGCTGGGCGCCGATCGTCGGCGTGATCGTCGCGCTGCTGATCGGCGGCATCGCGCTGATGTCGACGCTCGCCTACGGCACCGAGCACGGCTATCTCGCGATGCAGCCCGACGCCGACGGCGCCTGAATGCCCGCCCCGCCCAGCGGCGTCAGAACACCGAGAAGCTGACCCAGTAGCAGAGCCCGGCGACGAAGGCCGTGGCGGGGATCGTGAAGATCCAGGCCCAGACGATATTGCCGGCGACGCCCCAGCGCACCGACGACGCGCGCCGCGTCGAGCCGACGCCGACAATCGCCCCCGTGATCGTGTGCGTCGTCGACACCGGCACGCCGAGCGCGCTCGCGAGGAACAGCGTCATCGCGCCGCCCGTCTCGGCGCAGAAGCCGCCGGCGGGCTTGAGCTTGGTGATCTTCTGGCCCATCGTGCGCACGATGCGCCAGCCGCCGAACATCGTGCCCAGGCCCATCGCGACGTAGCAGCAGGCGATCACCCAGATCGGCGGCGACGCCGCGCCGGCCGTCGCATAGCCCGACGCGATCAGCAGCAGCCAGATCAGGCCGATCGTCTTCTGCGAGTCGTTGCCGCCGTGGCCGAGGCTGTACAGGCCGGCCGAGACGAGCTGCAGGCGGCGGAACCAGTTGTCGACGCGCAGCGGCGGCGTGCGCCGGAAGATCCAGGCCACCGCGACCGTCATCAGCGAGCCGAGCACGAAGCCGAGCAGCGGCGACGCGAAGATGAAGACCACGGTCCACAGGATGCCGCCGACGACGAGCTTGGCGACGCCGCCCTTCGCGATCGCCGCGCCGCACAGGCCGCCGATCAGCGCGTGCGAGCTGCTCGACGGGATGCCCCACAGCCAGGTGATCACGTTCCACGCGATCGCGCCGAACAGCGCGCCGAAGATCACGTGCGCGTCGACGATCGACGGGTCGACGATGCCCTTGCCGACCGTCGCGGCGACCTTGAGCTCGAACAGGCTGACCGCGAGCACGTTGAAGAAGGCCGCGAACAGCACGGCCTGCTGGGGCTTGAGCACGCCGGTCGAGACGACCGTCGCGATCGAGTTCGCGGCGTCGTGAAAGCCGTTCATGAAGTCGAACACGAGGGCCATCGCGACGAGCAGCGCGACGACCCAGAACGCGGAGTCCACCGTCATCATCGCGGCGCCCGGCTCAGGAGTTCTCGAGGACGATGCCCTCGATCAGGTTGGCGACGTCCTCGCAGCGGTCCGAGATCGACTCGAGCTGCTCGTAGATCGCCTTGAGCTTGATGAGCTCGCGCACGTCGGGCTCCTCGCGGAACAGCTTGGACATGGCCGCGCGCATCACGCGGTCGGCGTCGCTCTCGAGCTTGTCGATCTCCTCGCAGGTCTTGATCGCGGCCTCGGCGGTCTTGGCGTCGGACAGCTTGGGCAGCAGCGTCACGGCGTGCTGGACGCGCTCGCAGCAGCGCGCCGACAACGCGGCGAGGCGCAGCACGTCCTCGGGGATGCGCTGGACGTCGTACAGCGACAGGGTCTCGCTCGCGTCCTGCAGCAGGTCGACGATGTCGTCCATCGCGTTGATCAGGCCGTGGATCTGCTCGCGGTCGATCGGCGTGATGAAGGTGCGGTGCAGCAGGCGGTTGACCTCGGCGGTCACGCGGTCGGCCTGGTGCTCGGCGTGGTCGACCTCGCCCGCGTACTGCTCGCGCAGGCGCTCGTCGCCGTAGTTCTCGATCATCTTCATGAACGCGCGCGCGCCCTCGACGATGCGCGTGCCGTGCTCGTTGAAGAGCTCGAAGAAATTGCCCTCGCGGGGCAGCAGCTTGGCGAAGATCATGGCCGGACTCCCGACGGCGGCAGCCCGGCCACAAGCCGGATGTCACGAAGCCGTCACATTTGGAAAGCGCGGGAGTGTACCGGTTGGCGTCAGCGCGGCCAATCGGCGCGATCCTGGCGCGTGAGCAATTGCGCGCTCAAGCCGGGCAAGGCGCGCTGCAGCGCGGCCGCGAAAGGGCCGCCGGCCGGCACGATCTCGAGCAGCGGCCGCACGACGAACGCGCGCTCGAACACGCGCGGATGCGGCAGGGTCAGGCGCTCGGTATGCAGCTGCAGGTCCGCGTAGGCGAGCACGTCGAGGTCGAGCGTGCGCGGCGCGTTGCGGTAGGGCCGCTGGCGGCCATGGGCCGTCTCGATCGCCTGCAGCGCGTCGAGCAGCGCGAGCGGCTCGAGCGTCGTGTCGAGCGCCGCGCAGGCGTTCAGGAAGTCGGGGCCGAACGCGTCGACCGGCGCCGTGCGCCACGGCGACGACACCGCGACGAGCGTCGTGCCCGGCAGCGCGGCGAGTGCGGCGAGCGCCGCGCGCAGCGTCGCGGCGAGGTCGCCGAGGTTCGCGCCGAGGCCGATATAGGCGCGCGCGACCGGCTGGGCCTGGGGAGGCTGCGCTGCTGCCATGGCCCGGCTCTGCTCGCGCCCTACTCTGCGACCGCGGCGGGCGCGCCGCCGGCCGTCCTGGGCTTGCGGCGACGGCGACGCTTGCGCGCGGGGGCGCCGGCGCCCTCCACGCCTGCGGTTTCGGGCGCGTCGTCGGCCTCGGCCGCATCGTCGCCGTCGGCGGCTGCGCCATCTTCCGCGGCGGCGTCGGCCGGCGCCGCGGCCTTGCGCGGCACCTGGTGCGTGCGCGGGCCGCTCTTGCGGCCGCCGCCCTTGCCCTCGGGCTTCGCGCCGCTGCCTTCGGCGCGCGGCGCGCGCTTCGCGGTCTCGCGCGCGTCGGCGAGCAGCGCGGCGCGCTCGTCCTCGTTGCCCTGGGCGAAGTCGTCCCACCAGTCGGCGAGCGAACCTTCGACCTCGCCGGCGTCGGCGCGCAGGCGCAGGAAGTCGTAGCCGGCGCGGAAGCGCGGCTGCTCGACGAGGCTGAACACGCCCGAGCCGCTGCGGCGCTCGAAGCGCGGCTGCATCATCCAGATCTCTCGCATGTCGGCGGCGAGCTTGCCGCGGCCCGAGATATCGCCGATGCGCGCGTCGAACACGGCGTCGATCGCCTGGGCGAGCGCGGGCACGACGGCCTCGCCGGCCTCGCGGTTGCGCGTCCAGCGCTCCTTGACCTCGCGCCACAGCATCGCCGCGAGCATGAAGCTCGGGCTCACGCCGCGGCCGGCCGCGACGCGGCGGTCGGTGTCCTCGAACGCGAGGCGCACGAACTGGCCCTGCGGGCCGGCCGGCAGATCGCCGTTGGCGTCGAGCGTCGCGTCGAGGATCGGGAACACGCCGCGCGCGAGGCCCTGCTTGCGGAGCTCGGCGAGGCTCGCGATCGAGTGGCCGGTCTGCAACAGCTTGATCATCTCGTCGAACAGGCGCGAGGCCGGCACGTTCGCGAGCAGGGCCGCGCAGGCCTTGATCGGCGCGCGCGTGCGCGGCTCGATCTCGAAGCCGAGCTTGGCGGCGAAGCGCACGGCGCGGATGATGCGCACCGGGTCCTCGCGGTAGCGCGTCTCGGCGTCGCCGATGATGCGCAGCACGCGCTTGGCCGCGTCCTGGACGCCGCCGTGGTAGTCGACGACGACGTTGCGCTGCGGGTCGTAGTACATCGCGTTGACCGTGAAGTCGCGGCGCGCGGCGTCCTCGATCTGCGGGCCCCAGACGTTGTCGCGCAGCACGCGGCCCTCGGCGTCGACGACATGCGACTTGCCGGCGAGCTCGGCCTTCGAGGTCTTCTCGTTGCCGCTGACCTGCTCGGCCCCCTCGGCGCCGAGCAGCGCGCGGAAGGTCGAGACCTCGATCACCTCGTGCTCGCGGCCGCGGCCGTAGACGACGTGGACGATGCGGAAGCGCCGGCCGATGATGAACGCGCGCTTGAACTGGCTCTTGACCTGCTCGGGCGTCGCGTCGGTCGCGACGTCGAAGTCCTTGGGCTTGAGGCCCAGCAGCAGGTCGCGCACGGCGCCGCCGACGACGTAGGCCTCAAAGCCGGCGTCGGCGAGCCCGCGCACGACGCGCACCGCGCGCTCGTCGACGCGCTCGGCGGCTATGCCGTGCTGGTCGGCGCCGATTTCGACGCGCTTGCCGAGCACGCTGCGCGGCGCGGACTTGCCGAGCAGCTTGTCGATGAATTTCTTGATCATTCGAAGAGTTTCAGGATGGGCCAGCCGCGCGCGGCGGCGATGTCGGCCAGCGCCGGCGACGGATTCGTCGCCACCGGGTGGCTGACCGCCTCGAGCAGCGGCAGGTCGTTGGTCGAGTCGCTATAGAACGTTACACGCTCGAAATCGCGCCATTGTCGCCCCAAGCCGGCCAGCCAGTCATGCACGCGCGGGATCTTGCCGGCCTGGAAGGACGGCACGCCGTCGACATGGCCGGTGAACGCGCCGTTCGCGTCGCGCGCGAGCCGCACCGCGATCAGGTGCTCGACGCCGAAGGCCGCGGCGATCGGCGCGGTCACGAACTCGTTGGTCGCCGTGACGACGGCGACGAGGTCGCCGGCCGCCTGGTGGCGCGCGACGAGCGCGCGCGCGCTCGGGCGCAGCTGCGGCGCCATGACCTCGGCCATGAAGCGCGCGCGCGCGGCCTCGGCCTCGGCCGCCGGGCGGCCGCGCCAGACGCGCGTCGCGAACTCGATATAGGCGTCGAGGTCGAGGCGGCCGGCCTGGTAGTCGGCGAAGAAGCCGTCGTTCGCGGCCTGCCAGGCCGGGCCGTCGGCCCAGCCGATGTCGACCATGAAGCCGCCGAAGGCGTGGTCGGAGTCGCCGGGGATCAGCGTGCCGTCGAGGTCGAAAAGGGTCAGGTTCATGGTGTCGGGGCGCCGGGCGGCGCGGTTTCGGCGAGCATCTGCTTGAGCAGCGGCACGGTCACGGCGGCGCGCTTGTTCGACAGCGCGAACTCGTCGAGCCGAGCGAGCAGGCGCATCAGGTTCTTGAGGTCGCGCGAGAAGCGCGTGAGCAGGTAGTCGAGCACCTCGTCGCCGAGCAGCACGCCGCGCCGGTCGGCCTCGCGGCGCAGCGCCGCGCGCGTCTCGGCCTCGGTCAGCGGCGTCAGCGCGAAGGTCGGGCCCCAGCCGAGGCGCGTGCGCAGGTCCTCGCGCACGGGCAGGTCGGTCGGCGGCGCGTTGCCGCTCGCGACCAGGGCCAGGCCCTGGCCGGCGGCCTCGATGAACAGGCGGAACGCCGCGTGCTGGCGCGCGTCGTCGAAGCGCTCGCAGTCGTCGAGCAGCAGCAGGCTCGGCTGCGGCGGCAGCTCCCAGGGCAGGCTCGTCGCGGCGTCGTACCAGCCGACCTGGGCGCCCTGCCCCTGCCAGGCATGGGCGAGCGCCTTCAGGCAATGGGTCTTGCCGCTGCCCGGCGCGCCCCACAGGAACACCGGCGGCGCGCCCGGCGCGAGCGCGGCCAGGTGCGCGAGCGCGGCGCCGTTGTCGCCGGGCAGGAAGTTGTCGAAGGTGAACAGCGGCTCGGGACCGATCGCCAGGGGAATCTGCTTCAAGGGATCTGCTTCAGGATGCGTCGTCAGCCCCGGTACAGGGCACTCTTCAGGTAGGCCGTGTGCAGGCGCCGCGCCGCGACGACGCCAAGCGCGCTGACCGGCAGCGCGACGAGCACGCCGACGAAGCCGAACAGGTGGCCGAAGGCGAGCAGCGCGAAGATCACGGTCAGCGGCCCGAGACCGATGCGCTCGCCGACCAGGCGCGGCGTCAGCACGAAGCCTTCGAGCGATTGTCCCAGGCCGTAGACCACGGCCACCGCGAGCACGCCGTAGGCGCTCGCGAACTGCAGCCCGCCCGCGAGCAGCGCGAGCACGAGGCCGAGACCAAAACCGAGATACGGCACGCACACCGCGAGGCCCGTGAACACGCCGATCGGCAGCGCGAGGTCGAAGCCCGCGATCGCGAGCGCGCCGCTGTAGTAGGCCGCGAGCAGCAGCATCACGAGGATCTGGCCGCGCAGGTACTGGCCGAGCATCGCGTCGCATTCGACGGCGAAGCCGTGGACCGCGGCGCGCATGCGCGGCGGCACGAGCTCGGCGCCGCGCGCGACCAGGCGCGGCCAGTCGAGCAGCAGGTAAAAGAGCACGACCGGCAGCAGCACCGCGTTGCCGACGATCGCGAGCACGAAGCTGCCGCCGATGCGCGCCGACGACAGCGCCGTGCCGGCCCAGTCCTCGACGTTCGCGCCGAGGTACTTGAGCACGAAGGCCTTGATGCTCGCCGGATCGAGCGAGACGTCGACGCCCCAGCCCTGCAGCAGCGGCGCGACATGCGCGTCGAACAGCTCGGCGAGGCGCGGGATCTGCTCGCGCAGCTGCGGCAGCTCGCGCGACAGGATCGGCACGATCAGCAGCAGCACCGCGATCACGATCAGGATGAACAGCAGCTCGACGGCGAGCACCGCCACGACGCGCGGCAGCCGCCAGCCGGCCAGGCGCGCGACGGCCGGCGTCAGCGCGTAGGCGAGCACCGCCGCGCTGACGAAGGGCGCGAGCACCGGTGCGAGCAGCCACAGCAGCGCCACGGCGAACGCGGCGATGCCGCACCAGCCGAGCGCGAGTCGTTGGGTTTTGCTGATGGTCATGGGGCGCGATTCTATTGAGCCGCGCCCACGCCACCCCGATATCAATCAGAAACTGTCATGACCTGCCCCCGCTTCTCGGGGCTGAAGCGGATCACGACGATGATGCACACCGCGACGACACCCGCGAACAGCGCGAGCGCGTAGCCGTAGGAGTGGCCCGGCTGTTCGGCGATGCCGGCCTGGTAGGGCCCGCCGTAGGACGCCGCGAGGTTGCCGGCCTGGTAGATGAAGCCCGGCAGCGTGGCGCGCACGGCGCCCGGCGACAGCTCGTTCAGGTGCACCGGGATCACGCCCCAGGCGCCCTGCACCGCGACCTGCATCAGGAACGCGCCGGCCGCGAGCAGCAGCGGCGTCTCGCTATAGGCCCAGACCGGCAGCGCGGGCAGCGCGATCACGCAGGCCAGCGTGATCGCGTTGACGCGGCCGATCTTCTCGGACAGCGCGCCGAACACGAGGCCGCCGGTCAGCGCGCCCAGGTTCGCGACGATCGTGATCAGGCTGACCTCGTGGGCGTTGAAGCCATGCTGCTTCTTGAGGAAGGTCGGGTACAGGTCCTGCGTGCCGTGGCTGAAGAAGTTGAAGAACATCATCAGCACGACCGCGTAGGCCGCGACGCGCCAATGCTTGCGCAGGGTCTCGGCCATGCCGGGCTTGACCTGGTCGCGCGCCGCGACGAAGGCCGGCGACTCGGGCACATGGGCGCGGATGAACAGCACGAGCAGCGCGGGCAAGAAGCTCAGCAGAAACATCGCGCGCCAGCCGATCGCGATGCCGGCGATGTCCTGCTGGTACAGCACACCGTAGGCGACGGCCGCGAGCAGGTAGCCGGCCGGGTAGCCGCATTGCAGCAGGCCCGAGACCATGCCGCGCGCGCTCGGCGGGATCGACTCCATCGCGAGCGAGCTGCCGAGGCCCCATTCGCCGCCCATCGCGATGCCGAACAGCGCGCGCAGCACGAGGAAGGTCGACAGGCTCGGCGCGAACGCCGCCATCGCGCCGATCAGCGAGTAGCTGACGATATTGAGCATCAGGATCGGCCGGCGGCCGAAGCGGTCGGCGAGGCGGCCGAAGATCAACGCGCCGACGAAGCGCGTCGCGAGCGTCAGGAACAGCGCCTTCGCGACGGCCGGCACCTCGGTATGGAACTCGGCCGCGATGTCGGTCAGCAGAAAGGTCAGCAGGAAGAAGTCGAACGCGTCGAGCGTCCAGCCGAGGAACGAGGCCAGCACGGTCTTCTTCTGCGCGGAGGTCAGACTCATCGGGATGTCTCCTATTCGTGGGCGGCGCGCCGCAGCGACGAATATTCCCGCGCGAGGCCGCCGGGTCCAGCTCGGTTTTCCGAGGTCGGCGCACGCCGCGTGTTGCGGCGGCGTAAAGCCGAGGCCTGTTCAGTGGATCGACGGCCCGCCGAGCTCGCGCAGCCGCGCGATGCGCTCGCGCAGCTGCGGGCCGTCGGGCGCGTTGTCGCCCTGCACGGCCAGGTAATGCGTGAGGTCCTCGGCGGCGGCCGGCCAATGGCCGAGCGCCTCGAGCGCGAGGCCGCGGTCGCGCCGCTCGGCCGGCTCCTGCGGCAGCAGCAGCACGAGGCGCTGCTGCACGGCGAGCAGGCGCGGCCAGTCCTCCGACGCGCGGTGGATTTCCTTGAGGTTGCGCAGCATGCGTGCGAGCATCAGGCGCGCCGAGCAGGCCTGCAGGAACAGCTCGACCGGCAGCTCGGCGTCGCTCGGCAGCTCGCTCGCCTGGCGGTAGGCCTGGAGCAGCTCGTCGAGGCGCTGGCGCGACAGCGACTGGCCCGTGAACGGGTCGATCACGACCTCGCCGCTGCCGATCCGCAGCTTGACGAGGAAATGGCCGGGAAACGCGATGCCCTTGACGCGCAGGCCGATCTGGCTCGCGAGCTCCATGAAGATCACGGCGAGCGTGATCGGGATGCCGCGGCGCGTCGCGAGCACATGGTGGACGTAGCTGTTGCCGCGCTCGTAGTAGTTGTTGACGTTGCCCGCGAAGCCGAGCTCGTTGTGGAAGTAGCGCGTGAGCGCGCGCAGCTTGTGGCTCGCGCCCGCGTCGGCCGGCAGGCGCTGGCTCAGGCGCAGCGCGAGGCGGTCGACCTCCGAGAGCACAGACTGCACGTCGAGCGCCGGGAAGTCGATCTGGGCGATCGCCGCGGCCGCCTCGAGCAGGTTCAGCTCGGCGTCGTCCGCCACGAGCGTGGCGAAGTATTCGAGTGGCGTCGGCGCGTGCAGGCGGATCGGGGACGACATGGCGTCGAGTGTATGCCGCAAAGCTTGCGCGCCGCCCGGCGCGCGCGGCGCGGGCTCAGCTGCGGCGCAGCAGCTCGCGCAGCTTGAGGCCGCTCGCGATCAGCACGGCGAAATAGATCGCCGCCGAGGCCGCGAGGCAGCCGGCGAGCGCGAGCGCGCGGTGCAGCTCGTGGTGGCGCTCGGCGATCCATTCGAAGCGGCCGGCCGCCCACCACTGGAACGCGCCCATCGCCGCGCTCGCGCCGACGACGCGCAGCGCGAACGGCCACCAGCCGGGCCGCGCCCGGTAGCTGCCGCGCGCGCGCAGGCCGAACAGCAGCAGGCCCGCGTTCGCCGTCGCGCCCAGGCCGATCGACAGCGACAGCCCGGGCGCGCCGATCAGCGGCACGAAGATCAGGTTGAACAGCTGGGTGAGCACGAGCACCATGACGGCCACCTTGACCGGCGTGCGCGTGTCCTGGCGCGCGTAGAAGCCCGGCGCGAGCACCTTGATGCCGGTGAGGCCGAGCAGGCCCGCGCCGTAGCCCATCACGGCGTGGCTGGTGTTGACCGCGTCGACCGGGTGGAACGCGCCGCGCTGGTACAGCACGGCGACCATCGGCAGCGCGAACACGCCGAGCGCGACGGCGCTCGGCAGCGCGAACAGCAGCGTCAGGCGCAGGCCCATGTCGAGCATCGCCGAGTAGCCGGCCGCGTCGCCGCGCGCCTGGGCGGCCGCGAGCTGCGGCGTCATCACGACGCCGAGCGCGACGCCGAGCAGCGCGGTCGGGAACTCCATCAGGCGGTCGGCGTAGGTCAGCCACGAGGCCGCGCCGGCGCTGATCCACAGCGCGACCTGGGTGTTGATCAGCAGCGAGATCTGGGCCACGCCGACGCCGAGCAGCGCCGGCGCCATCTGGCGCAGCACCTGCTGCACGCCTGGGTGACGCCAGCTTTCGCGCAGCGAGCGCAGGCGCGGCAGCACGCCGATGCGCGCCATCGCAGGCAGCTGGACGAGCAGCTGCAGCACGCCGCCGACCATCACGCCGACGGCCCAGGCGTAGATCGGCGGCCAGCCCCATTGCTCGAAGCGCGGCGCGAGCCACCAGCCGCAGGCGATCATCGACAGGTTCAGCAGCACCGGTGTGAGCGCCGGCACGGCGAAGTGGCGCCAGGTATTGAGCACGCCCGCGGCCAGCGCGACGAGCGACATGCAGCCGATATAGGGGAACATCCAGCGCGTCATCACGACCGAGGCGCCGAAGGCCTCGCGCGGCAGGCCCGCGCCGAGCATCCAGACCAGCACCGGCGCGCCGACGACGCCGATCACGCAGGTCGCGGCGAGCGCCCAGGTCAGCACCGTCGTGGCGGCGTCGATCAGCGCACGCGTCGCGGCGTCGCCCTCCTTCGCGCGCGTCGCCGCGAGCACCGGCACGAAGGCCTGCGAGAACGCGCCCTCGCCGAACAGGCGGCGCAGCAGGTTGGGGATGCGAAACGCGACGAGGAACGCGTCGGTCACGCTGTTCGCGCCGAACAGCGCGGCCTGCAACTGCTCGCGCACCAGCCCGACCACGCGCGAGACCAGGGTCAGGGCGGAAATCACCGAGGCGGCGCGGAACAGGCTCATAGGGCGGGCTGGGCAGGCCGGGGGCGGCGCCCCGCAAAAAGTCCGGCATTATGGGCCCCGCCCGTTACAGGCCACGCAATACCTTCCAATTTCGCCACATAGATGCTATACTCGTCGGTCTTTGCACCAACTGGGTTCAAGTAATTATGGCAACTAGCTCCAAAGCCAAGAAGACCGTCCGTCTGGCCTCCGGTCGCAAGCGCGCCCGCCAGGACGTCAAGCTCAACGCCGCCAACTCGGCGCTGCGTTCCAAATTCCGCACGGTCATCAAGAACGTGCAAAAGGCCGTTGTCGCTGGCGACAAGGCCAAGGCCGCCGACCTCTTCAAGAGCGCCCAGGCCGTGATCGACTCGGTCGCTGACAAGGGCATCTTCCACAAGAACAAGGCTGCTCGCCACAAGAGCCGCCTGTCGGCCAAGATCAAGGCGCTCGCCGCCTGAATGACCAGTTAGGTGCAAAGAATCCGCAAGGCCCGCTTTCAGCGGGCCTTGTTCTTTTCTGGGTCCGCAGTGACTGCATAGACCGAGCGTGCCGGGGCTACGGGGGCAGCCGGACCACTCAGGCCGGCAACCCGCCCAAAGCCCTGAGCCACTCCGCGACCGCCCGGGCGACCCAGGGGCCGTCGTCGAGCGGCAGGTCGTGGCCCGCCTTGGTGTGCAGGCGCAGCGGCGCGCCCCAGGCGCGGCTGATCGCCTGCGAGCAGCGCCAGTCGACGAGGCCGTCGGCCTGGCTGCACAGCAGCAGCATCGGCACCTCGGGCCGCGCCGCGCTCGCGCGGTAGCGCAGCGCGGCGAGCAGCTGGCGCACGATATTGAGCACGCGCACCGGGTGGCGCAGCTGCAGCGCGACCCAGGCGTCGAGCACCGCGTCGGGGTCGGGCAGCAGGCGCGTCGTCATCGCGAGCACCTTGGACTCGCGCTGGCGCGTGCCCAGGCGGGAGAGGCTCAGCAGCATCAGCGTCAGGTAGTTCATCGGCCGCAGGCGCCGGTAGAACGGGCTGAACGGGCGCAGGCTCGTGTTGATCAGCACGGCGCCCGCGACCTCCTTCGGGAAGCGCCGCGACCAGTCGGCCGCGACCATCGCGCCGAGCGACATCGCGAGCAGGTGCACGGGGCCCACGACGCCCTGGCGCGCGAGCTCGGCGCGGCAGCGCGCGACGAGCTCGGGCACCTGGGTCGGGCTGGTCTCGCGGTACAGGCTGCCGTTGCCGGGCAGGTCGAGCATGACAAGGCGCGCGCCGTTCTCGGCGCCGCCGAGCACGGTCTCGAGCACGCGCGGGAAGCTGCCCCAATGGCCGCTCTCGCGCGACAGGCCGCGCAGCAGCACCCAGGTCGGCGCGGCGTTCGGCTTCGGGTCGACGACGGCGCTCATGCCGCGGCCTCCCGGCGCCGGTACCAGCGCGCAAGCGCGCGCTCCTCGTGGTGCGCGCGTGCGGCGCCCTCGGGCAGCCAGCGCGGCATGTTCGCGGCGGCCTGGGTGATGAAGTCGAGCCAGGCCAGGTGCTGGCGCAGCACGCGCGCGCGCCGGTGCGGCAGGCCCGGGTTGAACAGGCCGACGCGCGAGAACAGCTGGCGCGGGTTCTTCTTGACCCACAGCCAGGAGCCCATCTCGAGCGTCAGCGGCAACAGCACGCGCGTCGGCGCCGCGCAGGCGCGCAGGTACAGATGGTCCCAGAGGTCGCCATGGGTCAGGTACTGGCGGCTCTGCGGCTCGAACACGTAGCGGTGCTGGGCGTGGGTCTCGTCGAGCAGCTCGCACAGCGCGTGGATCTCGGCCAGGTGCGGCACCGGCCGCGCCGTATGGGCGTAGGGGAACCAGATGCGGTCGCGCAGGCCGAAGCCCGAATGGCAGTCGACCGCGATCGCGCGCTCGTGGCTCAGCAGCTCGCGCTCGACGAGGCCGCACAGCGCCTGGCTCTCGGCCTGCATCGCGCCGCCGGCCGCGCCGCGGTACCAGGGCAGCCAGGCGCTCAGGCGCTGGCCGCCGAGCAGCGGCACCGCACCCGCGGCCTCGACCGGCGCGTTGCGCATCAGGTCGACGCCCTGCGGGTTCGCGCGCGTGCCGCGCAGCACGCCGCCCGGGTTCACGAGCGGCATGAACACGATGCGCAGCGACTCGAGCAGCCAGTGCAGGCCCGCGTCCCAGCGCAGGCGCGCGACGATCTGGGCCAGGTAGGCGAGCACGACCTCGGCGCCGATGCGCTCGAGCCCGTGGACGCCGCCGAAGAAGCCGACGGCCGGCACGCGGGGATCGGGGTTGCCGAGGGTCACGGCGAGCAGCGGCAGGCGCGCACCGCCAACCTCGACCTCGCCGAGGCAATGCCGCTGCAGGCGGCTGCCGCCGCGCTCGATCAATGCCTCGAAAGTCCGCAACTCCCGCATCAGCTCCGCCCGCCTCGATAGGCCTTTGGAGGCCCCCCAGCCTCGTCGGGGCCGAGCATAAACGCGCCGCGTGACCGCGCGCACCTGGGATCACGCGGATCCGGGGGGACGAAGTGCGATGGACGGCGACTTATTGCCGCAGATCAATCCTTGGGCGGGCCGTCGGGCAGCAGGCAGGCCTCGGCGACTTGCAGCTTGTTGTCGCGCGCGAAATTCATGACGAAGTCCCAGGCCATCGGCTCGATCTCGCGCAGCGCCTCGTTGACGATCACGCATTTGACGCCGTTGATCACGCGCGGCACGCAGTACGGCGAGTAGCCGATATGCGCGCCGGGCCCGCTGCGCATGCCGGGGCGGAAGCAGGACATCGCGCCGGCCAGGCGCTCGGCCCAGTCGCTCGGGCGGAAGGTCCGGCCCTCCAGGGTCAGGCCCTGGATAAAGACTTCGCGCGGCTTGGGGCGGGTGGCGGGCTCACTCATTGCGGGCTCTATTGTGCCTGCGATGTGCTGCGCCGCAGCACGTCAGGGGTTTCCAAGTCAGTACAAGCGCACGGTTAGACCCTACCGACACCTTGGCCTGACCCGCGGCCGGACCGGCGCCGCCGGCGGCCGCGCAAACCCTAGAATCGACCGCTCACCCACCCTCAACCCTCAGCGAAAGTCGAGATGAACGCCCTGCCGTCTGATCCCCACGTGATGCAAACCTACGGCCGCCTGCCCTTTGCCCTGTCGCACGGCGAAGGCTGCTGGGTCTGGGACACGTCCGGACGACGATACCTCGACGCGCTGGCCGGCATCGCCGTCAACACGCTCGGGCACAAGCACCCGCAGCTCGTGGCGGCGCTGCAGGACCAGGTCGCGAAGCTGATCCACTGCAGCAACTACTACCAGGTGCCGCTGCAGGAGCAGCTCGCCGCCAAGCTCTGCGAGGTGTCGGGTCTCGTCAACGCTTTCTTCTGCAATAGCGGACTCGAGGCGAACGAGGCCGCGATCAAGATCGCGCGCAAGTTCGGCCACGACCGCGGCAATCCCGCGCCCGAGATCCTCGTGTTCGAAGGGGCCTTCCACGGCCGCTCGCTCGCGACGCTGTCGGCCACCGCGAACCCGAAGATCCAGGCCGGCTTCGGCCCGCTCGTGCCGGGCTTCGTGCGCGCGCCGCTGAACGAGCTCGCGGCCGTCGAGGCCGCGCTCGACGCGCACCCGAACGTGACGGCGATCTTCCTCGAGACGATCCAGGGCGAAGGCGGCATCAACCCCGCGCGCATCGAGTTCCTGCAGGGCCTGCGCCGCGTCGCCGACGCGCGCGACCTGCTGCTGATGCTCGACGAGGTCCAGTGCGGCATCGGCCGCACCGGCAAGTGGTTCGCCCACCAATGGGCCGGCATCCAGCCCGACGTGATGCCGCTCGCGAAGGGCCTCGGCTCGGGCGTGCCGATCGGCGCCGTCGTCTGCGGCCCGCGCGCGGCCCACGTGATGCAGGCCGGCAACCATGGCACGACCTTCGGCGGCAACCCGCTCGCGATGCGCGCGGGCGTCGAGACGCTGCGCGTGATGGAAGAAGACGGCCTGCTCGCGAACGCGGCCGCGATCGGCGAGCACCTGAAGTCCGCCTTCGCCGCCGCGTTCAAGGACGAGCCCGGCGTCGTCGAGATCCGCGGCCAGGGCCTGATGATGGGCATCGCGCTCGACCGACCGGCGGGTGCCCTGCTCGGTCGTGCGGCCGAGGCCGGCCTCTTGATCAGCGTCACGGCCGACCGCGTGATCCGCCTGCTGCCCGCGCTGATCATGACGCCGGCCGAGGCCGACGAGGTCGTCGCGCGGCTCGTGCCGCTCGTCAAGGCCTTTCTCGCGGAGCCCCAGCCATGAAGCCGGGCAACGCGCTGATGCGCCATTACCTGCAGTTCAAGGACTTGCGCGCCGAGGAGTACGCGCACCTGTTCGAGCGCGCCGCAACGATCAAGCGGCGCTTCAAGAACTACGAGAAGTACCAGCCGCTCGCCGACCGCACGCTCGCGATGATCTTCGAGAAGGCGAGCACGCGCACGCGCGTGAGCTTCGAGGCCGGCATGTACCAGATGGGCGGCTCGGTCGTGCACCTGACGACCGGCGACAGCCAGCTCGGCCGCGCCGAGCCGGTCGAGGACAGCGCGCGCGTGATCAGCCGCATGGTCGACATCGTGATGATCCGCACCTTCGAGCAGAGCAAGCTCGAGCGCTTCGCCGCGCATTCGCGCGTGCCGGTCATCAACGGCCTCACGAACGAGTACCACCCGTGCCAGATCCTCGCCGACCTGTTCACCTTCATTGAGCAGCGCGGCATGGACCGGCGCGGCGCGATCGACATGGACTGCCTGAAGGGCCGCGTCGTCGCCTGGGTCGGTGATGGCAACAATATGGCCAACACCTGGCTGCAGGCGGCCGAGATCCTCGGCTTCACCGTGCACGTGAGCACGCCGGGCGGCTACGAGGTCGACCCGGCCGTCGCCGGCGTGCGCGCCGACGCGGCCTGCTACAAGGTCTTCAAGGACCCGATGGACGCGTGCCGCGGCGCCGATCTCGTGACGACCGACGTCTGGACCAGCATGGGCTTCGAGGCCGAGAACGAGGCGCGCCGCAAGGCCTTCGCCGACTGGTGCGTCGACGCCGAGATGATGGCCGCGGCCAAGCCCGACGCGCTGTTCATGCACTGCCTGCCCGCGCACCGCGGCGAGGAGGTCGCGGCCGACGTGATCGACGGGCCGCAGTCGGTCGTCTGGGACGAGGCGGAAAACAGAATGCATGTGCAAAAGGCACTCATGGAGTACCTTTTGCTGGGGAGAATCGGATGAAAGCCGGTACTTCCGCAGCCTGAAGGCCATGAAACTCGCGCTGATCTCCGACATCCACTCGAACCGCCAGGCGCTCGACGCCGTGCTGCGCCACGCGCGCGAGGCCGGCGCGACGCAGTACGTGTTCCTCGGCGACCTGGTCGGCTACGGCGGCGACCCGGGCTGGGTCGTCGACCGCGTGATCGACTACGCCGGCCAGGGCGCCGTCGTCGTCCAGGGCAACCACGACTACTACACCGTCAACCTCGCGCCCGACACCATGCACGGCAACGCGCGGCTCGCGCTCGACTGGACGCGCGAGCAGCTGACGCCCGCGCAGCAGCGCTTCCTCGCCGAGCTGCCGCTGTCGAGGCAGCTCGAGGACTGCCTGTTCGTCCACGCGAACGCGTTCGCACCCGGCGGCTGGGCCTATATCCTCGGCCGCATGGAGGCCATGCGCAGCCTCCAGGCCACGCAGGCGCGCTACACCTTCTGCGGCCATATGCACGAGCCGATGCTCTACCACCTGTCGGGCACCGGCAAGGCCGGCGACTTCAGCCCCGCGCCCGGCGTCGACATCCCGCTGCTGACGCACCGCCAATGGCTCGTGATCCCGGGCGCCTGCGGCCAGCCGCGCGACGGCAACCCGGCGGCCTGCTACGCGCTGTTCGACCATGCCGCGTCGAGCCTGCGCTTCCAGCGCGTGCCCTACGACGTCGACGCGGCCGCCGCGACGATCCGCGCGGCCGGCCTGCCCGAGCGGCTCGCCGAGCGGTTGGGGCAGGGGCAATGACTGGACGCCGCGCCGGGCCGCCCCAAGCAAGCGGCGATCCCCCCGGGGGATCGGCCGACGTACTCGTCGGACGAGGGGCTGGCATGACTCCAGACAGTCTGTTGCCGGCTCCGTTCGTGCTCGAACCCGGCCAGGTCATCGACGGCTTCCGCCTCGAGGAGCGCCTGCACCAGGGCGGCATGGCGAACCTGTGGACCGTCACGCGCGTCGTGCCCGTGCCCGGCGAGGACTTCCCGCTGATCATGAAGGTGCCGCGCATCAAGGGCGGCGAGGACCCCGCGACCATCGTCGGCTTCGAGGTCGAGCAGATGATCATGCCGGTGCTCAAGGGCGTGCACGTGCCGCGCTTCGTCGCGCGCGGCGACTGGACGCGCCAGGCCTATATCGTGATGGAGCGCATCCCCGGCGCGACGCTGCGCCCGCGCCTCGACGCGGCGCCGCTGCCCGTCAACGAGGTCGTCGACATCGGCATCCGCGTCGCGACGGCCCTGCACGCGCTGCACCGCCAGCACCTGATCCACCTCGACGTCAAGCCGAGCAACATCATGTTCCGGCCCGACGGCGGCGCCGTGCTCGTCGACTTCGGCCTGTCGCGCCACGACCACCTGCCCGACCTGCTCGAGGAGGAGTTCGAGCTGCCGATGGGCACCGGCCCCTATATGTCGCCCGAGCAGGTCCAGTTCGTCCGCAACGACCCGCGCAGCGACCTGTTCGCGCTCGGCGTGATGCTCTACCACCTGCTGACCGGCGAACGCCCGTTCGGCCAGCCGACGACGGTGCGCGGCCTGCGCGAGCGCCTCTATACCGAGCCGCGCCCGCCGCGCGCGCTGCGACCGGACACGCCGCCGTGGCTGCAGGAGCTCATCCTGCGCTGCCTCGAGGTCGACCCGGGCCAGCGCCACCCGAGCGCGGCCCAGCTCGCGCTCGACCTGCGCGAGCCGCAGGGCGTCGCGCTGACCGAGCGCGCCGAGCGCCTGCAGAGCAAGGGCCTGTGGACGCGCGCGCGGCGCTGGTTCGCGGCGATCGGCGCCGAGCCGCAGGCCGCCGGCGAGGCCGGCACGCAGCTCGCGCGCAGCCCGATCACGATGGCCGCCGTCGACGTCGAGAACGCGACGCCGGCCCTGCTCGAGGCGCTGCGCGAGGCCGTGCGCCGCTCGGTGCTCACGGCGCCCGGCGCGCGCCTCGCCTGCGTCGGCGTGATGAAGACCGCGCGCATCGGCCTCGACGAGCTGACCGACAGCGAAGGCCGCAGCCTGCACGTCAAGCAGCTCGTCGCGCTCAAGCATTGGGCCCGGCCACTCGCGACCGAGCTCGGCCTCGCCGACGGCCGCCTGACCTTCCACGTGCTCGAGGCGCCCGACGTCGCCGCGGCGATCGTCGAGTTCGCGAACCGCTGCGAGGTCGACCATATCGTGATGGGTGCGCGCAGCGGCAGCGAGACCAGCGGCCTGCGCCGCGCGCTCGGCAGCGTCTCGACCGAGGTGCTCGCGACGAGCGACTGCTCGGTCACGATGGTGCGCGAGAAGAAGCCGGCGTGAGCGCGAACGCCAACCCCTGCCTCGACTGCGGCGCCTGCTGCGCGAGCTTTCGCGTCGACTTCGCGGTCGACGAGTTGCTCAGCGAGGGCGGCTGCGTGCCCGACGGCCTGACCGTGCCGTTGACGGCCACGCTCGCGCGCATGCGCGGCACCGACCACGCCCAGCCGCGCTGCGCCGCGCTGGTCGGCCAGGTCGGCGCCCGCGCGAGCTGCGGCATCTACGAATGGCGGCCCGCGCCCTGCCGCGAGTTCGGCCTGCGCGCGCCGCTGGGCCTCGGCGACGACGCCTGCGCGCGCGCCCGCGCGCGCCACGGCCTGCCGCCGCTCGACGGCTTCTAGGACGCGTCAGGGTCCGGGCTGTCCGGCCTCGTGCCGCAGCCGCGCGGTGGCCAGCGGGTCGGCGGCCTGGTGCGCGTTGAGCCAGTCGAGCTTGGCTGCGTACAGCGCGTGGCTCTTGCGCGTCGTGCTGTTGTCGATCGCGAGCTTGAGCTGCTCGCGCGCCTCGTCGAAGTCGCCGAGGCCGTAGTCGGCGAGCGCAAGCCCGAAATGGAACTCGTGGTAATAGGCCTCGCGCGCGATCTCGCGCTTGAACATCTCGCGCGCGGCCTGGTAGTCGTGCGCCTTCAGCGCGGCGACGCCGAGGTCGAAGAAGTGGAACGGCGGATAGGGCTGGAGCGAATGCACGCGCAGGTCGAGCGCCTGCGCCTCGGCGCTGCGCCCCTCGTCGCGCAGCACGATCGCGAGGTTGGACAGGGCCGGCACGCTGTCGGGCTCGACCGCGGTCACGCGGCGCAGGCTCGCCTCGGCGACGGCCAGGTTGCCGTGGCGCCGGTAGATCACGCCGAGCGTGTTGTACGCGGCGGTGTAGCGCGGATCCTCGAGCAGCGCCGCGCGCGCCCACCAATAGGCCTGGTCGAGCCGGCCCGCGTCGAGCGCCTCGGCCGCGCGGTTGTTCATGAACATCGCGGCGATCGTCTGCAGGTCGAGCTCGCGCACATGCGCGCCGCGGAGATCGTCGGCCGAGATGAAATCGACCGTCAGCTCGTCGCCCGTGAGCGAGTAGCTGCGCGTGAGCGCGTCGTGCGGGCGCGCGAGCGACAGGTTGACATGCCCGGCCGAGAACATCAGGTTCCTGTCGCGGCTCCAGCTCTCCTCGACATAGACCTTCTGGAACTGCACCGGAATCGCGAGCTCGCGCGCCATCGCGGCCGTCATGATCACGAGCGAGAGGCAGTTGCCGCTGCGCGCGTCGAAGGCCTCGGCCGCGTCGCGCGTATAGCTTGCGTCGTACTCGAGGTGGAGCTCGTTGTCCCGGTCGAGCGCGACGACGAGCGCGCGCCGCAGGTCGCCGTTCTGGTCGCGGTGCAGCTGGCCGTAGTGGTCCTTGACCCAGCGCTGCATCGTCGGGCTCGCGGCGAAGATCTGGGCCTCGGTCTCGACCGGCTCGCCCGGCGGCTGGAACAGCTCGTCGTGCAGGACCGCCTGAGGCTGCAGCGACGGCGGCGGTGCCGTCGCACAGCCAGCCAGCAGGGCCGCGAGTGCGGCGAACGTCAAGGCACGCAGCTTGTTCATGGACGTCTCCTCGTCGGCGTCGCGCCCTGCTTCCACGCGCGCCGCGCATGCAGCAATACTAGTCGCTGCCGCGCGCCCCTGCCAAAACGCATGCCCCGTTCGCGGGGACGCCGGCGTCAGGGCCCGACGAACACGACGGCCGTACGCGGCGGCACGCTGAAAAGCCCCGTTAGCGGGTCGAACCGCGCCTGCTTCGCGCGTGCGTCGGCCGCGTCGGGCGCCGCGAGCACCGGGTGCAGGCGCCAGGCCCGGCCGCGCTCGGCCGGTACGAGCAGGGTCTGCATGTCCTTGCCGGTGTTGATGAAGTAGGCGAGCCGTCCGAAGCCCGCGCCGGCGAGCCCGCGGCCGTCGAGCGTGGCCGCGAGCACGAGCGGGTTCTGGTGTGGTCCGGCGTTGATGAAACGCAGGCGGCGCTCGATCTCGCGCGCGTTCGGCAGGTGCAGCAGCGTCGTGCTCGCGCGAATCTTCAACAGGTCCGCGAAAGCTTGCTCGGTCCAGGCGATGTCGGCCGGCGTCGGCTTGATCGCGACGTCGGCGAGGCGCGGCGCGAGGCGCGGCCAGTCGGCGCCGTTGTCGGCCTTGGGCGGCAAGCCGGCGCCGAAGCCGTTGTCCTGGCCGCTCCAGTCGATGCGGTTGAACCCGTCGCCCGAGTCGAAGCTGTTGCGGTCGAGCGACTTCGAGCGCAGCAGGTCGACGCCGGCGTGAAAGTAGGCGACGCCCTGGCTGAACGCGACGAGCGCGGCGCCGAGGATCTGCACGCGCGCGCGGTCCTCGCGCGAGGTCGCTGCGGGCAGGCGCAGCGCGTCGATGTCGAACAGGGTCTGGTTGTCGTGGTTCTCCACGTAGTTGACGACCTCGCCGGGCTCGCTCACGTAGCCGGCCGGCTGGTCGCCGTAGCGGATCTGCGCGAGCGGCCGCGTCGGCCCCTGCCAGGTCTCGAGCCGGTAGGCGCGCAGCGAGCCCGCGAGGCTCACGCGCAGCAGGTCGGCGGCGCCGTCGAGCGCGTCCATGCTCTGCCTGGGCGCGTCGGCGTTCGGGTCGAACTGGAGGCCGTTGAGCCAGCCCTGGTTCGCGACGAGCGCCGCGCCCGCATCGCCTGCGCTGCCGCCGCGCGCGGCGTCGCGGCCGCGGTCGCTGAAGGTCGCGATGCCGCTGCCGTTCAGCGAGAGCTGCGAGGCCTGGACGAAGCGTCGGCCGTCGGCGACCTCGCCGAAGTTCCAGCCCTCGCCGATCAAGGCGACGTGGCCGCCGCGCGCGCGGTCGACGGCCGCCTGCAGCGCCTCCATCGCCGCGCGCGGCTGGTGGCCCATCAGGTCGAAGCGCAGCGAGTCGACGCCGTAGTCGCGCACCCAGCGCACGGCGGTATCGATCATCAGCCGGGCCATCATGCGGTGCTCGGTCGCGGTGTTCGCGCAGCAGGTCGAATGCTCGACCGCGCCGGTCGCGTCGAGGCGCTGGTAGTAGCCGGGCACGATGCGGTCGAGCACCGAGGTCGCGGCCTGGCCGGCCGCATCCGTGTGGTTATAGACCACGTCCATGCCGACGCGCAGTCCGGCTTCGTGCAGCGCCGCGACCATCGCGCGGAACTCGCGCACGCGCACGCGGCCGTCCATCGCGTCGCTCGCGTAGCTGCCTTCGGGGGCGCCGAAATGCCACGGGTCGTAGCCCCAGTTGAAGCAGTCGTGCGCGGCGTCGGCCATCGCCGCGGCCTGCTGGGCGTCGCTGGCCGGGCCCGCGGGCGGGATCGCGGGCGTCGAGCAGCCGCGCTCGGGCACGCTCGCGAAGTCGAACACCGGCAGCAGGTGCACGTCGGTGACGCCTGCGCGCGCGAGCGCCGCGAGGTGGCGCATGCCGGCCGCGTCGCGGTCCGTGAAGGCCAGGTATTTGCCGCGGTGCGCGGCCGGCACCGTCGCGTCGTTGGCCGAGAAGTCGCGCACGTGGAGCTCGTAGATCACGAGGTCGGCGTTCGCGCGCGGCGCGGGCCGCGGCTGGGCGCGCCATGGCGGCGGCGCGAGCGCGGGGTCGTTCAGGTCCGCGACGAGGCTGCGCGCCGAGTCGGCGCTGAGGCTGACCGAATAAGGGTCGGTCACGAGGTTGCGCACGAGGCCCGTGCCGGGCACGTAGACGTCGACCGCGTAGCGGTAGTAGACGCCCTGCCCGGCGGTGTCAGCCGCGGCGACCGGCGCGAGCGTGGCCTGCCACACGCCGCTGCGCGGCGCGCGCGCGAGCGCGTCGACGGCGACGGCCGCGCCCTCGGGGCCCGCGTAGCGGCAGACCGCGACGCGCTCGGCCGTCGGCGCCCACAGCGCGAAGCGGGTCGCGCCGGTCCGCGGCGCCGGCTGCGCACCGAGCGCCGCATGCGCGTCGGCCGCATCAAGGTCGTCGAGGGCGCCCGGGGTTTGCAGGCGCGTTGCGTCGACGAGCCGGCCCGCGGCGTCCTCGAGTGCGAGCACGAGTTCGCCGCGCAGCAGCTCGGGCAGACGCGCGACGGCGCCGGCCGGCAGCTGCAGGCGCGCGCCCGCGCCGATGAAACGCAACGGCGCGTCGGCCGCGAGCCGGGCCGAGAACGGCCGCAGCGCGATCCGCTCGGCCGGCGACGCGACCTCGCCGACGACGAGCGACAGGCCGTGGGCCGCGTGGTACAGCGCGAAACGCTGGCCCGCCGCGGCCGCGCGCCCCGGCCATTGCAGATGCGCGCGGTCGAGCCAGTAGGCGCGCGCGTCGAGCGCCGGCGCCGCGTCGGCCACGAGCGTGCGCGCGACCGGAACATCGCAGTCGGCAAGCGTCGCCGCCTCGGGCACCGGCGGCGCGGCATGAGCGAACATCGGCAGCAGGCCGGCCAGCGCGAACGCGGCCATCGTCTTCTTGTTCATTGCTTGTCTCCATACGGCCGCGGAAAAGTAGCAAAACTACAAACAAGCGGCACACCCGATTCACTTTACCGGAGATCAGCCCTATGCTTGCGAAAATCCGCGCCATCCAATTGGCGTAATTTGGCTACAGCATCGGCCGCAGCCACCGAACGGACCACACCATGCACGACGCCCTCCCCGCGCGCCGCCGGCTCGCGGGCCTCGCCCTCACCGCATTCGCCGCCTGCACCGCCCTGCCCGCCGCAGCGGCGCCCGCCTTGGACACCGCCCATGTCGACGCCCGCCCGAGCCCGAGCCCGCTCGCCGACGGCTGGGAACATGGCGCGTTCATGGAGATCTTCGTGCGCGCCTACCAGGACAGCAAGGGCGACGGCGTCGGCGACCTGCGCGGCCTGACCGCGCGGCTCGACTACCTGCAGGCGCTCGGCGTCAAGGGCATCTGGCTGATGCCGATCACCGCGAGCAGCGACCACGACCACGGCTACGCGACCGTCGACTACCGCCGCGTCGAGCCGGCCTACGGCGACCTCGCCGACTTCGACGCGCTGATCGCGGCCGCCCACGCGCGCGGCATCGGCGTGATCATCGACTACGTGTTCAACCACGCGTCGGCGGAATTCCCGCCCTTCGAGCAGGCGCTCGCCGGGCCCGACGCGCCTTACCGCGACTGGTTCGTCTGGCAGGACCGCACGCCGCTCGACTGGAGCATCTGGGGCCACAACCCCTGGACCGCGACGCCGACCGGCGCCTACTACGGCACCTTCGGCGGCCATATGCCCGACTTCAACCTGCGCAACCCGGCCGCGCTCGACTACCACTTCTCGAGCCTGCGCTTCTGGCTCAACCGCGGCCTCGACGGCTTTCGCCTCGACGCCGTGCCGCACCTGATCGAGAACGGCCCCGAGGCCTGGAACGACCAGCCCGAGAGCCGCGCGCTCGCCAAGCGCATCCAGGACCTCGTCAAGTCCTACCCGCGCCGCTTCGTCGTCTGCGAGGCGACGGCCGCGCCGCTCGTCTACGCGCGCCCCGACGTCTGCGGCAGCGCGTTCGCGTTCGACTTCCAGTACGAGATCGTCAAGGCCGCGCGCGGCGAGCCGGTCGAGGCCGCCGCGGCGCTGCCCAAGGTCGCCGACTACTTCCGCCACGCACCGCCGAGCATGGCGACGATGCTGTCCAACCACGACATCTTCGCGGGCCAGCGCCTGTGGGACCAGCTGCACGGCGACGCGGCCGGCCTCAAGCTCGCCGCCGCGACCTATCTGCTGATGCCGGGCACGCCCTTCATCTACTACGGCGAGGAGATCGGCCAGGCCGGCCGCCTCGAGCTCGACGGCGACGGCCCGATCCGCGCGCCGATGAGCTGGGACGCCGACGGCCGCGGCTTCAGCACCGGCCAGCCGTTCCGCCCGATCGCGCCGAACGCGGCGACGCACAACCCGGTCGTCGAGGCCGCCGACCCGAACTCGGTGCTGAACTTCTACAAGGCCATGATCGCACTGCGCAACCGGCGCCGCTCGATCGCCGCGGGCGACTACGCGGCCGCCACGCAGGGCCTGCTGATGGTGCTGCGGCGCCGGCTCGGGGCCGAGCTCAGCGTCGTGCTGATCAACTACGGCGCCGCGCCCGCGCAGGTCGCGCTCGACGCGCTGCCGCCCGGTGCGGCGCTGCCCGCGCTATACCCGCGCGGCGCGGCCGCCGCACACAGCGACGCGGGCGGCCGCGCGAACGTCACCGTGCCCGCGCGCGCGGTCCTCGTCCTTCAGGCAGACCGCCAACCATGACGCCCAAGACCCTGTACCGCCTCGCGCCGCCGCTCGCGGCCGCGCTGTTCGCCGTCGCCGGCGTGGCCGCCCGCGCCGACGTCGACCATGTCGAGCCGCCGTCCTGGTGGGTCGGCATGCACGCGCCGCGCCTCGAGCTGATGCTGCACGGCAGCGGCCTCGCCGCGCTGACGCCGCGCCTCGCGCCCGGCGCCGACGGCAAGACCCCGGCCGGCGTGCGCCTCGCCGGCGCGAGCCCGGGCACGGCCAACTACCTGTTCGTCGACCTCGACATCGCACCCGACGCGCAGCCCGCGACGCTGACGCTCGAACTGCTCGACGCCCAGGGCGCCGTGCGCGAGCGCGTCGCCTACGCGCTCGCCGCGCGCACGCCGGGCTCGGCCGAGCGCCGCGGCTTCGACAGCCACGACGCGATCTACCTGGTCGTGCCCGACCGCTTCGCGAACGGCGACCCGCACAACGACACCGTCGCGGGCCTCGGCGACCCGGCCGACCGCGCCAAGCCCGGCGGCCGCCATGGCGGCGACCTCGCCGGGCTCGAACAACACCTCGACTACATCGCCGGCCTCGGCTTCACGCAGCTGTGGCCGACGCCGCTGGTCGAGAACCGTCAGCCGCAGTACTCGTACCACGGCTACTCGATCACCGACCTCTACCGCATCGACCCGCGCTTCGGCACGAACGCGCAGTACCGCGACTTCGTGGCCGCCGCGCGCGCCAGGGGCCTCGGCGTGATCCAGGATGTCGTGCCCAACCATATCGGCTCGGGCCATTGGTGGCTGGCCGACCTGCCCGCGCCCGACTGGATCAACCCGTCCAGGCCCTACGTCGAAACCAACCACCGCCATTCGGTCCAGGCCGACCCCTACGCGGCGCCGAGCGACCTCGCGCGCCTGACCGACGGCTGGTTCTCGCCGACCATGCCCGACCTCAACAGCCGCGAGCCGCACCTCGCGACCTACCTGACGCAGAACGCGATCTGGTGGATCGAGTACGCGGGCCTGAGCGGCCTGCGCGTCGACACCTACCCCTACTCGGACCGCGGCTTCCTCGCCCGTTGGTCGGCCGCGATCATGGCCGAGTACCCGCACTTCAGCATGGTCGGCGAGGAGATGAGCGATCGCCCCGAGCTGCTCGCCTACTGGCTGCGCGGTCACCGCAACGCCGACGGCTACGCGTCGAGCCTGCCGGCGCTGATGGACTTTCCGCTCTACGGCGTGCTGCGCGAGGCGCTGACCGAGCCCGAGGGCCAGGGCTTCGGCCGCGGCTGGGGCCGGCTGTTCGAGGCCCAGCTCGGCGACCTGCTCTACCCCGAGCCCGAGCGCCTCGTGCTGCTCGACGGCAACCACGACACCAACCGGATCTACTCGGCGTTCGGCGACGACGCCGACCTCGTGCGCCTCGCGCTCGCCTTCATCGCGACGACGAACCGCACGCCGCAGCTGTTCTACGGCACCGAGATCCTGATGAAGAGCCCGGTCGAGCGCGACGACGGCCGCGTGCGCGCCGACATGCCGGGCGGCTGGCCCGGCGACCGCGTCGACGCGTTCACGGGCCGCGGCCTGACGCCCGCGCAGCGCGCGATGCAGGACTTCGTGCGCCGGCTCTTCAACTGGCGCAAGACCTCGCGCGCGGTCGCCGAGGGCCGGCTCATGCACTACGACCCGCAGGGCGGCGTCTACGTCTACTTCCGCTACCTGCCCGGCGGCGCGGGCAAGGTCATGGTCGCGCTGAACAAGAACCGCCAGGCCGTGTCGCTCGACACGCGCCGCTTCGCCGAGATGCTCGACGCGGCGAGCGTCGGCCGCGACGTGATCGGCGGCGCGACGCTGCCGCTGGGCCGCACGCTCGAGGTGCCGGCGCGCGGCCTGCGCATCCTCGAAGTGAAGGACTGAGCGGGCGGCGTCGCCGGCACGCGCCGGCGACGGTTCAGGCCGGCAGCCTGAGCAGCTCGAACGGACCGCGCCCGCTCGCGGCCGTGATCAGGCCGAGCACGCGCGCGGGCTCGGTGCCGAGCATGTCCCAGCCGAAGCGCCAGGCCCAGTTGCCGCCGAGCACGCCGGGCACGTTCACGCGCGCCTCGCTGCCCAGGCCCAGCACGTCCTGCAGCGGGTAGACCGCGAGGTTCGCGACCGAGTTCGCGCAGCCGCGGATCATCGCCCAGTGCACGTCGTGGTCGCCGCAGGCGAGGTAGGAGCCCGCGAACGCGCGCTCGCGCGGGCTCGCCGCGTTCCACCAGCCGCGCACCGTGTCGTTGTCGTGCGTGCCCGTGTAGGCGACGCTCGCGCGCGGCCACATATGCGGCAGGAACTCGTGGTCGCCCTCCCCGCCGAAGCCGAACTGCAGGATCTTCATGCCCGGGAAGCCGCAGCCGTCGCGCAGCGCGTGCACGTCGTCGGTGATGAAGCCGAGGTCCTCGGCGACGATCGGCAGCTTGCCCAATGCGGCCTCGATCGCGTCGAACAGCGCCTGGCCCGGGCCGGTGACCCAGCGGCCGACCTTCGCGTCCATGCGCTCGCCGGGGATCTCGTAGTAGCCGGCGAAGCCGCGGAAATGGTCGATGCGGAAACAGTCGGCCTGGTGCAGCGCGCGCCTCACGCGCGCGGTCCACCACGCATAGTTCTCGGCCGCCATGCGGTCCCAGCGGTACAGCGGGTTGCCCCAGCGCTGGCCGTCGGCCGACATCGCGTCGGGCGGCACACCGGCGACGACGCTGGTGTTGAAGCGCTCGTCGAGGTAGTACAGGTCCGGGCGCGACCAGCAGTCGGCGCTGTCGTGCGCGACGAAGATCGGCAGGTCGCCCATCAGGCGCACGCCCTTCGCGTTCGCGTAGGCCTTGAGCGCGCCGCACTGGACGTCGAACTGCCATTGCACGAACTGCCAGAACGCGATCTCGTCGCGGTGCTGCGCGCGCGCGGCCGCGAGCGCCGCCGGCTCGCGGCGCGCGAGCGGCGCCGGCCATTGCCACCAGGGCTGGCCGTTCAGCGGCGAGCGGATCGCCATGAACAGCGCGTAGTCGTCGAGCCAGGCCTGTTCGGCCGCGCGCCAGGCCTCGAAGGCCGCGCGGTCGGCGGCCGCGGCGCCGGCGAAGAAGCCGGCCGCGGCGCGGCGCAGCTGCTGCTCGCGCCACGGTAGAACGGACCCGTAGTCGACGCGCAGCGGATCGAACGCGGGCACGGCGTCGAGCGCGAGCCAGCCCTTCTCGACGAAGGGCTCGAGCGCGACCAGCCATTGGTTGCCCGCGAACGCCGACACGCCCTGGTAGGGGCTGTCGCCGGGGCCGATCGGCGTGATCGGCAGCAGCTGCCACAGCGTCTGGCCCGCGCCGCTGAGCCAGTCGACGAAGCGGCGCGACGCGGGGCCGAAGTCGCCCGCGCCATGCGGGCCGGGCAGCGAGGTGATGTGCAGCAGCACACCGGAGCAGCGTTGATTGAGGTCCATGGTGATTGGCCTATCAGGAATGACGGAGGACGAGCAGGCTGCGCGGCGGCACCTGCAGCAGGGAATCGAGCGGCTGGCCGCTGGGCTGGAGCCGGCGGCTGCTGTCGAGCGCGAGCCGCCACGGCCCGTTCGCGAGCGCGAACGCGTGGACCTTGGGCTCGGGGTTGAAGATCAGCATGAGAAGCGGATGCGCGGCGCCGGCCGCGCGCAGCTGCGCGCCGAACGCGAGGCTGCCGGCGGCGTGCCAGTCGTGCGGCTGCATCTCGTGGCCGCCCGCGTTGAACCAGGCGATCGCCGCGTCGCCGGGGCCACCCGGGGGAGGCGCGAACCAGCGCCCGAGCCGCAGCAGCGGCTCTTCGCGGCGCAGCGCGAGCAACTCGGCGACGAGCGCTTCGGTCTCGGCGTCGGCCGCGGCCCAGTCGAGCCAGGTCGTCGCGTTGTCCTGGCAGTAGGCGTTGTTATTGCCCTGCTGGGTGTTCGCGATTTCGTCGCCCGCGCACAGCATCGGCGTGCCCTGGGCGAGCAGCAACGTCGCGAGCATCGCGTGGCGCACCTTGACTCGCGTCGCGAGGATTTGCGGGTCGCTCGTGGCGCCTTCGGCGCCGAAGTTGGCGCTGAGCTCGCCGTCGCGGCCGTCGCGGTTGCCCTCGCCGTTCGCCTCGTTGTGCTTGGCCTCATAGGCGACGACGTCGGCGAGCACCCAGCCGTCGTGGACCGACACGAAGTTGACCGACGCGGTCGGCGCGCGCTGGGCGTGGCGGAACAGGTCGCTCGAGGCCGTGAAGCGGCGTGCGAGCTCGCCGCGACTCACGCCGCGGCCCAGCCAGTAGCCGCGCACGGCGTCGCGGAACTTGTCGTTCCACTCGAGAAAGCGGCCCGGGAAGCGACCGACCTGGTAGCCGTCGTAGGCGGCGTCCCAGGGCTCGGCGATCAGGTGCACGCCCGCGAGCAGGGGGTCCTGGCGCAGCGCCGTGAAGAACGCGGCCTGCGGCTCGAAGCCGTGCTGGGTGCGGCCGAGCACGGGGGCGAGGTCGAAGCGGAAGCCGTCGACGCCCATGTCCTCGACCCAGTGGCGCAGCGAGTCGAGCACGAACTGCGTGACCCGCGGGTGCTGGCAGTTCAGCGTGTTGCCGCAGCCCGTGAGGTTCTCGCAGCGCGCCGGGTCGTCGTGGGCGAGCCGGTAGTAGCTGCGGTTGTCGAGGCCGCGCAGGCTCAGGCTCGGGCCGAACTCGTTGCCCTCGGGCGTGTGGTTGTAGACCACGTCGAGCACGACCTCGAGGCCCGCGTCGTGCAGCGCACGCACCATCGCGCGGAACTCGTCGGCGACGGCCGTCGGGTCGTCGCGGTGCGCGGCCTGAGCGAGGCGCGGGTCGGCGCAGAAGAAGCCGAGCGTGTTGTAGCCCCAGTAGTTGGGCAGGCCCTTGTCGGCGAGGTGCGGCTCGGGGATGCAGTACTGGACCGGCAGCAGCGACAGCGTCGTCACGCCGAGGCGCTTGAAATGCGCGATCGCGGCCGGGTGGGCGAGGCCCGCGTAGGTGCCGCGCAGCTGCGCCGGGATCTGCGGGTGCTGCATCGAGAAGCCCTTGACGTGGACCTCGTAGAGCACCGCGTCGGCGGGTGCGATGCGCGGCGCGTTCGCGCGCGGCGACGGCGCGGCCGGCGGCGGCGCGACGCGCGACTTCAGCGCGTGCACGCCGTTGTCGCGCGCGTCGAAGCTGCGCGGGCCGTCCGGGTGGCCGAGCTCGTAGCCATGATGCTCGGCGCGCCACGCGAAATGCCCGACGATCTCGCGCGCATAGGGGTCGAGCAGCAGCTTGTGCGGGTTGAAGCGGTGGCCTTGCTCGGGCGCATAAGGTCCGTGGGCGCGCAGGCCGTAGACGAGGCCCGCGCCGACGCCGGGCAGAAAGCCGTGGAACACGCCGTCGACGGGACCGCTCAGTGCGTAGCGGCGCAGCTCGCGCTGGCCGGCCGCGTCGAACAGGCACAGCTCGACGCGCTCGGCATGCTCGGAGAACACCGCGAAGTTCACGCCGCCGTCGCGCGCGTGCGCGCCCAGCGGTTCGTGGCGGCCGTCGAGGACGGAGTCAGGCAGGCGCATCGGGCGAATCGGGAACGAGGAACAGGGTGGCGAGCGGCGGCAGGGTCAGCTCGATCTGGCCGTTATCGGCGACGATCGTGCGGCCGCCGTTGCCGATGTCGACGCCGCCGTAATGGGCCGAGTCGGTGTTGAGCGCCTCGCGCCAGCGCGCCACGGCGCTCGAGCGCAGGGGCACGCGGTAACCCGCTCGCGGCAAGGGGGTGAAGTTGCAGACGACGATGACTTCGCGGCCCGCGTCGTCGCGGCGCAGCCAGGCGAGCACCGAGTTCTCGGCGTCGTCGCCGACCAGCCATTCGAAGCCGGCCGCCTCGCCGTCGAGCCGGTGCAGCGCGGGCTCGGCGCGGTACAGGCGATTGAGGTCGCGCACGAGCTGCTGGACGCCGCGGTGGCGCCGGTCGTCGAGCAGGCCCCAGGGCAGCGACGCCTCGAAGCGCCAGTCGCCGCGCTGCGCGAGCTCCTGGCCCATGAACAGCAGCTTCTTGCCCGGGTGACCCCACATGAAGCCGTAATAGGCGCGCAGGTTCGCGAACTTCTGCCAGTCGTCGCCGGGCATCTTGTCGAGCATCGAGCCCTTGCCGTGGACGACCTCGTCGTGCGAGATCGGCAGCACGAAGTTCTCGCTGAACGCGTACACCAGGCCGAAGGTCAGCTTGTCGTGGTGCCAGCGCCGGTGGATCGGGTCCTCGTGGATGTAGCGCAGCGTGTCGTTCATCCAGCCCATGTTCCACTTGTAGTGGAAGCCGAGGCCGCCCGCGTAGGTCGGCGCCGAGACGCCCGGGAACGCGGTCGACTCCTCGGCGACGGTGACACCGCCGGGCGCCTCGCGGCCGATCACCTCGTTGACGTGGCGCAGCAGCGCGATCGCCTCGAGGTTCTCGCGCCCGCCGTGGACGTTGGGGATCCACTCGCCGCTCGCGCGCGAGTAGTCGCGGTAGAGCATCGACGCGACCGCGTCGACGCGCAGGCCGTCGACGCCCCAGGCGGCCAGCCAGTACAGCGCGCTGCCGGTCAGGAACTGGCGCACCTCGTTGCGGCCGAAGTTGTAGATCAGCGTGTTCCAGTCGCGGTGGAAGCCCTCGCGCGGGTCCGCGTACTCGTACAGCGCCGTGCCGTCGAAGTTTGCGAGCCCATGGGCGTCGGCCGGGAAATGCGCGGGCACCCAGTCGAGCAGCAGGCCCAGGCCGGCCGCATGGCAGGCCGCGACGAAGCGACCGAAGCCCTCGGGCGCGCCGAAGCGCCGCGTCGGCGCGGTCAGGCCGAGCGTCTGGTAGCCCCAGGAGCCGTCGAACGGGTACTCGCTGATCGGCATCAGCTGGACATGGGTGAAGCCGAGCTCGGCGGCGTAGGCCGGCAGTTCGGCGGCCAATTCGTCCCAGGTGGGAAACCGTCCATCGGGCTTGCGCCACGACGCCGCGTGGACCTCGTAGATGCTGACCGGCGCATGGCGCGCGTTCGCGGCGCCGCGGCCCTCGGGCAGCTTGATGCGCGCGAGCGGCGCCGCGACGACGCTCGCCGTTCCAGGGCGCAGCTCGGCCGCGCGCGCCCAGGGGTCGGCCTTGAGCGGCAGCAGCGCGCCGCCGGCGCCGACGATCTCGAACTTGTAGAGCTCGCCCTCGGCCGCGTGCGGCACGAAGATCTCCCACACGCCGACGCGGTGGCGCAGCCGCATCGCGTGGCGCCGGCCGTCCCAGTTGTTGAAGCCGCCGACAACGCTGACGCGGCGCGCATTCGGCGCCCAGACGGCGAAACGAACGCCGTCGACATCCGCGTGGCGCACCGGGTGCGCGCCGAGCAGCTCGTAGGGCCGCGCGAAGTCCGGGTCGGCGAGCCGGTCGAGCTCGGCCTCGCCGAGCTGCGGGCCATAGGCGTAGGCGTCGGCGACGACCTGGTCGGCCGCGGCGCCGGCCCAGCGCACCGCGAAACGGTAGTCGAAGCGATGGCGCCGGCGCGGCACGGCGGCCTCGAAGAAGCCCGCGTCACCGCGAGGGCTCAGCGCGACGACGCGCTTGCCGTTCGCGAGCAGCGTGACCGCCGTCGCCCCCGGCAGCAGCGCGCGGATCCACAGCCGCCCCTGCGCGTCGGCGTGCAGGCCGAGCGCCGCGAACGGATCGCCGTGGCGCGCCGTGCAGAGGGCTTCGACCTGGTCCGCCGCGAGCATGGCGTGCTCAGTCATCCATGCCGGGTGAAACAGGGCATTCCGGGCCGAGCGCCGGGCCGCCATTGGCCAGAGGCCAATGGCCTTCGCAGGCACAAACAGTCCTCAGGACTGTTTGTGTCCGGGCTCAGCCCCCAAGCCGGCCCGCCCAAGGCGGCTATGCCGCGGGGGAGCGAGCCCGCACCGAACAAGCGCCTGCGCGCTTGTTCGCGGCTGGCGAGCGCCGCCCGGCATGCATGCCGGGCGGCCGACTGGGCTGGCCCGCGTTCAGCGTGGCCGGACCGGGCGAGGGGCTCCATCACCCCAGGCTCGCGCGCGACCACACGCGCTCGACGTACTCGGCGATCGTGCGGTCCGACGAGAACCAGCCCATGCCCGCGATGTTCAGCGCGGCCTGGCGCGACCAGGCTTCGGGCTGCTCGAACAGCGCGTCGACGCGCTGTTGCGTCTGCACATAGTTCGCAAAATCGGCCATCAGCATATAGACGTCGCTCGAAAGCAGCTTGTCGGTCAGCGCACGATACCGCGAAGCATCGCCGCCCGAGAAGTCCCCGCCCGCGATCGCGTCGATCACGCGCTTGAGCTGGGCGTTCTCTTCATAGTGCAGGCGCGGGTCGTAGCCGAGCGACTTGAGCGCGGCGACCTGCTCGGTCTTGAGCCCGAACACGAACATGTTCTCCGTGCCCATGGCCTCGGCCATCTCGATGTTCGCGCCGTCCCAGGTGCCGATGGTCAGCGCGCCGTTCATCGCGAACTTCATATTGCCGGTGCCCGAGGCCTCGGTGCCGGCCGTCGAGATCTGCTCGGACAGGTCGGCCGCCGGGATGATGCGCTCGGCCAGCGAAACGCCGTAGTTGGGCAGGAACACGAGCTTGAGGCGGTCGCCGACGCGCGGGTCGCTGTTGACGACGCGGCCGATGTCGTGGGCGAGCTGGACGATGCTCTTCGCCGCGACATAGGCCGACGCGGCCTTGCCCGCGATGATCACGGTGCGCGGCGTCCAATGCGCGTCGGGCCTGTCGATGATCGCGTGGTAGCGCGCGACGACGTGGAGCAGGTTCAGCAGCTGGCGCTTGTACTCGTGGATGCGCTTGATCTGGACGTCGAACAGGCTGCCCGGGTTCACGCTGACGCCGAGCTCGCGGCGGATCAGCGCGGCGAGGCGCTCCTTGTTCGCGCGCTTGACCTGGCCGAGCTCGCGGCAGAAGCCCGCATCCTTGGCGAGCGGCGCAAGGTTCTTGAGCTCGGCGAGGTCGGCGCGCCAGCCATGGCCGATGCGCGTGTCGATCAGCGCCGACAGCGCCGGGTTGGCCTGCTGCAGCCAGCGCCGCGGCGTCACGCCGTTCGTGACGTTGTGGAAGCGCTCGGGGAAGATGCGCGCGTAGTCGGCGAAGATGGTCTGGACCATCAGCTCCGAGTGCAGCGCGGCGACGCCGTTGACGCGGTGCGACGCGACGATCGCCAGCGCGGCCATGCGCACGCGCTTCTCGTTGCCGTCGTCGACCAGCGAGACCTTGCGGATCAGGTCCTCGTCGCCGGGGAAGCGGCGGCGCACCTCGTCGAGGAAGCGCTGGTTGATCTCGTAAATGATCTCGAGGTGGCGTGGCAGCAGCGCCTCGAACATGCGCACCGGCCAGGTCTCGAGCGCCTCGGGCATCAGCGTGTGATTGGTGTAGCTGACGGCCTGGCGCGTGATCGTCCACGCCATGTCCCAGGGCAGGCCATGCTCGTCGAGCAGCAGGCGCATCAGCTCGGCCGGCGCGAGCGCCGGGTGGGTGTCGTTCAGGTGGATCGCGTTCATGCGGCCGAGCTCGCTCAGGGAGCGGCCTTCGGCCAGGTGGCGCGCGATCAGGTCCTGCAGCGACGCGCTGACGAGGAAGGCCTCCTGGCGCAGGCGCAGCTCGCGGCCGGCCTCGGTGCTGTCGTCCGGGTAGAGCACCCAGTTCAGCGTGTCGGCCGCGACCTGGGCCGCGGCCGCGCCGCGGTAGTCGCCGCGGCAGAAGGCCGCGAAGTCGATCGTTCCAGCGGCGACCGCGTGCCATTGGCGCAGCGTCGCGACGCGGCGGCTGTGGTGGGCCGGCACGATGAAGTCGAAGGCCTCGGCCTCGACGAGCTCGTTGGGCAGCCAGCGGCGCTGGCCGGCCTCGACCTCGACGCGGCCGCCGAAGCCGACGCGATAGCGCAGCTCGGGGCGCGGCACCTCCCAGGGCGCGCCGAGGCGCATCCAGTCGTCGGGCGCCTCGACCTGGCGGCCGTTCTGGATCGCCTGGGCGAACATGCCGTAGCGGTAGCGCAGGCCGTAGCCGAAGGACGGCAGGCCGAGCTCGGCGAAAGAGTCGAGGAAGCAGGCCGCGAGCCGGCCGAGGCCGCCGTTGCCGAGCGCCGCGTCGGGCTCGGCCTCGAGCACCTCGCCGAGCGGCCGGCCGCCGAGCGCGGCCTCGAGCGGCGCCTGCATGCCGAGCGCCGCGAGCGCGTTGCTCAAGGCGCGGCCCATCAGGAATTCCATCGACAGATAGTGGACGCGGCGCACCGGCGCGTCGGGCGCGCGCGCGGCGTCGGCGGCCTGGGTCTCGGCCCAGCGCTCGGCGAGCAGGCCGCGGCAGGCGACGGCGGCCGCGCGCAGCGCCGTGCGCGGCGACGCGCCCGTGCCGGACTGCTGGAGTTCGGCCTGCAGGGCCGCGGTGAAGTTCGAAGCCATGTCTTGGCCTTTCTGGCTGGCGCCGGCAGCAGCCTGGCGCGGGAGCGTGCGAGTGGTCATCAGCTTGGCCCGGAGCCTATCCAGGACGAGAATGCCGCGAAGCGGCGCTAGCCGAAGTATCGTTGACGTCGATGTGTTTTGTAGTTTGACTACAGAATAAAAAGTCCGGATTGGTCGCAAGTGCTTGATTTGCCGAGAATCAATCGGGTTACGGCCGGGTCGACTCTGTTGTTCAACTACATCCGGCTGTGTATATTGTCTACAAATCCAGCGCCGGACCGTGATCCGTAGCGCGACATCCGACACCGCACAGCACCGGGACCGGCGGGCCCGGTCGAGGAGACACAAGAGTGGCAGACGTTCGCCTGAACCAGGTAAGCAAGGCCTATGGCGAGATCCGTATCCTGCATGGCATCGACCTCGAGATCCGCGACGGCGAGTTCATGGTCTTCGTCGGGCCCTCGGGCTGCGGCAAGTCCACGCTGCTGAGGTCGATCGCGGGCCTCGAGGAAATCACCGGCGGCGAGCTGCGCATCGGCGGGCGCCTCGTCAACGACGTGCCGCCGGCCGAGCGCGGCATCGCGATGGTGTTCCAGAGCTATGCGCTCTACCCGCACATGAACCTCTACGACAACATGGCCTTCGGCCTGAAGCTCGCGAAGGTGCCGGCCAAGGAGATCGACGTCGCGGTGCGCAACGCCGCGCGCATCCTGCATATCGAGCACCTGCTCGAGCGCAAGCCCAAGGATCTGTCGGGCGGCCAGCGCCAGCGCGTCGCGATCGGGCGCGCGATCGTGCGCAAGCCCGAGGTCTTTTTGTTCGACGAGCCGCTGTCCAACCTCGACGCGGCGCTGCGCGTGCGCATGCGCTACGAGTTCGCGAAGCTGCACGAGGACCTCAAGACGACGATGGTCTACGTCACGCACGACCAGGTCGAGGCCATGACGCTCGCCGACCGCATCGTCGTGCTGTCGGCCGGCAAGATCGAGCAGGTCGGCACGCCGCTCGAGCTCTACGAGCACCCGGACAATCTGTTCGTCGCCGGCTTCATCGGCAGCCCGAAGATGAACTTCATCGGCGCGGAGCTCGTCCGGGGGACGAATGCCGAAGCGATCGTGCGTCTGCCCGACGGCGCGCAGATCCGCGCCCAGGTCGACGCGTCGCGCGCGCGGCCCGGCGACAAGCTCACGCTCGGCGTGCGCCCCGAGCATTTCGTCGTCGGCGGCCACGACAACCTGATCCAGACCACCGTGACCTTTGTCGAGTCGCTCGGCGGCACGACCCACGCCTACTGCGCCTACCCGGGCGTCGAGGACGCGCTGACCTGCGAATTCGACGGTCGTACGCGCGTGCGTGCGGGCGACCCGCTCGCGCTCGCGCTGCCGGCCGAGTCCTGCTATTTGTTCGACGCCGAAGGCCGCGCGTTCCAGCGCCTGCCGGTCGAGGCGGCGGCGGCATGAAGCGTCGCGGCCTTGTGCACCGCTCGGTCTGCGCCCTGCTCGCCGCGCTGACGACGTCGGCGGCGCTCGCCGCGCCGCAATACCAGCTGCTCGTCTGGATCAATAGCGACAAGGCCTACACGGGCCTGCAGAAGGTCGGCGACGCGTTCGCGCGCGAGAGCGGCGTCAAGGTCGTCGTCGAGCACCCGGTCGACGCACCCGACAAGTTCCAGCAGGCGGCCGGCGCGGGCAAAGGCCCCGACGTGTTCTGCTGGCCGCACGACCGCGTCGGCGAATGGGTCAAGGCCGGCCTGCTCACGCCGCTGAACCCGGGCAAGACCCTGCTCGCTGGCGTCGAGGACCAGGCCTGGCGCGCGTTCACCTACCGCGGCCGCATCTGGGGCTACCCGATCGCGATCGAGACCTCGGGCCTGATCTACAACAAGGCGCTCGTGCCCGAGCCGCCCAGGACCTGGGCCGAGCTCGTCGCGCTCGACGAGCGGCTGCGCAAACAGGGCAAGCACGCGGTGCTCTGGGACTACAACAAGAGCTTCTTCTCCTGGCCGATCCTCGCGGGCGCGGGCGGCTATGTCTTCGGCCGCGACGCCCAGGGCGACTTCGACCCGCGCGACGTCGGCGTCGACACGCCGGGCGCGCTCGCCGGCGCGCGCATGCTCGAGGGCCTGATCAGGAACGGCAATATGCCGCGCGGCGCGCGCTACGCCGAGATGGAAGCCGGCTTCGCGCGCGGCGACGTCGCGATGATGATCTCGGGCCCCTGGGCCTGGGACAACGCGCGCAAGGCCCATGTGGACTTCGGCGTCGCGCCGATTCCCGAGGTGATTCCCGGCCACCCGAGCAAGCCCTTCGTCGGCGTGCTCGGCTGCATGATCGCGGCGCCGAGCCGGCAGAAGGACCTCGCGCGCGAGTTCATCGAGAACCACCTGATGACGCCCGCCGCGCTCAAGGTGCTCGACGCCGACGTGCCGATCGGCGTGCCCGCGAACAAGGCCTTCTACGCCGAGCTCTCGGTCAACCCGCTGATCCGCGCGAGCATGGCCAACGCGCGCGCGGGCGAGCCGATCCCGAACGTCCCCGAGGTCGGCCGCTTCTGGACCGCGATGGACGCCGCGCTCGAGGCGATCACGAACGGCCTGCAGTCGCCCGAGGACGCGCTCGCCGGCGCGAAGGCGCGCATCCTGCTGAAGAAATAAGAAACGCCGACGATGACCTCCGCCCTGCTCCCCGCCGGCTACAGCACGCTGCCGCCGACCCTCGTCGAACGCCTGGTTCGCGCGCTGCGCTGGCCGATCACGGCGCTTGCCGCGCTCGCCGCGCTGTACACCGTCTACCTGGTCGCGGCCTCGGGCCAGACGGCCTGGGCGATCGGCGCGCTCGCGCTGTTCGGCGGCGCGTTCTACGTCTACGTCGTCAACAAGCAGTTCGCCTACCGCTACCTGTACCCGGGCGTGGCCGGCATGCTCGTGTTCATCGCGTTCCCGCTCGTGTTCACGGCGCAGATCGGCTTCACCAACTACTCGAGCGAGCACCTGCTGTCGGAGGCGCGCGTGCGCGCCTACCTGCTCGAACAGGCCGACCCGGTCGCCGACCAGCTGCTGCGCTTCACGCTGCACGCCGACGGCGCCGAATACCGGCTCGCGCTGCGCCCGGGCGACGGCGACGACGCGACGCCGCCGCTGTGGATCTCGCCGCCGCTCGCGCTGCGCAGCACGCGCGGGCCCCTGGGCGTCGCCATGATCAAGGCCGCCGACACGCCGCTGCCGCTGACGGCGCCGCTGCAGGCCGCGCTGCCGCTGCGCGAGGTCATCGCGCACCGCGAGGCGCTGATGCAGCTCGAGCTGCACCTGCCCGGCACGGCCGCGCCGCTGCGCTATATCGGCGTACACGAATTCGGCCCGCTCAAGGCGCTGTGGCAGGCCAGCGCCGACGGCACGCTCACGCGCGCGGCCGACGGCGCGGTCTTCCATGCCGACCGGCAAAGCGGTTACTTCACGAGCACGGCCGGCGAGCGCATGCTGCCCGGCTTCAAGGTCGGCGTCGGCTGGCACAACTACGCGCGCATGGTGCTCGACGCCGAGTTCCGCGGCCCGTTTCTCGCGATCTTCGCGTGGACCGTCGCGCTCGCGCTCGGCACGGTCGTGTGCGCGACCGCCCTCGGCATGTTCCTCGCGGTGCTGCTGAACTGGGAGGACCTGCGCGGCCGCACGGTCTACCGCACGCTCGTGTTCCTGCCCTACGCGGTGCCGGGCTTCATCTCGATCCTCGTGTTCAAGGGCCTGTTCAACCAGAACTTCGGCGAGATCAACGCCATCCTGAACGCGCTGTTCGGGTCTAAGCCCGCCTGGTTCGCCGACCCGCTGCTCGCCAAGCTGATGCTGCTGATCGTCAACACCTGGCTCGGCTACCCGTACATCATGATCCTGTGCACGGGCCTGCTCAAGGCGATCCCGTCGGACCTCTACGAGGCCTCGGCGCTCGCCGGCGCGGGGCCGCTGACGAACTTCTTCAAGATCACCGCGCCGCTCGTGATCAAGCCGCTCGCGCCGCTGCTGATCAGCTCGTTCGCGTACAACTTCAACAACTTCGTGCTGGTCTCGCTGCTGACCGACGGGCGCCCCGACTTTTTGTCGACCAAGATCCCGGCCGGCCAGACCGACATCCTCGTGTCCTATACCTACCGCATCGCGTTCCGCGACTCGGGCTCGGACTTCGGCCTCGCCGCGGCGATCTCGACGCTGATCTTCCTGCTCGTCGCCGCGATGTCGCTCGTCAATCTGCGGCTCATGAAGAAAGCGCAGGGTTAAGAAGATGGCCATCGTCCGAGGCAAACAGGCGCGCTGGCGCGTCGTCGCGGCGCACGCGCTGCTCGTCGCGTTTCTCGTCGTCACGCTGTTCCCGCTGCTCGCCGTGGTGTCGATCTCGCTGCGCAGCGGCAATTTCGCGACCGGCAGCCTGATCCCCGAGCACGTCAGCCTCGAGCATTGGCGGCTCGCGCTGGGCCTGCCCTACCAGGCCGCCGACGGCAGCCTGGTGCAGCCGCCGTTTCCGGTGCTGACCTGGCTGTGGAACTCGATCAAGATCGCGAGCATCTCGGCCTTCCTGATCGTCGCGATCTCGACGACCGCGGCCTACGCGTTCGCGCGCCTGAAGTTCCCCTTCCAGAAGGGCATCCTCAGCAGCATGCTGCTGCTGCAGATGTTCCCGCCGGTGCTCGCGCTCGTCGCGATCTACGCGATCTTCGAGACCATCGGCAACTACGCGCCGGCGCTGGGCCTCGAGACCCACGCGGGCCTCGTGCTCGCCTACCTCGGCGGCGTCGCCACGCATATCTGGACGATCAAGGGCTATTTCGAGACCATCCCGGTCGAGATCGAGGAGAACGCGAAGGTCGACGGCGCCACGCATTGGCAGGCCTTCAGCCGCGTGCTGCTGCCGATGGCCGTGCCGATCCTGATGGTCGTGTTCGTGCTCGCCTTCATCGGCACGATCATCGAATACCCGGTCGCGTCCATCCTGCTGCGCGAGGAACGCAACCTGACGCTCGCGGTCGGCGCCAAGTACTACCTGAACGACCAGCGCTTCCTGTGGGGCGACTTCGCGGCCGCGGCCGTGCTCTCTGGCCTGCCGATCACGCTCGTGTTCCTGCTCGCGCAGCGCTGGATCGTCTCGGGCCTGACCGCGGGTGGAGTCAAAGGGTGAAACAAGCCGCCGCCGTCGCCTTGCTGGGCCTGTCCGGCCTGCTATCGTCCGCCCACGCGGCCGACGCCTGCCGCGCCGCGCCGCTGCCGCACCGCCCGCTCTACCTGCGCGGCAGCATGAACGGCTGGCAGGCCGACGAGGCGCAGCAGCTGCGCTGGGCCTGCGACCATTACGAACTCGTGACCCGGCTCGACGGCGACCTGCAATTCAAGATCGCCGACGAGGACTGGTCGCCCGACGCCGACCTCGGCGGCCGCCTCGACGCCCTGGTGCCGCGCGGCGCCGCGATCGAGCGCCGCTTCGCGGCCGGTGTCTACCGCATCCGCCTGACCATGAACGAATCAAGCAACGCCGCCAGCGCCTCGATCGAGGCCTGCCCGACGCCCGCGCCCTTCGGCGCGACCGCGCTGTACCTGCGCGGCCCGATGAGCGCCTGGGGCACGATGGAAGCCTACGCGTTCCAGTACGCGTGCGACGCCTATTACCTGAACGTCGACCTGCACGGCGAACAGTATTTCCGCATCGCCGACGCCGCGAACTCGGCCGCGCTGAACTTCGGCGCGGACGCCGACGGGCGGATCGCGCTCGGCGCCGCGGGCAACCTCAGGCACCAGTTCGACGGCGGTCCGCAAACCCTGCGCCTGAGCTTCGACGCGGCCGGCGCGCCGACGCTTGCGATCGGGCCCTTGAGCTTCGCCGACCCGCGCACGCTGCCGGTCACGGACCCGGTCGCGCTGAGCCTCGCGTTCGACTCGCGCGACGCGGCCGCGAAGACGCCGTTCGGCGCGGTGCCCGAGAACACCGCCGTGCACTTCGAGATCGGCGCGGCCGACGGCGTCGACGCGATGACGCTCGTCGTCGAGCGCCGCACGCTGACCGGCAACCAGGAGCAGCTGCACTACGACGAGGTCGCGCGCGTGCCCATGCACAAGACCGCGCGCGGCTGGGCCGCGGCCCATACCTTCGGCGCGCCGGCCGTCTACGGCTATTACTTCGTCGCGCGCATCGCCGGCCAGGACTACCTCTACGAGAACAACGCCGACCCGGTCTACTGGACGCGCGAAAAGGGCACGATGGGCCGCGGCGCCGTCGCCGCGATGCCCGACGCGACGAGCCGCATCCGCCGCTACCGCCAGACCGTCTACGCGCGCGATTTCAAGGTGCCCGACTGGGCGCGCGACGCGGTCTACTACTACATCTTCCCCGAGCGCTATCGCAACGGCGACAAGAGCAACGACCCGCGCCCCGGCGTCGACCGCTACCTCGACCAGACCGTCGAGCTCCACCACGACTGGAACGAAAAGCCCTTCAAGCCCGGCAGCGGCGACGGCTCCGACGCCATCTACAACAACGACTTCTTCGGCGGCGACCTCGCCGGCATCATCGCCAAGCTCGACGACATCAAGGACCTCGGCGCGAACACGATCTACATGACGCCGATCTGGCAGGCCGCGAGCAACCACAAGTACGACACGGCCGACTACAAGAAGATCGACCCGCATTTCGGCACCGAGGCCGACTTCGAGCGCCTGTGCGCCGAGGCCGCGAAACGCGGCATCCGCGTGATCCCCGACGCGTCGCTGAACCATGTCGGCTCCGACTCCGTCTACTTTGACCGTTACGGCAACTACCATTCGAACGGCGCGTTCGAGGGCGGCCACCCCAACCCGGCCTCGCCCTGGGCCGACTGGTTCACCTTCGACACGGTGCAGACCGACCCCGACAAGCAGTACAAGGGCTGGGTCGGCGTGAGCGGCCTGCCCGAGATCAACAAGGCCTCGAAGTCCTTCCGCGCGTTCGCCTACGGCGACGACGATTCGGTGATCAAGCACTGGCTCAGGCGCGGTGCGTCGGGCTGGCGCATGGACGTCGCACCCTGGGTGCCCGACGACTTCTGGCGCGAGTGGCGCGCGGCCGTCAAGACGACCCAGCCCGACGCGCTGACGATCGCCGAGACCTGGTTCGACGCGTCGAAGTTCTTCCTCGGCGACGAGTTCGACTCGACGATGAACTACATCTTCCGCAGCGCCGTGCTCGACTACGCGGGCGGCGGCGACGCGCGCGCGGCGGCGGCCCAGCTCGAGCTGATGCGCGAGGCCTACCCGCCGCAGGCCTTCTACGCGCTGATGAACCTGCTGTCGACGCACGACGTCGCGCGCTCGCTGTGGGTGTTCGGCTACCACGACGACGGCGACGCGGCCAGGCTCGCGCTCGCGAAGCGCCGCCTGCTGCTCGCCGTGCTGTTCCAGATGAGCTACCCGGGCGCCCCGGCCGTCTACTACGGCGACGAAGTCGGCGTCGGCGGCGGCGACGACCCGTACAACCGCGCGACCTATCCCTGGCCCGACGAAGGCAGCAAGCCGGACCTGCAGCTGCGCGACGAGTTCAAGCGCCTGATCGCCGTGCGCACCCAGCACGCGGTGCTGCGCCACGGCACGCTCGGCGCGCCGCTGCTGCTCGACGCGCACGTGATCGCGCTGCTGCGCGAGGACCACGGCCAGGCCGCCGTCACGCTGACCAACAACGCCGACGCGCTGCGCGAGCTCACGCTCACGCTGCCCGCCACGCTCGCCGGCACGCGCTGGACCGACCAGCTCAGCGGCCAGCGCTTCACGGCCGGCGCCGACGGCCGCCTCGCGGTCGGCGTGCCCGCGCTGTTCGGCCGCATCCTGATCAAGGACTGACCCCGTGGAAATGAGAGAACTGGGCCGCACCGGCCTGCGCGTGTCGCTGCTCGGCTTCGGTGCCATGCACATCAACGACGAGCGCACGAGCGAGGCCGACGCTGCGCGCCTGCTCAACGAGGTGCTCGACCTCGGCGTCAACGTGATCGACACGGCGCGCAGCTACGGCCTGTCGGAGCAGCGCATCGGCGCCCACCTCGCGCACCGGCGCGGCGAGTTCCTGCTGTCGACCAAGGTCGGCTACGGCGTCGACGGCGTGCCCGACTGGACCTACGACTGCATCGTCGGCGGCGTCGAGCGCGCGCTCGCGCTGATGCGCACCGACCGGCTCGACATCGTCCACTTCCATTCGTGTCCGCTCGAGCTGCTGCAGCGCGGCGAGATCGTCGACGCGCTCAAGCGCTGCCAGCGCGACGGCAAGGTCCGCTTCGCGGCCTACTCGGGCGAGAACGAGGCGCTCCAGTACGCGCTCGACTGCGGCGCGTTCGAGGTCGTGCAGACCTCGATCAGCGTGTGCGACCAGGCCAACCTCGCCGCGCGCCTGCCGCAGGCCGCCGCGGCCGGCGTCGGCGTGCTCGCGAAACGGCCGCTCGCGAGCAACGTCTGGCGCTACGCCGAGCGCCCGGGCGACTTCGCCGAGGGCCATTACTGGGACCGCTGGAAGGCGATGGCGATCGACCCGCGCGGCCTCGACTGGAACGAGCTCAGCATGCGCTTCACGGCCTTCGAGCCCGGCGTCGGCAGCGTGCTGGTCGGCACCTCGAAGAGCGCGAACCTGCGCCGCAACCTCGACGCGCTCGCGCGCGGGCCGCTGCCCGCGGACCTCGTGCACGCGATCAAGGCCGCGTACCGGCCCGAGTGGCCGGGGATCATCTGAGGTCCGCCGCCCTGGCCCGGCGCGGCTAGGCGTCGAGCCGGTCGCGCAGCGACGGCATCGCCCGGCCGCCGACCAGGCGCTGGTCGTGACGGTAGTCGTCGTTCGCTTCGACGCGCCATTCGTCGCGCCCGTAGCGGCGCTGCAGGCCGCGCACGATCTGCTCGAAGCTCAGGGCCGTCTCGGCGTTGCTGTCGAGGTGCGTGGTGCCGGCGAAGCCCTCGCGCAGCAGCGCGAGCAGCGCGGCTGCGGTGTCGGGCATGAACGAACAGGCCGGTCGCCACCGCCGGCTCGCGCCGACCCGGCCGCGCTCGCGCTGCCAGTCGTCGAGCGTCTTCAGCATATTGTTGTTGCCGGGCCGCAGCGGGTCGATCTGCCAGCCGATGCGCACGATCGCGGCCTGCGCGCTCGCCGCGCGCACCGCGTCCTCGCAGGCGATCTTGTAGCGGCCGTAGTCGTCGCGCGCGGTGCGCGCGTCGGCGACGCCGTGCGGGCCGTCGGGTTCGTGGTCGAAGACCATCGCCGTGCTCGTGAACAGGCAGGGCAGGCCGCGCGCGGCGGCCCAGGCTGCGAGGCGGGCCGCCCAGGCGGCCGAGCCCATCGCGAGGTGCGCGACCGCGTCGATGGCGGGGTCGAGCGCCGCCAGGCTCGCCGGGTCCTCGGGGTCGAGGCGGCTGCGGTCCCAGGCGACGACCTCGACGCCGGCCGCGCGCGCGGCCGCCGCGAGGTGCGGCGCGAGCGTGCCGTTCAGGCCGGTGACGAGCAGCCGCCTGAATTCAGGCATGTTCGGCGATCGTCCAGCGCCACGGCGCGAGGCCGCCGGCCGGCTTCGCACCGAGGTTGACCGTGACGTCGACGCGGTTCGTGCCGACGCGGCGCGTGAACGCGAACAGCGCCGGGTCGCCGGCGTCGCGCAGCTCGACCGCGCCGCCGTACTGGCCCGCGGCCAGCGCCGGGCTGCGCTTCTTGAGCGCCGCGAGCTCGGCGTAGAGCCGGCTCGCCGACAGGTCGGACCAGTCGATCACGTCGCGGTCGAAGAAGTCGAGGCGCCGGTCGAGGCCGGCCTCCTGGCCGCTGTAGATCAGCGGCATGCCGGGCAGCGTGAACGTCAGCACCGTCATCGCCGCGCGCGCGGCGCCGTAGAGCTCGCCGTCGCTGCCGTTCCACGAGTTGTAGTCGTGGTTGGTCGTGAAGCGCATGCGGTAGGCGTCGGCCGGGAAACCGTGCGGCAGGCCGCGCACCCAGGCGCGCAGCGCGCCCGCGTCGGCCCGGCCCTGCGCGATCTTGCGCATCAGCTCGGCCGTATCCCAGCCGTAGCTCATGTCGAAAGCCTGGTGCAGCGCCGGCTCGCTCGCCTCGGCGAGCATGAAGACCGGCTTGATCGCGTCGAGCCGCGCGCGTGCTTCGACCCAGAAGTCGACGGGCACGAGGCCCGCGACGTCGCAGCGGAAGCCGTCGATGTCGGCCGCGCGCAGCCAGAAGGCCATCGCGGCGATCATCGCCTCGCGCAGCGCGCGGCTGCGGTAGTCGAGCGCGACGACGTCGGTCCAGCGCTCCTCGTGGTCGGTGCCCTCGGCGAACGTGACCGGATAGATCTCGCCGTGGGCGTCGAGCTTGTACCAGTCCTTGTGGTCACGCGTCCAGGGATGGTCCCAGGCCGTGTGGTTCGCGACCCAGTCGAGCATCACGCGCATGCCGAGGCGATGGGCGTCGCGCACCAGCGCGCGCAGCGCGTCGAGGTCGCCGAACTCGGGATTCACGGCCTCGTAGTCGTCAATCGAGTAATAGCTGCCGAGGCGGCCCTTGCGATTGCGCTTGCCGATCGGCTGGATCGGCATCAGCCAGAGGATGTCGACGCCGAGCGCGCGCAGGCGCGGCAGGTGCGCGGCGAACGCCGCGAGCGTGCCCTCGCGCGTGTACTGGCGCACGTTGACCTCGTAGAGCGTGGCCTGGCGCGTCCAGGGCAGGTGCTCGTGGGGGCCGGATCCGGCGGCGGCCGCGCCGAGCGCGAACGAGGCCGGCAGCGCCGTCACCGCGCCGCCGGCCGCGAGGCGTTGCAGGCATTCGCGCCGGCCGGCGTCAATTGCAGACACTCGCGGCCGTCGTCGAGTTGCCCTTGGCCATCGCGTCGAGGCAGGCCTGCGAGTAGCGCTTCTGGTCGCGCAGCGTCTGGTCCTTGTCGCGTTCGGCGTCGGCCTGGCGCGTCTTCGTCCACGCGGCCGCCGCGTCGAGGTCAGCTTGCAGGTTCGGCGCGTTGGCCGGGCGCTCGATCGTCGTGGCGCGATCGTCGCCGGGCTTGAGTTCGGTCCAGAAGGTGTTCTTCGCGCCGCTGGCCCAGACCGCCGTGACCTCGGGCGTCGTGATCAGCGCCTTGCCGCCTTCGAGCGGGTAGGTCTGCGTGACCGGCGCGGTGCCGAGCAGGGTCTGGCCCTGGTAGATCTTGGCGCCGGCAGGCTGGCTGTCGTAGGTCAGCAGCGCCGAGGTCTTGGGCACGTCGGCGCAGCCGGCAAGCAGCGCGGCCGCGCCGACGGCCAGCAGCAGGGATTTCAGGACGGTCTTGTTCATCATCGGTTTCCTCTCCGTGGCTTACATCATCTTGTCGATCGGCGGCGCCTTGCAATGCTCGGCGATGAAGTCGGCGTGCTTGGGCATGTAGTCGACGCAGGTCTTGATCACGCCCTCGATCTCCTCGAGGTACTTCTGGATATCGGGCTCGGGAATCAGGTCGGTCAATGGGTGATAGGACTCGGCGCGGATGCGCTGGCCGTGCAGCACCTGCAGCCAGCTCGTTTTCGTGAACAGCTCGTTGCCGAGGCGCTGGACGCGGCCGTGGCTGCGGAACAGCTCGATGCGCTCGGTCAGCGACGCGGGAATGTCCATCGTACGGCAGTAGTTCCAGAACGGCGTGTCGCTGCGCTCGGTGGCCTTGTAGTGCAGGATGATGAAGTCGCGCACCCACTCGGACTCGAGCTGCATCGTGCGGTTGTACTCGTCGCGGTCGGCGTCGCTGAAGCCGACGCCGGGGAAGAAGGTCAGCAGGTGGGCGATGCCCATCTGCACGAGGTGGATCGAGGTCGACTCGAGCGGCTCGACGAAGCCGCTCGCGAGGCCGATCGACACGACGTTCTTGTTCCAGGCCTTCTTGCGCCGCCCGGTCGTGAAGCGGATCGGCCGCGGCTCGGCGAGCGGCGCGCCGTCGAGGTTCGCCAGCAGCGTCGCGATCGCCTCGTCGTCGCTCAGGTACTTGCTGCAATAGACATGGCCGTTGCCGATGCGGTGCTGGAGCGGGATGCGCCATTGCCAGCCGGCCGTGCGCGCGGTCGCGCGCGTATAAGGCAGCAGTTCGGGCGCGCTCGTGCAGGGCACGGCCGCGGCGCGGTCGCAGGGCAGCCAGTGCGACCAGTCCTCGTAGCCGGTCTTGAGCGCGCCCTCGATCAGCAGCGCGCGAAAGCCCGAGCAGTCGATGAACAGCTCGCCTTCGATGCGCTCGCCACGCTGCAGGTGCACGGCCGCGACATGGCCGTCGCCCTCGCGCGTCTCGACCTCGGTGATGCGGCCCTCGATGCGCTTGACGCCGCGCTCCTCGGCGTAGCCGCGCAGAAACTTCGCGTACAGATGCGCGTCGAAGTGGAACGCGTGGGCGATCTGCGCGAGCGGCGAGTTCGGCAGGTCGCCGCGCGCGCGCATGAACTTGTTGTTCAGGCAGGCCGCCGTGTTGATCGAGTAGGCCGCGAGTTCGCGAGCTTTGCCGGCCTGGTGCTGCTTGAGCCAGTAATGGTGGAAGTCGACGGTCCAGTTGTCCTGGCCGACGACGCCGAAGCCGTGGATATAGCGGTCGCCCAGGCGCGCCCAGTTGACGAACTCGATGCCGAGCTTGAAGGTCGCCTGGGTCTTCCTGACGAACTCGTCCTCGTCGAGGTCGAGCAGGCGGTTGAACAGGCCGATCATCGGGATCGTCGCCTCGCCGACACCGATGGTGCCGATCTCGTCCGACTCGACGAGGCTGATGTCGTACTGGCCGCGCAGCACCTTGGACAGCGCCGCGGCGGTCATCCAGCCCGAGGTGCCGCCGCCGACGATCACGACGCGCTTGAGGTTCTTGTCTTGCATGTTCAGAAGGCTCCGAATGCAGGGAAGCCCCCGCCCGGCTCGCGCCGGCCTGCGGGGGCTTCCCGATTCTCACTCCAGACGATCAGCTCACTGGTACTTGTAGCTCAGCATCAGGATGTACTGATGGCCGGTCTTGTTCTGCGAGTTGATCGAGCCGTCGGCGTTGAGCTGGGTGTACACCGGGTCGTTCATGTTGTTGCCCTCGAAGCGCACCGCGAGGCCCTTGGCGTAGCCCGACTGGATTTCGTAGCCGACCTGGGCCGACACCCAGCTCGAGCCCTTGATCGTCTCGAGCGTCGGATAGCCGCCGATGGCGGAGTTCGCGACGCTGCCGATATAGGTCGAGCGGTAGTTGTCGGCGACGAAGGCGCTGAAGCCCCACTTCTCGAAGTACAGCATGGCCTTGGCGTTGCGCTTGGACAGGCCGGGCAGCGAAATCGAGCCGGTGGCCGGCACCGCCTGCGTCGGGTTCAGGCCGAGCAGGTTGGGCAACTGCACCGAGCTGCTCGTGATCGAGTAACTGGCCGACGCGCCGAAGCCGCTCAGGTAACTGCTCACCAGCTCGAACGGCAGCGAGCCCGCGAATTCGACACCCTTGATGTTGCCGCCCGAGCCGTTGACGGTCTGCGTGATCGGACCGTTCCACGACGGGACGCCCGCGGCCAGCGTCGTGATGCCGACCGAGTTCGCCAGGGGCTGGAGATTCTCGATCGTCGTCTGCGGCGCGATATAGCTGTCGAGCTTCTTGTAGAAGGCCGCCGTGCTAAGGTAGGCCTTGTTGCTGAAGTACTTCTCGAACGAGAGGTCCAGCGCCGTGGCCTTGAAGGGCTTCAGATAGGGATTGCCGGCCGAGCCCGTCACGATCCCATGGGTCGTGTCCTGCGAAATCGCCAGCGAATTGCGCATGTCGGTCATGTTGTTGCGCGCGATCTGCTTGGCCAGACCGAAGCGCACGAGCTTGCCCGAGCCGAGGTCGCCCGTCAGGTTCAGCGAGGGCAGCACGTCCGTGTAGGTCGTGCCGGCGGTCACCTCGCCCGCCGAAGGATTCGCCAGCGTCACGCCCGAGCCGACGTTGGCCTGGTAGCCCAATGCCGACTGCGTCGTGTTGACGACCTGCAGGCCGAGGTTGCCGCGCACCGGGATGCCGGCCCATTCGGTGTCGATATTGCCCTTGATGAAGGCGGTCAGGACCTCTTCACGAACCCCCCAGGTCTTGGACAGGATGTCGTTGTTGTACTTGGGCTGCAGGCTCGCGCCGGGCCACAGGCCCGCCGTGGGGATGAAGCTCAGCAGGTTCAGGCCCGTGCCGCCGACGTTGTTGACGACGTAGGTGCCGCTCGGGTACGGGATCGTGTTGCCAGCGTTGGGCGTGGTCGGGACGATCAGGCCCTCGATGCCGGTGCGGTCCTTGGTCCGCTTCGTCCAGTTCGCGCCGAACTGCAGGCTGCTGAAGACGCCGCCCTCTTCGAGATCGTGGGTGATGTCGAGGCGCAGCGCAGAGACCGCGTCGACGATCGTCGGCCCCTTGTCGTAGCCGTCCTGCGGCACGCCCGCCACGCCGCTCCAGCCGGTCTGGTCGCGCAATGTGATCGTGCTCGGGTTGGCGTATGCCGCGGCGTTGCCGAGGGTGAACTGCGGCGTGCTGCCGGTCGCATCCCAGGTCAGCGTGTCGGCGCCGGGGATGCCGCCGTAGGCCTCGATGTCGCGTTCGACGCGCGTCGCCGAGTTGTGGCTGAAGTCGGTCGTGATCTTCCAGGTCGGCGCGGCCTTGTAGGTGCTGCGCCAGCCGAAGGACTCGATCGTGTCGTTGTCGAAGATCGCCTCGGTGCGGTCGATCAGGCCGTTCGGGTTCGCGCCGAGCGCAAAAGTGCCCTTGGTGACGACGCCGTTGCTCACGGTCGCGTTGGTGATCGGCCCGTGGATCACGCCCGTGCCCGACGAATAGTCGGCGCCGAAGCCGAACTGCGCCTGGTCCTTCGCGTCGATGTCCTTGATCTTGGCGCGGTAGTAGTCGAACTCGGTATTGAACTTCGAATTCGGCTTGAAGCTCAGGATGAAGGCGAGGCCGTTGCGATCGTCGGTGACCGTATCGGTCTTGTAGCCGAAGCCCGCGCCGACCGAGCTCGGCATCGCCACCGTGCCGGCCGAACCGCCGCCGGCCAGCGTCACGTTGTCGGCGTTGGCGCCGCCCCAGCCGTCGTTGCCTTGCGAGCTCGAGGTGCCGTCGACGCGCACATAGCCGAGCGCCACGCCGATCTTGCGGTCGAGGAACTGGTCGATGTAGGTCAGGGTCTTGCGATGGCCTTCGCCGGCCTCGGTGCCCGGGATGCCGATGTTGTTGCGGACCTTCTGATAGCTCACGGCCACCGTGCGCTTGCTGAAGGCGAGCGGGTCGACCAGTCGCGTGTCGAGCGTGCCGGCGAGGCCGGCACTCGGCAGGGTCGCGTCGGAGGTCTTGTAGACGGTGGCGGCACCGATCAGTTCGGCGGGGTAGACCGACAGGTCGACCGCACGGCTGTCGCCGGTGCTCGACTGCTCGCGACCGTTCAGCAAATAGGCGTTGAAGTCGGGGCCGAGGCCGCGGATCGAGATCGTCGAAGCCTGGCCGCTCGAGGTGCGCTGGGTCGTCACGCCCGGCAGGCGCGCGAGCGAGTCGGCGATCGTCGTGTCCGGCAGCTTGCCGATGTCTTCGGCCGAGATCGCTTCACTGACGCCGTCGTTATTGCGCTTGACCGAAATCGCGTCCTCGATGCCCTTGCGGATGCCGGTCACGACGACCGTTTCGAGTTGGGTCTGGTCCTGCGCCTGCGACGCCGGCGCGGCCGGGGTCTGCTGGGCGTGGGCGGCGCTCGCGAGCACCAGCGCCGCACAGCCGACTGCGACGGGCTGCAGGCCCGCCAGATCGCGCGGAAGCCGCTTCGGGCTCTTGCGCTTCGTATTCGAAGTCGTCATTGAATGTCTCCTCAGCTCGATGGAACGACCGGCTCCGGGGGCCCGCCCTGACAAGCTGGATCAGGCGCCTAGGCTCGGACCGGGAACAAATGATCCGAACGTGTTTGTACCAAAACTAGATCCATAACAACGCTTCGTAAACCCTAAACGTTGCACCAACGCCACCTGACGCCGCATCAAAACGGTCATTTATCAAGGGTAAATACTTATTTTTTACCCTAAAAGCGCAGCCCAACTTGGTGAATGACAAAAACGAGCTGTAGTTCAACTACAGATCATTTTTGACAGATTCAAAACAGACAGGCGCGCGCCAGCAACGCCGCGGCAACGCCGGGGGCGCCGCAGGTGGATACCCTTAGGCGCGGTGCTGCTCGAGCGCCTGCGCCGCCCCGGCAAGCGCCGCCAGGGTGTCGGTCAGCAGGGCCGTCGGAATGCCCTGCAGGTAGGTGCGAAAGCGCCCCTTGGCCTCGAAACGCTCGCGAAAGCGCGAGGCGAAGAAGGTTTCGCCGAGGCGCGGCACGATGCCGCCGCCGATGAACACGCCGCCGCGCGAACCGAGGGTCAGCGCGACATTGCCGGCAAAGCTGCCGAGCAGCGCACAAAAGGTCTCGAGCGTGCGCGCGCAGGCTGCGTCGGCGCCGGCCAGCCCGCGCTCGACGATCGCCGCCGTCGCGAGCGGCGCGTCGACGGGCGCGCCGAGCAGCGTGGCAACCGCCGCGTGCAGCGTCGGCAAGCCGATACCCGACAGCAGGCGCTCCGCCGACACATGCTCGAAGCCGCGCCGCACCTCGGCGAGCACGGCCGCCTCGAAATCGTCGCCGGCCGCGAGCGTCGCGTGCCCGCCCTCGCCCGGCAGCGCCTGCCAGCCGTCGCGCGTGCGCACGACGCCGGCCACGCCAAGCCCGGTGCCGGGGCCGATCACGGCAAGCACCTCGCCGACGGGCCGGCGCTCGGCTGCGGCCGGCACGCCGGGCGGCCAGTGGCGCAGCTGCGCGGCGCTGAGCCGCGGCAGCGACAGCGCAAGCGCCTCGAAATCATTGAGCAGCAGGAGCAGCTCGAGCCCGAGTTCGGCCTGCACGACCCGGCACGAAAAGCTCCAATGCGCGTTGGTCAGCTCGACCTGGTCGCCGTCGACGGCCGTCGCGACGGCGAACGCCGCGCTGCGCGGCGGCGCGGCGATCAGGCCTTCGGCGCGCAACTGGGCCAGGTAGGCGCCGGCCGCGGCGGCCGGCCCGGCATAGGACGCGACCGGCAGTACACGGACTTGCGCGACCGCCTCGCCGGGCCCCGCGACCCAGCCGAAGCGGGCGTTGGTGCCACCGATGTCGGCGACGAGCCAGGGATAGGCGCCGCTCATCGGCACCCCGCGCAAGCGGGCCGCTGCGCCACGGCAACGGGCGCGTCTACATAAAATCCGGGCACCATGCGTCTTTGTCTCGGAAGCCGCCGAAACCGGCGGCTTGTTATGGGGCAGCGCGAGCCTCCCAAGGCCCGTCACGCTGGAGTGGCACGGAAGGTAGCAAAACTACACGCTCTAGGCAATAGCCGCTTTCCAAGGGGGCGCCGCCGCGAGGCGGTGAAGTCCCCACGCCTCCCAGGCAAGGCAGCCCCACCCCATCAAAACCGTGTAGTCTCGCTACACGCCGCGCTCCCGACCTGACCCGGGCCGCGGCGCTGCCCACTGCGCGCAAATCCGCAGCGGCCCGGGTCGGCCGGGGCCCCATAATGGGCCCGCGCCGACTTCGTGATCTGATCTGCCCTACATGTCCGTCCCGTACGACAGCCCCCGCCTGCTCGGCGACATCGGCCGCACCTTTGCGCGCTTCGCGATCGAAACCGCCCCGGGCGAGATCGGCCATATCGCCTCGCTACGCTGCGCCGAGCACGCGGACTTCCACGCCGCCGTCAGCAGCTACCTGGGCACGCTGATCGACCTGCCCGGCGGGGTCCAGCAGATCGCGCACATGGCGATCGCGATCGCGAACCCGGTCGAAGGCGACCAGGTGCGCATGACCAACTACCACTGGCAGTTCTCGATCGAGGAGATGCGCGAGCGCCTGGGCCTCGACACGCTCGTCGTCGTCAACGACTTCACGGCGCTCGCGATGGTGCTGCCGCGCCTCGGCGCGAAGGACAAGCGCCAGATCGGCGGCGGCACGGCGCGCATGCCGAGCGTCGTCGGCGTGCTCGGCGCCGGCTCGGGCCTCGGCGTGTCGGGCCTGATCCCGGCCGGCGACGGCTGGGTCGCGCTCGGCACCGAGGGCGGCCACACGAGCTTCGCGCCGCGCGACGAGCGCGAGATCGCGCTGCTGCACTACGGCCTCGAGCATTACCCTCACGTGTCCTTCGAGCGCATCCTGTCGGGCCCCGGCATCGAGCTGATCCACGCGGCGCTGAGCGCGCGCGACGGCGCAGCACCGCAGCCCGGGCTCAGCGCGCCCGAGATCTCGCGCCGCGCGCTCGCCGGCGACGACGCGCGTTGCGTCGAGACCCTGGAGGTCTTCTGCAGCGTGCTCGGCACGGCGGCGGCCAACCTCGCCGTGACGCTCGGCGCGTTCGGCGGCATCTATATCGGCGGACGCATCGCGCCGATGCTCGGCGAGTTCCTCGACCGCTCGGCGTTCCGCGCGCGCTTCGAGGACCGCGGCCGCTTCCACCAGTACGTCGCGTCGATCCCGACCTACGTGATCACGAACGAGCACGCGACCTTCATGGGCGTGTCGACGATCCTCGACTCGCAGCTGCGCACCCTGCAGCCCGACCCGGGCGCGTCCATCCTCGGCCAGATCCGGCGCGCGCGCGAGCAGCTGTCGCCGGCCGAGCTGCGCGTCGCCGAGCATGTGCTGGCGCGGCCGCGCGACGTGCTCGGCGAGCCGATCGCCGAGATCGCCCGCGCCGCCCAGGTCAGCCAGCCGACCGTGATCCGCTTCTGCCGCTCGCTCGGCTGCGAGGGCCTGTCGGACTTCAAGCTGCGCCTCGCGTCGGGCCTGACCGGCACGGTGCCCGTCACGCATACCCAGGTGCGGCTCGACGATTCGACGATCGAGCTCGGCGCCAAGGTGCTCGGCAACACCGCGTCGGCGATCCTCGACCTGCGCGGCGCGCTGAACCGCGAGATGACCGAGCGCGCGATCGACATGCTGATCAAGGCCGGTCGCATCGAGTTCTTCGCGCTCGGCCATTACAGCGTCGTCGCGAACGACGCGCAGTACAAGTTCCTGCGCTTCGGCATCTCGTGCGGCGCGCAGACCGACCCGCGCCTGCAGCTGCTCGCCGCGCGCGTGCTCAAGCCCGGCGACGTCGCCGTGCTGATCAGCTCGAGCGGCCGCCTGAGCGAGCTGCTCGAGGTCGCCGAGACCGCGCGCGCGCGCGGCGCCCAGGTCATCGCGATCACGGCGAGCCAGAGCCCGCTCGCGCGCAAGGCCGACGCCGCGCTGATCATCGACCATGTCGAGGACGTGACGACGCACCTGCCGATGGTCAGTCGCATCCTCCACCTGCTCGTGATCGACATCCTCGCCGTCGGCGTGGCGATGCGCAGCGAACCGGCCGACCTGCCCGCCCTCGACGAGCCCGAGCTCGAGGCCGGCGAGCCGCTCGAGGCGCCCGCCGCGAAGCGCGGCGCCGCGCGCGCCGCGCCCGGCATCAGCCTCGCGACGCCGCTCGCGCGCCTGACTTCGCACAGCCGTTGAATCACGTCTTCACCAGCCTCTTCCCACGCGAAAGGACCGCACGATGACGACGCTCGCACCGCTTCCCACCCCGGCCGGCACGCTCACGCGCGACGCAGGCCTGCTGGCGCTCGCCGCGGCCGCGCACCGCGCCCACGCGGCGGCCGCGCCGCTCGCCGTGCTGACGCTGGACCTCGACCATTTCAAGGCCTGGAGCGACGGCGTCGACGCGGCGACGGCGGCCGACGCGATCGCCAAGGTCGGCGCGCTGCTCGCGGCCGAGACCGATGCGAGCGCGAGCCACCTCGGCGGCGACGAGTTCATGCAGATCATGCCGGGCCGCGACCTCGAGCAGGCGCTCGAGACGGCCGAACGCCTGCGCGAATCGATCGCGGCCGCGCTCGCAGCCTACGAGGCGCTGCCGCCGCTGACGGCGACGCTCGGCGTCGCGGCGAGCCCGTCGGACTCGGCCTGGACCGGCGACGCGCTGCTGTCGCTCGCCGACGCGCGCATGACCTTCGCAAAGAAGCGCCTCGCGCCGCACCACAACCTCGCGTTCGCGGGCGCCCTGCCCTCGGACTGGTACACGCGGCTCGACATCGACCCCAACAAGTGGCCGACCGTCTAGGGCTGGCGCCCTAGCCCGTCGGCCATTGGCAGAAATGGAACGAGCGCCCCACGGCGCTCGGGGGGCGTTGATCGAGGCTTAGAACGCGGCAATGCCCGTCTGCGCGCGGCCGAGGATCAGCGCGTGGATGTCGTGCGTGCCCTCGTAGGTGTTGACGACCTCGAGGTTCACGAGGTGGCGCGCGACGCCGAACTCGTCGGAGATGCCGTTGCCGCCCATCATGTCGCGCGCCATGCGCGCGATGTCGAGCGATTTGCCGCAGCTGTTGCGCTTCATGATCGAGGTGATCTCGACGGCGGCCGTGCCCTCGTCCTTCATGCGGCCCAGGCGCAGGCAGCCCTGCAGGCCCAGCGTGATCTCGGTCTGCATGTCGGCGAGCTTCTTCTGGATCAGCTGGTTGGCCGCGAGCGGCCGGCCGAACTGCTTGCGGTCGAGCGTGTACTGGCGCGCGCGGTGCCAGCAGTCCTCGGCCGCGCCCAGGGCACCCCAGGCGATGCCGTAGCGCGCGCTGTTCAGGCAGGTGAACGGGCCCTTGAGGCCGCGCACCTCGGGGAAGGCGTTCTCCTCGGGGCAGAAGACCTCGTCCATGACGATCTCGCCGGTGATCGACGCGCGCAGGCCGACCTTGCCGTGGATCGCCGGCGCCGTCAGGCCCTTCCAGCCCTTTTCGAGCACGAAGCCGCGTATTTGCCCAGGCCCGTTGCCGCCGTCCTCCTTGGCCCAGACGACGAACACGTCGGCGATCGGGCTGTTCGTGATCCACATCTTCGCGCCCGACAGCAGGTAGCCGCCGTCGACCTTCTTCGCGCGCGTGATCATCGAGCCCGGGTCCGAGCCGTGGTTGGGCTCGGTCAGGCCGAAGCAGCCGATCCACTCGCCCGAGGCCAGCTTGGGCAGGTATTTGCGCTTGGTCGCCTCGTTCGCGAACTCGTTGATCGGCACCATCACGAGCGAGCTCTGCACGCTCATCATCGAGCGGTAGCCCGAGTCGACGCGCTCGACCTCGCGCGCGACCAGGCCGTAGCACACGTAGTTGAGGCCGGCGCCGCCGTAGGCCTCGGGGATGGTCGCGCCGAGCAGGCCGAGCTCGCCCATCTCGCGGAAGATCGCCGGGTCGGTCTGCTCCTTGCGGAAGGCCTCGAGCACGCGCGGCGCGAGCCGCTCCTGGCAGTAGGCGTGGGCCGCGTCGCGCACCGCGCGTTCGTCTTCGGTCAGCTGCTGGTCGAGCCGCAGCGGGTCATCCCATTGAAACATTCGCTTGTCTCCAACTTACGGCACCACGGCCGTTACCTCGATCTCAACCAGGGCCCGGTCCTCGACCAGGGCAGCCACCTGGACCGCCGTCATGGCAATCCCGAATTCTCGGCCCAGGACCTCGCGGTAGGCCATGCCGATTTCTTTGGCCCTCATCACATATTCGCGTTTGTCGAGCAGATACCAGGTCATGCGCACGATGTGCTCGGGCGTCGCGCCGGCCTCGGCGAGCACCGCGCGCACGTTCTCGAGCGCCTGGTGGACCTGGGCGACGAGGTCGTCGCTGTCGAAGCGGCAATCGGCGTTCCAGCCGATCTGGCCCGCGACGAAGACCTGGCGGCCGCTGCCCGTGGACACCGCGGCGACGCCGTTCGCGTAGCCGCGCGGCGCGGCCCAGCCCGGCGGTTGAAGGATTTGCTTGTGGCTCATGGCGTCATAAAGCTTTCCAAGGCGGCGCGCAGGTCGGCCGGCAGGGGTTCGGGGCGGTGGGTCGCGAGCGAGGTGCACACGAGCACCTGCTCGAAGCGCGCGCGTTCGCTGCCGTCGGCGCCGAGATAGCGTACATCGAGGGTCAGCGAGGTCCGCCCGAGCCGCTTGACCGCGAGGCGCTGCACGAGCGTCTCGCCGCAGCGGCTGACCGCGAGGAACTCGCTCGCGATCGCGCGCGACGGCAGGCCGAGGCGGCGCTCGGTGATGAAGGCGGCGAAATCGATGCCCAGGCCCTGCCCGAACCAGTCCTCGAGCAAGGCGTTGAGCATCTCGAAGTAGCGCGGGTAGAACACGATGCCCGCCGGGTCGCAATCGCCGAAGCGCACGAGCCGGCGGCGCTCGAAGGTCCTGTATGCGGTCGTCATGCGCGCAGCCGGAAACGTTGCAGCTTGCCGGTCTCGGTGCGCGGCAGGCTCGCGCGGAACTCGATCGCGCGCGGGTATTTGTAGGGTGCGACCGTGCGCTTGACGAAGTCCTGCAGCTCGGCGGCGAGCGCCTCGCCGCCCGCGAAGCCCTCGCGCAGCACGACGAAGGCCTTGACGATCTGGCCGCGCTCGGCGTCGGGCACGCCGATCACCGCGCATTCGGCGACGCCCGGGTGGGCGAGCAGCGCGGTCTCGACCTCGGGGCCCGCGATGTTGTAGCCGCCCGAGATGATCATGTCGTCGGTACGCGCCGCGTAGATGAAATAGCCGTCGGCGTCGACGCGGTAGGCGTCGCCGGTCAGGTTCCAGCCGTTCACGACGTATTGCGCCTGGCGCGCGTCGTTCAGGTAGCGACAGCCGGTCGGGCCCTTGACCGCGAGGCGGCCGACCTCGCCGGGCGGCAGGACGCGGCCGTCGTCGCCCAGCACGCAGGCGCGGTAGCCCGGCACGGGCCGGCCGGTCGCGCCGGGCCGGGCCGTCGCCTCGTCGTGGCTGATGAAGATATGCAGCATCTCGGTCGCGCCGATGCCGTCGATCAGCTCGAGGCCGCTCGCGCGCTTCCAGAGCGCGCGCGTCGCGGCCGGCAGCGCCTCGCCCGCGCTCACGCATTTGCGCAGGCCGGGCACCGGCTGGTCGGCGAGCAGCGGCGCCATCGCGCGGTAGGAGGTCGGCGCCGTGAACAGCACGGTCGCGCGGTGCCGCGCGATCGCGGGCAGCAGGACCTCGGGTGCGGTCTTTTCGAGCAGCACGGTGCTCGCGCCGACGCTCATGGGGAACAACAGCAGGCCGCCGAGGCCGAAGGTGAACGCGAGCGGCGGGCTGCCGATGAACACGTCGTCGCGCGTCGGCTTCAGGCAATGGACCGGCCAGCAACGGCAGATCGCGAGCAGGTCGCGGTGGTTGTGCAGCGTGCCCTTGGGCTGGCCCGTCGTCCCCGAGGTGAAGGCGATCAGGGCGCAGTCCTCGGCGGCGGTGTCGAGCGTCGCGAAGTCGGCGGGCTTCGCGGCCGCGCGCGCCTCGAGCCGGTCGGCAGCGTCGCCGCCCCAGCAGCAGACCTCGCGCAAGGTCGGGCCTTGCGCGCGAGCCAATTCGAGCTCGTCGACCAGCCGCGCGTCGCACAGCGCGTGGCTGATCTCGGCCTTCGCGACGATCTGGCCGAGTTCTTTTGCGCGCAGCAGCGGCATCGTCGCGACGCAGATGCCGCCGGCCTTGATCACGGCGAACCAGCAGGCCGCGAGCATCGCATTGTTCGGAGCGCGCAAGAGCACGCGGTTGCCGGGCACGAGGCCCAGGTCCTCGACCAGCACCCGTGCGATGCGGTTTGCCTCGGCCTGCAGGCGCGCGTAGCTCCAGGTCTCGGTCTCGCCGTGGATGCAGGGCCGATCACCGTCGCCGGCTGCGACGCGCGCGTCGAGCAGCGCGGCCGCGGCGTTCAGGCGCGCGGGGAACTGCAGCTCGGGCAGCTCGAAGATCAGCTCGGGCCATTGCTCGCGCGGCGGCAGGCCGGCTTGCGCGAAGCGGTCGACATGGGCGGTGGGCGTCGTCATTTGAGCAGCTCCCGGCCGATGATCAGCTGCTGCACCTCGCTCGCGCCCTCGTAGATGCGCAGCGCGCGGACCTCGCGGTACAGCGATTCGACGATCTCGCCGCGCCGCACGCCGCGGCCGCCGAACATCTGCACGGCCGCGTCGACGACGCGCTGCGCGCCCTCGGTCGCGACGAGCTTGGCCATCGCGGCCTCCTTCGTGACGCTGCGCCCCTGGTCGCGCGCCCAGGCCGCGCGGTAGACCAGCAGCGCGGCGCTGTCGACCTCGCAGGCCATGTCGGCGAGCTTGGCCTGGGCGAGCGGCAGGTTCGCGAGCGTCGCGCCGAACATCGCGCGCGACTTCGCGTGGGCGAGCGCCTCGGCCTGGGCGCGCCGCGCAAAGCCGAGCGCGGCCGCCGCGACCGAGGTGCGGAACACGTCGAGCGTGCGCATCGCGAGCTTGAAGCCCTCGCCCGCGGCGCCGAGCCGCTGCGCGGCCGGCACGCGGCAGTCCGTGAAGCGCAGGCGCGCGAGCGGGTGCGGCGCGATCACGTCGATGCGTTCGGCGATCTCGAAGCCCGGCGTGCCCGCGTCGACAAGAAAGGCGCTGAGGCCGCGCGCACCCGGCGCCTCGCCGGTGCGCGCGAACACCACATAGAAGTCGGCGATGCCGCCGTTCGAGATCCAGGTCTTCGCGCCGTTCAGCACGTAGTCGTCACCGTCGGCGACGGCCGCGCAGCGCATCGCCGCGACGTCGGAGCCGGCCTCGGGCTCGGACAGCGCGAACGCGGCGAGCCAGTCGCCGGCAGCAACCCGCGGCAGGTAGCGCTCGCGCTGCGCGGCCGTGCCGGCGAGCGAGATCGCGCCCGAGCCGAGGCCCTGCATCGCGAACGCGAAGTCGGCGAGGCCGTCGAAGCGCGCGAGCGTCTCGCGCAAGATGCAGATCGCGCGCGTGTCGATGCCCGCGCCCTGGTCGACCGCGTGGCGCAGCCAGCCGCCCGCGCCGAGTTCGCGCACGAGCGCGCGGCAGCTCGCGTCGACGTCGGCGTGGTCGACGTGGGCCAGGTGGGCCTCGCACCAGCCCTCGAGGCCGGCCGAGAGCGTGCGGTGGCGGTCCTCGAAGAAGGGCCAGCCCAGGTGTTCGTGCTGTGCTGCCATCAGTCCCCCTCGAACACCGGCTTCTGCTTCGCGACGAACGCGTGGTAGGCGCGGTGGAAGTCCTGCGTCATCATGCAGATCGCCTGGGCCTGGGCCTCGCTCTCGATCGCCTCGTCGACGCCCATCGCCCATTCCTGGTGGAGCATCTTCTTGGTCATCGCGTGCGCGAAGCCGGGGCCCGCGGCGATCTCGGCGGCCCAGGCGAGCGTCGCCTCGAGCAGCGCCTCGGGCGCCGCGAGGCGGTTCAAAAAGCCCCAGGCGAGCGCCTCGTCGCCGGGCAGGCTGCGGCCCGTGTAGAGCAGCTCGCTCGCACGGCCCTGGCCGACGATGCGCGGCAGCAGCGCGCAGGCGCCCATGTCGCAGCCGGCGAGGCCGACGCGCGTGAACAGGAACGCGGTCTTGCTGCGCGCGGTGCCGACGCGCAGGTCCGCGGCCATCGCCATGATCGCGCCGGCGCCCGCGCACACGCCGTCGATCGCCGCGAACACCGGCTGCGGGCACGCGCGCATCGCCTTGACGAGGTCGCCGGTCATGCGCGTGAACGCGAGCAGGTCGGGCATGGCCATCTGAGTGAGCGGGCCGATGATCTCGTGGACGTCCCCGCCCGAGCAGAAGTTGTCGCCGGCGCCGTGGATCACGATCGCGCGGACCGCGTCGCCCGCGTAGGCGAGTTCGCGGAACAGGTCGCGCAGCTCGGCGTAGGCCTCGAAGGTCAGCGGGTTCTTGCGTTCGGGGCGGTTCAGCATGACCAAGCCGACGCGGCCGGCGAGGCGCCAGCCGAAATGGCGCGGCGCGTAGGCGTCGAGAGCGACGCGGTTGCCCGCGGCGAGGTGCGAGTTCATCGGGGCTTCTCCTGGTTCAGATGCGTCTTGAGCCGCGCGAGCAGCGCGTAGACCTGGTGCTTGTCCTCGGCGCTCCAGCCCGCGAGCAGCTCGACGACCCATTGCTCGTGGGTCGCAGCCATTTTGCGGAACGCGCGGCGGCCGGCCGGCGTCAGCTGCACGGTCGTCGAGCGGCGGTCGCTCGGATGCGCGTGGCGCGCGACGAGGCCCTCGGCCTCGAGCTGGTCGGTCACGCCGGTCACGTTGCCGCCGGTGACCATCAGGCGCTCGGACAGCTCGCGCATCGTCAGGCCGCCCTCGCTGCGCTCGAGCTGGGCGAGCAGGTCGAAGCGCGGCAGCGTCGTGCCGAACTCGCGGCGCAGGCGCTCGCGGATCCGGCCCTCGACGCGCGTCGTGCACGCGAGCAGGCGCAGCCAGAGCTTGAGCGCCTGGTGATCCTGATCCAGCACGCGCGACTCGATGTCGGCGCTCATGCTGTCTCTCCACCGCAGACCGCGATCGCCTGGCCGTTGACGCCCGCGCTGTCGCGCCGGACGAGCCAGGCCACCGTCGCGGCGACCTCCTCGGGCGCGATCAAACGGCCCTGCGGGTTGCCCGCCGCGAGGCTCGCGCGCGCCTGCTCGGGCGTGCGGCCGGTCTTCGCCACGATGTTCGCGACGGCGTCGGCGACGATCTCGGTGTCGGTATAGCCGGGGCACACCGCGTTGACGGTGACGCCGCTCGTCGCGAGCTCCTGGGCGAGCGCGCGCGTGAGCCCGAGCACGCCATGCTTGGCTGCGCAGTAGGCCGCGACATAGGCGTAGCCCTTGAGCGCGGCCGTGCTCGCGACGTTGACGACGCGGCCGAAGCCGCGCTCGACCATGCCGGGCACGACGGCCTGGGTGCACAGGAAGGTGCCCGTCAGGTTCACGTCGAGCATCGAGCGCCAGTGGTCGAGGTCCATGCGCTTGAACGCGCGGCTCTCGACCTGGCCCGCGTTGTTGACGAGCAGGTCGAGCGCGCCGACGCGCGCGAACGCGGCCGCGACGCTCGCCGCGTCGGCGATGTCGACGACCGCGGTGTCGACGCCCGCGCCGCCCGCGTGCCTGGCGATCGCGACCGCCTGCGCGCGCAGTCGCGCCTCGCGCCGCCCGAGCAGCACGACGCTCGCGCCGTCGGCCGCGAGCCGCGCGGCGACGGCCGCGCCGATGCCGCTGCCCGCGCCGGTCACGGCCGCGCGCAGGCCCTGCAGAGGTTTGTTGCCGGCGTTCATACGAGTCCTTCGCGTTCGGCCGCCGCGCGCGGCTGGGACTGCGCGCGCTGGCGCTCGAACTCGCGCTCGAGCTGAGGCTTGCCCGACAGGTACTGGCGCGGCCATTCCACGCCGGTGAAGCCGATGCGCGCGGCCTCGGTCAGCGTCCAGGCCGGGTTCGCGAGATGCGGCCGCGCGACCGCGCACAAGTCGGCGCGCCCGGCCGCGATGATGCTGTTGGCGTGGTCGGCCTCGCTGATCGCGCCGACCGCCATGGTCGCGATGCCGACCTCGTTGCGCACGCGCTCGGCGAACGGCGTCTGCCACATGCGGCCGTAGACGGGCTTCTCGAGCTTGCTGACCTGGCCCGAGGACACGTCGATCAGGTCGGCGCCCGCGGCCTTGAAGCGGCGCGCGATCTCGACCGCGTCGTCGGGCGTCGTGCCGCCGTCGACCCAGTCGTGCGCCGAGATCCGCACCGACAGCGGCCGCCCGGCCGGCCAAACCGCGCGCAGCGCGGCGAAGACCTCGAGCGGGTAGCGCAGGCGGTTCTCGAGCGGGCCGCCGTACTCGTCGTCGCGCCGGTTCGTCAGCGGCGAGATAAAGCTCGACAGCAGGTAGCCGTGCGCGCAATGCAGCTCGAGCCAGTCGAAGCCGGCCGCGGCCGCGCGCCGCGCCGCGGCGACGAAGTCGGCCTTGACGCGGTCCATGTCGGCGCGCGTCATCGCGCGCGCGACCTGGCTGCGCCCGGCCAGGTATTGCTGCGCGCTCGCGGCGACGAGCGGCCAGTCCTGGCCCGCCGGCAGCGGCTCGTCGATGCCGTCCCAGGCCACGCGCGTCGCGCCCTTCGCGCCCGCGTGGCCGAGCTGCATCGCGATCTTCGCCGTGCTGTGCTGGTGGACGAAATCGACGATGCGGCGCCAGCCGGCCGCCTGGGCGTCGTTCCACAGGCCCGGGCAGGCCGGCGTGATGCGCGCGTCGGCGCTCACGCAGGTCATCTCGGCGAACACCAGGCCCGCGCCGCCGGTCGCACGCGCACCGAGGTGGGCGAGGTGCCAGTCGCCGGGCACGCCGTCGACGCAGGAGTACTGCGCCATCGGCGAGACGACGACGCGGTTCTTGAGCAGCAGCGCGCCGACGCGCAGCGGCGTGAACATCGGCGGCACGGCCTGGGCGAGGCCGCTCTTCTCGGCCAGCCATTGCTCGAAGCCGCGCACATAGGCCGGGTCGCGCTCGCGCAGGTTCTCGTGCGAGATGCGCTGCGAGCGCGTGAGCAGCGAGTAGGCGAACTGCTCGGGCGCGAGGCGCGCGTGGCGCGCGACGTTCTCGAACCATTCGGTCGAGTTGCGCGCGGCGTTCTGGATGCGCAGCACGTCGATCGAGCGCGCGGCCTCGTAGCGCTGCAAGGCCTCGCCCAGATCGGCGGCGCGGTCGGCCGGGCCGATCTCGGCCGCGAGCGCGATCGCGTCCTCGAGCGCGAGCTTGGTGCCCGAGCCGATCGAGAAATGCGCGGTATGCGCGGCGTCGCCCATCAGCACGACCGGCGTGCCGTCGGCGCGGCGGTGCACCCAATGCTGGCAGACCACGCGCGGGAAGCGCAGCCATTGCGCCGAGCCGCGCAGGTGCGCGGCGTTGGACACGAGCTTCGCGCCGTCGAGCACGCCCGCGAACAGGCGCTCGCAGAACGCGATGCCGTCTTCCTTGCTCATGCGCTCGAGGCCCGCGGCCTGCCAGACCGACTCGGGCGTCTCGACGATAAAGGTCGACGCGAGGCCCTGCTCGGCCGCGTCGAAGCGGTAGGCGTGGGCCTGGAACCAGCCCCATTCGGTCTTCTGGAAGTCGAAGGTGAACGCGTCGAAGCGTTTGCTCGTGCCGAGCCACACGAAGCGGCAATGGCGCAGGTCGACGTCGGGCGCGTAGCTCGCCGCGTATTTCTCGCGCACGCGGCTGTTCAGGCCGTCGGCTGCGACGATCAGATCGGCTTCTATGCCCTCGTCGTCACCGACTTCGGCGCCGAAGCGCAGGTCGACGCCGAGCTCGCGGCAGCGCGCCTGGAGGATCGCGAGCAGCTTCATGCGGCCGATGCCGCAAAAGCCATGACCGCCCGAGCGCATGCGGCGGCCCTCGAAGTGCACGTCGATGTCGTCCCAGTGGTTGAACGCGTCGAGGATCTGCGCGGCCGTGGCCGGGTCGGCCGCGCGCAGCGCGGCGAGCGTCTGGTCCGAGAACACCACCCCCCAGCCAAAAGTGCTGTCGGCCGCGTTGCGCTCGAGCACCGTGACCTCGTGGCCCTGCTTGCGCATCAGCAGCGCGAAATAAAGCCCGGCCGGGCCGCCGCCGATGCAGGTGATGCGCATGGCCTGTCTCCTCCGTGTCGGGCAAACTTTAGGCATCGATAGTTTAGATGTCAAGTAAATGGGCGAAAAAGGGCACGCCCCGCAGGACGCGCCCGCCCCTCGCTCTTTCACTCGCGGCGACGCTCAGGCCGCGACGAGCTCGCGCGCGACCGGCGCGTAGCGCTCGAAGTGCATCGAGTACTGCGCGCGGCCCGACGACAGCGCGCGCAGCGCGCCGATATAGCCGAACATGCGCGCGAGCGGCACCTCGGCCTCGACCGCGAGTGCGAGGCCGCGTGCGTCGCGCTGGTTCTGCGCGAGCACCTGGCCGCGGCGGCGGTGCAGGTCGCCGATCACGTCGCCGAGGTAGTCGGCCGGCGTGATCACCTCGACGGCCATCACGGGCTCGAGCAGCTCGGTGCCGGCCTCGGCGAGCGCCTGTTTGAGCGCATGCGCGGCCGCGAGTTCGAACGCAAGCGCCGACGAGTCGCGCTCGTGGAACGCGCCGTCGAGCAGCACGGCCTCGAAGTCGACGAGCGGCCAGCCCTCGGGTCCGCCGGCCTGCGCCGCGCGGCGCAGGCCCTGCTCGACCGCAGGCACGAACTCGCGCGGGATCGCGCCGCCGGCGATGCGGCTTTCGAAGCGCAGGCCCTCGCCGCGCGGCAGCGGGCGCAGGCTTAAGTAAACCTCGGCGAACTGGCCGGGACCGCCGCTCTGCTTCTTGTGCTGGTAGCGGACCTCGACCGCGCGCGCGAGCGTCGTGCGGTACGCCACCTGCGGACGGCCCGCGCTGAGCGCGACGCCGGTGCGCTGGCGCAGCTTCTCGAGGCTGACCTCGAGCTGCAGCTCGCCCATGCCGGACAGGATCATCTGGCCGCTCTCGGCGTCCTGCGTGAGCTTCAGGCTCGGGTCCTCGCGCAGCAGCGCCTGCAGGCCCTTCGCGACGGCCGGCAGATCCGCCCGCTCCCTGGCCTCCACCGCGAGGTGGATCACGGGCTCGGGCGTCGCGATGGTCTCGAGCCTCACGGGCGCGGCCGGGTCGGCCAGGGTCTGGCCGGTCAGCACGTCCTTGAGCCCGACGACGGCGGCGATATCGCCGGCCTCGAGGGCCTCGCGCTCGACGCGCTGGTCCGCGTGGATCTCGTACAGGCGCGACACGCGCTCGGTCTTGCCGGTCGCGGTGTTGAGCACGACATCGCCGCGGTTCAGGCGGCCGCGGTACACGCGCACGAAGGTCAGCGTGCCGTGCTCGTCGGCGACGAGCTTGAACGCGAGCGCCGCGAACGGGCCTTCGCCGCGCAGACCGTCGGCATCCGTGATGTCGTGCGGCGCGGGCAGGTAGTCGACGACCGCGTCGAGCAGCGGCTCGACGCCGCGGTTCTTGAACGCCGAACCCGCGAGCGCGGGCACGAGCGCGCCGGCCAGCGTCGCACGGCGCAGCGCCGCGCGCAGCAGGGCCTCGCCGGGCTCGGTGCCGTCGAGATAGGCGCTCAGCACGGCCTCGTCGTGGTCGGCCAGCGCTTCGATCAGCTTCGCGCGCCATAGCGCGGCCGGGCCTTGCAGCTCGGCCGGGATGGCCAGGACCTGCGGCGGCTCGCGCGCGTCGTCGTGCGCCCAGACGAGCGCGCGCTGCGCGATCAGGTCGACCACGCCGCGGAACCCGGCTTCGGCGCCGATCGGCAGCTGCACGGGCACGGCGCGCGCGCCGAGGCGCTCGTCGATCATCGCGACGACGCGCAGGAAGTCGGCGCCCGCGCGGTCGAGCTTGTTGATGAAGGCGATGCGCGGCACGCGGTATTCGTCGGCGAGGCGCCAGTTGGTCTCGCTCTGCGGCTCGACGCCGGCGACGCCGTCGAACACGACGACCGCACCGTCGAGCACGCGCAGGCTGCGCCGCACCTCGATGTTGAAGTCGATGTGTCCGGGCGTGTCGATCAGGTTGATCTGCGTGGCAGCGCCGTCGCGGCGCCAGTGCACGGTCGTCGCGGCGCTGTTGATCGTGATGCCGCGCGCGCGTTCCTGCGGGTCGAAGTCCATCTGCGTCGTGCCGTCGTGCACTTCGCCGATGCGGTGGCTTTCGCCGCTATAGAACAGGATGCGCTCGGTCGTCGTCGTCTTGCCGGCGTCGACATGGGCGATCACGCCGATATTGCGCAGGGCGCGCGTGGCGTTGGAGCGAGGGGGCTTGCTGGTCTTCGAGTTCATGGTGAGGATCCTTGTCTGGCGACGCCAGGCAGGACCACCCACCCGGCGTCAGGAGCCGTGCCGAATGCCGCCGGAGCGGTGAACCCTTGGAATGGACGGGCGCACGCAAGCATCGCTCCGGCGCTGCGGAATCGTGGCGATGAGCTTGTCGTAGGTACGCATGTGCGCAATGATCGTCGAGCACCCCAGATGGGCACAAGCGCGCGGATCGCAAGAGACCGTTGACGAAATCGGTTCAGTTGGAAATAACCGACACCACGCGCCGACGCCCGCTGCTAAGGTGCGCGCCGATTCGAGAGGACGCCATCCATGAAGAGGCTCTGGGACATCTCGCCGCTGGTGAGCCCCGACGCACCGATATTCCCCGGCGACGAGCCCTATGCGCTGCGCTGGACCGCGCAGCTCGCGCCCGACTGCCCGGTGAATCTCAGCGCGATCACGATGTCGCCGCATGTCGGGGCGCACGCGGACGCGCCGCTGCATTACGGCAATGCGCAGGCCGCGATCGCCGGCGTCGGCCTCGACGCCTACCTCGGCCCCTGCCGCGTAATCCACGCGCTCGCGTGCGGGCCGCTGATCCGCGTCGAGCACCTCGCGCACGCGGCCGCCGGCCTGCCGGCGCGCGTGCTCGTGCGCACCTGCCGCCACGCCGATACGCAGTGGAACCCCGACTTCACGGCCTACGCGCCCGAGACCGTTGAGTGGCTCGCCGCCCGGGGCGTGCAGCTGATCGGCCTGGACACGCCCTCGGTCGACCCGGCGACGAGCAAGTCGCTCGACAGCCACCAGCGCCTGCTGCGCCTGAACCTGCGCGTGCTCGAGAACCTCGTGCTCGACGAGGTCCCCGAGGGCGACTACGAGCTGATCGCCCTGCCCCTGAAACTCGCCGGCGCCTGCGCGTCGCCGGTCCGCGCCGTGCTGCGCGAGCTGTAAAGCCCGTCATGATGAACCGCCACGACTTCGAAGCCCTCGACGCGCAGGACCCGCTGCGCCCCCTGAAGAAGCAGTTCGTGCTGCCGCCCGGCATGGTCTACCTCGACGGCAACTCGCTCGGCGCCCAGCCCTTCGAGACGGCCGAGCGCGTGCGCGCGGTCGTCGAGGACGAGTGGGGCGCAGGCCTGATCAAGAGCTGGAACGACGCGGGCTGGATCTCGCTGCCCCAGCGCGTCGGCGACAAGATCGCGCGGCTGATCGGCGCCAGGCCCGGCGAAGTGATCGTCGCCGACTCGACCTCGCTGAACATGTACAAGGTGCTGTCCGCGGCGCTCGCCGAGGTGCAGGGCCGCGACGCCGCGCGCCGCGTGGTCGTCTCCGAGCGCAGCAACTTCCCGACCGACCTCTATATCGCGCAAAGCGTCGCGCGCCAGCATGGCTGCGAGCTGCGGCTCGTCGAAGCGCCCGGGCAGATCCCGGCCGCGCTCGACGCGACGACGGCCGTGCTGATGCTGACCGAGGTCAACTACCGCACCGGCGCGCGCCACGACATGCGCGCGCTTACGGCCGCGGCCCACGCGGCCGGCGCGCTCGCGGTCTGGGACCTGTGCCATTCGGCCGGCGCGATCGAGGTCGACCTGCACGGCGCCGACGCCGACTTCGCGGTCGGCTGCGGCTACAAATATCTGAACGGCGGCCCCGGCGCGCCGGCCTTCGTCTGGGCCCACCCGCGCCACGCCGAACGCTTCGAGCAGCCCCTGTCGGGCTGGCTCGGCCACGCGGCGCCGTTCGACTTCACGCCCGACTACCGGCCCGCCGCCGGCGTATCCCGTTATATCTGCGGCACGCCGGCGATCCTCGCGACGGCCGCGCTCGAATGCGGCGTCGACACCCTGCTCGCGGCCGAGAAGCTCGGCGGCATGCCGGCGCTGCGCGCAAAGTCGCTCGCGCTGACCGAGCGCTTCGCGGCGCTCGCCGAGTCGCGCTGCGGCCGTTTCGGCGTGCGCGTCGTGTCGCCGCGCGAGGCCGAGCGGCGCGGCAGCCAGGTCTGCCTCGCGCTCGACGCGCCGCTGCAGGAAGCCGGCTACGCGGTGATCCAGGCCCTGATCGCGCGCGGCGTGATCGGCGACTTCCGCAGGGGCGACCCCGAGCGTCTCGACGCCGTGCCGCATATCCTGCGCTTCGGCTTCACGCCGCTGTACATCGGCTTCAGCGAAGTCTGGGACGCCGTCGAGCAGCTGCACCAGGTGCTCGCGAGCGAGGAGTGGCGCGCGCCGCGCTTCGCGCGCAAGGGGCCCGTGACATGAGCGAAAGCGCCGGCGAAAAAATCGTCGCGGAAGAAAAGGCTCAACTGGACTTCTCGAAGGACATGAGCTACGGCGACTACCTGCACCTCGACGCCATCCTCGGCGCCCAGCACCCGCTCTCGCCCGAGCACAACGAGATGCTGTTCATTGTCCAGCACCAGACCTCCGAGCTCTGGATGAAGCTGATGCTGCACGAGCTCCAGGCCGCGATCGCGAACGTCGCGGCCGACCGCCTGCCCGAGGCGTTCAAGATGCTCGCGCGCGTGTCGCGCATCATGGAGCAGCTCGTCCACGCCTGGGACGTGCTCGCGACGATGACGCCGCCCGAGTACACGGCGATCCGCCCTTACCTCGCGAACAGCAGCGGCTTCCAGAGCGCGCAGTACCGGCGCATCGAGTTCCTGCTCGGCAACAAGAACGCGGCGATGCTCAAGCCCCACGCGCACCGCCCCGACCTGCTCGCCGAGGTCGAGGCGGCGCTGCGCGCGCCGAGCCTTTACGACGAGGCGCTGCGCCTGCTCGCGCGGCGCGGCGTCACCGTGCCTGCCCACGCGCTCGAGCGCGACTGGACCCAGGCGCGCGCGCCCGACGACGGCGTCAAGGCTGCCTGGCTCGAGGTCTACCGCGAGCCGAACCGGCATTGGGACCTGTACCAGATGGGCGAGGAGCTCGTCGACCTCGATGACGCGTTCCGGCTCTGGCGCTTCCGGCACGTGACGACGGTCGAGCGCGTGATCGGCTTCAAGCGCGGCACCGGCGGCACCGGCGGCGTCAGCTATCTGCGCAAGATGCTCGACGTCGTGCTGTTCCCCGAGCTCTGGGCGCTGCGCACCGAGCTTTAAAATCGCGGCTTCGCGCTACCGCGCCCGCCGCTCCGCTCAAGAGGCCCCGCCACCATGGACATCGCCACCAATCCCCACCGCCTGCGCATCGACCAGCTGCGCGACGCCCTCAAGGCGTCCGGCGCGCACGGCGTGCTCGTGCCCTCGGCCGACCCGCACCTGTCCGAGTACCTGCCGGGCCGCTGGCAGGGCCGCGAATGGTTCAGCGGCTTCACGGGCTCGATGGGCACGCTCGTCGTGACGCTCAAGGAGGCCGTGCTGTTCGCCGACAGCCGCTATTGGTCGCAGGCCGAGCGCGAGCTCGCGGGCAGCGGCATCGAGCTGTTCAAGATCCCGACCGGCGCGGCGACCCACCATATCGACTGGATCGCGAGCCACCTCGCGCGCGGCGAGACGCTCGCGGTCGACGGCCAGGTGCTCGGCCTCGCCCAGGCTCAAGCGCTGCAGGCCGCGCTCGAGCGTGCCGGCATCGCGCTGCAAAGCCACGCCGACCCGCTGCTCGCGGCCTGGGACGGTCGCCCGGCCCTGCCGGCCGCGGCCGTCTACGAACACCTGCCGCCCGAGGCCGTCGTGACGCGCGCGGCCAAGCTCGCCCAGGTTCGTGCGGCGATGGCCGCGGTCGGCGCGAGCCATCATTTCGTGTCCACCGTCGACGACATCGGCTGGCTGCTGAACCTGCGCGGCGCCGACGTCGACTACAACCCGGTCTTCCTCGCCCACGTGCTGCTCGACGCGCGCGGCGCGACGCTGTTCGTCGGCGCCGGCAAGGTCGACGCGGCGCTCGCCGCGCGGCTCGCGGCCGATGGCGTCGCCGTCGCGCCTTACGCCGACGCGGCCAAGGCGCTCGGCGCGCTGCCGGCCGACGCGGTGCTGCTGCTCGACCCGCGGCGCGTGACGCTGGGCCTGCGCGAGGCCGTGCCGATGGCGGTGCGCGTCGTCGAGCGCATCAACCCGAGCACGCTCGCGAAGAGCCGCAAGACGGCGGCCGAGGCCGAGTTCGTGCGCGAGGCGATGGCCGAGGACGGCGCCGCGATGTGCGAGTTCTACGCACGCTTCGAGGCCGCGCTCGCGCGCGGCGAGAAGCTCTCGGAGCTGACCGTCGACGCCTGGCTCAGCGCCGAGCGCGCCAAGCGCAGCGGCTTCAAGGGCCTGTCGTTCCCGACGATCGCGGGCTTCAACGCGAACGGCGCGATGCCGCATTACCGCGCGAGCGAAGATTCGTTCGCGTGGATCGCTGGCGACGGCCTGCTGCTGATCGACTCGGGCGCCCAGTACCTGGGCGGCACGACCGACATCACGCGGGTCTGGCCGATCGGCCAGGTCTCGGCCGCGCAGAAGCGCGACTACACGCTCGTGCTCAAGGGCATGATCGGCCTGTCGGTCGCGGTGTTCCCGCGCGGCACGCTGAGCCCGATGCTCGACGCGTTCGCGCGCCTGCCGCTGTGGCAGCAGGGCCTCGACTACGGCCACGGCACGGGCCATGGCGTCGGCTACTTCATGAACGTGCACGAAGGCCCGCAAAGCATCTCCAAGGCCGTGCCCGACGCGAACATGGCGATGGAGCCCGGCATGATCACCTCGAACGAGCCGGGCCTGTACCGGCCCGGCCAATGGGGCGTTCGCATCGAGAACCTCGTGCTCAACGTGCCGAAGACGACGGCCGAGAACGATCAGTTCGGCGAGATGCTCGCGTTCGAGACGCTCACGCTGTGCCCGATCGACACGCGCTGCATCGATCGTGCGCTGCTGCGTGCGGACGAGGTCGAGTGGCTCAACGCGTATCACGCGGTCGTGCGCGAGCGCCTCGCGCCGCGCGTGGCGGGTGCCGCGCTGGCGTGGCTCAACGAGCGGACTGAAGCGCTGGTTTGAGCCTTTGCTGGGCGGGTGCGGAGCCCGTACTGCGAAGACCGAGCGAGACTGCGGCGACGGGTGTGCCTGGCGGCCCCTACGCCCTCGCCCCTCGCTGCGGGGGGGCCCCTGCGGTGCTCCCGGCGCGGGGCCGGCGCCATTCACTTCGCGCAGCGAAGTTCAAACGGCGCCTAAGTCAGATGTTGATGCGCGCTGCGCGCCGCTGCGCTCCTCGGCTCGGGCCAAGGTGCCGTCAGGCACACCCGTCGCCGCAGTCGGGACACAGTGGCTGACTGAAACGATCCTGGCAGGGATCTTGAGCTCGACCGTGCCAGCCCGGGTCTCCCAGGTGCGGTCGCGGTAGCCGTTGCGGCTGTTGGTGCGCTCGGCGCTCTTCTCGTCATAGCCGGCGCCGCAGCGCCCCTCGACATCGATCTCCATGAGCCGCTGTGCCATGAACTGCACCATCTGGCGCAGCACGTCGACATCGGCTCCCTTCTCGGCGAGTTCGGCCAGTGCGATAGTTGAGGTGGTCATCGTGGGTTCTCCTAGACAGGATTGGTGGGTCGCACCCTCAACCTTATCCGGGTTATTCACGATGGCCACCCTGCGCAGGGCCGTCCCGCCTCAAAGACTTACACCACCTCCTGGGACATCACCGCGAATCGAGCAATCCTCGCCGCGAAGGATGAAACGCCGTATCGGCAAGGTATGAGCAGCTCGCTGATCTACGGATCTACATCACAATGGCTCGATCCGGCCATCTGCAGTCAATCACGACGTCGGGTTCTGGGCGTCAGGCCTGGCCCCGGTGACACGCCGGTTCAGTATCCCTGGAACAGAAAGTCCAGTGCTCCCGTAACTCGGTGCTGCTCGCTAGCGAGCGAGGTCAGGTGCTCTTTGAGCAAGCGACGTGGAACGGCTGCCATCTTTGGGGTTTCGAGTAGACAGTTCAGGCCTTCGATTTCGAAGACTGGGCATAGTTGGGCCGGTAGCTTCTCCACGACAAAGCGGTCCAAGCGCCGCAGGGGAATGACAACACAGGTTTCGAGTCCATCGAGCAGGTTACTCTGGACGTCCAGTAAGAATGGAGTCGAGGCGGCATGTGGCCCAGCATTGCGAAAGACGTCGAATCGCGCCACTTAAAACGCCCTCCATGCGTCTAGTGGAAGTCCTTCGGCCTCGACGGTGGCATTGTAGGCACCGACAAACTCTACGTGCTCGGCGCGCCAACGCCGTTCTTGTTCTTGACGCACCACCTCACGCAGGTGAGCGTCACAGAGCGATGACACATTCAGATTTAGGGCCTTGGCGGCGGCCAGCGTGTCGACACTTAGCGTCAGGTTGACGGCGCGCTTTGTCGAACGATCAAGCGATGAAGCAGTAGGCATCACGATTCCTGACGGATGCGCACAAAATTATGCGCATAATTTATGCGTATAGTCTACAACTCAGGCAAGAGTGCTGTCTAGTCACCATCGATGGGAATGGCGTGTGCCAGCGGGCTTGCGCCTTAGCGTTATGGCGAACGCGCGAATTGGGGCCGCAGTCCGTCCAGCGACAGCTTTCGGGCAGACAACCTGGCAAGTCCGAGCGACAGCTCAGGGTCGGGTCCGGAAGTTCGCGACGCCGCGAAGCGGCCGTTCAGATGGTCACCGGCCGGGCCTGCGAAGCTGACGTCCGCGTCGAATCCGGACCTTGCACCGGCGAGCCTACCGTCGCCCGAATGACTGCGACGCGGCCAAGACCGTGAGCGCAGCCGCCGGCGCCGACCGACCGAGTTCGCTGCACAGCCGCCTGCCAGGCAGTGTTGGCGTTGCCGAACTTGGCGCGTACGTTCACCGAATACTTGTTGGGGCTACTGAACCAATCCGGCTAGCCGTGACCTCAACTCAGGCAATGCAGTAGCAATGCCGTACACCCTGTCCGTCTTCAACAGCTTCGCGCGGTGGTCAGCGGGCCAACCCTCGTCATCGTCGTCGAGGGCGAGCCAATCCGTCGGCCGCCTGCGTCCGACGTCGGCCACTACCTGCTGCCCCCGACTCAGCTGAGCAAAGTTCTCCTTGCTCATGCGCTCCGAGTGGAAGGTCGCACCAACTACTCGTCGCCGCAGGCGATCATTGAGATGGCCGAGCGCGCGGCTGTAGCCAAGCACCCTCACCCAAGAGGTAGAGAGCACGATGCGGACTTCCGGATACGGGTCAAGGGCATCCGCCAAGAGACCACAGTGCTCAAACAGCGTGTGACCGGCGTACTTCCCCGCCAAGTAGATGCCATGCTTCGGGTGCCGATACACGCACTCGGGATGCAATACGCCGTCGTAGTCGAGGTAGAGCGCAATCACGCCGGTCGCCGGTCAGGTGAAACAGAGGCGACCGCCGCCGCGTTGGCCCAGGCCGCCCACGCGACGTCGCGGTGATGGCGCAACGAAGCGCGCAGCGTCACGCTACGGCGCCCCTGCCAAGCCCTGCGCCTTTCAGAGATGCGTTGCGATTCCGATCCGCACAAACAGGATCGGATAGCGAATCGGCCAGAACACCATCATCCCGAGCTTGGCCGACGAGACGTTCGCAATCGTGTTGTACATGGGGTGCCACTCAACCAATCGGCGTAAGACCAGGCGGTTGAGCACAAAGCCCTCAGCCAGATAGGCGATCACGCCAGCCATCACCGGCAACGACGGGACCTTTGACCAGATTGTCAGCACCATCACAAGCAAGAAGAGCGCGCCGAAGTAGTACAGGAACGCGGTCAAAAGCGACATCGGTTGCTGGCCAGCAGCGTCGTTCACATCGTCCATCGAGAGGGCCTCCTTCGGCGGTTATGCACGGAGCGTGATTGCTCCAATGTGCTTATTAGTGTGTGTATCAATGAGTATACGTTTAGCAGCATCGGGCGGTGCGAAAAACTCCCCGACAAGCATTCGGCGCCCGCGTCAGGCAGCTCAGGTTCGACAAGGGCTTGAACCAGGAAGAGCTCGCTGATCGGATCGGCGTATTCCGGACCTATATGAGCCGTATCGAGACCGGCGCAGGCAACCCGACGCTGGACATGATTCATGCGCTGGCGAGCGCGCTTGGCGTCACGCCGGCGAGCCTCTTCGAAGAGGCAACGTCATCGCCGCCCAAGGTTCGGTCGACTGCCGGTGCATCACGCGGTCGGGTCAAGAAGACCTAAGGGGCCACCGGCCCGGCCCGCCTGCAGTTCGTGCCAGAACTCGTCGCTGACGTCGTTGTCCGCCGGCAGCCCCGCCCTGGCGGCGTTGGCCCGCATGATCTCGAGTACGAATTCGTCCGTCTCAGGTGGCCCCGCCAGGTGGTAGGTTCGCCCCGATGTGGTTTGAACAACGCTCCGCTCTAACGACACGCTCACCACCCTGGTGGTAGTCCTGAACGTGATTTCGGTCCTGCGAACGACGAGGCGCAGCTCGCCCAACGCCCCTTGAAACATGCGCCATGAGGCGGCCCCGATATGCGGCTGATCGCGGACTGACGGCGCGTCGCGCTCGTTGATGAAGGCAAGAAGCATCATTGGGATTCAGAGGTCGATGACGAGCGCTGGGTTGAAGTCGGGGTTCTCAAAGCCCTCGACTGGGCACGGATAGCCTCTCGGGTTCGAGATCACGCGGCACTGCCCGATCTGGTAGTCGACGGAGGTGTGGGTGTGCCCATGGACCCAGACTGAAGGCGTGTGGGCGCCTGCGGTCGAACCGCTTCCGAACATTGACCTCGGTAGGTTGCTTGCGAACGCCGGCGTCAGCCAGTTGTGCCTGTGGTGCGGCTGGACAGATCGACCAGACGGGGCGTGGTGCGTGACGACGACCGTCGCGCGCCAAGTCTCGGCGGGCCGAGCCGCTAGCTTGATCTGCCGAGCCAGCCAATTCCGCTGCTCCCAGTGCATGACCAGCGTGTCCTCGGCTCGCAGCGGCCGCTGGAGGGTCCACGAAGTGTCCTGCGGCAGGATCTGCGAGGCGACCTCGATAGAGTAGAAGTCCGCCTTGGCTTGATTGGCCAATGCAAGGGCGCGCCGGATATCGGTCTCGCCACGGCCGCCGACATCGCCTGCGCTACGGATCGGCAGCGCGAAATCTGTCCATAGCGTCGCCCCTAGTACACGCACATCGCCCAACACGACCGAATCGCCGGAGAGTACGTGGACGGGGCTACCAGCCGCCTCTGCCCGCATGCTGGCCACTTCGCTTGCCAGTTCGGTTCCGTAGAACTCGTGGTTGCCGGGCACGATCACCACCGGCCGGCCCTCGAAAGGCCCTTGGTGCTTGGCCCAGCTCACCGCCTCCCGGCCCGGGGTGTGGATATCGCCGGCGAGGATGACCGCGTCATAGTCGACGTCGTCCGGTGGCTCGTACGTCCAGCCGCGCTCAAGGTGGAGGTCGCTGAGGATCAAAAAACGCATTGGGTCGCCCTCGTCACCTGAACTCGCTCAGGCGCGCGTCGAGCTCGAGCAGCTGTGCTTGCTCGATTCCGTGTCCGCGCCAGCGGGCCGCGATCAGATGGGCGCAAAACGGTCGAAACAGCCAAACCCGGTCGTCGATGGCAACCCAAGGCGTCCAAGGTTTGGCGTAGGTACGAAGCCAGGCGACGCACTCCCGCTCACGCTGAAACGGCTCCCCGTCGTCAAAATGCGGCGTGACCCCGACGACCCGCTCGGCGACGGCCTCACTGAAGCGAGCTCGCAAGGCTGCCAGCGAATGCATGAGGCGCCAGGTCGACGAAATCACGACCATCACCCGAGGGTGATTGACGAGCACGGCCTCGATGGCCGGCAGGCGCCTGAACAGTCGCTCGCCGATCGCGCCTTCCGCGTGCGTCACGCCGTCGAAGTCGAGGAACAGCACGGCCCCGTAGGGCGGGACGAGGTCCTGCGACGCCGATTCGGCGGTCTGCCGGGTTCCGGCCGCCGTCGCTTCCTGGGTCGTTCCGTTGACGTCGGCGGGCGTCATGCCGGGCCCTGCACGCGATCGACAGTCCGAACCAGGCGACGTCCGGCCGAAGCCGCCAATTCAGCGTCGGGCGCAACGCCGCACAGCTCGTCGCCGGCGACGTCGATGAACAGCGGGTGCTCGGCGCCGAGATACTCAACCAACCAGACGGACGCAATCCGCCGCGTCGACCAGCCGTCAGATCCAGAGCACCAGGGCGGCATCAAGCACACCAGGTCCGTCAGCCGGCCACAACCGCGGGACTTGAGCCGCAGCAGCAATTCGGCGTCAGAGGTGAAGCCTATCGTTTCAATCCGCTCGACGCGCCCTCGGCCGACCCGAAAGGTCGCGATGAACCAAGGCTCACGGGCAACGGCGCATACAGCACGTAAAAGCGGGGCATCTTCGGGGGAGAAGTGGCTTGCGGGTGGGGGTAGGAAGCTGTACTGCGAGGAGAGCATCATGGGGTCGATTTGGGTCTGGCAGGCTGCAGCCCGCCACCAAAGCGAGACCATGAAGTGCACCGGCCGCGGCATATATGCCGTGGGCTATTTTGGATATGCTTCCCTTGTATTGAAGCCAAGGGCCCGGGCGACGCCGGGCCTTAGATGCACTTTTTGGATATCGAGCGAGGCGCTTTATGGTGGCGCGGAAGGACCACCATGCACAAATCCCTGCACAACCGACCCAACGAGATCTACCTCAGCCTCCTGCGCGACAAGCGGCTCTCCCGCAAGCTGCGGCAGGCTGACCTGGCTGTGCGCCTGGGCCGCACGCAGGGCGTCGTCAGTCGCGTTGAATCGGGAGAGAGGCGGCTGGACATCGTCGAGCTGTGGGCGTGGCTGAACGCCCTCGACACGGACGTCGTGTCCTTTGTGCGACAGCTTGACCGGCGCCTGCGCAGCGCCGCGGCCGATGCCGGGGCTCGGGGCCTCAGCGTTCCCGGGACGAAGCGCGCGACGAACTCGTAGGACCGGACGATTTCGATGCCGGTCGTTTTCTCGCCGTCTTTCGGGCCTCGTCCGCCAGGATCACCTCAGCGGATTTCAGGAGGTCAGATCCGGGCACTCCGAGCGCGTACGCGATGCGAAGCAGCAACCCCACGGATGGCTGCCGCTCTCCGCGCTCCAGTTTGCCGTAGTAGGACCGGTCGACACCCGCGATCAGTGCGAACGCGTCCTGCGCATGCCCCAGTGCCTCTCGCCCCGATCGCATCGCCTTACCGACTGCGCTGGCGACGTCTGGATCGAACGACGTCGCCCGGAGCGGTTTGGGAGGTGGTGGGCCGGCGCTTCTCTTCACGGGGCGCAGAATCGCTGTCGGCGGCACAGCCGGCCACGGCATATATGCCGTTTTTTATATGCAGGATCGGACGGTGACGGTTTGAACTTGGGCCATAGATCACCTGGGTCTGTCGCTCCGCCGAGAAGCGTCCTTTTCCTCGACATCGACGGCGTGCTTCATTCCCGCGACGTGGCGTTCGCGTTGGACGACGTGAAGATTCCGATCGAGCACTTGCTCAATGCCGGGCTGCTGGTACATCGACACCTGTTGTGGCAGGTGCTTCAGGCGTTCCCGAAGGTCGAGGTTGTCGTGCACAGCGCGTGGCGATGGACTCACAGCCGGAGCGAATTGGCGGACTTGCTGGGGCCGGCAGGCGCACGCCTCATCGGCGTCACGCCTAAAGAACTTCATCGTGAGGCATCCGTCCTCGCCTGGATGGCCTACCGCAGCATCGCGCCGACCCAGGTCGTCGTGCTCGACGATCAGCCCGAGCTGTTTCGCGCTCTGACGAGTCGCCTCGTGGTCAGCGATCCCGCCCTCGGGATGTCCAAGCCGAGCGTCCTGGCCGCTCTCGGAAACGCCCTGGGCCAAGTGTCGTCAGCCGGCGACGCCCACGGCTCGCCTTGAGGAACCCTATGCCGGATCTCACCACCTGGGCAAAAGGCAATCGAGCGCCCACCTGCGACCGCTGTGGCCGCCTCATGGACGATCCCGACCGCAAACCGCCCGAGCAGTCGCCGCGAGAAGGGATGGTGGAATTCACCAGCTTCTGGGTCGATGGTGAGCTCGTCATCATCGATCTTTGTCAGGCCTGCATTGAGGCGCTGCTCAAGCCTTGGATCTGGGTGAAGATCGGAACGCCTAGTGCGATATTGGTGCAAGCCGCCGCCGAGCACGCCCCGGACCTCGACCTCGAACCGGCGCTGCGGCAGATGCATAGCTGGGCCTTGACGGAGGGCGACCTGGGGTACGCCTACTGGCAGGCAATCGCGTCTCGGCTCGCCAGCGTGTCCAGGCTCGAACGCCGCATCTCGGAACTCGAGACGGTGCTCGCGACTCCGCCCGTCACGAGGTCGCCGTGATCCGCGCCCCGTCCGCTCCGAAACCAGGGGCAAATGCGGCCGATCGGGTCATTGAGCGGCGATAGCCAGCCGAGAAGAAATGGCGATCAGAGTTCTCTTTTTTGATGCGGATGGCTGCCTTCACCCGGATCCGCCGCGAGCGGGCCTACATCGACTCTGCTGGCTTCCAACGCTGGCCGAACTGTCCAAACCGCACGCCGACCTGCGTCTCGTGCTTCATTCATCTTGGCGATTGGCTATGCCGGCCGACTTCTTGGCGCACCTGTTCTCGCCGTTGGGACACCGCTTCCTCGGCGCGACGAGCGGACCACTCCGATACCCAAGCATCACGGCCTGGATTGCCGCCAGCGACGAGCCCGTAGTGAGCTACCGGATCGTCGACGACATGCCCTCCGAGTTCCCGACGCCGGCGCCGACCGAACTGATTGTCTGCCCGGGAAGACAGGGCATCACCAATCACGCCGTCAGAAGCCAGATCTCAGACTGGCTCGGATAGGCAAGATACCCTAGGGCCGCCACCCCATTGCCGCTGGCAACTGCTTCGAATCAAGGCACTGCAGGTGATATTACGAAGGGCAACTCCTGCCCCACAAGGTGACAACCTGGGCAAAGAATGGCCCAAGAGTTGGACAGCCACGGACATCCATGAGCAATCCCACAAACTTGCACGCCGGCGACGTTGCCCCGCCCGTCGGGCATGAGGGCGACTACTTCCAGCAACGGTTTGGGGCGCTCATGCCCTGCCCACACCTCTGGATGGCCCTGGGTTACCCGAGCCATGACGCATTCCGCAAGGCGGTCTCGCGCGGTACGGTCCCGATCGAGACCTTCACCATTCCAAATCGTAGGGGCCGGCTGGCCAAGACGGCCGACGTCGTTCGCTGGCTCAGATCGCTTTCGCGGCAGACTGAAACGCCTTCAGTCGAAGACTCCGAGGCCACCAGCCAACCCACCTAGCGCGCGCCCTGGGCTAGCGCACTCCCCCTTCGCCAGAGAGGAGAGGACATGTAAAAAAAGAGAACGCCGACTGTCCTAGAGAACAAGCCGGCGGTCCCCCGCGCAAGCTGATGCTCACACGGTCTGCAAGCCGAGTATCAGGCGCACAAGGACCTCCGTCAAGGCGCCCCACACCGCGGGGCACGAGATTGTTTTGCCTGGAGGTTTCTATGCCGCCCCCGTCAAGCCCTCGGGAAGGTCGCCCTGCGCCTACGCGCATCGCGGCCCCCACTCACGCCGACGTCATCGAGCGCGTCGCGACTGCCATCCCCAACGCCCGGTCCGCCGCAACTTTTCGGAGCGACGCCGGCGCATGGTGTCGCTTCAACGAGGTTGACACCGACACGCCAGCCGAGATAACCCTCGGACATTCATTCGAGGCGCGGCTCCAAGAACTCAACACATTTCTTGAAAAGACGTATCCCGGCAACCCCCGCGCGGGAAAGAATATTCGCGGCGCCGCGAATAAGCTACGTGCCAGCTACGCCGGCATGGTCGCGACGATGGAGCTGCCAGACGACTTCAACGCCGCCTTCAGGGCAGCGCTGGATATGAATTTCATGACTCCGAGCAAGTTGAATAGAATATTGATCGAGAAATACTTCAAGCGTGAACGCAAGACTTGGTACGGTTCGCAAATCTGGGGATTCTACAAGGGGACGGCACGACCGGGAAAGAGCTGGCGCGGCGACAGCACCCTTATGCTCCAAAGAATCGAAGAAATTCTGGGCCTACCCTCAGAATCACTAGTCAAGCGCGCCTATAAAAATTTAGACCAAATAAAACCGTCTGCAGCAAAGGCCATACCATACCGCGAGATGAAATCCACCATACACGGCTTCGACTATGCATTAAAACACATGCCGAAGCACTTTCTTCCGGTTTGGAATGAATACGCCGATTGGCGAGCCAAGCCCGACCACATGATTGATGGAAAGATTGTCCCAGTCACGTTTCCTATTTCAATTTGGCAGAGGAAAGGAACGGAAGAAATTAACAGGGAGGCCTTGCTCGACTACTTCGGATGGCTGACCCTCAACAAGCCAACCAAGCCTGAATCCGAGCTGACAACTGAGGAGCGGTGGGTAGCGGGCATGGGCGTGCCGATAGCCGATATCGCATTTAAACATCTCTTCGATACTACTCTGCTGTGGAAGTATCTCGAATTTCGCAGATATCGTCAGCACAATCGAAAGCACAGCCAATCAGGCTTCAAAATTCTCTTTCTTGCCAATAGCTTCGTAAGCACGCCCTGGTGTTTTCTCAGGGGAAATCCCCAGCACGCAAAGGCCTTTGGGCTAGAGACACCAACCTCATCAAATGAATGGAACACCGTTGTCGAATCAATCCATCAGTCGCTGCTGATAATCTTGCGAGCGATGCGCTCCCGAGTCGCCGACAATGAGCGAAGCGCTGATGAGCCATTGCGGCACGTCCTCAATGATCCAGAACCTTACGGCCTAATTCTTGAGATGCTTGATCGTGCCGAGGCCAACGAACCCTTGCGTGCTCTAACGCACACCTGGAGCATCTGGGCTCGCAATATTGCAATATTGCGCATGCAGGCCGAGACACCGTTGCGCCCAGAGAATACGAGAAATCTCAAACTGAGAGTCAACTTGATCAAAGAGGAAACATCAAAATGCTGGCGCCTGTTCGTTCCAAAGCGAGATCTAAAAAACCACTTCTCAGAGCACGCACAGGACATCGATAGGCTGTATAGCGAACAAACATCCGCGGCCATTGACCGCTACGTCGATCTGGCAAGAGAGAATCTTCGCCACCCAGAATCAGATCTGTTCGTTCTCTCCGCAAAATGTGGCCTGGGGTACAGTTCACATAAGGATCTTGAAAATCCAAAGCCGATTGCAGCCGACACTCTCTACGATATCTATGCAAAATATCTCAGCGCATATTTCGGACAAACCCAGGGAGCGACGTTCTTCCGCCACCTCATGGCTACGTCCATTCTCAAAGACGACCCTACACAGGTTGAAGTCGCGGCGGCAGTCCTAAACAATAGTCCCGCAATTCTGGCAAAAAGCTACGAGCACCTAATTCAAGGCGACAAACTTAGGCTAGCCAATCAATGGATGCGAGGCAAAATCAACTCCCATCAACATAAGCCGGCCAGGCGGATCAAAAAACCTCGCCCCGACACCGACTCTTAGGATCGTCGGTGAGAAAGCTAAGCGAGACATCGTCGCTACGCCTACAGCGGCGATTATTCGACCACGATGCGGCAATGGCGCTTTTGGGCGAGATATATGGAATCAGCAAATCAACTGCCACTAGGTTTCGACTCGGGCTCAGCGAGCCATACCCAAAACATGCCGACTCTAACAGCGACTGTCAGCACGCGAATTGCCTGATTGCTCCACTTCTCGCGGCCGATGGTGCATTTTATTCCAGAAACTATTATTGGACCCTACCTGGAATTAGTCACGATCGCCGCTTTGACGGTCCGGCATCGTGGTGCCCCGGTCCATCCGAAGGGTACTTCAGTCGTAAGGTAAAACCTGATGACACGATATTCGTATGCCAAACACCTGTTGAAGTCCTCGCGTTGTTCAATGTCATATCAGGCAAGCGGCTCGAGCGCTCCCTGGTGCTGGCGGCCCCTACTGAGCTCAACACGTGGCCGGTGCCGTGGCGAAATGCCGAGTTTTGGGCAGGATTCAAATCAGTATTCATTGGGCTTGGTCGGCCGAATGGCACTCGCTCCGCGCAGTCGAACGAACCAGATGCGAGTGCGCGCGAACTAGCCCGGCTCACCGGGCGTACGGTCCGTCGCGTTTCCCCTGCGAGTGGTTCAAGCTGGATTCAATCGTCAAAAAATGGGCTGAATTCTGACGCGTTCCTTGAACTCTTGAAGGCCGCCCCTGAGATTTCGCAATCGGACCTTGCAATTCATGACAGACAGAAATTTAGCAGCGCCGAGACGCAAGACTTTTCGAGCTGCTTTTTCTCCGGCTTTCTGTATGAAGCGATGCGAGTCCTCGAGACCGTCCCACTGGGCACCACGACAACTCAACGATTCTCAGTGGTGGTCGTAAAGTCGGATCGCTCGCTTCAAACAATAGAAGAGATCCCGTGTGCACCTAAGGCACCGGCATCATCGAGAGTCTACAGATTGGCCCCCGACGGCCACATTCTCGAGCGGCAGCCCTGCCCAAGCGCCTATGGTTCATGGCGCTGGGACTCGGTGAATAGATATTTGGACGGAAACGTCGCGCCTCCACTTAATAAACTACTGGCGCAGATCGAAATTCACCTGCGGGCTTCAGTTTGGCTGCCTGCCGATGCCGATTATTCGATCCTAGCGTGTGCGGCCGTTGCGACATACTGTCAACAGATCTTTGACTCCGTCCCGCTATTTTTGGTCAACGGCAGGCGTGGCACGGGAAAAACCGAGCTCGCGCAGGCGATGACACAGATTTGCTGCAACTCTCCGGGGCCAATCGGTGTGGTCTCGGCCGCGACACTGGAGCGCCTGGTCGACTCGTCCCGAGGATTTGTCGCGATCGATGATTTGGAGCAAGTTCGCGCCTCCGCGAAAGGAGACCCACAATTTAGCCAGCTCGCCCAGACCCTAAAGCTGTCGTACAAAAAGAGTAGCGCTAAGAAGCATTGGACGGATGTCAATCAAAACATGCAGGTCAAGACCTTGGTGTTCTATGGCATCAAGCTCATCAACAACACAGCCGGCGTCGACGATATCCTCGGGAGTCGAATGATTACGATCCAGACGCGTGAGATGCCAAGCGGCGTCAAGCTCCCGCGCGATCGACGACTGTCATCCGAGCAATGCGCGGAGCTTCGCGACTCGCTTCATACGTGGGCGTTCAGCCACGTTCAGCAGATCGCGGAAGAGTATGCCTGCGCGTTTCCGAGCCCGACGAACCGCGAAGACGAGATTTCGGCGCCACTCAAGGTAATCGCGAACTTGTCGGGGGATAAGCGCATAGTGGCGGCGATTGAATGCAAGATGGCCGATGCTCCTTCATTGCGTGAGTCGGACGCATTTGATTTGCTTCAGGAGGCGGCATTTACCATCGTCAAAAAGTCCATCGTCGAGGACTCGATCATCCGCGATTCGCTGACGGTCGGGGAAGTCAAAATGCGCCTCAAATTGTTGGCCGACGAAGGCTTTGGTAAAACGTCAAAGGTTGACATATCCGATATCGAGAGCCCCGAGTGGATTGGCAGACAACTCCAACAGTCGCTAGCCAAGCCAAACAGCGAGGTGATTCGCTATCAAATGTATTCAAGTGGGATGCGCGCCTGGGTCCTGGACGATGCGTTCGTCGACAAGGTAATCGCGGCCTGCGGCTCCGATAGGGCCGGACTGACCGTGGACACCAATCCGCGCGCGTTTTGCCGCTCCTGCGCCACGTGCGACTACCAAGGTCTGTGCCCGATGCAGAGACGCAAGCAGCAGCGCGAGCGTTCGCGCCCGGCTGGCGTGGCGCTGCACACGCTCCCGCCAAGTACAGAATCAGAGACAGCGGGCTTCGACCTTCACTGAGCCCATCGAGCCCCCGCGCCCGGTCGCCAGCTCAAGCTTGGGCGCGCAAGGCGCGCAGCCCCACGGCCCTGTCAGCCCTCG
>Ga0213872_10000081_pt1 | contig 88397 bp, 88 predicted proteins | sample VelepicomBERX_R2_FD_160071 | JGI IMG/M metagenome (GOLD analysis project Ga0213872, IMG submission 160071) | Rhizosphere microbial communities from Vellozia epidendroides in rupestrian grasslands, the National Park of Serra do Cipo, Brazil - RX_R2 | ecosystem: Host-associated > Plants > Roots >... | reverse complement strand
CCGCGGCGCCTGCGGCGCCGCCCGCGTCCGCGGCGCCGCGCGGCGCGGCCGGCGCCGCGCCGGCGCTCGCGCGCCTGGCCGGCCAGTCGGGCGCGATCCAGCAGGTCCGCGAGATGATCGAGAAGGTCTCGCGCAGCATGGCGCCGGTGCTGCTGCAGGGCGAGTCGGGCACGGGCAAGGAGCTCGTCGCGCGCGCGGTCCACGACAGCGGCGCGCGCGCGCGCGAGCGCTTCGTCGCCGTCAATTGCGGCGCGATCCCCGAGCAGCTGCTCGAGGCCGAGTTCTTCGGCTACCGCAAGGGCGCGTTCACGGGCGCCCACGAGGATCGCGAAGGCTTCTTCCAGGCCGCCGACGGCGGCACGCTGTTCCTCGACGAGATCGGCGACCTGCCGCTCGCGATGCAGAGCAAGCTGCTGCGCGCGATCCAGGAGCGCTCGGTGCGGCCGGTCGGCGCCGTGGCCGAGGCCCCCGTCAACGTGCGCATCCTCAGCGCCACGCACAAGGACCTCGGCGCCGAGGTCGCGGCCGGGCGCTTCCGCCAGGACCTGTTCTACCGGCTCAACGTGATCCAGATCCGCGTGCCGCCGCTGCGCGAGCGCATCGAGGACGTGCCGCTGATCAGCGCGCGCGTGCTCGCGCGCATCGCCCAGGACGCTGGCGTCGCGCCGACGCCCGAGCTCACGCCGGCCGCGCAGGCGCGCCTCGCGCGCTACGCGTTCCCGGGCAACGTGCGCGAGCTCGAGAACCTGCTGCACCGCGCGCTCGCGCTGTCGGGCGGCGAGGCGATAGCCGCCGAAGACCTCGGTCTGCCGGACGCCGTGCTCGACGCGGCGCTCGACGACGCGCAGTACGGTGCGCAGTACGGTGCGCCGGCCGCCGCCGCCGCACCCGCGGGCGGCGCGCCGGCGGGTGCGGCCGAAGCGGCCGGGCTCGCGCTGCCGAGCGACCTCGCCGCCTATCTCGACGAGGTCGAGCGCCGCATCCTGCTGCGCGCGCTCGAGCAGCACCGCTTCAACCGCACGGCGGCCGGCGCGAGCCTCGGCCTGTCGCTGCGCCAGATGCGCTACCGCATGGCGCGGCTCGCGATCACGGTCGGCGGCGACACGTCCCCCTGAGGCCCGCGCCCGCGGCAAACCCGGCCTGGGATTTGCACCAATGGTGCAAGCCGGTGTGGCCGTCGGCGGGCGCGGGGGCCGGCCCCGGGGGGCGCACGCGCCGGCCCGGCGGGTCGGCGCGCAACGTGGATTGGCGCGGGCTGGCGCCGCGCTTGGGGCCGCGAGGGCCCTGTTCATGCGGGGTCGGGCGCTCGCATGCCGATGCTATCGGGGCCGTCGCGCGATGCGTGCTTCGCGGGTCGCGCCGCGGGCCGCCGGAAGACCCAAAACGAAGGCGCTGTCAAGGCGATTTCTACGCTACCTGTAGTGCTTGAAGGGGCTGGGAGCCATAGATATAGTGTCTCTTCATGCTATCCTGCGGACTCGGCACTGACACCCGTAGCGCCCTTGCTGCCATGCCCCCGCGCGCCTTCGGCGCGCGTCGCGAAGGGGCCGCGGCGAAGCCACGGATCGGTGTCCGGTCCCCGGACCTGGCATGGGTCGCGGGCACCCTTCAAAGGCCCGCCGCGGCAGCAGCTCGACGCTGCCGTCCGACCGGACAAGAAACCCATGGAATCCAGTCGCCCCGGCGCGTCATGCGTTCGCGCCGAGGGCCGCGCATTCCGCGTCGAAACATCGTGTAGAGGAAACAGATGCAAACCCAAGTCGCTCAAGCCGGAACCCTGGCCGCGCCCGTCGCCGGTGCCGTCGATGCGCCCGCCGCCGCCCCCCAGTCGGCCTACCACGCCTACCAGATCATCCGCCGCAACGGCGCGGTCGTCGCGTTCGAGCCGAGCAAGATCGCCGTCGCGCTGATGAAGGCCTTCCTCGCCGTGCACGGCACGAGCGGCGCGGCCTCGGCGAGCGTGCGCGAGACCGTCGACGGCCTGACCGAGAACGTCGTGCGCGCGCTGCTGCGCTCGCGCCCGGCCGGCGGCACCTTCCATATCGAGGACATCCAGGACCAGGTCGAGCTCGGCCTGATGCGCGGCGGCCACCACGAGGTCGCGCGCGCCTACGTGCTGTACCGCGAGCGCCGCGCCCAGGAGCGCGCCGCCAAGGGCGAGACCGCCGCGGCGCTGCCGGCGCTGATGGTCGTGGACAAGGGCCAGCGCGTGCCGCTCGACGTCGCCGCGCTGCAGGCGCTGATCGAGTCGAGCTGCGAAGGCCTCGGCGCCGACGTCAAGGCTGCGCCGATCCTCGCCGAGACCCAGCGCAACCTGTACGACGGCGTGCCGATCGACGAGGTCTACAAGGCCGCGATCCTCGCCGCCCGCACCCTGATCGAGAAGGACCCGGGCTACACCCACGCGACCTCGCGCCTGCTGCTGCACACGATCCGCCGCGAGATCCTCGGCGAGGAAGTCACCCAGGCGCAGATGACCGCGCGCTACCCCGAGTACTTCCCCCAGTTCATCAAGAAGGGCATCCAGGCCGAGCTGCTCGACGAGAAGCTCGCCCAGTTCGACCTCGCGCGCCTCGGCGCCGCGCTCAAGCCCGAGCGCGACCTGCAGTTCGACTACCTCGGTCTGCAGACCCTGTTCGACCGCTACTTCCTGCACGTGCGCGACACCCGCATCGAGATGCCGCAGGCCTTCTTCATGCGCGTCGCGATGGGCCTCGCGCTGAACGAGATCGACCGCGAAACGCGCGCGATCGAGTTCTACGAGGTGCTGTCGACGTTCGACTTCATGTCGAGCACGCCGACGCTGTTCAACTCGGGCACGCGCCGCTCGCAGCTGTCGAGCTGCTACCTGACGACGGTCTCCGACGACCTCGAGGGCATCTACGAGGCGCTCAAGGAGAACGCGCTGCTGAGCAAGTTCGCCGGCGGCCTGGGCAACGACTGGACCCCGGTTCGCGCGCTCGGCTCGCACATCAAGGGCACGAACGGCAAGAGCCAGGGCGTCGTGCCCTTCCTCAAGGTCGTCAACGACACGGCCGTCGCCGTGAACCAGGGCGGCAAGCGCAAGGGCGCCGTGTGCGCCTACCTCGAGACCTGGCACCTCGACATCGAGGAGTTCCTCGAGCTGCGCAAGAACACCGGCGACGACCGCCGCCGCACCCACGACATGAACACGGCCAACTGGGTGCCCGACCTGTTCATGAAGCGCGTCCACGAGGGCGGCGACTGGACCCTGTTCAGCCCGTCGAGCTGCCCCGACCTGCACGACCTGTTCGGCGCGAAGTTCGAGGCCGCCTACGTCGCCTACGAGGCGAGCGCCGACCGCGGCGAGATCAAGCCGTTCAAGCGCATGCCGGCGCGCGACCTGTGGCGCAAGATGCTGACCATGCTGTTCGAGACCGGCCACCCCTGGATCACGTTCAAGGACGCGTGCAACGTGCGCTCGCCGCAGCAGCATGTCGGCGTCGTGCACTCGTCGAACCTGTGCACCGAGATCACGCTGAACACCAACGACACCGAGATCGCCGTGTGCAACCTCGGCTCGGTCAACCTGGTCCAGCACTTGAAGGACGGCGCGATCGACCACGACAAGCTGCGCCGGACCGTCTCGACGGCGATGCGCATGCTCGACAACGTGATCGACATCAACTACTACGCCGTCAAGAAGGCGCGCGACTCGAACCTGCGCCACCGCCCGGTCGGCCTCGGCCTGATGGGCTTCCAGGACGCGCTCTACGCGCTGCGCACGCCCTACGCGTCGGCCGCCGCCGTCGAGTTCGCCGACCGCTCGATGGAGGCGATCTGCTACTACGCCTACCAGGCCTCGACCGAGCTGGCCCAGGAGCGCGGCCGCTACAGCAGCTACCGCGGCTCGCTGTGGGACCGCGGCATCCTGCCGATGGACTCGCTCGACCTGCTCGCCCGGGAACGCGGCGGCCATGTCGAGGTCGACCGCTCGAGCACGCTCGACTGGGACGGCCTGCGCGCGAAGATCGCGACGCACGGCATGCGCAACAGCAACTGCGTGGCGATCGCGCCGACCGCGACGATCTCCAACATCATCGGCGTCGACGCGTCGATCGAGCCCTGCTTCGGCAACCTGTCGGTCAAGTCCAACCTCTCGGGCGAGTTCACCGTCATCAACGAATGGCTGGTGCGCGACCTCAAGAAGCTCGGCCTGTGGGACGACGTGATGGTCATGGACCTCAAGCACTTCGACGGATCGCTGCGCCGCATCGACCGCGTGCCCGAGGAGCTCAAGGCCCTGTACGCCACCGCGTTCGAGGTCGACACGCATTGGCTGATCGAGGCCGGCGCGCGCCGCCAGAAGTGGATCGACCAGGCGCAGAGCCTGAACCTCTACATGGCCGGCGCGTCGGGCAAGAAGCTCGACGAGACCTACAAGCTCGCGTGGCTGCGCGGCCTGAAGACGACCTACTACCTGCGCACGGTCGGCGCGACGCACGCCGAGAAGAGCACGGTCACGAAGTCGGGCCAGCTCAACGCGGTGTCGAGCGGCTCGGGCGAGTACAGCGCCGCGCCGGTCGCGGCCGCACCGGTCGCGATGCCCGAAGCCGAAGGCGCGGTGTGCATGATGCGCCCCGGCGACCCGGGCTTCGAAGAGTGCGAGGCCTGCCAGTAAGCGCGGCGATCGCGATGGCCACGCGCGCGATGTGTGTCGAAGCTGCAACTGCGGCGCGGCGCGCGCGCGCGGCCACGATGAACACGCGGCAAAACCGGCCATCGGCCGAAAGCCCCGTGTTCATCGGCCTTTCCGGCCGATCGATGATTTTTGCGGAGCGCGCGAAGACGCGCACGCAGGACCCGAGGACGCGCGACGAAGCGAGAAGCAACTCACGCATCTGTCAAGAAGTCCTTGGTGTTTGAACACAACACTCTGATAATTCGACGCATAGGAAGTCCAACATGCTGGATTGGGAAGAAGACCTGAACACTGCCCCTCGCGGTCCCGGCGCCTCCGGCGCCAACGCAGTGCTCACGCCGCAGATCGCCGCGGCGTCGGGCGGCAAGCCCGCCGCCAGCCAGCCCCCGAGCTTCAACGACTACATGCCGGCCGGCAACGCCGCATCCGTCGGCGCGCCCGCGATCGCCGCGGCCAAGGTCGACGCGACCGAGCGCCGCGTGAAGGCCGCCGACAAGCGCATCATCAACGGCGCGACCGACGTCAACCAGCTCGTCCCGTTCAAGTACAAGTGGGCCTGGGAGAAGTACCTCGCCACCTGCGCGAACCACTGGATGCCGCAGGAAGTGAACATGAGCCGCGACATCGCGCTCTGGAAGGACCCGAACGGGCTTTCGGAGGACGAGCGCCGCATCATCAAGCGCAACCTCGGCTTCTTCGTCACGGCCGACTCGCTCGCCGCGAACAACATCGTGCTGGGCACCTACCGCCACATCACGGCGCCCGAGTGCCGCCAGTTCCTGCTGCGCCAGGCCTTCGAAGAGGCGATCCACACCCACGCCTACCAGTACATCGTCGAGTCGCTGGGCCTGGACGAGTCGGAGATCTTCAATGCCTACAACGAGGTCAAGTCGATCCGCGACAAGGACGAGTTCCTGATCCCCTTCATCGGCGCGATCATGGACAAAGACTTCCACACCGGCACGCCGGCCGCCGACCAGACCCTGCTCAAGAGCCTGATCGTGTTCGCCTGCCTGATGGAAGGCCTGTTCTTCTACGTCGGCTTCACGCAGATCCTCGCGATGGGCCGGCAGAACAAGATGACCGGCGCGGCCGAGCAGTACCAGTACATCCTGCGCGACGAGTCGATGCACTGCAACTTCGGCATCGACCTGATCAACCAGATCAAGCTCGAGAACCCGCACCTGTGGACGCCGGAGTTCCGCGCCGAGATCAAGGCGCTGTTCCTGAAGGCCGTCGAGCTCGAGTACCGCTACGCCGAGGACACCATGCCGCGCGGCGTGCTGGGCCTCAACGCGTCGATGTTCAAGGGCTATCTGCGCTTCATCGCGAACCGTCGCGCGGTGCAGATCGGCCTCGAGGAACTCTTCCCGAACGAAGAGAACCCGTTCCCGTGGATGAGCGAAATGATCGACTTGAAGAAGGAGCGCAACTTCTTCGAGACGCGCGTCATCGAGTACCAGTCCGGAGGTGCGCTGAGCTGGGATTGACGCGGAGCCGGGCGGCGCTGGCCACTCGGTTCCATGTGAGCAGGTTTTGAGAACAAAGAGATTGGCGGCTGCGCCGGACCCGGGCCATAGAAGCCTGGGCGGCATGCGCAGCGGCTCAAGAATTCATCGCGAAGCGGCGTACCGCGGCTGCGATGAATGACCGCACCGCCGTTGGTTCGACTGGCGGCGGGCGGTGTTTCCTACCTTGATCAAGGAGAACTGAAATGGCAACTGCGAAGAAGGCTCCGGCCAAGAAGGCCGCTGTGAAGAAGGCCGCCCCGGCGAAGAAGGCGGCGGCGAAGAAGGCCGCCCCGGCGAAGAAGGCCGCGGCCCCGAAGAAGGCCGCCCCGGCCAAGAAGGCTGCGGTGAAGAAGGCCGCTCCGGCGAAGAAGGCTGCGGCGAAGAAGGCTGCACCGGCGAAGAAGGCTGCTGCCCCCAAGAAGGCCGCCGCCCCGAAGAAGGCCGCTGCGAAGAAGGCCGCGCCGGCGAAGAAGGCTGCTGCCCCGAAGAAGGCCGCGCCGGCGAAGAAGGCTGCCGCCCCCAAGAAGGCTGCCGCGCCGAAGAAGGCCGCAGCCCCCAAGAAGGCTGCTGCGCCGAAGAAGGCCGCCGCGAAGCCTGCCGCCAAGCCTGCTGCGAAGCCGGCCGCGAAGAAGGCTGCCCCGAAGGCTGCCGAACCCAAGCCGCCTGCGAAGAAGGCTGCTCCGAAGGCCGCCAAGCCTGCCGCTGCGCCCGCCGCAGCCCCGGCGGCTGCCGCTCCGGCAGCGAAGACGGCGCTGAGCCCGCAAGCCGCGTGGCCCTTCCCGACCGGCAACAAGCCCTGATGGCAGCGGGCCTCGCGCCCGACTGCAACCCAACCCGGCTCCGGCCGGGTTTTTTTTCTGCCCGCGGGGCGAGCGGTCTACGGGTTGAAGATCTCGACCGTGTAGCCGCTGACCTTCTGGTTGCCGGTGTTCAGCACGACCTGCAGCGACTGCTCGCTACCGGCCGCGAGGCTCGCGGGCTTGCCGTCGAGGCCGACGCGGAAGTCGGCTGGCGCGAGCGCGCGGCGCGCGACGAGCGCGCCGTTCGCGTCGGTCAGGCTCAGGTCGATCCAGGGCAGGGCGACGTCGTAGCCGGCCTTGTTGCGCAGCGCGACGCTGAGCTGGTATTGATTGGCGGCGCCGCCGGCCTGGGCGAGCGCGGTGTTCTCGACGCTGAGCACGTCGATGCGGCGCCAGGGCTCGACGCGGCAGGCGCCGACGCGGCACAGCGCCTCGAGCGCGCCACGCGCGGGCGGGTAGGCCGCCGCGATCGCGTCGCGCCAGTGGTGCGCCGCCTGCACGACGAGCAGCGCGCCGAGCAGGCCGGTCGCGACGCCGAGGCCGACGCGCACGCTCGGCCGGCGCAGGCGCTCGCGTTCCTGCGCATGGCGCATGAACGAGGGCACGTAGCCCTCGGCGCCCGCGTCGGGCCTGGCCCTGGGTTTTTTCCTGGCCGGGTTCGCGGGCTGCGGCGGCGCCGCGTCGGCCGCGTCCGCCGCGAGCATCGACGCGGGGCCGGCATCGGCCTCGGCATCGGCCGCCGCGAGGCGCGACGCGCGCGGCTCGGCGTGCAGGCTCGCCTCGAACGCCGTCGCGAAGCTGCCGGGCGTGGCGGGCGGCTCGCCGGCCTTGGCCGAAGCGGGCTCGTCCCATACCGGCTCGGCGCGCGCCGGCGGCGCCGCGTCGAAGCTCGGCTCGATGCGCGACGACGCGTGGCCTGGTGCGGCGTCGTAATGCGGTGCAGGGCTCGCGCCCGCATCGTCGGGCACGCTGTCGCGCGCGGCCGCGAGCTCCGCCGCGAGCTCCGCCGCGGGTGCCGGCACCGCAGCGGCCGGCGGCGTGGGCGCGTAGGCCGACGCCGGCGGCTCGGCGTGGCTCGGCGCGGGTGGCGGCGCGGCGGCGTAGTCCGGCGCGGGCTCGAAATGCGCGGCGGGTGCGGCCACCGGCTCGGGCGCATGGCTCGGCGCGGGCGCCGGCTCGGGCGCGAGCGGCATGCGCTGCGAGCCGGTCCAGGCCGGCGGCGCCTCGCGCTCCATGTCGAACAGCTGCTGGCGCGCGTCGAAGACCTCGGCGCAGCGGCCGCAGCGCACCCAGCCTTCGGACACGCGCAGCTGGTCCTGCACGACCCGGAAGATCGTGCCGCAAGCGGTACAGCGGGTCGCGAGGCTCATGGCCGCGATGATGCCACGCGCGCGCGGCTCAACGCGTGGCGGTCATCAGAATCCAGCCGTCTTCGCGGTCGCCGACCTCGAGTTGGACCCAGGGCGCGTAGGCCGCCTGCAACGCCTCGGCCTGGCGCTCGAGGATGCCCGCGAGCACGAGCGGCGCGCCGGGCGCGAGGTGCGCGCACAGCAGCGGCGCGAGCAGCTTGAGCGGCGAGGCGAGGATGTTCGCGAGCACGAGCGGGTAGGCGCCCTGCGCGAGCTCGGGCAGGCCCGCACGCAGCGTCACGCCGTTCGCCGCGGCGTTCGCGAGCGTCGACGTGACGGCGGCCGGGTCGATGTCGACCGCGTCGATGCCGCGCGCGCCGAACAGCGCCGCGCCGATCGCGAGGATGCCCGAGCCGCAGCCGTAGTCGAGCACGCGCTCCCACGGCCTGGCCGCGTCGGCGTGGCGCGCGATCCAGCGCAGGCACATGCGCGTCGTCGGGTGCGTGCCGGTGCCGAACGCGAGGCCCGGGTCGAGCCGCATGATGGTCGTCGCGGCGGCCGGTGCCTCGTGCCAAGAGGGCACGATCCAGAAGCTCGGCGTGATGTCGACGGGCGCGAACTGCGACTGCGTGAGGCGCACCCAGTCCTGCTCCTCGACGGGCTGGAGCGTCTGCACGTGGACGTCGGCGGCCCAGTCCTGGGCGAGCAGCAGCGTCACGGCCTCGGTCGCCGCGGCCTCGGTCTCGAACAGCGCCTTGACGGCCGAGCGCTGCCAGCCCGGCTTGGGCGCAGGCATGCCGGGCTCGCCGAACAGCGCGCGCTCGGCGGCGGTGTCGGCGTCGGCGTCCTCGACCGAGACGGCGAGCGCGTCGACCTCCATCAGCGCGTCGGACACGGTCTCGACCGCGTCCTCGGGGCAGATCAGCACGAGTTCATGCAGCGCAGCCATCAGGCCTCCCGCCTGGCCGTCGCGGCCGCGGTACTCCGGGTCGAGCGCCGGGCCGCCCTAAGCCGGCCCGCCGGTGACGGCTTGCGGCTCGATGCCGCAGGCCGCCTCGACCAGCCCGATCGCGCGAGACGCGATCGGTCCTTCGTCGCGCGTCGGACAGCACGCAGGTGCTGTCCTCGGTCGCGACTCAGCCCCTCGGGGGAGCGAGCCCGCACCGATAGAGCGCCTGCGCGCTCTATCGCGGCTGGCGAGCGCCGAACGGCATGCTTGCCGTTCGGCCGACTGGGCTTGCCCGCGTTCAGCGGGGCAAGACCGGGCGAGGGGCTCCAGTTCATCGCTTGTGTTCCTGCATCCAGGCTTCGAGATAGTGGATGCTCGTGCCGCCTTCGATGAACTTCGCGTCGGCCATCAGCTCGCGGTGCAGCGGGATGTTGGTCTGGATGCCCTCGACGACGGTCTCGCTCAGCGCGATGCGCATGCGCGCGAGCGCCTGCTCGCGGGTGTCGCCATGGACGATGATCTTGCCGATCATCGAGTCGTAGTGCGGCGGCACGAAGTAGTTCGTGTACGCGTGCGAGTCGACGCGCACGCCGGGGCCGCCCGGCGGGTGCCACATCGTGATGCGGCCCGGCGAGGGCGTGAACTTGACCGGGTCCTCGGCGTTGATCCGGCACTCGATCGAGTGGCCGCGCATCGTGATCTGGCGCTGCGTGAACGGCAGCTTCTCGCCGGCCGCGACGCGGATCTGCATCTGCACGATGTCGACGCCGGTGACGAGCTCGGTCACCGGGTGCTCGACCTGCACGCGCGTGTTCATCTCGATGAAGTAGAACTCGCCGTTCTCGTAGAGGAACTCGAAGGTGCCCGCACCGCGGTAGCCCATCTTCTTGCAGGCCGCCGCGCAGCGCTCGCCGACCTTTTCGATCACGCGGCGCGGGATGCCCGGCGCCGGCGCTTCCTCGATGATCTTCTGGTGGCGACGCTGCATCGAGCAGTCGCGCTCGCCGAGCCACACGGCGTTCTTGTGGCTGTCGGCGAGGACCTGGATCTCCACATGGCGCGGGTTCTCGAGGAACTTCTCCATATAGACCTGCGGGTTGCCGAAGGCCGCGCCGGCCTCGGTCCGCGTCGTCTGCACCGCGTTGACGAGCGCCGCCTCGGTGTGGACGACGCGCATGCCGCGGCCGCCGCCGCCGCCCGCGGCCTTGATGATGACCGGGTAGCCGACCGTTCGCGCGATGCGCACGATCTCCTTCGGGTCCTCGGGCAGCGCGCCCTCGGAGCCGGGCACGCAGGGCACGCCGGCGCGGATCATCGCCTGCTTGGCCGAGACCTTGTCGCCCATCATGCGGATGTTCTCCGCGGTCGGGCCGATGAAGGTGAAGCCGCTGCGCTCGACGCGCTCGGCGAAGTCGGCGTTCTCGGACAGGAAGCCGTAGCCCGGGTGGATCGCCTCGGCGTCGGTGACCTCGGCGGTCGCGATGATCGCTGGCATCGACAGGTAGCTCTGGCTCGACGGGGCCGGGCCGATGCACACGGCCTCGTCGGCGAGCTTCACGTATTTCGCGTCGCGGTCGGCCTCGGAATAGACGACGACCGAGCGCACGCCGAGCTCGCGGCACGCGCGCTGGATGCGCAAGGCGATCTCGCCCCGATTCGCGATCAGGATTTTCTTGAACATCGCGATCCGCCTTACTCGATGATAAACAGCGGCTGACCGAACTCCACGGGCTGGCCATTCTCGACCAGGATCTTCGTGACCGTGCCGCTCTTGTCCGCGTCGATCTCGTTCATGATCTTCATCGCTTCGATGATGCAGATCGCCTCGCCTTCCTTGACGACCTGGCCGACCTCGACGAAGGACTTCGCGCTCGGGCTCGACGCGCGGTAGAAGGTGCCGACCATCGGCGACTTCACGACATGGCCGGTCTCGACGGCCGGTGCGGGCGTGGCAGCGGCCGGCGCCGCCGCGGCGGCCTGGGCGACCGGCTGGGCGGCCATCATCGGCGCGCTCATCATGGGCATGGCCATCGGCACGGCCACGCTGCCGTCGGACTTGACGATGCGGACCTTGCCGTCGGCTTCGGTGATCTCGAGCTCCGAGATATTCGATTCCGAGACGAGGTCGATCAGGGTCTTGAGCTTGCGCAGATCCATGGGTGGTTCTCCTTTTTTGGGTATCCGGGCCCGGTCGGGGCCGCTGACGTTCAGGCCGTGCGGGTGGCGCTCAGGCGCCGCATCGCGAAGCGCAGCGCGTATTCGTAGCCCGCGGCGCCGAGTCCGCAGACCACGCCTTCGGCGAGGGCCGAGACGTAGCTGTGGTGCCGGAAGGCCTCGCGCTTGTGGATGTTCGACAAATGAACTTCGACAAAGGGCAGGGCCACGGCGGCCAGCGCGTCGCGCAAGGCGACGCTGGTATGCGTGTAGGCGGCCGGATTGATGATGATGAAGCGCGTGCCGTCGCGTCCTGCCGCCTGGATCCGGTCGATCAAGGCGCCCTCGTGATTGCTCTGGAAGGATTCGACTGAAAAACCTGCTTCCGCTCCGATCTTGGCAAGATCGGCGTCGATTTGCGTCAAAGTCAGCGAACCATAAACCTCGGGCTCCCGGCTGCCCAGAAGGTTGAGGTTGGGTCCGTGGACGACGAGAATCTGCATCGGAAGTCGGCCAAGCGGGTCGGGCCCGGCGAGGCGGCTGCGGGAAAGGGCGAACTTTACGCCTTTTGACCGCAGTTCGACGCAGGCGGCGAAAAATTTACTTCTTGACCCGGGCAGGCTTTTGATCCAGGTCGAATCGGCGCCCTAGCCGGCCTTGGCGAGCAGGGCGGCGAGCTCGGCTTCGTTGGTTTCGCCGACGCGGCGCCAGACGATCTCGCCGCGGCGGTCGAACGCGACCGAGAACGGCAAGCCGCCCTGCGCGTTGCCGAGTGTGCGGGTCAGCTCGAGCCCGGTCAAGCCGGCCAACCCGAAGCGCAGCTCGAGCGGCGTCTTGGTCAGGAAACCGAGCGCGGCGTCGCGCCGGTCGACCGCGAGGCCGAGCACCTGCCAGTCCGGATGGGCGGCCGCGAAGCGCGCGATCAGCGGCAGCTCGCGCACGCAGGGCGCGCACCAGCTTGCCCAGAAATTGAGCAGCAGCGGCTGGCCGCGCAGCGCGGCCGCGCTGACGGCCGGCGCGGGCGCCGCGCCGCCATGGCCGTCCAGGCCGTCGAACGGCGCCGAGGCCCAGAACGCGGCCGCGGCCGGCGACAGCGGCGCGGCGGTGGCGCCGCGCTCGCGCCAGGCCCAGCCCGCACCGGTCGCGCCCAGGGCGACGAGGGAGCCGGCGAGCCAGCGACGTTGCTTGTTCATGTCTTGCTTCCTTCTTCCTGTTCCATCAGCCGGCGCAGTGCGGCGAGGTCGCCGCGCTCGGTCCGCCCGCGCGAATCGGGCTTGAGTGCGCCGCGCAGCGCGTCGAAGTCGAAGATCGCGAGGCACATCGGCACAGGGCTGCCGAGTTCGCGGCAGGGCAGGTCCAGCCAGAGCGCGTCCTCGGCGCCGGCCGGCGCCGGCCCCGGCGCGTAGGCGACGCCGAGGTTCAGCAGCGCGATCTCGGCCGATTTCGGATCGTCGCAGAACAGCTGCAGGTGCAGCGCCGACAGCCTTGTGGCCGTGCCGCGCCAGGCCGCGCCGGCCAGGTGGGGGCGGAACTCGGCCAGGCGCTCCATCCAGGTTGCGGCGAGACCGCGCAGCACGGCGAGCTCGGCCGGCTGGGTATCGGCGCAGAACAGCGCGAGGTAGTCGCGCACCTGGTCCTCGACGAGGTCGTTGCCGGGCAGGCGGGTGCGGCCCGGCAGCCCCAAGGCCTTGAGCGCGCGCTGCTTGGCCGGTCCGTATTCGAGCCCTTCCTCGACGATCAGGCGCGCGGCGGTCGCGGCGATCTCGGTCTGGTCGCGGTCCGGGAACGCCATAGTCATGTATATATATGTAGGTTCCGCCGGCGCTCAGGGCAGCTCGACGGCCGGCATGCGCGCGACGATCACGCCCGCGCGGCCGAGCACATAGGGCGAGCTCGGGCGTTTCTCGAAGCGCCGCGGCGCGGGCAGCATCACGGCAAGGCGGGCGGCCTCGAACGCACCGAGCTGGGCCGCGTCCTCGCGGTAATAGTGGTGGGCCGCGGCCTCGGCGCCGAAGACCCCCTCGCCCCACTCGACATGGTTCAGGTAGAGCGTGAGGATGCGGTCCTTGTCGAGCAGGGCCTCGAGCATCAGCGTGATCAGCAGCTCCTGGCCCTTGCGCAGGAAATGGCGCTCGCCGCTGAGGAACAGGTTCTTCGCGAGCTGCTGCGAGATCGTCGAGCCGCCGACGATCCTGGCCGGCGCCGGCCGCGCCTTCGGGTTGCGCTCGAGGCGGGCACGAGCCTGGGCCTCGGCCTTCTGGTCGCGCTCGTAGGCTTTTTCGATCGCGTCCCAGTCGACGCCGCCGTGGTCGACGAAAGTCGAGTCCTCGCTCGCGATCACCGCGCGCTTGAGCTGCTTGGAGATGCGCGAGCCGTCCACCCATTGCTGGGCCCACAGCACCTGGTGCTGCTCGCGCGCGAGGCGCCAGACCTCCGAGCGCTCGAAGGTCGTCGATTCGGGCGCGACCCAGCGCATCAGCAGGATGCGGCCCGCGAAGTAGACCTGCAGGCACAGGCCGGCGAGCAGCACGACGAGCAGCAGGCGCAGCGCGGGCTTCATGGCTTCGCGGCTTGGGTCCCGGCGGCGGCCTGTTCGGTCGCGACCTCGGTGCGCAGCTGCGCGAGTACGGCCGCGCCGTCGGGCGCGACGCCGCGCCAGACCTGGAAGGCCTCGGCCGCCTGCTCGACGAGCATGCCGAGGCCGTCGCGCGCGGTCGCGCCCTGGGCGCGCGCCCAGGCGAGGAAGGGCTCGGCCGCCGCGCCGTACATCATGTCGACGGCGAGCGCGCCCTCGCCGAGCAGCCCGGCGGCGACCGGCACGCCGGCGCCCGCGAGGCTCGCGCTCGTGCCGTTGACGAGCAGGTCGTAGCCGCCGCGGCTGTCGGCACGGCCGCAGGCGTCGAGCGTGCGCGCGGCAAGCCGCACGCCGTGGCGCAAGGCCCAGTCGGCGTGGCGCGCGACGAGCTCGTCGGCCTTCGCGGCGCTGCGGTTCGCGACGACGAGCTCGCGCGGCCGCGCCGCGATCAGGCTGCCGAGCACGCCGCTGGACGCGCCGCCGGCGCCGAGCAGCAGCACGGCGCGGCCCGCGAGCGCGAAGCCCGCGTTGCGCTCGATGTCGCGCACGAGGCCCGCGCCGTCGGTGTTGTCGCCGTACCAGCCGCCGTCGGCCGCGGCGTCGAAGCGCAGGGTGTTGACGGCGCCGGCGAGGCGCGCGCGCTCGCTCAGGCGCGCGGCGAGATCGTGGGCCTCGAACTTGAACGGCACGGTCACGTTGCAGCCCGCGGCGCCGGCCGCGGCGAAGTCGCGCAGGGTCGCCGCGAACGCGTCGAGCGGGCACGGCAGGCGCTCGTAGATCAGGGCCTCGCCGGTCTGCGCCGCGAACAGCGCGTGGATGCGCGGCGAGCGGCTATGGGCGACCGGGTTGCCGGCGACGGCGTAGCGGCCAGGTGCGGGGGCGGCGGTCACGGTGATTGCGGCGCCTGGCCGCTCAGCTGGGTTTCGAGCCCGTCTTCGCGCGTGAAGCGGAAGCGCGAGGTGATCACGAGCACCTCGGCGCCGCGCCGCATCGCGCTCGTGAACGGCGCGAACGGCGCGCAGGCCTCGACGATCGCGACCGCGCGGCGGTCGAGCTGCGGGTCGCCCGAGCTCGCGACGATGTCGGTCTCGACGACGCGGCCGCGGTAGTCGACCTGGATGTTCATGGTCAGCGCGCCGTAGAGCTTGCGGCCGCCGATCTGCGGGAAGTCGCGCGTGCCGCGGTCCTCGATCCGGCGGCGCAGCGCGTCGTAGTAGCCGGCGTAGACGACCTCGCGCGTGGCCGGGCTCACGTAGCGCTTGCGCGGCCGCGCGTTCTCCTGGTTCACGCGCTTCTCGATCTCGGCGAGCAGCTGGACGAGCTGGCGGCGCCGCTCGGCCTCGTCCTGCGCCTGGGCCGTCTGCAGGCGGTGCGGCTCGGGCTCGGGCAGCAGCGCGAGCTCGCGCCGCACCAGCGTCAGCAGCTGCTGCTGCTCCTGCTGGAGCTCGGCGATCTCGGCGTGCGACTCCTGGGTGTTCTCGCCGATCTCGAGCAGCTTGCTCGGCGGCAGCGGCGAGGTCGCGCGGCCGCGGTCGACCTCGCCGCCGCCGGCCAGGTTGGCCTGGGCCAGCGCGGCGGCCTGGGCCGGCGCCTCGTTCGAGCGCGTGTTGACGAGGATGACCTCGAGCGGCTGGTCTTCGAACACGCGCTTGTAGGTGTCGGGGGCGGCGATGCGCAGCGCGAGCACGCCGGCGTGCAGGCCGACGGACACGAGCAGGGCGATTTGCAGGCCGCTGAGCTTCATCCTGACGTCAGGCGCTGGGGGCGGGGTCGCCCTCCTCGGGGCTCAGGTCGATCGCGAGCGTCAGCGGGCCGGCCTGCGCGGCCTCTTCCTCGCCGTCGTCATCCGCGTCCTCGGCCGGCGCGGCGGCCGCCGCGGCGTCGAGGCGCTCGACGAGCTTGGCGTGGACGTCGAGCGTCATCTCGTCGATGCCGGTCAGGCGCACGCGCACCTGGGTGCCGCGCGGCAGCGCCTCGCAGCCGAGCGCCTTGAACACGAGCGGCAGGGTGTCGGCGCGCACGAGGCCGTCCTTCATCACGGCGGCCTCGAGCTCCTGGACGCCGTTCTGCTGCAGCCAGCGCAGCGTCCAGAAGCGCTCGATGCCGCTCTGGAAGCCGTTGTAGGCGGCGTAGGCCGCGTCGAAGGCCGAGATGATCGAGAACAGGCCCGCGTCCTTGGGCTTGAAATGGGCCGCGAGCGGGGCCATGCGGCCGTTGCGCACGCAGCAGATGATCTGCCACTGGTTGACGAGGTCGACGTAGCGGCGCAGCGGCGAGGTCGCCCAGGTGTACTGGGCCACGCCCATGCCCGCGTGCGGCAGCGCCTTGGTGCCCATGCGCACCTTGATGCCCGGCGCGAGCGAGGCCTGGCTGCGGTAGATGCCGGGCAGGCCGAGTTCGGCGAGCCAGCCGCCCCAGGTCGAGTTCGCGAGGATCATCGCTTCGGCGACGATCAGGTCGAGCGCCTGGCCGCGCGCGCGCACGCCGATCTGCACGGTCTCGCTGCCGTCCGGTTCGCGGCCGTCATTGCCTTCGAGCCTGAAGTTGTAGTCGGGCCTGTTGAAGGTCTCGGGCTTGCCGCGCACCTGCTCGCGCTGCGCCTTCAGGCTTTTCGCGAGGCGGTGGCAGAACGCGAGCTCGGGCGCGAACGCGTAGTCGGCCGGCGCGGCGCCGCTCAGGCTCGCCTCGGTCACGATGCCGTCGAGCTTGTCGTGGCGCAGGTTCGCGCGGATCGGCACGCGCTCAAGCGCGGTGCGGCTGGCCTTGATCGCGAGCGTCGCGGCGTCGATCTCGAAGTAGACCGACACGGCCGGGCAGTCGCGGCCTTCGATCAGCGTGTAGGCCTGCACGACTTCGCCGGGCAGCATGGTGAGCTTCCAGCCCGGCATGTAGACGGTCGACAGGCGCGCGCGCGCGACCTGGTCGACGGCCGAGTCGGGCGCGATCGCGAGCGCGGGCGCCGCGATATGGATGCCGAAGGTGATCGTGGCGCCGCCGAGGCCCTGGACCGACAGCGCGTCGTCGATCTCGGTCGTCGAGGAGTCGTCGATCGAGAACGCGTCGACGGCGGCGAGCGGCAGGTCCTCGGTGATCGCGGGCGCGCTCAGCGGCGGGAAGCCCGCGCCCTTCGGGAAGTTCTCGAACAGGAAGCGCTTCCAGTGGAACTGGTAGGGGCTCGTGATCGCGCCGGCGTCCTTGAGCAGGTCGAGCGGCGCCTTGTGCGCGCGCCGCGTCGCCTCGACGACGGCCTTGTACTCGGGGCCATTCTTGTCGGGCTTGAACAGGATCTTGTAGATCTGCTCCTGGATCGCCGCCGGGCAGGTGCCGGCCGCGAGCTCATCGGCCCAGGCCTCGATCTGCGCGGCCTGCTGCTTCTTGCGCTCGATGCCGAGCAGCGCGGCCTTGACGATGTCCTCGGGCGCCTTCTTGAACTGGCCCTTGCCGGCGCGGCGGAAGTAATGCGGCGCCTCGAACAGGCGGAACAGCGCGGCGGCCTGCTCGGTCACGCCGGCCTTGGCGTCGAAATAGTCGCGCGCGAGGTCGGCGAAGCCGAACTCGGCGTCGGGCGCGAACTGCCAGGCGAGGTCGAGGTCGATCTCCTGCGACAGGGTCTGGGCGGCGGCGATCAGCTCGGCCGGCGCGGGGGCCGCGAACTTCAGCAGCACATTGGCCGCCTTCACTTTCACGCGCTTGCCCGAGTCGAGCTCGATCTGCATCGAACTCTCGGCCTCGGACATCACGCGGCCGGCGAGGAACTTCCCGGCGTCATCGAACAGGGCAAACATGGCGGCATTGTCGCCGACGCGCGGGGCCGCTTTGCCCGGGGTTTAGACGGTCATGCCGCCCGACACCTCGAGCACCGCGCCGTTCACGTAGCTCGCCTCGTCGCTCGCGAGAAACGCGTAGACGTTGGCGATCTCCTCGGGGCGGCCGAGGCGGCGCAGCGGCACATGCTCGCGCATCTCGGCGAGCACCTTGTCGGGCACGGTGCCGAGGATCGGCGTCTCGACGAAGCCCGGCGCGACCGCGTTCACGCGGATGCCCTTGGGGCCGAGCTCGCGGCTCCAGGTCTTGGTGAAGCCGATCACGCCGAACTTGCTCGCCGCGTAATTGGTCTGGCCGAAGTTGCCGTAGATGCCGACGACCGACGAGGCGTTGAGGATCACGCCCGAACCCTGCGCGACCATCGTGTCGGCGACGGCCTGGGCGCAATGGAACACGCCGCGCAGGTTCACGTCGATCACGGCGTCGAACTGCGCGAGCGACATCTTCTGCAGGCGCGCGTCCTTGGTGATGCCGGCGTTGTTGACGAGCACGTCGATGCGGCCGAACTCGGCGAGCACGGCCGCGACCATCAGGTCGACCGAGACGCGGTCGGTCACGTCGACGACATGGCCCCGGTGGGCCTGCGGGCCCTGGCCGCGGCAGGCCGCGACCGCGGCCTCGACGCCCTCGGGCCTGAGGTCGCAGACGATCACATGGGCGCCTTCGCGCGCGAACTTGGTCGCCGTCGCGAGGCCGATGCCCTGGGCGGCGCCGGTGACGATGCAGATCTTGTTGGTCAGTCGCATGGATTCGCTCATTCGTTCAGCAGGAAACGGGTCAGGCGGGGCAGGTGGTCTTCGAAGTCGCTGAGGCCATGGTCGTTGCCCTCGAGCAGCAGGACCTCGGCGCCCGCGTAGCGCGCGGCCATCTCGCGCCAGTCGAGCACTTCGTCGCCCTTCGCGATCAGCGCGAAATAGCGCGCCGGGTCGGCGAGCGGTCCGGGCGTCATGGCCAGGAGATCGCCCATGTACTCGGGCCGGACCTCGAAGCTCAGGCTCGCGTCGTGCCAATAGGTCTGGCGGCCGATATGGGCATGCAGGTCTCGCGCCGGATCGACCGCCGGGTTCAGCACGGCCGCGCGGCAAGTGCCGAGCGCCTCGGCGAGCACGGTCGCGTAGAAGCCGCCGAGCGAGCTGCCGACGATCGCCGTCGTCGCGAGCGGCCAGCCGGCGACGAGCCCGCGGCACAGCGCGATCGCGTCGGCCGGCGACGGTGGCAGCTGCGGGCTCGCGAAGCACAGCCGCGGCTGTTCCTCGGCGACCCAGCGCGCGACGCGGCGCGACTTGGTCGATTGTGGCGACGAGCGGAAGCCGTGCAGGTAGAGCAGGTGGGTGATCATTGGAACGCAGGCTTCGAGCGGCCCTGGCTTGAAAAACTAGTGATGAATAGAGAAATCCACCGCGATCACCGTGACAAGGCCTACTGGCAACCCATATCCGTAGCTAGTCGACGCACACCAGCAACAAAGGTCTGCAAGCTCTGCGACCGGTTCGTCTCAGGTCCTAGATGCTGGGCCATAGCCCGTGCGCCGCTGGTTTTCTGGAAGGCAGGTACGAGACGCTTCACTTCAACCGACGGCTTCTGCCAATCGTCGGGGGTAATGAGGCGTTTGCGCAGCGCCGGGCTATCAACCTTAGGCATATCGAAAGCTTTCGCTAGCGCGGCGAGGTCGCCGAGATACCAGCTCTCGAGCTCTTGGCAGACCAGTCGAATCAAAGTGTCAGGACGCCCACTTTGTTGGCACATGGCCTGAATCCTGGCTTTAAGGTCAATGCAGTCGGCGTTATCGTTGTCGCGCACGATGACAAACCGGTCGCCCGGTATCCGCCAGGCTGCCAGCTTTCGCGAAATGCTGCGATCCAGATCGCTTTTGCCTTCGTGGGGCACGCAAAGAAAGTGCTCCCCATCAACCCAACCCAAGAATAGCCGCGGCAGCCATTCGTTAAGCAGGACCTGCATCGAGGACTCCTCGAGCAGGAAAACAATCCGGCCCTGCATCAACGCGCGTCCTTATTGAGCGCTTCGAACAGACCTTGCTTCCAAAGATAGCCGGGTAGGTCGCCAGCTTCGAATAGCGCGCGCAGGTTGGCGGAATCACCGGCGCGCGCCACAGATGTGAACCCCTGGTCCTTTCGCAGGCAATAGATCTCGTCCAGAGTGAGTGCGTTGAGGAAGTCGGGCGAGTGCGTGGAGATGAAGACCTGTCCTCCCCGTTCCGCGTAGCTGCGAAATTCCTCGGCTAGCTCGGGCAGCAACTCAGGGTAAAGCTGGTTCTCGGGCTCCTCGATGGCGAGGAGCGGGTAGGGCTTGGGATCATTGAGCAGCACGAGGTAAGCGAACATCTTGATCGTGCCGTCTGATACGTGACGTGCGATGAAGGGGTCCTTGAAGCTGCCATCTTGGAAGCGCAGTACCAGACGGCCGTCTTCCGTTTGCTTGGGTTCAACCACCGACACACCCGGCACGCGGCGTTGCATCGCCTGCAACACCCTATCAAAGCACGGCCGGTGATGCTCGAACAGATAGTTCGCCACGAGCGGAAGGTTGTCGCCGCGGGTGGAGAGGTGTTCGGCAAAGCCGTCTTCCTGGCTGGGGCGTGCCTCAGAGACATGGAAATCGGAGATGTGCCAATTCTCGATCATCAATCGGAAGGCGCTGGCTGCCTTGAAACGCTCGAACTGGCCTAGGCCTTTGATAGCAAGAATGTCAGTCGCATCTAGTTCCTGTTCTTCTCGAGTCAGGTCTTCGTCCGGCTTTGAGAAATCTTCCTCGTTCGTGATGGCGTAGCCCTTGCCCGCCGAGAAGTCGAGGAAACGGAACGGCGCGCCGTAGGCGCCTCGCTTGTAGCGAAGCACCTCGCGCTCCACTAATGGCCTGCCATCTTTCCCGAGGGCAATACGCAGTACGTAGGTCACCAGTCGTTCTTTTCCGGTGATCTCGAGGCGAAACTGCAATGTGAACTCGATGGGGTCGTGCGCAAAGCCTCGGCTGGCCACTTCGCGATAGCCGCCGCGCTTTGCTAGTGCCTTGCCGACGTTCATCGACAGTGCATCCTTCAGGAAGGAAAACACGTCGAACAAGGTGGACTTGCCAGTCCCGTTTGCACCGATCAAAACGCATAGACGCGGAATGTTTTCCACCTTCGCGTCGCGGAACAGTCGATAGTTTTTGATGGCGATGGATTCGATCTGCATGTGCGCTATGGCCTTGGGAGCGGTAAGGTGATCGATTCGGCGATGCGTTCGCTGTATTCTGATAAATCGGCTAAGGCCCGGCCGTTGATCTATCTCTGCTTCAGCGCGGCGAGCAGCTTGTCGTGGATCCCTCCGAAGCCGCCGTTGCTCATGCACAGCAGGTGGTCGCCCGGTCGCGCCCGCGCGACGACCGCAGCGACGAGCGCGTCGACGTCGGGTGCGACGATGCCGAGCTCGCCGAGCGGCGCGAGCGCCTCGGCCGCGTCCCAGTCGAGCCCGCCCTGGTGGCAGAAGCTCAGGTCGGCTTCCTCGAGCGCCCAGGGCAGCTGGGCCTTCATGGTGCCGAGCTTCATGGTGTTCGAGCGCGGCTCGAAGATCGCGAGGATGCGCTCGGCCGGCGCGATGCGGCGGCGCAGGCCGTCGATCGTCGTGCGCAGCGCGGTCGGGTGGTGGGCGAAGTCGTCGTAGACCTTGACGCCGCCGACCTCGCCGCGCAGCTCCATGCGGCGGCGCACGTTCTTGAACGCGCCGAGCGCGGCGGCCGCCTGCTCGGGCGTCACGCCGACATGCTCGGCCGCGGCGATCGCGGCGAGCGCGTTGAGCTGGTTGTGCTCGCCGATCAGGCCCCATTCGACGCGCGCGACCTTGAGGCTGCCGCGCAGCACGTCGAAGGCCTGCGGCTCGCCGCGCGCGCGCAGCGCGCCGGGCTCTTCCTTGCGCGCGCCGAAGCGCTGGACCTCGCTCCAGCAGCCGCGCGCGAGCACGCGCTGCAGCGCGTCCTCGCGTGCGTTGACGACGAGCCGGCCCTGCGCGGGCACGGTGCGCACGAGGTGGTGGAACTGGGTCTCGATCGCGCCGAGGTCGGGGAAGATGTCGGCGTGGTCGTACTCGAGGTTGTTGAGCACGGCCGTGCGCGGGCGGTAATGGACGAACTTGCTGCGCTTGTCGAAGAAGGCCGTGTCGTACTCGTCCGCTTCGATCACGAAGGTCTTTCCCGTGCCGAGCCGCGCGCTGACGCCGAAGTTCTGCGGCACGCCGCCGACCAGGAAGCCCGGCTGCAGGCCCGCGTGCTCGAGGATCCAGGCGAGCATCGAGGTCGTCGTCGTCTTGCCGTGGGTGCCCGCGACGGCGAGCACATGGCGGCCCTGCAGCACCTGCTCGGCCAGCCATTGCGGCCCGCTCGCGTAGGGCAGGCCGGCGTCGAGGATGGCCTCCATCAGCGGGAAGCGGGCGCCGCGCGTGACGACGTTGCCGACGACGAACATGTCGGGCTCAAGATCCAGCTGCTCGGCGCCGTAGCCCGGCGTGAGCTCGATGCCGAGCGCGGCGAGCTGCTCGCTCATCGGCGGGTAGACGTTCGCGTCGCAGCCGGTCACGCGGTGGCCGGCCTCGCGCGCGAGCGCGGCGAGGCCGCCCATGAAGGTGCCGCAGGCGCCGAGGATATGGACGTGCATCAGCGCAGCGCCGCGCGGGCGGCGTCGAGGGTGAAGGCGATGTCGTCGGCCGTATGCGCGGCGCTCACGAAGCCGGCCTCGTAGAGCGCGGGCGCGAGGTAGACGCCGGCGTCGAGCATGGCGTGGAAGAAGCGGTTGAAGCGCGCCTTGTCGGTCGTCATGACGGCCGCGTAGTTCTGCGGCAGCTCGGGCATCAGGAAGAAGCCGAACATGCCGCCCTCGGCGTCGACGCTGAACGGCACGCCGGCCTCGGCCGCGACGGCCGCGAGGCCGTCGACGAGCGTGCGCGTGCGCGCGCCGAGCGCCTCGAAGAAGCCCGGCCTCGCGATCTCGCGCAGCGTCGCGAGGCCGCAGGCCGTCGCGATCGGGTTGCCCGACAGCGTGCCGGCCTGGTAGACGCCGCCGAGCGGGGCGAGGTGGGCCATGATGTCGCGGCGCGCGCCGAACGCGGCGAGCGGCATGCCGCCGCCGATGACCTTGCCGAAGGTCGAGATGTCGGGTGCGAAGCCGGGAATCAGACCCGCGTAATGGCCCTGGGCGCTCGCGAGGCCGACGCGAAAGCCCGTCATCACCTCGTCGAGGATCAGCAGCGCGCCATATTGGGTGCACAGCTCGCGCAGGCGCGTCATGAAGGGCAGCGACGCGCGCACGAAGTTCATATTGCCGGCGATCGGCTCGACGATCACGCCGGCGATCTCGCGGCCGTGCAGCGCGAACGCCTCCTCGACCTGGGCGACGTTGTTGTACTCGAGCACGAGCGTGTCGGCCGCCGCGCCCGCCGGCACGCCGGCGCTGGTCGGGTGGCCGAAGGTCGCGAGGCCCGAGCCGGCCTTGACGAGCAGCGCGTCGGCGTGGCCGTGATAGCAGCCCTCGAACTTGATCAGCCTGGCGCGGCCGGTCGCGCCGCGCGCGAGCCGGATCGCGCTCATCGTCGCCTCGGTGCCCGAGCTCACGAGCCGGACCTGCTCCATGCTCGGCACGAGCGCGAGGATCGCTTCGGCGAGCTCGACCTCGCGCTCGGTCGGCGCGCCGAACGAGAAGCCCTCGCCGAGCGCGCGCTGGACCGCGTCGACGACGGCCGGGTGGCCGTGGCCGAGGATCATCGGGCCCCAGGAGCCGATGTAGTCGACGTAGCGCTTGCCCTCGGCGTCATAAAGATAGGCGCCCTCGGCGCGCGCGATGAAGCGCGGCGTGCCGCCGACGGCGCGGAACGCGCGCACCGGCGAATTCACGCCGCCCGGGATCACCGCCTGCGCGCGGGCGAACAGTTCTGCGTTGCTGGACATCTCGAGAAAACCTGGCTGGATCAGTGCATGCGGCGCGGCGGGCGCGTCGGCGCGGGGGTGTTGCCGTCTTCGGCCTCGGGCGCTTCGTCGAAGCCGGCCTGGCCGTTCTGCACGTCCTCGCCGTCTTCGCCCTCTTCGGGCAGGGCCCAGAAGAAGCGGTCGGGGATCACGTTGCCCATGCCCGGGCGGAAGCCCGCGTCGAGCGACTGGTCGAGAAAGGTCAGCGCCTCGCCGACGGCCGCGTGCGGCTCGACGCCGAACGCGAGCAGCGACGCGAACGCGGCGGCGAGCGTCTCGCCGGCGCCGACGAAGCCGGCCTCGAAGCGCTCGAATTTCTCGCCGGTGACCGGGCCCTGGGGCGTCGCGAGCACGTTGTCGATGAACTGGTCGGGCAGGCTGACGCCGCTGACGAGCACCTGGCCGACGCCGAGCTGGGCGGCCGCGACGGCGAGCTCGCGCGGCGAGGCCGGGCGCTCGTTGTCCCAGTCGGGCAGCAGGAAGTCGGTCAGGGTCTTGTGGCTGCCGCACAGCACGTGGGTCAGCGGCAGCACGAGCTCGCGCAGCGCGTCGAGGTAGCTCTGCAGTTCGTCGTCGTCGAGCCAGGTCACCGCCGGTACGTAGGTCACGAGCGGCACGTCCGGGTAGTCGCTGACGACCTCGGCGACGGCGCTGACGACCTCGGCGCTGCCGAGGAAACCGACCTTCCAGGCGCTGATCTGGACGTCCTCGAGGATGTGGCGCGCCTGCTCGGCGACGAGGTCGTCGTCGAGCGCGTGGCTCTCGAAGGTCTCGGCCGTGTCGCGCAGCACGATGGAGGTGACGACGGGCAGCGCGTGCGCGCCCATCGCGGCGACCGTCGCGACGTCGCCGGCGATGCCGCCGGCGCCGCTCGGGTCGCTGGAATTGAAGCACAGCACGCAGGCCGGGGCGGCCGGCTCCTCCTGCAGGGGTGCGTCGGTCGGGGTGGGGGCGTTGGGGTTCATCTGGGTGCCTGGCTGGGCTGACGGGTGCCAAGCGTGAACTATTGTTCAAAACTGGCGGATCGCGGCCTTTTAGGGGCTGGGCTTGTTGTGTCTATGCTTACGCCGCTGCGGTTCGCACAGAGACGGCGTGGCTACAATCTTTGGCATTGTAGATAGCTGATTGACCCTACCGTGACCGAACCGAGTACCTGGATGTGCCTCATCTGCGGCTGGATTTACGACGAGGCCACCGGCGACCCCGAGCATGGCATCGCGCCCGGCACGCTGTGGGCCGACGTCGACATGAACTGGACCTGCCCGGAGTGCGGCGCGCGCAAGGAAGACTTCGAGATGGTCCGGATCTGACGGACCCCTCGCCCGACGGCCGCGCCAGACCGGCCGCACGAGGGACCCGCTAACGCTACGGAGGTGACCCGGCTTGGACTTGCAGATTAGCGATGCGGTCGCCGCCAAGGTGCTGGTGATCGACGACAGCAACACGATTCGGCGCAGCGCCGAGATCTTCCTGAAGCAGGCCGGCCACGAGGTCGTGCTCGCCGAGGACGGCTTCGACGCGCTCGCCAAGCTCAGCGACTACCAGCCCGACCTGGTGTTCTGCGACATCCTGATGCCGCGCCTCGACGGCTACCAGACCTGCGCGATCATCAAGCGCAACCCCCAGTTCGCCCAGGTGCCGGTGATCATGCTTTCGTCCAAGGACGGCCTGTTCGACAAGGCGCGCGGGCGCATGGTCGGCTCGCAGGACTACCTGACCAAGCCGTTCACCAAGGAACAACTGCTCCAGGCCGTGCAGCAGCATCGCCGTGCCGGTGCCTAAGGGAGCCCTGACGCCATGCCCATTCACAAGATCCTGCTCGTCGACGACTCGAAGACCGAGCTCCACTACCTCAGCGACATCCTGCTCAAGAAGGGCTTCGCCGTGCGCACGGCCGAGAACGGCGAGGAGGCGCTCAAACAGCTCGCCGAGGAAAAGCCCGACCTGATCCTGATGGACGTCGTGATGCCCGGCCAGAACGGCTTCCAGCTCACGCGCACGATCACGCGCGACGCGCGCTGGTCCGACGTGCCGGTGATCATGTGCACGAGCAAGAACCAGGAGACCGACAAGGTCTGGGGCCTGCGCCAGGGCGCGCGCGACTACGTCGTCAAGCCGGTCAAGCCCGAAGAGCTGCTGGCCAAGATCAAAGCCCTGGGCTGATGAGCAAGCAAGGGCTCAGGGACCTCCAGCAGCGCCTCGCCGAGCGCATGCAGGCCGTGCGCGAGACGACCCAGGTCGCGAGCTGGCTGGCCGTCGAATGCGCGGGCGTCGGCCTGCTGTTCTCGCTGACGCAGGCGTCCGAGATCTTCACGCCGGTGCCGCTCAAGCCGGTGCCCTACGCGAAACCCTGGCTCGCCGGCGTCGCGAACCTGCGCGGCGGCCTCGTCACGGTCGTCGACCTCGGCCTGTTCCTGGGCCTGCGCGACGCCCAGGCGCTGCGCGCCGACGCGGGCGCGCAGCGCCTGATCGCGCTGAACGCCGAACTCAATATCAACTGCGCGCTGCTGGTCGACCGGCTGGCCGGCCTGCGCAGCGCCGAGCAGCTGCAGGCCGAGCCGCCCGAGGCCGGGCCGCGGCCGCGCTTTGCCGGGCCGCGCTGGCGCGACGCCGACGGCCGCGCCTGGCAGCAACTCGATCTAGAGGCGCTTTCGAGACACGAGCAGTTCCTGCACATCGTGGCTTGAGTCCGCTGGGTCGATGCCGCCGGTGCGCACACCGGCACTTTGTGAATCACGAGGGTCAGATGAGCTTCCTGGACAAGATCAAGAACCTGGGCAGGACCGAAGGCGGTGCCGAGGACGCCGATCACGAGGCGACGACCCTGGCGGCCGTGCCTCACGAGCGCGGCGGCGACGCCGCCGAGTCGCGCAGCTCTTCGATCATCTCCGAGGTCACGCCGACCGAATCGGCGCCGACCGGCTTCGACGAGACCCGCGCGAACCGCTTCAACGCGGCGGCCGGCGCGCAGGCCCTGTCGCGCGCGGACCTGCGCACGCGCCGGCGCGTCGTCTCGACGCTGCTGACGATCGGCCTGCTCGGCGCGGCCGGCGGGGTCGCGCTGACTATTTCGGGCAGCCGCCACGGCGCGGCTCAGGTGCGCGCGACCGGCCAGGCGCTGATGCAGTCGCAGCGCATGGCCAAGTCGGTGTCGGCCGCGATGATCGGCACGCCGGCGGCGTTCGACGAGCTCAAGGAGTCGGTGCGCACGATGAGCAGCGTCGTCGGCTCGCTGTCGACCGGCCAGGGCGAGCCCGGCGAGGCGCCGCCAGGCGCGCGCGAGAGCGTCGCCGAGGTGCTGCCGATCGTGCAGCGCGCCGACAAGAACGGCCAGATCGTACTCGCGCAGCGCAAGACCCTGATCGAGGTCGGCCAGGCGCTCCAGGCGATCAACAAGCAGTCGGGCGAGCTGCTCGAGTCGGCCGAGGCCGCGGCCTCGCTCGCGCTGCAGAGCAACGCCTCGAGCAACGAGGTCTCGGCGGTCGGCCAGCTCGTCATGCTGACCCAGCGCATCGGCAAGAGCGCGAACGAGCTGCTCACCCAGAACGGCGTGAGCGCCGAGGCGGTGTTCCTGTTCGGCAAGGACCTCACCTCGTTCAGGACCATCGCCGAGGGTGTCGCCGACGGCAACCCGTCGCTGCACCTGCCCGGCGCGCGCGACCCCCAGCTCAAGAAGGCGATGCAGGACCTGATCAAGGCCTACGGCCAGACCAGCGAGCAGGGCGCCGTGATCCTGAACAACGTCGCCGGCCTCGTCGCCGCGCGCGACGCCGAGGCCGCGATCCTCGCCGACAGCGAGCCGCTGCGGCGCGGCCTCGAGCGCGTCTCGGGCGAGCTCGAGACGAGCGGCGGCGTGAACTTCGGCACCCTGCTGCTGATGGGCGCGTCGCTCGTGGCGCTCGTCGTCGGCGCGCTCGGCATGCTGCGCATCTACGTCGCCGAGCAGGCCCTGCGCACCGAGATGGCCGAGGCCCAGCAGCGCGAGGCCGAGGCCCAGGAGCAGGAAGCCAAGCGCGTCAACGACGCGAACCAGGCCGCGATCCTGCGCCTGATGAACGAGCTGCAGGCGGTCGCCGAGGGCGACCTCACGCAGCAGGCCACGGTGACCGAGGACATCACGGGCGCGATCGCCGACTCGATCAACTACACGGTCGAGGAGCTGCGCACCCTGGTCGGCCAGGTCCAGACCACGGCCGTGCGCGTGACCGACACGACGGGCCAGGTCGACCAGACCTCGACCGACCTGCTCGCGGCGTCCAAGGAGCAGCTGCACGAGATCCGCGCGACCGGCGAGGCCGTGCTGCAGATGGCCTCGCGCATCAACGAGGTGTCGGGCCACGCCCAGTCGACCGCCCGGGTCGCGCGCCAGTCGCGCGAGGCGGCCGAGCAGGGCCTGCAGGCGATGCAGAACAATATCTCGGGCATGAACGCGATCCGCGACCATATCCAGGAGACCAGCAAGCGCATCAAGCGCCTCGGCGAGTCCTCGCAGGAGATCGGCGAGATCACCGAGCTGATCTCGGACATTACCGAGCAGACCAACGTGCTCGCGCTGAACGCGGCGATCCAGGCGGCGAGCGCCGGCGACGCGGGCCGCGGCTTCTCGGTCGTCGCCGAGGAGGTCCAGCGCCTCGCCGAGCGCTCGGCCGACGCGACGCGCCGCATCGCCGCGCTCGTCAAGACGATTCAGACCGACACCCACGACGCGATCGCGGCGATGGAGCGCTCGACCGTCGGCGTCGTCGACGGCACGCGCCTGTCCGACGCCGCGGGCCGCGCGCTCGAGCAGATCGACGACGTGTCGCGCCGCCTCGACGGCCTGATCGCCGAGATCTCGCAGCAGGCGCTGCGCGAGGCCGCCCAGGCCAACGACGTCGCCGCGAACATCCAGCACATCTTCGCCGTGACCGAGCAGACCAGCGAGGGCACGCGTTCGACCGCGCAGATGGTGCACGAGCTGTCGCGCTCGGCCGAGGCGCTGAAGACTTCGGTGGCCCGCTTCAAAGTCAGCTGAGGACCGCGCATGGACACGCCCACGCCCCGCGACTCGGAGTTCCCGTCCGACCTCAGCCCGCTGGCCTGGGTCGAGGAGGAGCTGCGCCGCTCGCTCGAGTCGGTCCACAAAGCGCTGCGCCGGCAGCTGCGCGAGGCCGATTCGCGCGTCTCGAGCTTCGGCGGGGACGGCCAGAGCGCGCCGCTGCAGGCCGCGGCCGTGCAGCTGCACCAGGTCGCCGGCGTGCTCTCGCTCGTCGGCCTGCCGGCCGGCACCGCGCTGCTGCGCGCGGCCGAGCAGGCGGTCGCGCGCCTGGCCCAGCACCCGACGCGCGTGGACGTCGCGACGGTCGAGACGATCGAGCGCGCCGACTTCGCGCTGATGTCCTTTATCGCGCGCCTGCTCGCGGGCAACCAGGGCTCGCCGCTCGCGCTGTTCCCGGCCTACCGCGAGCTCCAGCAGCTCAACGACGCCGAGCGCGTCCACCCGGCCGACCTCTGGGGCGGCCAGGACTGGCGCTGGCGCGAGCTGCCGGCCGACCCGAGCGCCGAGGCGCAGGGCGCGGCCGTGCTGCGCGGGCCGTTCGAGCAGGCGCTGCTCAAGCAGATGCGCGAGCCGGGCGCCGCCCATGCGCGCATGCTGTCGGACCTCTGCGCCGCGATCGCCGCCGGCTGCGCCGATCAGCCCCATGCGCGCACCCTGTGGCAGCTCGCCGCCGCCGTGTTCGAGGGCGAGGCGGCCGGCCTGCTCAAGCCCGACGCCTACCTCAAGCGCAACGGCTCGCGCCTGCTCGCGATGATCCGCAAGGCCGGCGCCGGCGACGCGGGCCTCGGCGCGGCCGGCGAACGCTTCGCCCAGGACCTGCTGTTCTTCTGCGCCCAGGCCGGCCGCGTCGACGCGGCCGGCGCGCCGCGCCTGGCCGCCGCGCGCGCGGCCTACGACCTCGCCGACGCGCAGCCGGTCGACTACGAGAATTCGACGCTGGGCCGCATCGACCCGAACTGGGTCGCCCAGGCCAAGCGCCGCGTCGCCGCGGCCAAGGACTCCTGGTCGAGCGCCGCCGAGGGCGATCTGCACCGCGCGGGCGGGCTCGACGAGCAGTTCGCGGGCCTGTCCGAATCGCTCGCCCGCCTGTTCCCGAGCGGCGAGGTGCTGGGCGAGACCCTGCGGCGCGCGGTCGTCGCGACGCTGCGTGCGGGCCAGGCGCCGCGGCCGGCGCTCGCGATGGAGATCGCGACGAGCATTCTCTACATCGAGGCGGCGCTCGAGGACGCCGCGTTCGACCAGCCCGAGCAGGCCGAGCGCGTGCGCCAGCTGAGCCGCCGCGTCGACGCGGTCGCGCACGGCCAGGAACCCGAGCCGCTCGAAAGCTGGATGGAGGACCTGTACCGCCGCGTCTCCGATCGCCAGACGCTCGGCAGCGTCGTCCACGAACTGCGCGCGAGCCTGTCCGAGGTCGAGAAGCAGGCCGATGTCTATTTCCGCGACCCGCGCCAGCGCGAGCTGCTGATCCCCGTCCCGGGCCAGCTCCAGGCGATGCGCGGGGTGTTCAGCGTGCTCGGCCTCGGCCAGGCCGCGGCGGCCTGCCTGCGCATGCGCGACGAAGTCGACGAGCTCGCGAACACCGAGGTCGACCCGCAGCTCGCGGGCCCGCGCAGCCTGTTCGACCGGCTCGCGAACAACCTCGGCGCGCTCGGCTTCCTGATCGACATGCTGAGCGTCCAGCCGGCGCTCGCGAAGCGCATGTTCCGCTTCGACGAGGCCGAGGGCCGGCTCGAGCCGGTCATGGGCCGCCGCGCCGAGACGCCGGCCGCGCCGGTCGCCGCCATGGCGGCGGCACCGGCCGCAGCGTCGGCCGAGCCGACTTCGGCGCCCGATTTCGAACTCGCGCTGCCGCCGCTCGAGGTGATCGCGACCGCCGCGCCCGCGGCGCCTGCGGCCCCGGTTGCGCGTCCGGCGGCCGATCCCGAGATGCTCGAGATTTTCCTCGAGGAAGCCGCCGAGGTGCTCGAGACCGCGCGCGGCGCGGTCGCCGCGCTGCGCCACGACGGCGCCGATCTCGAACAGCTGACGACGCTGCGACGCGCGTTCCATACGCTCAAGGGCAGCTCGCGCATGGTCGGCCTCGAGGCCTTCGGCGAAGCTGGCTGGGCCTGCGAGCAGCTGTTCAACGCGCGCCTCGGCGACGCCGCGCCCAAGGCCGACGCTGCGCTGCTGCGCTTCAGCGGCGAGGCGCTCGACTACCTCGGCGCCTGGGCCGCGCAGATCGAAGCCGCGCACGACGACGGCCCGTTCACGCCCGCGCCGGTGCGCGCGAGCGCCGACGCGCTGCGCCAGCACGGCGAGGTGGTGCCGATCGCGGCGACGCCGGCCGCGCGCGCCGAAGCCGCCGAGCATGCCGAGGTCGGCGCGCCGGCCGCGCACGTCGCTGCGGACCTGCCGGCCGAGCCCATCGAGCTCGCCGGCGCTGCCGTGCCCGTTCTCGCCGAATCCGTCGCGGTCGAGGCGCTGCACGCCGCGCCCGTGGCGCCAGAAGCCGCGGCCGCAGCGCATGCCGCGGCGGCCGTCGCGCCCCTCGCGGCCATCCCCGCGCTGCAGGATTTTGTCGACGCGCCCTTCCTCGACGCCGGCGTCGAGACGGTCGACATGCCTGCGCTCGCGGACGAGCCCGCGCACGCCGGGCCGCACGACGCGCCGATCGCCGGTGTCGAGTTCGCCGAGCTCGGCGACGCCGATTTCCACGCCGCGACCGAGCTGCTGCCGTTCGCCGTGACCGAGCATGTGCCGCTGCCCGACGCTCCCGATTCGATCGCGGCGACGACGAGCGAGCTGCCGGCCTTCGAGCTTTCGCTCGACTTCGGCGACGCGCCGGCCGAAGCGGCCGTGCCCGCGAAGCCGGCCGGCTTCGACCTGCAGACCGCGCTCGACGCGCCGACCGAGCACGCCGAGCTCGGCCCGATCGAGGACCTGCGCGTGATCACGGGCGTGCCGCACGAGCTGCACGAGCCGACGCTGATCGAGCCGCGCGTGCCGGACGAGCCGCCCGCGCCGGAACCGGCGCCGGCCGCGCCGCTGCTGCAGCTCGTCACGCCGACCGAGCCCGAGCCCGCCGCCGAGCCCGAGGAGGACGTCAAGTTCGTCGGCCCGCTGCGCATCGGCATCGCGCTGTTCAATATCTTCCTCAACGAGGCCGACGAGCTGTCGCGGGGCCTCGGCACCGAGCTCGCCGAATGGTCGGTCGAGCTCGGCGTGCCGGTGCCGGCGAGCGCCGAGGCCCGGGCCCACAAGCTCGCGGGCAACGCCGCGACGGTCGGCTTCGAGGACCTGTCGACGCTGGCGCGCGCGCTCGAGCATGGCCTCGGCCGCGCGGCCCACGCAAGCCGCTACACGTCCGAGCAGGCGCAGCTGTTCGTCGCCGCGTCGGACGAGATCCGGCGCCTGCTGCACCAGTTCGCGGCCGGCTTCCTGCACGGCTTCGACCCGGCGCTCGGCGCCGCGCTCGAGGCCTACGTGCCCGACGTCGTCGAGCCGACCTCGCAGGCCGGCGCGCTCGACGCGCTGGACGGGCCCGGCGAGGCCGCCGCGCCGGTCCCCGCGGCCGACGCCGACGAGCCCGAACCCGGCCTGCCCGACCAGATCGAGCCCGAGCTGTTCGAGATCTTCGAGGAGGAGGCGCGCGAGCTGCTCGAGCAGCTCCACGCCGCGCTGCGCGAATGGGCGGCGCAGCCGCAGGGCCGCGCGAGCGAGGCCTGCATGCGCGTGCTCCATACCTTCAAGGGCGGCGCGCGCCTGGCCGGCGCGATGCGCCTCGGCGAGGCCGCGCACGAGCTCGAGTCGGCCATCGAGCAGGTCGTGCGCAGCGGCGCGGCGGCCGCGCCGATCCTGCCGCTGCAGGACCGCGCCGACCGCCTCGACGCGAGCTACCACGAACTCTGCGAGCGCCTGCGCGCACCGGCCGCGTCGATCGCTGCACCCGCGGCGCCGCTCGAGCCCGTCGCCCCGGCCCCGGCCGCCGCGTCGGCGCCGATTGCGCCCGAGCCCGCCGCCGCGCTGCTTGACACGATGGCCAGCGCGACGCCCGAAGCGCCGCCCGAAGCGCCGGAACCCGTCGCCGCGATCGCCGCAGCGCACCCGGCCGCCGAAGCCCCTGCGAGCGCCGAGGCGCACGCCGGCGCGGCCATGCCGCCGGCCGTCGAACCCGCGGCGCCGCCCGTGCCGGCCGCGACGCACATCGACTGGGCCCGCTTCGTCGAATCGCAGGGGCCGCAGGACTTCCAGGACAACGCGACGACCGGCGCGCAGGCGCTGCTGCGCGTGCGCGCTGGCCTGCTCGAGCGCATGGCCGCGCAGGCCGGCGAGGTCAGCGTGCGGCGCTCGCGCATCGAATCCGAGCTCGTGCAGATGAAGAGCGCGCTGCTCGACCTCGACGACAACCTCGACCGCCTGCGCAACCACCTGCGCGAGCTCGAGGTCCAGGCCGAGGCCCAGATGGGCCAGCAGCAGGCGCTCGCGCAGCAGCACGGCCGCGACTTCGACCCGCTCGAGTTCGACCGCTACACGCGCTTCCAGGAACTCACCCGCCAGCTCGCCGAGTCGGTCGGCGACGTCGCGACCGTCCAGCGCGGCCTGCAGCGCAGCGTCCAGGCCGGCGAAGACGAGCTCGCCGCGCAGTCGCGCCTCACGCGCGAGCTGCAGGACGACCTGCTGCGCACTCGCATGGTCGAGTTCGACAGCATGGCCGAGCGCATGCACCGCGTCGTGCGCCAGGCCGCGCGCGACGCCGGCAAGCTCGCCCGGCTCGAGATCGTCGGCGGCCAGACCGAGGTCGACCGCAGCGTGCTGGAACGCCTCGCGGGCGCGTTCGAGCACCTGCTGCGCAACAGCGTCAGCCATGGCCTCGAGGCGCCCGAGGTCCGCACGGCCGCGGGCAAGGACCCGACCGGCACGCTGCGCGTCGAGCTGCAGCAGCAGGGCAACGAGATCCTGCTCGACTTCGGCGACGACGGCGCGGGCCTGAACCTCGCGCGCATCCGCGAGCGCGGCCTGCAGCTGGGGCTCGTCAAGGCCGACGAGACGCCCGACGACGAGGCGCTGATGCAGCTGATCTTCGCGCCGGGCTTCTCGACGGCGCGCCAGATCACCGCGCTGTCCGGCCGCGGCGTCGGCATGGACGTCGTGCGCGCCGAGGTCAGCACGCTCGGCGGCACGATCGAGACGCGCTCGACGCCGGGCCAGGGCGCGGGCTTCCAGCTGCGCCTGCCGCTGACGACGGCGCTCACCCAGATCGTGCTGCTGCGCGTCGGCGAGCAGGTCGTCGCCGTGCCGGCGGGCCTGATGGATTCGGTCCAGCGCCTGCCCGGCGCGGCCGTCGACGCGGCCTACGCGAGCGGCCAGATCGAGCTCGGCGGCCACGCCCAGCCGTTCTACTGGCTCGGCGGCCTGCTCGGCCAGGAGGGCCGCGGCCACGCGCCCGGCAAGACCCAGCCGGTCGTGCTCGTGCGCGGCGCGCATCGCCGCCTCGCGCTGCACGTCGACGAGGTCGTCGGCAACCAGGAAGTCGTCGTCAAGAACCTCGGCCCGCAGCTGCACCGCGTGCCGGGCCTCGCCGGCATCAGCCTGCTCGCAAGCGGCGACATCGCGCTGATCTACAACCCGATGGCGCTCGCCGACTGGTACGGCGTCGCCGCCCAGCAACGCCAGCAGCCCGAGGCCGTGCCGGCCGCGCCGGTCGCCGAAGCGCCGGTCGTCGAGGCGCCGCTGGTCTTCGTCGTCGACGATTCGCTGACCGTGCGCCGCGCGACCCAGCGCCTGCTCGAGCGCGAGGGCTACCGCGTGCTGCTCGCGAAGGACGGCCTCGACGCGATGGAAAAGCTCGCCGGCGAGGAACTGCCGCTGCTCGTGCTCTCGGACATCGAGATGCCGCGCATGGACGGCTTCGACCTCGTGCGCAATATGCGCGACGACGTCCGCCTCAAGGACCTGCCGGTGATCATGATCACGTCGCGCATCGCGCAGAAGCACCGCGACTACGCGGCGACGCTCGGCGTCGACCATTACCTGGGCAAACCCTATGACGAGGAATTGCTGCTCGACCTGGTGCGCCGATACACTCGCGCCCAGCTTGCTGCCGCCCACAACGCCTGAAGCCTGGGCCTCGCGTATGCAGGCCCCTCAAAGCTTCCCCGGGTAGGAGCTCCATGCCGCGCGTTGTCGACCAGCTTGCCGAATTGACCTGCCAGCGTGACCGGGACGTCATGGACGTCTCGATGGTCATGGCGCTGAGCGAACTCGTGAACTTCCACTCGGCGGCGATCCACCGCTGCGTCGGCGACGCCGGCGACGAGCGCTGGCTCACCCGCGCGCGGCTCAAGCGCGGCGACATCGTCGCGAGCTCGGACCCGCTGTGGCTCGAGCCCGAGCTGCTGCCGCTCGTCGAGGACTTCCCGCACCGCCTCGACTGCCTCGAGAGCCAGGCCGTGCTGCAGATGCAGGAACAGGTCGACGGCCGGCGCATGTGGCACACGCTGTTCCCGCTGCTCGCCGCGCGCAGCATGCCGGGCGTGCTCGAGATCGTCAGCGTCGACCGGCTCGCGCCGGCCTCGCGCCGCATGGTCGCGGGCATGCTGCGCGTGTTCCACAACTTCCAGGGCCTGCTCGAGGACAGCGAGCGCGACACCCTGACCGGCCTGTTCAACCGCAAGACCTTCGACGAGAGCTTTCTCAAGGTCGTCGGCGAGGAGCGCGGCGCGCGCGGCACCGTCGCCGGCAGCGATGACGGGGGAGACGGCGAGGCACGCCACCCGCCCGAGCGCACCCGCTGCTTCCTCGGCGTGATCGACATCGACCATTTCAAGCAGGTCAACGACCGCCACGGCCACCTGATCGGCGACGAGGTCCTGCTGCTGCTGTCGCGCCTGATGCGCGGCTCGTTCCGCTTCTACGACCAGCTCTACCGCTTCGGCGGCGAGGAATTCGTCGTGCTGATGCGCTGCGCGAGCGCGGCCGACGCGAGCCAGGTGCTCGAGCGCCTGCGCTACAACACCGAGCAGCAGCCGTTCCCGCAGGTCGGCCATATCACCGTCAGCGTCGGCTTCACCGAGGTCCAGCCCGGCGAGCTGCCGGCCGAGGCCTTCGGCCGCGCCGACCGCGCCGTCTACTACGCCAAGCACCATGGCCGCAACCAGGTGCGCAGCTACGCCCAGCTCGTCGCGGCCGGCGAGCTCAAGGTCGAGGAACACGAGGACGCGAGCGCCGTCGAGCTGTTCTGAGCTGGATCTAAATCCCGGCGACGGGACGAGGCCGCCGGCGCGAATAAAATGCCGGCCATGGCCAAGGACCGGATCGACCTCACCAACCAGTTCCTGATCGCCATGCCGGGCATGGCCGACGTGGCCTTTGCCGGTTCCGTCGTCTACCTGTGCGAGCACAACGAGAACGGCGCGCTCGGGCTGGTCATCAACAAACCCATCGAACTCACGCTCGGCGGCCTGTTCGAGAAGGTCGAGCTCGCGCCGCCCGGCGGCGAGCTCGCGGCCGAGCCCGTCTACTTCGGCGGCCCCGTGCAGACCGAGCGCGGCTTCGTACTGCACGAGCCGCTCGACACCGAGGGCAGCCACTACAACGCGACGCTGGCCGTCCCCGGCGGCCTCGAGATGACGACGAGCCGCGACGTGCTCGAGGCGCTGTCGAGCGGCGCCGGGCCGCGCCGCGTGCTCGTCACGCTCGGCTACAGCGGCTGGGCCGCGGGCCAGCTCGAGGAGGAAATCGGCCGCAACGGCTGGCTGACCGTCGCCGCGGCGCCCGAGGTCATCTTCGAGACGCCGATCGAGCAGCGCTACACGCGCGCGCTGGGCCTGCTCGGCATCGACCCGCGCATGCTCAGCAGCGATGCGGGTCATGCATGATGGAGCCCCTCGCCCGGTCTCGCCCCGCTGTACGCGGGCGCGCCCAGTCGGCCGACCGGCAAGCATGCCGCTCGGCGCTCGCCAGCCGCGGTCGAGCGCGCAGGCGCTCGACCGGTGCGGGCTCGCTCCCCCGAGGGGACGAGGCGGTCGGCGGCATGGAGCCGCCCACCGCCTCCGGCGGGCCGGCTTGGGGCGGCCCGGCGCCGGCCCGGAATACCCCGCGCCGCGGGCGTGGCGGCCCACCATGAGTCAGGCCCTGGCGCCCGCCGCGGCGCGGTCGCTGCTGGCCTTCGACTTCGGCACCAAACGCGTCGGCGTCGCGAGCGGCAGCCGGCTCACGGGGCAGGGCACGCCGCTCGCCACGCTGACCGAGTCCGGCCCCGCGCGCTTCGACGCGATCGCGCGCCTGCTCAAGGAATGGCGGCCCGACGCGCTCGTCGTCGGCGTGCCCTTTCACCCGGATGGCGCGGCGCACGCCGTGACCGAGCAGGCGCGCCGCTTCGCGCGCCAGCTCGCCGGGCGCTTCCACCTGCCCGTGTTCGAGGTCGACGAGCGCTACACGAGCGTCGAGGCCGAGGCCCAGGGCGCGCGCGGCGCGGCGCTCGACGCGGCCTCCGCCGCCTTGATCGCCGAACAATTCTTTCGGGAGAACCCATCTTGAGTACCCTCCATCTCGACGCCGAGGCGCTCTACGCCGACCTGCTGCGCGGCGTGCGCCGGCTGCACCAGCCCGACGCCGTGCTCGTCGGCATCTGGTCGGGCGGCGCCTGGCTCGCCGAGCGCCTGCAGCGCGACCTCGGCCTCGCCGGCGAGCCCGGCGTGATCTCGAGCAGCCTGCACCGCGACGACTTCGGCGCGCGCGGCATCAGCGCCGGTGACCCCACGCGTCTGCCCTTCGAGGTCGAGGGTCGCCACATCCTGCTCGTCGACGACGTGCTTTACACCGGCCGCACGACGCGCGCCGTGATCAACGAGCTGTTCGACTTCGGCCGCCCGGCGAGCGTGCAGCTCGCCGTGCTCGTCGACCGCGGCGGCCGCGAGCTGCCGATCGAGCCGGCCTTCTCGGCCGCGCGCGTCGCGCTCGCCGCGGCCCAGCGCCTGCGCCTGGCCAAGGCCGCCGACGGCCGCTTCAGCTTCGACATCGAATAGAAAAGACGCGGAGCCCCACATGCTTTCCAAACGAAACCCGCAACTCAACAAGCATGGCGAGCTGATCCACCTGCTCTCCATCGAAGGCCTGCCGCGGCCGCTGATCCACCAGATCCTCGACACCGCAGGCACCTTCCTGTCGGTCAACGACCGCGAGGTCAAGAAGGTCCCGCTGCTGCGCGGCAAGAGCGTGTTCAACCTGTTCTTCGAGAACAGTACGCGCACGCGCACGACCTTCGAGATCGCGGCCAAGCGCCTGTCGGCCGACGTGATCAACCTCGACATCGCGCGCTCGAGCACGGCCAAGGGCGAGACCCTGCTCGACACCGTCGCCAACCTCAGCGCGATGCACGCCGACATGTTCGTCGTGCGCCATAGCGAGAGCGGCGCGCCGCACCTGATCGCGCAGCATTGCGCGCCGCATGTCCATGTCGTCAACGCCGGCGACGGCCGCCACGCGCACCCGACGCAGGGCCTGCTCGACATGTACACGATCCGCCACTACAAGCGCGACTTCACCCAGCTCAGCGTCGCGATCGTCGGCGACATCGTGCATTCGCGCGTCGCGCGCTCGGACATCCACGCGCTCAACATCCTCGGCGTGCCCGAGATCCGCGCGGTCGGCCCCAAGACCCTCGTGCCCGGCGACCTCAAGGACATGGGCGTGCGCGTGTGCCACAGCCTCGAGGAGGGCATCAAGGACGCCGACGTGATCATCATGCTGCGCCTGCAGAACGAGCGCATGAGCGGCGCGATGCTGCCGAGCGCGGGCGAGTTCTTCAAGCACTTCGGCCTGACGCCCGACAAGCTCCAGCTCGCCAGGCCCGACGCGATCGTCATGCACCCGGGCCCGATCAACCGCGGCGTCGAGATCGCCTCCGAGGTCGCCGACGGCACGCACAGCGTGATCCTGCCGCAGGTCACGTTCGGCATCGCCGTGCGCATGGCCGTGATGTCCATCCTTGCGGGGAACGAAGCATGAAGATTTTGATCAAGAACGGGCGCCTGCTCGACCCGGCGAGCGGCCGCGACGAAGTCGGCGACCTCGCGATCGCGAGCGGCCGCATCGTACAGATCGGCGCCGCAGCGCGTGACTTCGACGCCGAGCGCGTGATCGACGCGAGCGGCCTCGTCGTCGCGCCGGGCCTCGTCGACCTCGCCGCGCGCCTGCGCGAGCCCGGCCACGAGCACGAGGGCATGCTCGAGACCGAGCTCGCCGCGGCCGCGGCCGGCGGCGTCACGAGCCTCGTCTGCCCGCCCGACACCGACCCGGTGCTCGACGAGCCCGGCCTCGTCGAGATGCTCAAGTTCCGCGCGCGCAAGCTCAGCCGCTGCCGCCTGTTCCCGCTCGGCGCGCTGACCAGGAACCTCGACGGCACGGCGCTGACCGAGATGGCCGAGCTGACCGAATCGGGCTGCATCGGCTTCGCCCAGGCCGACGCGCCGGTGCGCGACACGCTCGTGCTCGTGCGCGCGCTGCAGTACGCGGCGACCTATGGCTACACGGTCTGGCTGCGCCCGCAGGACGCCTGGCTGTCGGGCGGCGTCGCCGCGAGCGGCGCGGTCGCGACGCGCCTGGGTCTGTCGGGCGTGCCCGTGATGGCCGAGACCGTCGCGCTGCACACGATCTTCGAACTCCAGCGCGCGACCGGCGCGCGCGTGCACCTGTGCCGCCTGTCGAGCGCGGCCGGCGTCGAGCTCGTGCGCGCGGCCAAGCGCGAGGGCCTGCCGGTCACGGCCGACGTCTCGATCAACTCGTTGCACCTGACCGACGTGGACATCGGCTACTTCAACCCGGCGATGCGCCTCGACCCGCCGCTGCGCCAGCAGCGCGACCGCGACGCGCTGCGCGCGGGCCTCGCCGACGGCACGCTCGACGCGCTCGTCAGCGACCATATGCCGGTGGCGCCCGACGAAAAGAACGTCCCCTTCGCCGAGGCCACGCCGGGCGCGACGGGCCTCGAGCTGCTGCTGCCGCTGGCGCTGCGCTGGGCCTCCGACGCGGGCCTGCCGCTCGCGCGCGCGCTCGCCGTCGTCACGTCCGAGCCGGTGCGCGTGCTCGGCCAGGCGCTCGGCTCGCTCGCCGCGAGCGCGGGCCGCCTCGTCGAGGGCGGCGTCGCCGACGTCTGCGTGTTCGACGTCGATTCGCGCTGGGGCGTCGCGCCCGAGCAGCTGCAAAGCCAGGGCAAGCACACGCCGTTCGCGTTCGCGGCCTCGGGCTTCGAGATGCCCGCGCGCGTGCGCCATACGCTCGTCGCGGGCACGGTCGCCTACACCGGCGCTCGAGCGGACGCCCATCCGGGCGCGGCCCGCTGAACCGGGCGATGCGCCGCCTGATCGCCTGCTGGCGGCTCCTGCGCGTGCTTGCGCACATCGGGCGCGGACTCGCGGCCGTGCTGAGCGCGCGTGCGCCCGACGCGGCGCGGCGCGAGGCCGTCGTGGGCGCCTGGTCGCGCCGCCTGCTGCAGATCCTCGAGATCGAGCTGCAGCTCGAAGGCCGCCCGCTCGCGGGCGCCAAGATGATCGTGGCCAACCATGTGTCGTGGCTCGACATCGCGGCGATTCACGCCGTCGTGCCCGAGGCGCGCTTCGTGGCCAAGGCCGACGTCAAGCGTTGGCCGCTGGTCGGCCGCCTCGTCGACTACGCGGGCACGCTGTACATCGAGCGCGCGAGCAAGCGCGACGCGATGCGCGTCGTCCACCAGGCCGCCGACGCCCTGCGCGGCGGCGCGACGGTCGCGTTCTTCCCCGAGGGCACGACCGGCCCCGGCCCCGAGCTGCTGCCCTTCCACGGCAACCTGCTGCAGGCCGCGATCGCGACCGCCGCGACGCTGCAGCCGCTCGCGCTGCGCTGGCACGAGCCGGGCCAGCGCTATAGCGAGAGCGCCCGCTTCATCGGCGACACGACGCTCGTGCAGAGCCTGTGGATGGTGCTGTGCGCGCGCGGCCTCGCGGTGCGCCTGCAATGGCTGCCACCGGCGCCGGTCGGCCACGCCGACGAGCGCCGGGTGCTCGCCGAGCGCCTGCGCGGCGAGCTCGCGCGCACCCTGTCAGAAGATCAGCACGAATCCGGCGCGGGCCTCGCGCCCTGCCGCCCAGGCTCCTAGCGGCCGGTCCGGTTCAAGTGGCGCGCGCGGGCTGCCACGCGCGCAGCCACTCGAGGCCGGCCGATGTGCCCGCGCGCGGCCGGTACTCGCAGCCGACGAAGCCCGCGTAGCCGAGCGCATCGAGGCGCTCGAACAGGCCCGGGTAGTCGTCGCGGTCGGGCTCGTGGCGGCGCGGCAGGCCCGCGACCTGCACATGGGCGAGCCGGCCCGCGGCCCATGCGGCCTCGAGGAAGCCGCCGACGTCGCCGTCGACGACCTGGCAGTGGTACCAGTCCATCTGCAGGCCCAAGGCGGGCGCGCCGACCGCTTCGATCAGCGCGAGCGCGTCGTCCTGGTGGTTGAGGAAGTAGCCGGGCATGTCGCGCGGGTTGATCGGCTCGACGGTGACGCCGAGGCCGGCCGCGGCGGCCTGCTCGGCGGCCCAGCCCAGATTGGCCAGCCAGCGCGCGCACGCGGCCTCGCGGTCGGCGCCCCAGGGCAGGGCGCCCGACATCACGTGGACGCGCGGCGCGCCGATCGCCGCCGCGTACTCGAGTCCCTGCAGCACGCTCGCGCGGAAGTCGGCCTCGCGGCCCGCAAGCGCCGCCAGGCCGCGCTCGCCGGCCGCCCAGTCGCCGGCCGGCGCATTGATCAGCGCGCAACCCAGGCCGGCCGCGTCGAGCCAGGCCTTGAACTGCGCGGCGCTCGCGTGCTCGTGCGGGAACAGCATCTCGACAGCCGCGAAGCCGTCGGCGGCCGCGGCCTCGAAGCGCTGCTCGAGCGGGTGCTCCTGATAGAGCCAGCTCAGGTTGGCGGCAAAGCGCGGCATTGACGCGGCGTCAATCGGGGCCGGGCACGGCTCAGGCCTTGCCCTGGTTCGCGACCGCGGCGGCGGCCTTGGCCGCGGCTTCGGCGTCGCCGAGGTAGTAGCTCTTGATCGGCTTGAGCTCGGCGTCGAGCTCGTAGACGAGCGGGATGCCGTTCGGGATGTTCACGCCGACGATGTCGGCGTCGCCGATGTTGTCGAGGTACTTGACGAGCGCGCGGATGCTGTTGCCGTGCGCGGCAACGAGCACGCGCTTGCCATGCTTGATCGCCGGCGCGATCGAATCGTTCCAGAACGGCAGCACGCGCGCGACCGTGTCCTGCAGGCATTCGGTCAGCGGCACCTCGCCGTTCACGAGCTTGGCGTAGCGCGCGTCGCCGCGCTCGCTGCGCGGGTCGCTCGCCTCGAGCGCGGGCGGCGGCGTGTCGTAGCTGCGGCGCCAGACCAGCACCTGCGCGTCGCCGTACTGCTTGGCCATGTCGGCCTTGTTGAGGCCCTGCAGCGCGCCGTAATGGCGCTCGTTGAGGCGCCACGAGTGCACGACGGGCAGCCAGGTGCGGTCCATCTGGTCGAGCGCGTGCCACAGCGTCCAGACCGCGCGCTTGAGCACCGAGGTGTAGGCGACGTCGAAGTCGTAGCCTGCCTCCTTGAGCAGGCGGCCGGCCTGCTGAGCCTGGGCGACGCCGGTCGGCGTGAGTTCGACGTCGGTCCAGCCGGTGAAGCGGTTCTCGAGATTCCAGGTCGATTCGCCGTGGCGGATCAGCACGAGCTTGTACATGGGGAGGGCAGTTCCGGAAGTGTTGCGTTTGCGAGTCCGCGCCGATTCTAAAGGGCCGATTCCGGGCAACTTTTTCGCGCATTCCGATGTGGCTAGCGCTACCTCGATTTTGAAAAACAGAGTTATCGCTAGTATTTCGATCGGTCCGCTGCAGTCCGCGGACCGCGGCCCGCAGCGGCCGCGCCAGATCAACGAAAACCACATATCTCGGAGACTCCATGTCTGCACAGACAAACCGGCTGACGGCCCTCGCGTTCGCCCTGCTGACGCTCGGCGGCGGCGCCAGCGCGCACGCCGACGACACGGCCTTCAACTTCTCGGGCTTCGCCACGCTGGGCCTGGCCGCGACCAATACCGATGCCGCCCGCTACGTCGTCTATGGCGAGCAGCGCGGCGCGACCAGGGATGTCAGCGCCGACGTCGACAGCAAGGTCGGCCTGCAGGCCAACGCCAAGCTCGGCGCGATCTTCTCGGCGACGGTCCAGGTGCTCGCCAAGCAGGCCGGCGACGGCACGTTCCGCCCCGGCTTCGAATGGGCCTTCGCCAAGGCCCAGCTGACGCCCGAGCTCGCCGTGCGCGTCGGCCGCATGGGCGCGCCGTTCTTCGCCGTCTCCGACTTCCGCGACGTCGGCTACGCGAACACCTGGCTGCGCCCGCCGATCGACGTCTACGGCCAGGTGCCGGTCAGTCACTTCGACGGCGCCGACGCGATCTACCAGGCCAGCGCCGGCGCGACGGTGCTGACCGCCCAGCTCTACGGCGGCAAGTCGAGCGCCAACGTGACGGGCAACGAGGTCGAGTTCCGCCACCTCGTCGGCCTGAACCTGACGGCCGAGCTCGACGATGGCCTGACGCTGCGCGTCGGACGCGCGCAGGGCCGCGTCTCGATCGGCAACGCCGCGGTCAACCAGCTCGTCGCGGTGCTCGAGAGCACGCCGTTCGCGAGCGTCGGCAGCGCGATCAGCGCCCAGGACAAGGCCGCCAGCTTCACCGGCATCGGCCTGAGCTACGACCAGAACAATATCGTCGTCGCGAGCGAGTACACGCGCCGCCGCACCGAATCCTTCGTGGCGTCGACGACCGGCTGGTACCTGACCGGCGGCTACCGCTTCGGCAAGCTGCTGCCCTACCTGACCGTCTCGCGGCTCAAGACCGACAGCAGCAACGTCGACAACACGATTCCGGTCGGCCTCAGCCCCGCGCTGACGACGCTCAAGTACACGGTCGACGGCGCGCTCGCGAGCCAGCTCCAGCAGCAGAAGACGATCGCCGCCGGCGTGCGCTGGGACGTCTGGCGCAGCGCCGCGCTCAAGGCCCAGTTCGACCGCATCAGGCCCGACGGCTCCGGCCTGTTCGCGGCGCCCCAGCCCGGCTTCGGCCAGGGGCAGTCGGTCAACGTCTACAGCGTCGCTGTGGACATGGTGTTCTGAACGGGGGCGCTACGAACATGAGCAAGCACATGAACCACAAGCAGCAGACCTTTCTCAAGCGCCTCGTCGCGGCGGCCCTGCTCGGCGCGGCCGCGCTGGCGCAGGCCCAGGTCGCCGTGATCGTGAACCCGAAGAACCCGGCCGGCGAGATGACGGCCGACCAGGTCTCGAGCATCTTCCTCGGCAAGAGCAACACGTTGCCGGGCGGCGCGACGGCCGCGCCGGCCGACCTGCCCGAAGGCTCGCCGGTGCGCGACAAGTTCTACGGCAGCGTCACCGGCAAGCAGGCCGCCCAGGTCAAGGCCGCGTGGTCGCGCCTGGTGTTCTCGGGCAAGGCCACGCCGCCCAAGGAATTGGGCAACGCCGCCGACGTCAAGAAGTTCGTCGCGGCGAACCCCGACGCCATCGGCTACATCGAGAAATCGGCGGTCGACCCCAGCGTCAAGGTCGTGCTCAGCGTCAACTAAAAGAAGGCGGCGGCCAACGCCGCTACGGAGACAAGATGAACGTCAAAACGCGAATCTGGCTGCTGCCCGCGCTGGCGGCGGCGATCTTCGCGGTCGGCATCGCCGTGGTGCTGACCTTCTCGACTCGCAGCTCGGCGTCGATCGACGCGGTCGGCACGGTCGACTACCCCTTCGTCGACGCGACCACGCAGTTCGCGAACCAGCTCGAGGGCCTCGGCGCGACGATCCAGAGCGCCGTCGCCGAGGGCGAGAACAAGCGCCTCGACGAAGCGAACGACCGCGCCGCGGCGATGCGCAAGCTGCTCGACCGGATCGAGGCGATCGACGGCAAGGCCGCCGAGGGCAGGCAGCTGCGCGAGCGCTTCGACGCCTACTTCGGCGCCGCCGTGCAGACCGCGCAGATCCTGCTCGGCGCGAGCCAGGGCGACCAGGGCGCCGCCGTGCAGCGCATGCAGGCCGAGCGCAAGGCGCTCGACACCACGCTCGAGGCGACCCGCCAGGGCGCGAGCGACGGCTTCGCGGCCGGTCTCGCGAGCGCCCACGCCGGCGTGGGCCGCAGCGTCACGGCGATCGTCATCGCCGCGGTGCTCGTCGTCGGCGGCCTGGGGCTCGCGTCCTACCTCGTCATCGGCAGCGTCTGGCGCCAGCTCGGCGGCGAGCCCGAGTACGCGCGCGACGTGATGCGCCGCATGGCACAGGGCGACCTGTCGCAGCGCATCGAGGTCGCGCCCGGCGCGGCCGAGAGCCTGCTCGCGGCGGTGCGCGACATGTCGCAGGGCCTCGCGGCGATCGTCGGCAACGTGCGCAGCGGCGCCGACTCGATGAGCGACGCGACGCGCGAGATCGCGATCGGCAACCAGGACCTCTCGGAACGCACCGAGAAGCAGGCCGCCTCGCTCGAGCAGACGAGCAACAATATGCAGACGCTGACCCAGGCGGTCACGCAGAGCGCCGACGCGGCCGCGCAGGCGAACCAGCTCGCGGGCTCGGCCGCGGCGGTCGCGCGCAAGGGCGGCGAGGTCGTCTCGGCCGTGGTCACGACCATGGGCGAGATCAACGCGAGCTCGAAGAAGATCGCCGACATCATCGGCACGATCGACGGCATCGCGTTCCAGACCAACATTCTCGCGCTGAACGCGGCCGTCGAGGCCGCGCGCGCGGGCGAACAGGGCCGCGGCTTCGCGGTCGTCGCCGGCGAGGTGCGCAGCCTCGCGCAGCGCAGCGCCGAGGCCGCGCGCGAGATCAAGGCGCTGATCGGCGCGAGCGTCGAGCGCGTCGAGTCGGGCACCCAGCTCGTCCAGGACGCGGGCGCGACGATGGGCGAGATCGTCGCGAGCGTACAGCGCGTGACCGACATCATCGGCGAGATCTCGGCGGCGTCGCGCGAGCAGAGCCAGGGCATCGGCGAGGTCAACAAGTCGGTCGGCGAGCTCGACCGCATGACCCAGCAGAACGCTGCGCTCGTCGAGCAGGCCGCCGGGGCGGCGGGCAGCCTGCAGGACCAGGCGCGCGCGCTGCAGCAGGCGGTCGCGACCTTCAAGCTCTGAGAGGGCGCCCGGGGCCTCGCGGGCGCGCCCGCTAGAATCCGGGCCCTTCCCGTCAGCTCCGTCGGCGCGGCCCGCGCCGATCGAACCCAAGTGCTCAAGTTCCTGCTCGAAAACTGGTATCTCGTCGCCGCGGCGATCGTCTCCGGCGGCATGCTGGCCTGGCCCGTGCTGCGCGGCGGCGCCGGCGGCGGCCTCGCCCCGGCCCAGGCCGTGCACCTGATCAACCGCGAAAAGGCGGTCCTGATCGACGTCAGCGAGGCCGAGGAATACGCGGCCGGCCACGCGGTCGGCGCGCGCAACATCCCGCTGGCACAACTCGAGGGCCACAAGAGCCTGCCGAGCAACAAGGCCCTGCCCATCGTGCTGGTTTGCGCACGCGGCCAGCGCGCGGCGCGCGCCGCGGGCACATTGCGAAAGCTCGGCTACGACAAGGCCCAGGCCCTCGCGGGCGGCCTCGCCGCCTGGCGCGAGGCGGGTCTGCCTGTAGACAAGTAATCGGCGAGTCAGAAGAGGTCCCGGCATGCAAGCCGTCAAGATGTACACCACCCAGGTCTGCCCGTTCTGCATCCGGGCCAAGAACCTGCTCAAGGCGCGCGGCGTCGCCGCGATCGACGAGGTCCGCGTCGACCTCGACCCGGCCGCGCGCGACGCGATGATGGCGCTGACCGGCCGCCGCACGGTGCCGCAGATCTTCATCGGCGACACCCACGTCGGCGGCTGCGACGAGCTGATCGCGCTCGACCAGCGCGGCGAACTGCAGCCTTTGCTGGCGGCCTGACGGCGCGGCGCCCTTGAGGCGCCGCCCGCGTCTTCAAGGGGGTGAATGCCCCCACGCGGCCGTCATACACGCTGATTCATAATCCCGATCGCTGCGCCCGCGGCCCCTGGCTGACGGGCTTTCTCATTTCCGAAGGACTCTTTCATCATGGCCGACGAGACCAACAACGCCCCCGTGTTCCAGATCCAGCGCATGTACCTGAAGGACCTGTCGCTCGAGCAGCCGAACTCGCCGCAGGTGCTGGTCGAGCAGGCCGCGCCGCATGTCGACATCAAGCTCGCGGTCTCGCAGGAAGTCGTGATGGACGGCATCCACGAGGTCTGCGTGACGGCGACCGTGACGACCAAGATCGGCGGCGACAAGACCCTGTTCCTGATCGAGGCCAAGCAGGCCGGCATCTTCGAACTCCGCAACGTGCCGGCCGACCAGGCCGAAGGCATCCTCGGCATCGTCTGCCCGCAGATGGTCTACCCCTACCTGCGCGCCGTGATCTCCGACGTCTGCAACCGCGCGGGCTTCCCGCCGGTGCTGCTGACCGAAGTGAACTTCCAGGCCCTGTTCGAGGCGCGCCAGGCGCAGCTCCAGGCCGGCGGTTCGAACGCCGTCAACTGAGTCCTTAGCGCGTGAGGATCAGCGTCCTCGGCGCCGGCGCCTGGGGCACGGCGCTCGCGATCCAGGCGGCCCGCGGCGGCCACGACGTGCGGCTGTGGGCGCGCGACGCGGCCGCGGCGGACGCGATGGCGCGCAGCCGCCGCAACGAACGCTACCTGCCCGAGGCCGAACTGCCGGCCGAGCTCGCGGTCGGCCATGAGCTCGCGGCCGCGATCGCCCATGGCGGCGCGGCCGACGCGATGATCGTCGTCGCGACGCCGATGGCGGGCCTGCGCGGCATGCTCGCGGCGCTGCCCGACGGCGCGCGCGCGCTGTGGCTGTGCAAGGGCTTCGAGGCCGGCACGGGCCGGCTCGGCCACGAGATCGCGCGCGAGGTCCAGCCGCGCGTCGCCGCGGGCATCCTGTCGGGGCCGAGCTTCGCCCAGGAGGTCGCGGCGGGCCAGCCGACCGCGCTCGTCGCGGCGAGCGGCGACGCGGCGCTTGCGCAGGCCGCCGTCGCGGCCTTCCACGCCGGGCCGCTGCGCGTGTACACGAGCGCCGACCCGGTCGGCGTCGAGGTCGGCGGCGCGGTCAAGAACGTCATGGCGATCGCGGTCGGCGCCGCCGACGGCCTGGGCCTGCACGGCCAGGACGCGGGCCGCCCGGGCCTCAACGCGCGCGCCGCGCTGATCACGCGCGGCCTCGCCGAGATGATGCGCCTGGGCCTCGCGCTCGGCGCGCTGCCCGACACCTTCATGGGCTTGTCGGGCATGGGCGACCTCGTGCTCACGGCGACCGGCGACCTGTCGCGCAACCGCCGCGTCGGCCTGCTGCTCGCCGAGGGGCTCGCGCTGCCCGACATCCTGACCCGGCTCGGCCATGTCGCCGAGGGCGTGTACAGCGCGCCGACGGTGCTCGCGCGTGCGCGCGAGCTCGGCGTCGAGATGCCGATCACGGCGGCCGTCTGCGCGGTGCTCGACGGGCGACTCAGTGTCGCCGCGGCCGTCGAGCTGCTGATGGGCCGCCAGGCGCGCGCCGAAGCCGAGCGCTGAAGCCATGGAGCTGGTGCAGCCCGACGCCACGCACCTCGCCAGCTATGTCGCCGCGCTCGAGCGCGGCTGGTCCCCCGACAACGAGCGCGGCCGCGCGACGGCCGACGAACAGCTCGCGCGCATCGGCGCCGATGCCGCGGGCTTCCTGGCCTCGCTCGACAATCCGAACGGCCTGGGTTCGCTGACCCTGCCGGACGGCTGCGAGGTCGCGCGCCTGCCGAGCCGGGTGCGCTGGCTCTGGGACGGCGAGTTCGTCGGCAGCATCGGCCTGCGCTGGCAGCCGGGCACGCCGGCGCTGCCGCCGTACTGCCTCGGCCATATCGGCTACGCCGTCGTGCCCTGGAAGCAGCGGCGCGGCCATGCGAGCCGGGCGCTCGCGCGCGTGCTCGCCGACGCGCGCACCTGGCTGCCCGGCCTCGGCCTGCCCTTCGTCGAGATCACGACCGACCCGGACAACCTCGCGTCGCAGAAGGTCATCGCCGCGAACGGCGGCCTGCTGCACGAGCGTTTCACCAAGCCCGCGTCTTTCGGCAGCCGGCCGGCCCTGCGCTTCCGGATTGCGCTGGATTGAACGCTGTTCAGGAGGCGGTGGTAGTCTTTTGACTTGCTACCGAAGACGCGAGGTGCCGCCGATGAATTACACGCTCGAGTGCGAGCAGGAAGACGACGGCCGCTGGCTTGCCGAGGTCGTCGAGCTGCCGGGCGCGCTCGCTTACGGGGCGACGCGCGAGGCCGCGATCCGCAAGGCCGGGGCCCTGGCCCTGCGTGTGATCGCCGAACGCCTCGAACACGACGAGGCCGCGCCGAGCGCGATCCATATCGCGCTGCCCGTTGTGGCATGACCCACTGGCCGTCGCGCAAGGCGCGGCAGGTCTTGGCTGCGCTCCGGAAAAACGGCTGGGTCGTGAAGCGCCAGACCGGCTCGCATCGAACGCCGGCTCGCCCCGGCTGGGCCGACTTCGTGTTCGCGTTCCACGACGCCGACGAGATTGGGCCACGCATGCTGGCCCGGATCGCCAAGCACACGGGCTTGCAGGCCACCGACCTCTAGACCGGCTTGCGTGCCGGAACTCAAACGCCTTGCGAATACCCGTTCTGCCGCCACGCCTCGAACACCGCCACGGCGACGCTGTTCGACAGGTTCAGGCTGCGCTGCCCTTCGCGCATCGGCAGGCGCACACGCTGCTCGGGCGCAAATCGCTCGCGCAGCGCGGGCGCGAGGCCGGCCGTCTCGGATCCGAACACGAGGAAGTCGCCGGGCCGCCAGGCCACCTCGCCGAAGGGCCGGCTGCCGCGCGTCGTGAACGCGAACAGGCGTGCCGGGTCGGGCTGCACGGCGGCGAGAAACGCCTCCCAGTCGGCGTGGCGCCGCACCTCGGCGTACTCGTGGTAGTCGAGGCCCGCGCGCTGCAGCAGCCGGTCTTCCATCGAGAAGCCGAGCGGCTCGATCAGGTGCAGCGTGCAGCCGGTGTTCGCGGCGAGCCGGATCACGTTGCCGGTGTTCGGCGGGATCTCGGGCTGGACAAGGACGATATGGAACATGGCCGCATTATTCAGGCTGCGCGCTACTCCGCCGTGCGCGCGACGACCCAGGCCTGCACGCGCCGGGCGCCGGCCTGGTGCAGCACGCGGGCGAGCTCGTGCAGCGTCGCGCCCGTCGTCATCACGTCGTCGACGAGCGCGACATGGCGGCCCGCGAGGCGCTCGAGGTGGCCCGGCTCGACCGCGAACGCGCCGCGCACGTTGACGTGGCGGGCCTGGAGGTCGAGCGCCGTCTGTGCCGCCGTGTCGCGCACGCGCAGCAGCCAGCGCGACGGCGCGCGCAGGCCGTGGCGGCGCGCGAGCACGCGCGCGATCTCGAGGCTCTGGTTGTAGCCGCGCTCGCGCAGCCGGGCGCGCGCGAGCGGCACCGCGAGCAGCAGGTCGGGCAGGGCCTCGGGCAGCGTGGCCTGGGCCGCAATCAGCGCCTGGTCGAGCCGGTCGGCGAGCAGGCCGCGCAGCTCGAGCCCGCGCTCGAACTTGAAGCGGCGCAGCAGGCCGTCCCACGGGAACGCGTAATCGAGCGCGGCGACGCAGCGCGCGAGCGGCGGCGGATGGGCGAGGCAGGCGCCGCAGCGCGGCTCGGCGTAGCCGAGCGCCTCGGGCGGCAGCGGCAGCGCGCAGGTCCAGCAGCGCGGCCGCGGGCGCGCGTAGCGCTGCAGGCAACCGGGGCAGACCGCGCGCTCGCACCATTGGCGGCACACCGTGCACTGGCCCGGGCAGCGCAGCCGGATGCCGCGCAGGCGCGCGCCCAAAGCCCGCGGCGCGGCGGGTGCATCGGGCGGCCGGGAATCGCGCGGATCCACGCGCCAATATACTGCCGGCCCCCATGGACAACACCGCTGCCGGCGCCGCGCCGCGTCCCCAATCCGTCGATGCCGCCGCCGTCGCGCACCAGGCGACGCGGCTCGCGCGCGCGGCCGCGGCGCCTTGGCTGCACGACGAGGTCGCTGCGCGCATGGTCGAGCGCCTCGCGGTGATCCGCATGCAGCCGACCCGCGTGCTGCAATGGGCGGGCTGGCTCGGCGCGAGCGCCGGCCCGCTCGCAGCCGCCTACCCGCAGGCCGAGCTGATCAGTGTCGAGCCGCTGCCGGCCCTGGCTGCGCGCGCGGCCGCGCGCGACTGGCGCCAGCGCCTGCGTCTCAAGCGCGCGCCGGCGGTGCTCGCGCCGGCCGAGGTCGCGCCGGGCCAGGCCCAGCTCGTCTGGGCGAACATGGTCCTGCACGCGGCGCCCGATCTGCCCGCGCTGCTCGCGCAATGGCATGCGGCGCTCAGCGTCGACGGCTTCGTGATGTTCTCGTGCCTGGGCCCCGACAGCTTCGTCGAGCTGCGCGCGCTGTACGCGCAGCATGGCTGGCCGCGGCCTGCCCCCGAGTGGTGGGACATGCACGACGTCGGCGACCTGCTCGTCCAGGCCGGCTTCCAGGACCCGGTGATGGACCAGGAGCGCATCGTACTGCGCTGGGGTTCGCCCGAGGCGCTGCTGCGCGACCTGCGCGCGCTGGGCGGCAACCTCGCGCCCGCGCGCTTCGCGGGCCTGCGCGGGCGCGCCTGGCACGCGGCGCTGCTGAAGGCGCTCGAAGGCCTGCGCGACGACGCCGGCCGGCTCGCGCTCACGCTCGAGCTGGTCCAGGGTCACGCGTTCAAGCCGCAGCCGCGCCTCGCGCTGCAGAAGCGCACGGAAATCTCGCTCGAGCGCATGCGCGAGATGGTCCGCGCCCCTCGCAAACCCTAGACGAAATGCCCCAGGGAAGGGGCCGACCCTCGGGCTAAACTACGCCGCCGATTGGAGGTCCGCAGGCTCATCGGAGACAAGGGCGGGGCGCGCACGACGCGGCCCGCGAGCCGCGGACTTGCGTGCCCAGGCGTCCATCTCTTGGTGGGCGCCGCGGTGCTCCAGCGCGGTGATGCGAGGCAGGTGGCTATGGACGCTGCAGCTTTTGAATCAGCGTTCGTGGTCGTCTGTGTGCGTGTATGGCATAGGAAACAGAAGCGACAACCATGATGATGAACGCACGAGTGCATCGTGTCGGTGGCTGGCTCGGCCGACTGATGACCCTGGCGACGCTGGCATTCGGCTGCGCCGCGGCCCCCGCGGCCTGGGCGGTGGGCGACCTGCCCGGCGGCCCCGCGGTCAACCAGATCGACCTGACGCCGGCTGCCACGCATATCGCGGAAGACCTGCACTGGCTGCACAACTACGTGATGATCATCTGCCTGGTGATCTTCGTGGCCGTGTTCGGCGTGATGTTCTATTCGATCTTCAAGCACCGCAAGAGCAAGGGCGCGGTGCCCGCGACCTTCCACGAAAGCCTCGGCGTCGAGATCGCCTGGACCGTCGTGCCCTTCGTGATCGTGATCTTCATGGCGCTGCCGGCGACGCGCGTCGTCGTCGCCATGAAGGACACGACGAACGCCGACATCACGGTCAAGGTCACCGGCTACCAGTGGAAATGGGGCTACGACTACGTGAACGGCGAGGGCGAGGGCATCGGCTTCGTCTCGACGCTCGACACCGCCCAGCGCGACCTGTCCGACAGCGGCCAGCCGATCACGGCCGACGACTACCTGTTCAAGGTCGACCGGCCGCTCGTCGTGCCGGTCGGCAAGAAGATCCGCGTGATCACGACGGCCGCCGACGTGATCCACTCCTGGTCGGTGCCGGCCTTCGGCGTCAAGCAGGACGCGATCCCGGGCTTCGTGCGCGACGCCTGGTTCAAGGCCGAGAAGATCGGCACCTTCTACGGCCAATGCTCGGAGCTTTGCGGCAAGGAGCACGCCTATATGCCGATCCAGGTCAAGGTCGTCTCGGCGGCCGACTACACGGCCTGGGTCGACGCGCAGAAGAAGGAAATCGCCGCCAAGGCCGACGACCCGAACAAGGTCTGGACGCTTGACGCGCTGATGGCGCGCGGCGAGAAGGTCTACGCGGCCAACTGCGCCGTGTGCCACAAGCCCGACGGCAAGGGCGCGGGCCCGGTCAAGCCGCTCGACGCGTCGCCGGTCGTGCTGTCCGAGAACCACCTCGACCAGATCACGACGGTGCTCAACGGCCGCCTCGACAAAGGCATGCCCTCCTGGAAGGCCGTGCTCGGCGACACCGACCTCGCCGCCGTGATCACCTACACCAAGAACAGCTGGTCCAACCACACGGGCCAACTCGTGCAGCCGGCCGAAGTGCTGGCCGCGCGCAAGTGACGAGACAAGGAAACGCGATGAGCGCAGTGCTTGATCCCCACGGCCACGCCGGCCACGCGCACGACGACCACCACGACCACCATGCCCCGAGCGGCTGGCGGCGCTGGGTCTTCGCCACCAACCACAAGGACATCGGGACGCTGTACCTGCTGTTCTCGTTCACGATGCTGATGGTCGGCGGCGTGCTCGCGCTGTGCATCCGCGCCGAGCTCGCCCAGCCGGGCCTGCAGTTCTTCAACCCGGAGATGTTCAACCAGTTCACGACCATGCACGGTCTGATCATGGTGTTCGGCGCGATCATGCCGGCCTTCGTCGGCTTCGCGAACTGGATGGTGCCGCTGCAGGTCGGCGCGTCGGACATGGCGTTCGCGCGCATGAACAACTTCAGCTTCTGGCTGCTGATCCCGGCCGCCGCGATGCTCGTCGGCAGCTTCTTCCTGCCCGGCGGCGCGCCGGCCGCGGGCTGGACGCTGTATGCGCCGCTGACGCTGCAGATGGGTCCGTCGATGGACCTCGCGATCTTCTCGATGCACATCATGGGCGCGAGCTCGATCATGGGCTCGATCAACATCATCGTGACGATCCTGAACATGCGCGCGCCCGGCATGACGCTGATGAAGATGCCGCTGTTCTGCTGGACCTGGCTGATCACGGCCTACCTGCTGATTGCCGTGATGCCGGTGCTCGCGGGCGCGATCACGATGACGCTGACCGACCGCCACTTCGGCACGAGCTTCTTCAACCCGGCCGGCGGCGGCGACCCGGTGCTCTACCAGCACGTGTTCTGGTTCTTCGGCCACCCCGAGGTCTACATCATGATCCTGCCGGCGTTCGGGATCATCAGCGCGATCGTGCCGGCCTTCGCGCGCAAGCGCCTGTTCGGCTACGCGTCGATGGTCTACGCGACCGCGTCGATCGCGATCCTGTCGTTCATCGTCTGGGCCCACCACATGTTCGCGACCGGCATGCCGGTCACGGGCCAGCTGTTCTTCATGTACGCGACCATGCTGATCGCGGTGCCGACGGGCGTGAAGGTCTTCAACTGGCTCGCGACGATGTGGCGCGGCTCGATGACCTTCGAGACGCCGATGCTGTTCGCGGTCGGATTCATCTTCGTGTTCACGATGGGCGGCTTCACGGGCCTGATCCTCGCGATGGCGCCGGTCGACATCGAGCTCCAGGACACCTATTACGTCGTCGCGCATTTCCACTACGTGCTCGTCGCGGGCTCGCTGTACGCGCTGTTTGCGGGCTTCTACTACTGGAGCCCGAAGTGGACCGGCGTGATGTACAACGAGACGCGCGGCAAGATCCACTTCTGGTGGTCGCTGATCGCGTTCAACGTGACCTTCTTCCCGATGCACTTCCTCGGCCTCGCGGGCATGCCGCGGCGCTACGCCGACTACCCGGCGCAGTTCGCCGACTTCAACCTGCTCGTGTCGATCGGCGCCTTCTTCTTCGGTTTCGCCCAGGTCTACTTCTTCCTGTTCGTCGTGCTGCCGGTGATGCGCGGCAAGGGCGCGAAGGCGCCGCAGCGCCCCTGGGAGGGCGCCGAGGGCCTCGAGTGGGAGGTGCCGTCGCCGGCGCCGTTCCACACCTTCGAGGAGCCGCCCAAGCTCAACGCCGACGCGACGCGGGTGGTCGGATGAGCGCCGGCATGAACGCGCAGGCCAAGGCCAATCTGCGCCTCGCGCTGATCCTCGCGACGCTCGCGCTCGCCTTCGGCCTCGGCTTCGTCGCCAAGGTCGTGCTGTTCGGGGCCTGAGCGGATGTCTGAGCAGGACGCAGCCACGCCAGCGGCGCCGGAGCCCGGCGGGGCGGGCGCTGCCGCGACGACGACCAACCGGCACCTTGTCGCCAAGCTGCTCGGCATCGCCGTGCTGATGTTCGGCTTCGGCTACCTCGTGCTGCCCTGGGCCTACCGGGTCGCGTGCGAGGCGATCGGGCTCAACGTCGTCGCGCTGTCCGAGCAGGACGGCGACCGCGGCGCGGTGCTCGCGCGCAACAGCCGGGTCGACATGAGCCGCACCGTCGAGGTCGAGTTCGACGCGAACGCGAAGGGCGCGTGGAGCTTCCACCCCGAGGTCTCGCACCTGCGCGTGCACCCGGGCGAGGTCGCGACCGTGATGTACGAGTTCCGCAACGAGCAGCCGCGCACGATGTCGGCGCAGGCGATCGCGAGCTACGCGCCCATCCAAGCGAGCGCGCATTTCGTCAAGCTCGAGTGCTTCTGCTTCAACGAGTACACGCTCGCGCCCGGCGAGGCCAGGCGCTGGCCTGTGGTCTTCTACGTCGACGCCAAGCTGCCGCGCGAGGTCAAGACGATCACGCTGTCGTATACCTTCTTCGAGGTCGCCGGCAAGGACAAGGCCGTGGCGGTCGCGCCGGCCGGGGCGGGGCGCTCGTGACGCAGCCCGGCGACGACCTCGCCGAGGCCGCGCGCCGGCCGCTGTCGCTATGGCAGACGGCGCGCGCGGTGCTGTGGTCCTTCGTGGGCCTGCGCCGCGGCGCCGGCTACGAGGACGACGTGAAGCGGCTCAACCCGCTGCACGTGATCGTCGCGGGCGTGCTCGGCGCGGCGCTGTTCGTATTGCTGCTCGTGCTGCTCGTCCATTGGGTCGTCGGCAGCGGCGTGGCCAAGAGTTAGTGGTTCCCAGAGATAGATAGCAACTGAGTTCGAGGAGACCAAGATGTCGGCATCGACGACCCCGGGCAAGACGCCTTACTACTTTGTTCCCGCGCCCTCGCAGTACCCGGCGCTCGCGGCGCTGGGCCTGTTCTTCATGATCCTCGGCGCGGGCAACTGGGTCAACGGCGTCGACTGGGGCAAATGGTCGCTGCTCGGCGGCTTCCTCTGGCTCGCCTTCGTGCTCAAGTCATGGTTCGGCACGGCGATCGGCGAGAGCGAGGGCGGCCTCTACGGCAAGCGCATCGACGCATCGTTCCGCTGGAGCATGGGCTGGTTCATCTTCTCGGAGGTGATGTTCTTCGGCGCGTTCTTCGGCGCGCTTTTCTGGTCGCGCGTGCACTCGGTGCCGAACCTCGGCAGCCTCGACAACCAGCTGCTGTGGCCCGACTTCAAGTCGCTGTGGCCGAGCCTGGGCCATGGCGTGACGGCCTCGCCGACGAACACCGTCGAGCCCTTCGGCACGATGGGCCCCTGGCCGATCCCGACGCTGAACACGGCGCTGCTGCTGAGCTCGGGCGTGACGCTGACGATCGCCCACCATGCGCTCGTCGCGGGACAGCGCGCGCGCACGATCGCGTTCATGTGGCTGACGGTGCTGCTCGGCATCACCTTCCTCGGCTTCCAGGCCTTCGAGTACCACCACGCCTACACCGAGCTCAATCTCAAGCTCAGCTCGGGCATCTACGGCTCGACCTTCTTCATGCTGACCGGCTTTCACGGCTTCCACGTGTTCGTCGGCATGCTGATGCTGCTGTTCATCACGCTGCGCCTGATGAAGGGCCACTTCACGCCCGAGCGCCACTTCGGCTTCGAGGGCGCGGCCTGGTACTGGCACTTCGTCGACGTGGTCTGGCTCGGCCTCTACGTGGTGGTGTACTGGCTGTGATGTGAGCCCCTCGCCCAGGCGCAAGGCCTGGGCGGTCCCGGCGGCGTCGAGCTAGAGGCCCTTCGGCTGGATCCAGTCGAAGTGCCAGGCGAGCAGGATGAACAGGAACAGCCCGACCGAGACCGCGACGCGCAGCGCGAGCGCGCGCACCATGTTCGGCCCGCGCGTCTTCGCGTCGCCGTTGCGCAGCATGAACACGCCGGCCGCGACGAGCGCGCCGAGGATCGCGACAAAGGCGAGGGCGATGACGATCTGCATGGTGGGCTTCGATTATGGAGCGTGAGCGCCGGCGCCGCCTGATCGTTTTCGCGGCCGCGCTGGTCGGCACGCTGTTGACGGCGCGGCTCGGCGTCTGGCAGCTGCAGCGCGCGGCCGACAAGATCGCGAAGCAGCAGGCCGTTGAGACGCAAGGCCGGCTGCCGGCCGTCGACGCCGCGGCGTTGGGGCCGGCGAGCGTGGACCGGCGCGTCGTGCTGCGCGGCCATTGGCTCGCCGCGCATACGGTGCTGCTCGACAACCGGCCGATGGGCGGCCGGCCGGGCTTTTACGTGCTCACGCCGCTGCAGCTCGAGGGCCGCGCCGACGCGGTCGTCGTCGAGCGCGGCTGGGTGCCGCGCAACCAGCTCGACCGCACGGCCGTGCCGCCGTTCGCGACGCCGACCGGGACCGTCGAGCTCGCGGGCCGCGTCGTCAAGGAGACTTCGCGGGTTTTCGAGCTCGCGCCGTCGCCGCCGGGTTCGATCCGGCAAAATCTCGACCATGCCGCGTTCGCGCGCGAGCTCGGTCTGCCGCTGCAGCCCGTCGCCGTGCTCGAGACCGACGCGGCCGCCGACGGGCTGCGGCGCGACTGGCCTGCGCCCGACCTGGGCCTGCAGATGCACTACGGCTACGCCGTCCAATGGTTCGCGCTGTCGGCGCTGATTCTGGGTCTTTATGTCTGGTTCCAACTCTTCAAGCCAAGCCGCCGAGCCCGTTGAACTGACGGTGCACAGCCTGCCGCGCGCGCTGCCGCGGCCGCGCGGGCGCTGGCAGCTCGCGCTCGTCGTCGCGGTCTGCGCGGCGCCGGTGCTCGCGTCCTACATCGCGTTCTACGGCCTCAGGCTCAGCGGCCGCGCCGAGGGCGAGCTCGTCGCCGCGCCGCCGCCGCTGCCCGCGCTCGCGTTGACCGACCTGCAGGGCCACGCCGTCGCGGCGACTTCGCTCAAGGGCCAGTGGCTGCTGACGGTCGTGCAGGGCGGCGCCTGCGACGCCGGCTGCGAGCGCCTGCTGTTCGCGCAACGCCAGCTGCGCACCATGCTCGGCCGCGACCGCGACCGCCTCGACAAGCTCTGGCTCGTGTCCGACGACGCGCCGCTGCGCCCCGAACTGCTCGCGGCCGTGAGCCAGGGCGTCGCGCCGACCATCCTGCGCGCGCCGCGCGCGGCGCTGCAGGCCTGGCTCGCGCCGGGCGGCGCCGACCTCGCGGGCTCGATCTACCTCGTCGACCCGCTCGGCCGCTACATGCTGCGCTGGCCCGCCGACATCGACCCGCTGCGGATCAAGAAGGACCTCGTGCGCCTGATGACGGCGAGCTCGGCCTGGGACCAGCCGGGCCGATGAACCCGACCCCGGCCTCGTACGACCTGTCGCCGCTCGGCCAGGTCCTGCTGATCGGCGCGTTCGTCGCGACGCTGGGGCTGGCCTGGCTGTGGTCGCGCGGATTGCTGAAGCAGGGCGCGCGCGGCCGCGGCCACGACCGTCGCCGCCTGCTCGCCGCGCTGACCGTGCTCACGCTGTTCGTGACCTTCGACCTGATCGTGTTCGGCGCGTTCACGCGCCTGTCGGACTCTGGCCTCGGCTGTCCCGACTGGCCCGGCTGCTACGGCCAGGCGAGCCCGGTCGGCGCGCACGCGCAGATCGCCGACGCCCAGGCCGCGATGCCGACCGGCCCGGTCACCCACGGCAAGGCCTGGGTCGAGATGGTCCACCGCTACCTCGCGACCGGCGTCGGCGGGCTGATCCTCGTGCTCGCGGGCCTGAGCCTCGCCTGGCGCCGCCACGGCATCGCGCCGTGGTGGGCGCTCGCGAGCCTCGTCGCGGTCTGCGTGCAGGGCGCGTTCGGCGCGCTGACGGTCACGATGAAGCTGTTCCCGGCCATCGTCACGACCCATCTCGCGCTGGGCCTGGGCCTGATGGTGCTGCTGGTCTGGCAGGCCGAGGCCCACGCGCCGCAGCCGCTGCGGGCCGGCCCGGGGCTGCGCCGCGCGGCCGCGCTCGGGTTCGGCCTCGCCGTCGTCCAGGTCCTGCTCGGCGGCTGGGTCAGCACGAACTACGCGGTGCTCGCGTGCAACGACTTCCCGGCCTGCCAGGTCGGCGCCTGGTGGCCCGAGGCCGACTTCGCCCATGGCTTCACGCTCTGGCGGCCGCTGGGCGGCGACGGCGCGGGCGGCCTGCTGAGCTTCGCCGGCCTGGTCGCGATCCACCTCGCGCATCGCTGTGGCGCGGCCGTCGTGACGCTCGCGCTGCTCGGCTTGAGCGCTGCGCTCGCGCGCGCCGGCGCGCGCGAATGGGCGCTGCGCCTGCTCGCCGTGCTCGCCTGGCAGCTCGCCAGCGGCGTCGCGACCGTGCTGCTCGCCTGGCCGCTCGCCGTCGCGCTCGCGCATACGGCGGGCGCGGCGATGCTCTTGATGCAGCTTGCGACGCTGCTCGCGCGGCTGCGCGCGGGCGCCGCTCCTTCTTCGTCCCCGAATTCGTTAACCTAGCGTCCCATGTCTTCCCTGCCCCTGGTCACGATGCCGCGCTGGCGTCAGTTCTACCTGCTGACCAAGCCGCGCGTCGTGCAGCTGATCGTCTTCTGCGCCTTCATCGGCATGGCCCTGGCCGTGCCGGGCTGGCCCGCGCGCGAGCAATGGCCGCTGATCGTCGCGGCGACGGCAGGCATCTGGCTCGTCGCGGCCGCCGCGGCCGCGTTCAACTGCCTGGTCGAGCAGCATATCGACGCGCGCATGAAGCGCACCGCGTGGCGCCCGACCGCGAAGGGCGAGCTCGGCCGCGGCCAGACGCTCGCGTTCGCGGCCGTGCTGTGCGCGGCCGGCGCGGCGCTGCTGGGGTGCTGCGTGAACGCGCTGACGATGTGGCTGACGCTCGCAACCTTCGTCGGCTACGCGGTCGTCTACACGATGGTCCTCAAGCCGCTGACGCCGCAGAACATCGTGATCGGCGGCGCCTCGGGCGCGATGCCGCCCGTGCTCGGCTGGGCCGCGCTGCGCGGCGACGTCGGCTTCGAGGCCTGGCTGCTGTGCCTGATCATCTTCCTGTGGACGCCGCCGCATTTCTGGGCGCTCGCGCTGTACCGCCGCGACGACTACGCGCGCGCCGGCCTGCCGATGCTGCCGGTCACGCATGGCGAGGCGTACACGCGCCTGCAGATCCTGCTCTACACCTGGGCGCTGTTCGCGGCGACGCTGCTGCCCTTCCTGACCGGCATGAGCGGCTGGCTCTACCTGGCCGCGGCGCTCGTGCTCGGCCTGATGTTCTGCTGGCGCGCCTGGCAGCTCTGGCGCGCGTACTCCGACGCGCTCGCGCGCAAGACCTTCATGTTCTCGATCTGGCACCTGTCGCTGCTGTTCGCGGCGCTGCTCGTCGACCATTACCTTTGAGATGAGAGCCGCCGTATGAAGCTCGACAAGCAGGCCGTGATCGGCCTCGCCCTCGCCGCCGCCGCGCTGCTCGCCGGGCTCGCCCTGTTCGTCGTCAACCACGGCCGCGGCTCGGACGCGAACTTCCGCGGCGCCGACGTGACCGGCGCGGGCTGGGGCCGCGGCTTCAAGCTGGGGGACGTCGACGGCCGCGAGCGCACGCTCGACGAGTTCCGCGGCAAGGTCGTCGTGCTGTTCTTCGGCTACACCCAATGCCCGGACGTGTGCCCGACGACGATGCTCGAGCTCGCCCAGCTCAAGCAGGCGCTCGGCCCGGACGGCGCGCGCGTGCAGGGCGTGTTCGTGACGGTCGACCCCGAGCGCGACACGGCCGCGCTGCTCAAGGCCTATGTCGCGAACTTCGACCCGAGCTTCGCCGCGCTGCGCGGCAGCGCCGAGGACACGCGCCATCTCGCCGACGAGTTCAAGGTCTATTACGCGAAGGTGCCGGGCAGCCAGCCCGGCAGCTACACGATGGACCACACGGCCGCGAGCTTCATCTTCGACCCGCAGGGCCGCTTGCGCGTGTTCGAGAAGTTCGGCAAGGGCGAGGAGCTCGCGGCCGACGTCAGGACGCTGCTCGACGGCCACTGAGGCCGGCCCTTAGAATCCCCGCGTTGGTGCTCGCGGCGTGGTTCACGCGCCGCAGTTCAACGGGAATCAGGGAGGGCGCGTGCCACCGCGTCGCCCGTGCCTGAGCTGCCCCCGCAACGGTGTGTGGACGAACCCCCGGGTTCAACTTTCCTCCCGGCCACTGGGCGCGTCGAACGCGCCTGGGAAGGCATGGCAAGTCGCTTCACGAGCCCGGATACCGGCCAACCAGGCGCCGCGCGTTCGCGCGCGGCACGAACGCCCACACGCCGTCGGGGAAGACGGCGCGGGCACTCGGCAGGATCGCAATCCCATGGAAATCGAAACGCCGCCGGTCGACCGCGACACACCGAAGCCGCAGGGCGAGCGCCGCGGCCTCGTCATCGTGCATACCGGCAACGGCAAGGGCAAGAGCACGGCCGCGTTCGGCCTCGCGCTGCGCGCGCATGGCCGCGGCAAGACCGTCAAGGTCTACCAGTTCATGAAAGTGCCGTCGGCGCGCTTCGGCGAGCACCGGCTGTTCGACCAGCTCGGCATCCCGATCGAGGGCCTCGGCGACGGCTTCAGCTGGAAGAGCCGCGACCTCGAGCATTCGGCCGAGCTCGCGCGCGAGGGCTGGACCCGCGCCGAGGCGACGATCCGCGCGGGCGCGCATTTCATGGTCGTGCTCGACGAGATCACCTACCCGCTGCGCTACGGCTGGCTGCCGCTCGAGCCCGTGCTCGCCTGCCTGCGCGAGCGCCCGCCCCATGTGCACGTGGTGCTGACCGGCCGCGGCGCGCCGGCCGAGCTCGTCGAGCTCGCCGACACGGTGACCGAGATGACCATGATCAAGCACCACTTCAAGGCCGGCGTGCCCGCGCAGCGCGGCATCGAGGACTGATGGCCGCGCACCACCTGATCGTCGGCGGCCAGCGCAGCGGCAAGTCGCGCCACGCGGAGGCGCTCGCGCTGGCCCACGCGCGCGGGCGCGCGGCACCCTGCGTGACAGTCGTCGCGACGGCGCTCGACGCAGACGCCGAGATGGCCGCGCGCATCGCGCGGCACCGCGCCGACCGGCCCGCGGACTTCGCGACGCTCGAGGCGCCGCTCGCGCTGACCGAGGCGCTGCAGGCCGCCGCGGCGCCGGGCCACTTGCTGCTCGTCGACTGCCTGACCCTGTGGCTGACGAACTGGCTGATGCCGATGGACGGGGCGCCCGACCTCGCCGGCTGGGCGCGCGAGCGCGAGGCGCTGCTCGCGGCGTTGCCGCGGCTCGTGTCGCCGGTGCTCTTCGTCTCGAACGAGGTCGGCTGGGGCGTGTCGCCGCTGGGCCGCGAGGCGCGCTTCTATGTCGACGAGCTCGGCCGCCTCAACCAGGCCGTCGCCGCGCGCTGCACGACACTCACGCTGATGGTCGCGGGCCAGCCCTGGAGCCGGCCGGTGGACGCCGCCACGCCATGAACAGAAGACCCATGCACAAGACATTTCTTCGCACCCTCGCCGGCGGCCTCGGCCTGCTGCTGCTCGCCGCAGGCGCGCGCGCCGTCGAGCTCAAGGACGACCTCGGCCGCGTCACGCCATGGCCGGCGCCGCCGCAGCGCATCGTCAGCCTCGTGCCCTCGCTGACCGAGACGGTCTGCGAGCTCGGCGCCTGCGCCAAGCTCGTCGGCGTCGACCGCTTTTCCAACTACCCGGCTTCGGTCGACGCGCTGCCCAAGCTCGGCGGCATGAACGACACCAACGTCGAGATGATCGCGGCGCTCAAGCCCGACGTCGTGCTCGTCGCGCCGTCGTCGCGCGTGGCCGAGCGCCTGCAGTCGCTCGGGCTCAAGGTCGTCGTGCTCGACAGCAAGGCCTACGCGGACGTCGAGCGCGTGATCGCCAAGCTCGGCGCGCTGCTCGCGGTGCCCGACGCCGCGCGCGTGTGGCGCCATATCGAGGCCGGCGTCGGCGCGGCCGCGCAAAGCCTGCCGCCTGCGGCGCGCGGCCAGCGCGTGTATTACGAGGTCGCGAGCGGCCCCTACGCGGCCGGCGAGAGCTCGTTCATGGGCGAGCTGCTGAGCCGGCTCGGCGCGCGCAACGTGATCCCGGCGAGCATGGGCCCGTTCCCCAAGATCAACCCCGAGTTCGTCGTGCGCGCGAACCCCGACGTGATCATGATGGGCCAGCGCGACGCCGACGGCGTCGTCGACCGGCCCGGCTGGCAGGGCATCGCGGCCGTGCGCAAGCACCATGTCTGCATCTACACCCACGCCGAGGACGACGTGCTGGTCCGCCCGGGGCCGCGCCTCGCCGAGGCCGCGCAGATCATGGCGCGCTGCCTGCGCGAAATGGGCGGTGCGGGCGGCGGGGCCGCCAGGCCATGACGCGCCGTCCCGGCGTCCTGCTGCTCGTGCTGCTCGCGCTCGGCGCGGCGCTGCTGGCGCTCGGCGCCGCGGTCGGCAGCGACGGCTTCTCCCTGGGCTGGTTCGGCCACGACGACGCGGGCCTCGCGCGCGAGATCGTCGTGCAGATCCGCCTGCCGCGCTCGCTCGGCGCGTGGACCTGCGGCGCGTTGCTCGGGCTCGCCGGCGCGGTCGCCCAGGGGCTGTTCCGCAACCCGCTCGCCGACCCCTATCTGCTCGGCAGCGCGGCCGGCGCGGGCCTCGGCGTCGCGACCTCGTTGACCCTGCTCGGCAGCTCGATCGCGACGGTCGGCTGGCTGCACCAGCTGGGCCTGGCCGGCGCGGCCTTCCTCGGCTGTCTGCTCGGCGTGCTGCTCACTTTGCTGCTGGCGCGCGGCACCGAGCAGTCGCTGCGCCTGCTGCTCGCCGGCGTCGTCGTCGGCGTCGTGCTGATGGCCGCGATGGACCTGCTCATGCTGATGAAGGCCGACATCATGCGCGAGATGCAGGCCTTCATGCTCGGCTCGACCGGCCTGCTCGGCTGGAGCCAATGCGCGCTGATGGCCGCCGCGCTCGTGCTGAGCCTGGGCCTCGCGCTCGCGGCCGCCCATGTGCTGGACGCGCTGACGCTCGGCGAGGCGACCGCGCGCTCGCTCGGCGTGCCGCTCGGCGCGATGCGCATCGTGCTGATCGCGGCGTTCGCCGTCGCGACCGGCGCGGCCGTCGCGATGGCCGGCATGATCGCCTTCGTCGGCCTCGTCGCACCGCACCTCGTGCGCAACCTGTGCCCGACGACCCATGGCCGCCTGCTGCTGCTGTCGGCCGCGACCGGCGGGGTGCTGCTGCTCGCGGCCGACATCGTCGCGCGCTGGCTGCTCGCGCCGCAGGAGCTGCCGGTCGGCATCATCACGGCGCTGCTCGGCGGCGCCTACCTGCTGGTGCTGATGCACCGGCGCCAGGGCAGGGCGGCCGTATGACGGCCCCGGCGCTGCACTGCGAGCGCGTCGGCGTGGCCCTGCAGGGCCACGCGGTGCTGCGCGACGTGAGCCTCGCGCTGCCGGCCGGCGAATGGACCGCGATCGTCGGCCCGAACGGCGCGGGCAAGTCGACGCTGCTGCGCGCGCTCGGCGGGCTCGTGCCCGCGAGCGGCGCGGTCAGCCTGCTCGGCCGCCCGCTCGGCGACTGGCCGGCACGCGAGCGCGCGCGCGCGCTCGCGTGGCTGGGCCAGAACGAGGGCGGCGCCGACGACCTGCGCGTGTTCGACGTCGTGATGCTCGGCCGGCTGCCGCACCAGGCCTGGCTCGCGCCGCCGAGCGCGGCCGATCGCGCGGCCGTCGAGGCCGCGATGCTGCAGACCCAGAGCTGGGACTGGCGCGAGCGGCGCCTCGCGACCCTGTCGGGCGGCGAGCGCCAGCGCGTGCTGCTCGCGCGCGCGCTCGCCGTGCAGGCGCCCGTGCTGATGCTCGACGAGCCGCTCGCCCACCTCGACCCGCCGCACCAGGCCGACTGGATCGCGGCCGTGCGCGGACTCGTCGGCGCGGGCCGCACGGTGATCACGGTGCTGCACGAGCTCAACGTCGCGCTGCTCGCCGACCGCCTGCTCGTGATGCAGGGCGGCGCGGTCCGCCACCATGGCGCCAGCAGCGACCCGGCCGTGCACGCAGCGCTGCAGCAGGTCTTCGACCATCGCCTGCACCTGGTCCAGCTCGAAGGCCGCTGGCTGTGCCTGCCCTGGGCGCCGGGGGGCTGAGCCGCGCTGCCATGGACGCCATGCCGTCGCTCCCGCCGCCGGTTGCCGCGCTGCTGCCGCTGGCCATGTTCGTTGCGCTCGCGCTCGACCTCGCGTTCGGCGAGCCGCCGGCCTGGGCGCACCCGGTCGTCGCGATCGGGCGCTACCTTGCGCTATGCGGCCCGCGCCTGCTGCGGCTCGCGCCGCGGCCCGCGCTGGTCGGCGGTGCGCTGCTGTGGGCGTTTGGCGCGGCGGGCTGCGTGGCGCTCGCATGGGGCGTCGAGCGGGCGGTCTACGCCGGGCTGCAACCCTGGCATTCGTCGGCGCGACTGCTCGGCGCGGCGCTGCTGGTCGGCGTCTGCCTGAAGCCGCTGTTCGCGTGGCGCATGCTGCGCGACGAGGCGGCTGCGGTCGAGGCCGCGCTGGTCCGAGTGTCCGTCGACGCCGCGCGCGCGCGCCTGGCCCGTCTGGTCAGCCGCGATACCGCGGCGCTCGACGCGCCGGCGATCCGCGAGGCCGCGATCGAGACCCTCGCCGAGAACCTCAACGACTCGGTCGTCGCCCCGCTGTTCTGGTTCGCGCTGGCCGGCCTGCCGGGCGCCGCGCTGTACCGCTTCGCGAACACCGCCGACGCGATGTGGGGCTACCGCGGCCGCTGGGAATGGGCAGGCAAGTTCGCCGCGCGCGCCGACGACCTGCTGTCGTGGCTGCCCGCGCGGCTCACGGGTCTGGCGCTCATGGGCGCGTGCACGCTGCGGCCGCGCGACCTGCGGCGGCTCGCGGCCGAGGCCGCGCGCACGCCGTCGCCGAACAGCGGCTGGCCGATGGCCGCCGTCGCGCTGCGCCTCGGCGCGCGGCTGGGCAAGCCTGGCGTGTACCTGCTCAACGCCGCGGGGGCGCCGCCGCAGGCCGATTCGCTCGAGCGCGCGCAACGCCTCGCGCGCGCGGCGCTGTGGCGCGTCGTGCCGCTGCTGGCCGGGTTCGCGCTGCTCGCGAGGTGGCCGCGATGACGGGCACGCTGGCGGCCTCGTTGGCGGCGGCGTCCGCGCATGGCGGCCCCGACGGCGGCGCGCCGATCCGCTTTGATTTCTCGACCAACGCGAACCCCTACGGGCCGCCCGACGCGTTGTGGCAGGCGGTCGTGCAAGCGGACCGGCAGCGCTATCCGGACCCGGCCTACCGCGGGCTGCGCGAGCGGCTCGCCGCGGGCCACGCGGTCGCGCCCGCGCGGATCGAACCGGCGTCGGGCGGCGCCGAGGCGATCCGGCGGCTCACGCTCGCCGCGCAGCTGAGCGGGCTCGCCGAGGCCTGGGTGCCGCAGCCGGGCTTCGGCGACTACGCGGCGTCGGCCGCTGCGCTCGGCATGGCCGTGCACGGCTACGCGGCCGCGCACGCGCTGCGGCCCGAGCGGCCGGCGCTCGTGTGGGCCTGCGACCCGTGCAACCCGACCGGCGCGAGCCTGGGCGCGGTCGAGTGGCAGGCCGTCGCCGCGGCCGTCGAACGCAGCGGCAGCCTGCTCGCGGTCGACGCGGCCTACGACGCCCTGCGGCTCGACGGCGGCTCGCAATTGCCCGCGGGCCTGGCCGACCGGGCGTGGCGGCTGCAATGCCCGAACAAGGCGCTGGGCCTGACGGGCGTGCGCGCGGCCTACCTGATCGCGCCGGCGCACGGCGCGCATCCCGATCTCGCAGGCGCCGTCGCGCGACTCGCGCCGAGCTGGGTGCTGTCGGCCGAGGGACAGGCCCTGCTCCTGCACTGGCACGACGCGGCGACGCGCGCGCATCTCGAACACAGCCGCGCGCAGCTGCGCGGCGACCGCCAGGCGCTGCGCGACGCGATGCGGCGGCTCGGCTGGCCGTCGTGCGGTGGCAGCGCCACGCCGTTCTGGCTCGCGCAGGCGCCGGCCGGCGTCGACCTCGCAGCCCTGCACGCGAGGCTGCGCGCGCAGGGCATCAAACTGCGCGACGCGACGAGCTTCGGCCTGCCCGGCTGGGTCCGCGTGGCCGCGCAGCCGGCGCCGGCCGTCGCGGCGCTGCTGGCCGTATTGGAGACACAAGGAGGCATGCGATGAACCGCGCGAAGGCCGTGATGGTGCTCGGGACCACGAGCGGCGCGGGCAAGAGCTGGCTCGCGACCGCGCTGTGCCGCTGGTACGCGCGCCAGGGCCTGCGCGTCGCGCCTTTCAAGGCGCAGAACATGAGCAACAACGCGCGCGTCGTGCCGGGCCTGGCGCCGGCCGGCGACGCGCGGCCGCGCCTCGGCGAGATCGGTTCGGCCCAGTATTTCCAGGCACTCGCCGCGCGCCGCACGCCCGAGGTCCGCATGAACCCGGTGCTGCTCAAGCCCGAGCGCGATACGGCCTCGCAGGTCGTCGTGCTCGGCGAGGTCGACGCGGCGCTGAGCCGCATGCCCTGGCGGGAGCGCAGCGAGCGGCTATGGCAGCGCGCGCGCCCGGCGCTGCACGAGCTGCTCGCCGAGAACGACGTCGTCGTGATCGAGGGCGCGGGCTCGCCGGCCGAGATCAATCTGCACGCGAGCGACTACGTGAACATGCGCACCGCGCTCGAGGCGCAGGCGGCCTGCCTGCTCGTCGCCGACGTCGACCGCGGCGGCGCGTTCGCGCACCTGTACGGCACGCACCAGCTGCTCCCCGCGCACGAGCGCGCGCTGATCCGCGGCTTCGTGCTGAACCGCTTCCGCGGCGACGCGGCGCTGCTCGCGCCGGGCCCCGCGCAGCTGCAGGCGCTGACCGGCGTGCCGACGCTCGCGGTCCTGCCGATGTGGCGTGGCCATGGCCTGCCCGAGGAGGACGGCGTGTTCGACGACGCGCCGAGCGGCGGCGGGGGCGGCGAGGCGCTGCGCATCGCGATCGTCGCGTATCCGCGCCTGTCCAACCTCGACGAGTTCCAGCCGCTGCGCACGCTGCCCGGCGTGCGCGTGAACTGGGCGCGCAGCGCGCGCGACGTCGACGGCGCCGACTGGATCGTGCTGCCGGGCTCGAAGGCCGTCGCGGCCGACCTCGCGTGGCTGCGCGGCCAGCGCATGGACCGCGCGATCGCCGCCCACGCCCAGGCCGGCCGCCCGGTGCTCGGCATCTGCGGCGGCCTGCAGATGCTCGGCGAGAGCCTCGTCGACCCGCACGAGATCGACGGCAACGGCCCGGGCCTGGGCCTGCTGCCGCTGAGCACGCTGTTCGAGCGCGACAAGCGGCTTTGTCCGACCTCGGTCCGGCTCGCCGCCGCGCTCGACGCGCCCTGGGCCGCGCTCGCGGGCCTGCAGACAAAGGGCTACGAGATCCACCATGGCCGCACGGCCCAGCACCCGGCGCTGCCGCGCGCGGCCGAGGTCATGTGGGACGCCGCGGGCGTGCCGATCGGCTGGCAGCAGGGCAGCGTGCTCGGCTGCTATGTGCACGGCCTGTTCGAGCAGCCCGAGGTGCTGCGCGCGCTGTTCGGCGCCGCGGCGCCCGACCTCGAGAACGTGTTCGACGGCCTCGCGGACTTCCTCGACCGGCATGTCGCGCCGGGCGTGCTGATGGGGCTGCTAAACGACAACGCCGCCTGAGCGGCGGCGTTTGCGGGCACGAGCGGCGGGTTCAGGCCGCCGTCAGGGCCTTCTTCATCTTCTTCATCGCCGCGACCTCGATCTGGCGGATGCGCTCGGCCGAGACGCCGTATTCGGCGGCGAGCTCGTGCAGCGTCATGCCGCCCGACGCGTCGTCGTTGACCTTGAGCCAGCGCTCCTCGACGATGCGGCGGCTGCGCGCATCGAGCACCTCGAGCGCGCGCTGGATGCCGTCGCCGGCCAGCGCGTCGCGGCTGCGCGTCTCGATCACGCGGGTCGGCTCCTGGGAATCGTCGGCGAGGTAGGCGATCGGCGTGAACGCCTCGCCGTCGTCGTCGCCCTGGGGCTCGAGCGCGACGTCACCGCCGGCCATGCGCGTCTCCATCTCGAGCACGTCCTCGCGCTTGACCTTGAGCGTCTCGGCGACCTGCTCGATCTGCGCCTCGGTCAGGCTCGCGCGGTGCGTCGCGTCGTCGGCCGCGTGCTGGCGCAGGCTGTGCTTGAGCGAGCGCAGGTTGAAGAACAGCTTGCGCTGGGCCTTGGTCGTCGCGACCTTGACCATGCGCCAGTTGCGCAGGATGTATTCGTGGATCTCGGCCTTGATCCAGTGCATCGCGTAGCTGACCAGGCGCACGCCCTGGTCGGGGTCGAAGCGCTTGACGGCCTTCATCAGGCCGACATTGCCTTCCTGGATCAGGTCGCCCTGGGGCAGGCCGTAGCCGAGGTACTGGCGCGAGATCGACACGACCAGGCGCAGGTGCGAGAGCACCAGGCGGCCGGCGGCCTCGAGGTCGTCCTTGTCGCGCAGCGCCGCGGCGGCCGAGCGCTCTTCTTCGGCGCTCAACAGCGGGAGTCGGTTCACGGCCGAGATATACGCGTCCAGATTGCCGAGCGAGGGCAGCATCGCCCAGGGCGAACGCAGCGCGACGGCGGTGGAGGCAGTGCTCATCGTCATGGCTTTCATCGAAAACGACGGGAGCCATGTTAGCACTCAACGCAGAGGAGTGCTAAAGCCCGACCTTTTCACGGGCTTCACGAACCGGCGCGGAAAAATCAGATAGTGCCTACTGACTTCAGCCCATCAGGCCGAATTCGGGGCTCGTGATCATGGCCTCGATGTCGAGCAGGATCAGCAGGCGCTCGGCGAGCTGGCCGAGGCCCGTGATGAAGCGTGCGTCGAGCGCGCCGCCGAGCTCGGGGGCCGGGCGGATCGATTCGGCGTCGAGCTCGAGCACGTCCGAGACCGAGTCGACGACGACGCCGACGACGCGGTGGCCGACGTTGAGCACGATCACGACCGTGAAGCCGTTGTACTCGGCCGGCTGGCCCAGGCGCAGGCGCAGGTCGACGATCGGCACGATCACGCCGCGCAGATTGATCACGCCCTTGACGAACGGGGGCGCATGGGCGATGCGCGTCGGCGCCTCGTAGGAGCGGATCTCCTGGACGCGCAGGATGTCGAGGCCGTATTCCTCGGCGCTCACGCGGAAGGTCAGGAACTGGCGGCCGGCCGCGCGGGCCTGGACGGTCGCGAGGGCGGTCGAAGCGGCGGGGGCGGCGGCGGGGACGAGACTGCTCATGGTGCGGAGGCGGGCGCGCGGCGGACGAGTTGGGACCAGGCCTGGATTCTGCCGGCGCCGCCGTGCCCGGCGGGCCCGGGACGGGCGCGCAGCGTGCGCGATCTCACGCGAGCACGCGGTCGAGCACGCCGAGCAGCTCGCGCAGCGCGACCGGCTTGGTCAGGTAGGCGCGGATGCCGAGCGCCTCGCACGCGTCGATCTGCTCGCTCAGCGCGTTCGCCGACACGCACACGACCGGCAGCTCGGCGTCGCTCCAGCGCAGGCGCAGGCGGCGCAGCAGCTCGACGCCGTCGGCGTCGGGCAGCTGCAGGTCGAGCAGCACGAGGTCGGGCGGCGCCGCGAGCACGGCCTCGAGGCCGGCGAGGCCGCTGGCGTGGATCTCGAGCGTGAGCTGGGGCCGCTGCTCGAACATGCCGCGCATGACTTCGGCGTTGGTCGGGTTGTCTTCGATGTAGACGACGCGGCGCGGGCCCTCGATCGGCGGGAGCACCGTGTCGGCGCCCGCGTCGCGCGGCGCCTCGCGCGCCGGGCCCGACGGCAGGCGCAGGCTGAACACCGAGCCGATGCCGGCGCTGCTGCTGACCGTCAGGCTGCCGCCCATCAGCTCGGCGAGCCGCCGGCTGATCACGAGGCCGATGCCGGTGCCGCTCGGCCCGCCATGCTCGCGGCCGAGCCGGTTGAAGGGCTGGAACAGGTTCGCGAGCTGCTCGGCCGTCATGCCCAGGCCCGTGTCGGCGACGCCGACGACGACCCAGTCGGGCGCGGCCGCGCGTGCGCTCAGCGTGATCGTGCCGCCCGCGACGTTGTACTTGACGGCGTTGGAAAGCAGGTTCGTGAGGATCTGCTTGACGCGCGTCGGGTCGCCCCAGGCGCGGCGCGCCTGCGCCTCGAGCTCGACGCGGATCTGCAGGCCGCGCGCCGCGGCGTCGCCCTCGACGAGGGCGCGCGCCTCCTCGACGAGCGTCGCGAGGTCGAGCGGCGCGGGCGCGAGCCGCATCGAGCCGGCCTCGATGCGCGACAGGTCGAGCACGTCGTTGATCATCTCGAGCAGGTGCCAGCCGGCAAGCTGGATCTGCTCGGCGCGGTTGCGCTGGCGCGCGCTGAGCGGCTCGGCCGCGTCCATCTCGAGCAGCTGGGTGAAGCCGAGCATCGCGTTGAGCGGCGTGCGCAGCTCGTGGCTCATGCGCGAGAGGAACTCGGTCTTGGCCTGGCTCGCGGCCTCGGCGGCCTGGCGCGCGCGCTCGAGTTCCGCCACGCGCAGCTCGTCCTCGAGGTTCTGCACCGCGGCGACGATGCGCGCGGGCCGGGTCGCGTCGCCGGGCATCAGCTTGACGCTGATGCGCACGTGCAGGGTCGAGCCGTCGCCGCGCATGAGCCGACGCTCGCCGACGTAGGTGCTGATCTGGCCGGCGACGATGCGCGCGACCGGCTCGAGCAGGTTGCCCCGGTCGGCCTCGACCGTGATCTCCCGCACGTGCAGGCCCTTGATCTCCTCGGCGCTGCGGCCGAGCATCTGGCAGAAGGTCGGGTTGACGTCCTCCATGATGCCGTCGAGCGACGCGAACACGATGCCGATCGGCGCGCTCTCGAAGATGTTGCGCAGGCGCTGCTCGCTCGCGCCGAGCGCCTCGGAGGCTTCTTCGCGCTCGGCGATCTCGCGCTGCAGCTGCAGCGTGCGTGCGCGCACGAGGTCCTCGATGCGCTGGGCGCGCCCCGAGATCATCAAGAGCAGCATGCCGAGCAGGCCCACGGCGACCGTGCCCATCACGGCGAACGGCAGGCTCACGTTGCCCTGGGTCGGCAGGCCGTGCGGCGCGATCACGCGCAGCGCCCATTCGCGGCCGCCGAAGTCGAGGCTGCGCTGCACGGTCGGCCGGCCGCCGGGCTGCTCGCAGCCGGGCGGGCCGGCGAGGCGCTCGATCGGCGTGCTCGTCAGGTCGACCAGGCACAGGCTCAGGTACGCGGGCAGGCCATGCCGGGCCGGCGCGAGCATCGCGTCGGGGCGCAGCGTCGCGAACACGGTGCCGCGGAACGCCGCGCGGCGCTCTTCGGGCGTCTCGGGGCGGCCCGCGTAGAGCGCCTGGTAGACGACCACGCCGGTCTCGCCGCCGACCGCCTGCGAGAGCCGGAACGCCGGCGTCGCGCCCGGCTCGCCGCTCGCGACCGCGCCGTCGAGCGCGGCGCCAGCGCGCGCGACCGACGGGATATTGACGCCGAGCGCGGCGCGGTTGCGCGCGAGCGGCTCGATCAGGCGGATCGCGACGCGGTCGGCGCCGGCCGGCTGCGCCTCGCTGCCGGGCCCCGCGCGGTCGTGGACGCGGTAGTCGGCGAGCCCCTCGGCCTGCGCGTCGGCCTCGAAGCGCGCGAGCCGCGCCGGCGCGACGCGCCAGGCGACGCCCAGCGCGAGCAGCGTGCCGTCGCCGGCGAGGTAGCGCGCGGTGCCGAGCTCGAAGTCGGCGCGCGTGAGCTCGGGCGCGACGAGCAGCATGCTGCGCGCGGCCTGCAGCGCGAGCAGCGACTCGGCCGCGCGCACCCGCACGTTGCTCACGGCCGTCAGCGCGTCCTGCTCGAAGTCGTCCTGGTTGCGCTGGCGGTCCCAGCGCGTGACGACGTAGGTCGCGCCGCCGAGCAGCAGGCAGCCGAGCAGCAGCGGCAGGCCGACGCTGAGGCCGCGCGGGCGCCAGACGCGGCGCGGCCGGCCGATCAGCGTGAGCGCGATCGGCGCGGCGATCAGCACGCCGACGGTGTCGCCGAGCCACCAGGACAGCCAGGCCGGCAGCGCCGCGGCGAAGCCCGCGACGCGGCCGCTGAGCCACAGGCTGGTCACGCCGATGGTCGCGCTGACGAGGCAGGCGAGCGCGGCGCCGAGCCCGGCGAACAGCAGCAGGTCGCGCGGCTCGGCGAGCGTCAGCGGACGCGTCACGCGGCGCTCGACGAGCGTGGCGCCGACCACCGCCTGCAGCGTCGCGCCGATCGCGATGCCGACCGCGGCGACGTCGGGCTGCGGCAGGTGGTCGCCGTCGAGCACGAGCCGGTTCATCAGGTAGCTGCCGAGCGCGACAGCCGGCGCGAAGCGCCGCCCCATCGCGAGCATGGCCGCGAGCGCGACGCCGGCGGCCGGGAACAGCACGGTGACCCATAGCGGGTCGCCGGCGAGCTGCAGCCCGGCCAGGCCGACGACCAGATAGCTGAGCGTCAGCGTGACGGCGCGGACCAGATACCGGCTGTGCTTGCGTTGCAGTCGCATGGGCGGCGCGGGCGGCGGGTTGTCGGGGGCGCCGCCGATTGTGCCGCCGGTCTACACGTTGAACAGGAAGTTCAGCACGTCGCCGTCCTTGACGACGTAGTCCTTGCCTTCGGCGCGCATCTTGCCCGCGTCCTTCGCGCCCGCCTCGCCCTTGAAAGCGACGAAGTCGTCGAACGCGATGGTCTGGGCGCGGATGAAGCCGCGCTCGAAGTCGGTGTGGATCACGCCGGCGGCCTGCGGCGCGGTGTCGCCCTTGTGGATGGTCCAGGCGCGCACTTCCTTGACGCCGGCCGTGAAGTAGGTCTGCAGGCCCAGCAGGCCGAAGCCCGCGCGGATCAGGCGGTTCAGGCCCGGCTCGTCCTGACCCATCTCGGCGAGGAACATCGCCTTGTCCGCGTCGTCCATCTCGGCGAGCTCGGCCTCGGTCTTCGCGCAGATCGCGACGACCGGCCCGTTCTGCGCGGCCGCGTAGTCCTTGAGGCGGTCGAGGAAGGGGTTGTCGCCGAAGCCGTCCTCGGCGACGTTGCCGACGAACATCGCGGGCTTGGCCGTGATCAGGCACAGCGGCTTGAGCAGCGCCCATTCCTCCCGGGCGAGGTCGAGCGAGCGCACCGGCCTGGCCTCGTTGAGCGCGGGCAGGCATTTGTCGAGCACCTTGACGAGGGCCTGCGCGTCCTTGTCGCCGGCGCGCGCGGTCTTGCTGTGGCGCTGGTGGGCCTTCTCGACGGTCGCGAGGTCGGCCAGGCACAGCTCGGTCTGGATCACCTCGATGTCGGCGATCGGGTCGACGCGGCCGTTCACGTGGATCACGTTCGGGTCCTCGAAGCAGCGCACGACGTTGACGATCGCGTCGGTCTCGCGGATATGCGAGAGGAACTGGTTGCCGAGGCCCTCGCCCTTGGACGCGCCCGCGACGAGGCCCGCGATGTCGACGAACTCGACGATCGCCGGCACGATGCGCTCGGGCTTGACGATCTCGGCGAGCCTGGCCAGCCGCGGGTCGGGCAGCTCGACGATGCCGACGTTGGGCTCGATCGTGCAGAACGGGTAGTTTTCGGCCGCGATGCCCGCCTTGGTCAGCGCGTTGAAGAGGGTGGACTTGCCGACGTTGGGCAGGCCCACGATGCCGCATTTGAGGCTCATGATCGTGGTTTTCGTTAGCGGTTCGTTAGCTGCGCGCAACGACGGCCGCGCAAAACGCGCGATTTTAGCCGGCCCCGGGTTTGTCACTAAGGCCTGCCTACAATCGCGCCATGCAAGCATCTCCCGAGGTCCTCGTTCGCGGCAGCGGTTGCGTCGCCCGCAGCCTCGCGCTCGCGCTGGGCGCGCAGGGCCTGCGCGTGGCCCTGCTCGACCTTGGCGCCGGCGCGCCGGCGCGCGCCGGCGGCACCGCCGACGTGCGCAGCTACGCGCTGAACGCCGGCTCGGTCGCGCTGCTGCGCGAGCTGCGCGTCTGGGAGGGCCTGCCGGCCGACGCCGTCACGCCGGTCTACGACATGGCCGTGCACGGCGACGCGGCCGGCGTGCTCGGCTTCTCGGCCTGGCAGCAAGGCGTCGCCGAGCTCGCGTTCATCGTCGACGCGGCCGCGCTCGAGGAGCAGCTCGCCCAGGCGCTGCGCTTTGCGCCGCATGTCCAGCTTGTCAGCAGCCCGCTCGCAGCGGCGCTGACGGCGATCTGCGAGGGCCGCGACGCGGCTGGCCGCGCCGAGCGCGGCGTGCGCTTCGAGCCGCGCGACTACGGCCAGCGCGCGATCGCCGCGCGCCTGCGCGCGGCCGCCCCGCACCAGGGCGTCGCCCGCCAGTGGTTCCGCGCGCCCGACGTGCTCGCGCTGCTGCCGGCGAGCCGGCCCGACGCCGGCGCGAGCTACAGCCTCGTGTGGTCGCTGCCCGCGGCGCGCGCCGACGAGCTGCTCGCGCTCGACGACGCGGCGTTCGAGGCGGCGCTCGCCGAGGCCACCGGCCTCGAGCTTGCGCTCGCGAGCCCGCGCATGAGCTGGCCGCTCCAGCTCGCCCGCGCCGAACCGCTGCTCGGGCCCGGCTGGGTGCTGCTCGGCGACGCCGCGCACACGGTCCATCCGCTCGCCGGCCAGGGCCTGAACCTGGGCCTTGCCGACGTGGCGTCCCTCGCGCGCGTGATCCGCGCGCGCGAATCCTGGCGCAGCCTCGGCGACGAGCGCCTGCTGCGCCGCTACGCGCGCGAACGCCTCGCCGCGACCTGGGCGATGGGCGAGCTGACCGACGGTCTGCTGCGCCTGTTCGCCGCCGATTCGGCGCTCGCGCGCGAGGTCCGCAACCGCGGCCTGTCGCTGCTCGACGCCGCCGCCCCGCTCAAGCGCTGGCTGACCCGCCAGGCCATTGGAACCTGACCGAGATGAAGTACACCCGCATCCTGATTCCCGCCCTGGCCCTGTTCATCGCGGCCTGCCAGCCCGCGGCCCAGGCGAACGAGGCGCAGATCCGCAAGAACCTCGGCGAGCGCCTCGTCGGCAGCCAGATCGACGAGGTCCGCCAGACGCCGATGCCGGGCCTGTGGGAGGTCCGCATCGGCAACGAGGTGCGCTACACCGACGCGAACGGCAACTACCTGATCGAGGGCGACCTGATCGACGTGCGCGAGCGCCGCAACCTGACCGAGGAGCGCCTCGCCAAGCTCAGCGAGATCGACTTCTCGAGCCTGCCGCTGAAGGACGCGATGGTCTGGAAGCAGGGTAGCGGCAAGCGCCGCGTCGCCGTGTTCGCTGACCCGAACTGCCGCTATTGCCGCGCGTTCGAGCAGACCCTGCGTGCGACCAAGGACGTGACGGTCTACACCTTCCTGATCCCCATCCTCGGCGGCGACTCGCCCGAGAAGGCCCGCAACATCTGGTGCGCAAAGGACGCCGCGGCGACCTACAAGGACTGGATGCTCGGCGACAAGCTGCCGGCCAAGGTCGAGGCCAAGTGCGACGACGCGGCGATCGGCCGCAACCTCGCGCTGTCGCGGCGCCTGCACGTGATGGGCACGCCGGGCGTGTTCTTCGAGGACGGCTCGCGCGCGCCGGGCGCCGTCGGCGCCGACGAGCTCGAGCGCCGCCTGCAGACCGCCGAGAAGGGCGGCGAGAAGACCTCCCCCGCCGACAAGCCGGCCGACAAGGGCTGACGAGCGCGCCATGAACACCGCCGTTGCCACCGCCGCCGCGCCCGACGCGATCCACCCGCGCGCGCGCGGGCTCGCCGTCGCCGGCCTCGCGCCCTTTGTCCTGCTGACGCTGCTCGTCTGGCTCGTCGGCGACCGCAGCGACGAGGCGCACGCCTTCGTCTCGCGCGGCCTCGCGCTGTGGGCCGCGCTCGTCGTGAGCTTTCTCGGCGCGATCCACTGGGGTCTCGCGATGCACGGCGCGGCCGACCCCGCGCCGCATTACGCGAGCGGCGTGCTGCTGCTCGTGCCGGCCTGGATCGGCGCGGTCATGCCGCCGTACTCGGGACTCGTCGTCGAGGGCGTGTGCCTGGTCGTCGCCTACCTGCTCGACCGCCGCCATTACCCGGCGCTCGGCGCCGCCGGCTGGCTGAACCTGCGCTTCCGCCTGAGCGCGATCGCCGCGCTGTGCTGCTTCCTCGGCGCGGCCGGGTGCTGAACAAGCCATGAGCGAAACGCCGGCGGCGCTGGACTACCGCGTCGACCTGAGCGACGCGCGCCGGCATCGCTACCGCGTGAGCCTGCGCGTCGCCGCGCCGCAGGCCGACCAGACCGTCAGCCTGCCGGTCTGGATCCCGGGCAGCTACCTCGTGCGCGAGTTCGCGCGCCACCTCGACGGACTCGCGGCGCGCCAGGACGGCGCGGCCTGCGCGGTCGAGGCGCTCGACAAGGCGAGCTGGCGGGTGCGTTGCGCGGCGGGCCGGCCGCTCGACTTGAGCTGGACGGTCTACGCCTTCGACACCTCGGTGCGCGCGGCCTGGCTCGACGCCGCGCGCGGCTTCTTCAACGGCACGAGCCTGTTCCTGCGCGTGCACGGCGCCGAGGCGCTGCCGCACCGCCTCGAGCTCGCCGGCCTGCCCGAGGGCTGGCAGGTCGCGACGGCGATGGCCGGCGCGGGCCTGCGCTTCGAGGCCGCCGACTACGACGAGTTCGTCGACCACCCGTTCGAGCTCGGGACGTTCTGGCGTGGCGAATTCGACGCCGGCGGCGTGCCGCACCGCGTCGTCGTCGCGGGCGCGCCGCCGAGCTTCGACGGCGCGCGCCTGCTCGCCGACGTGCGGCGCCTGTGCGAGGCCGAGATTTCGTTCTGGGGCGGCGCGCCGTTCGCGGCCTACACCTTTTTGCTCAACACCGTGGCCGACGGCCATGGCGGGCTCGAGCACCGCGCCAGCACGGCCCTGCTCGCCGCGCGCGGCGACCTGCCGCGCCACGACCAGGCCGAGGCGAGCGACGCCTACGTGAACCTCCTGAGCCTGTTCGCCCACGAGTATTTCCACGCCTGGAGCGTCAAGCGCCTGCGCCCGGCCGAGTTCGCGCGCTACGACTATGGCGGCGAGAACTACACGCGCCTGCTCTGGTTCTTCGAGGGCTTCACGTCCTATTACGACGAGCGCTTCGTCCAGCGCTGCGGCCTGATCGACGCGCAGCGCTGGCTCAAGCTCGTCGGCGACAACCTCGGCCGCGTGCTCGCGACGCCGGGGCGCCACCGCCAGAGCGTCGCGCAGGCGAGCTTCGACGCCTGGGTGCGGCTCTACCGCCCCGACGAGAACTCGCCGAACAGCAGCGTCAGCTACTACGCGAAGGGCGCGCTCGTCGGCCTCGCGCTCGACCTGCGCCTGCGCGAGGCCGGCGCGAGCCTCGACGCGCTGATGACCGGGCTGTGGCGCGCGAGCGGCGGCGGCCCGGTCGACGAGGCCATGATCCTCACGGCCGTGCGCGAGATCGGCGGGGCAGGCGGCGCGGCCGTCGCCACCGCGCTCGCCGACTGGGTGCACGGCACGGCCGACCTGCCGCTCGCCGAGCTGTTCGCGCGCTTCGGCGTGCTCTACGAGGCGCTGGCGCCGACGCTCGCGCAGCGCCTCGGCCTGCGCGTTGCCGAGAGCGCGCTGACCGGCGTGCAGGTCAAGCAGGTGCTCGACGACTCGGCCGCCCAGGGCGCGGGCCTCGCGGCCGGCGACGAGCTGCTCGCCTGCCATGGCTGGCGCCTGCGCCGGCTCGACGACGCGCTCGTCTCGCTCGCGCCCGGCGCGACGCGGCTGCGCCTGCTCGTCGGCCGCGACCAGCGCGTGCTCGAGCTCGACGTCGAGCTGCCGCCGGCCGAGGCGGGCGGCGGCGGCGTGCGCCTGCGCCTGGCCGAAAACGTCGACGCGGCCGTGCTGGCGCGCCGCCAGGCATGGCTCGGGGTCTAACGCAGGGGGCCTTGCCGCGCCGGCCGCCGCTCGCCAGGCTGATCGCCGTCGCGCTGCTGCCCGGCGCCGTGCTGCTCGCCCATTGGGGCCTCGGCACGGCGGTCTGGCGCCTGCGGCAGGACTGGGCGGCCGAAGCGGCGCCGCCGCCGCGCATCCAGGTCGCGTTCGTGCGCGCGCTCAGGCCGAGCGCGCCGCCGCCGCCCGCGCGCCGGCTCGCGACGCTGGCCGGCGCGCCGGCCGCGCCCGCGCCCGTCGCCCCGACGCCGCTCGCGGCCGCGTCGCTGCCGGCGCTCGAGGCGCTGCGAGCACCCGAGCCGCCGCAGCTCGTCGCGGCCGAGCCCGGCGCCGCGAGCGCCGCCGACGCCGGCGAACCCGGCCCCGAATGGCCGCTGTCCACGCGCATCGACTACCGCCTGAGCGGCTATTACCGCGGCGAGATCACCGGCAGCGCGCGCGTCGAATGGCTGCGCGACGGCGCGCATTACCAGATGCACCTCGACTTCGTCGTCGGCCTCGAGAGCGCGCCGCTGATGTCGGTGCAGCTCGCGAGCGACGGCCGGCTCGGCCCCGACGGCATCGAACCGCGCCGCTACGACGAGACCAAGCGCCTGCTGTTCGCCGCGCCCTACCAGGCGACGCTGCACTTCGAGCCCGGCCGCGTCCAGCTCGCCGACGGGCATGTCGAGCCGGTGCTCGCCGGCGCCCAGGACGCCGCGAGCCAGTTCGTCCACCTGACCTGGCTATGCCTGACCGGGCGCCGCACGCTCGCGCCCGGCGTCGCGATCGACGTGCCGCTGGTCCTGCCGCGGCGCGTCTACGCGTGGCGCTACGAGGTCGTCGGCGCGGAGCCGCTCGACACCCGCTACGGCCGCCTCGACACCTGGCACCTGCGCCCCGCGCGCGGCGACGCGGCGATGCAGACCGGCGACCTCGTTGCCGAGGTCTGGCTCGCGCCGGCGCTGCAGTACCTGCCCGTGCGCATCCGGGTGCGCCAGAACGGCGGCAACTACGCGGACATGCTGATCAAGTCGGCGCCGCTGCAGGCGGCCGCGCCACAATCCACCACTACGACGACAAGGAGTCCGCCATGAGCTTTGACTGCATCCTGACCGAGGTCCGCGGCGAGGGTCCGCGCAAGACCGCGCTGATCACGCTGAACCGGCCCAAGGCGCTCAACGCGCTGAACGACCAGCTGATGGACGAGCTCGGCCAGGCCCTGCTCGGCTACGACGCCGACCCGGCGATCGGCTGCATCGTGCTGACCGGCTCCGAGCGCGCGTTCGCGGCCGGCGCCGACATCCCGACGCTCGCCCGGCACGACTTCGTGAGCGCCTACAAGAGCGGCCTGATCAGCCGCAACTGGGAGGCCATCCTGCAGGTCAAGAAGCCCGTGATCGCGGCGGTCGCGGGCTTCTGCCTCGGCGGCGGCTGCGAGCTCGCGATGATGTGCGACTTCATCATCGCGGCCGAGACGGCCAGGTTCGGCCAGCCCGAGATCAAGCTCGGCGTCGTCCCCGGCGCGGGCGGCTCGCAGCGCCTGCCGCGCAGCGTCGGCAAGAGCAAGGCGATGGACCTGCTGCTGACCGCGCGCTTCATGGACGCGGCCGAGGCCGAGCGCTGCGGCCAGGTCGCGCGCGTCGTGCCGGCCGACAAGCTGCTCGAGGAGGCGCTCGCCGCCGCCGAGACGATCAACGGCTACGCGCCGGCGACCGTGCAGATGGTCAAGGAGCTCGTCAACCTGTCGCTGCAGCTGCCGCTGAAGGACTCGGTCGCGGTCGAGCGCCACTACTTCCACGCGAGCTTCGGCACGCCGCAGCAGCGCGAGGGCATGGACGCGTTCCTGAACAAGCGCGCGCCGAACTTCGAGTAGGTCGGCGGCCCCGACATCCGGTTACATTGGGCCCCGACGGGGATCGAACCGCTAACGGAGATTTCGCATGGAGCCGCTTCGCATCGTTCCGACCTTCTCGACCGAAGACGCGGCCTGGCTGCGCCGCAACAAGACCGAGGTGCCGCGCTTCTGGGCCGGCCACGGCGTGGCCCCGCAGACCGGCGACGCGTTGCGCATCGGCGGGCGCCAGTTCATCGTCCAGGCGCGCATCTGGGAGCACGACGGCCAGGGCGCCGTGCTCAAGCTGTTCCTGTCGGACTCGCACGCGCAGAGCGACACGGTGTTCATGTAGCCGGCGCGGGGCCGGGGCCGGGGCAGGGCCTCAGCCCATGAGCCAGGCCGGCAGGCCCAGGGCGAGCGCCGGGAACGCGCAGATCAGCAGCACGGCGAGGAACAGCAGCAGCACGAAGGGCAGGACGCCGCGGACGATCTCGGCGAGGCCGATGTCGGGCGCGATGTTCTTGATCACGAACAGGTTCAGGCCGACCGGCGGGTGGATCAGGCCGGCCTCCATGACGATGTTCATGATCACGCCGAACCAGACGAGGTCGAAGCCCGCGGCCTTGAGCGGCGGCAGCACGATCGGCGCCGTCATCAGGATGATCGAGACCGGCGGCAGGAAGAAGCCGAGCACGACGACGAGGCCCAGCACGGCGGCCATCAGCGCCCAGCGCGACAGCTGCAGGCCGACGATCCACTGCGCGGCCGACTGGCTGATCTGCAGGTAGCTCATCACGTACGAGAACAGCAGCGACATGCCGATGATGAACATCAGCATCGTCGACTCGCGCAGCGTCGCGCCGAGGATGGGCGCGAGCTCGCGCGGGCGCCAGACGCGGTAGATCGTCGCGATCAGCGCGAGCGCGAGCAGCGCGCCGAGGCCGGCCGTCTCGGACGGCGTCGCGAAGCCGCCGTACAGCGCGGCCATCACGCCCGTGAGCAGCACGACGAAGGGCAGCACGCGCGGCAGCGTCGCGGCGCGCTCGCGCAGCGTGTAGCGCTCGGTCTCGAGCAGCGCCGACGGCGTGCCCGCGCGCTCGAACGCGGCGCGCGCGCGGCGCTGCTCGACGCGAAAGCGTGCCATCGCGTAGGCCGCGAACAGCCCGAGCAGCAAGGCGCCGGGCACGATGCCGGCGAGGAACAGCCGGCCCAGCGACTGCTCGGCCGCGACCGCGTAGAGGATCATCGTGATCGACGGCGGCAGCAGGATGCCGAGCGTGCCGCCGGCCGCGATGACGCCGGCCGCGAAGCCCGGCGAGTAGCCGCGCCGGCGCATCTCGGGGATGCCGGCCGAGCCGATCGCCGAGCAGGTCGCGGGGCTCGATCCCGCCATCGCCGCGAACAGGCCGCAGGCGAACACGTTCGCGATGCCGAGGCCGCCGGGGACGCGGTGCAGCCACGCGTGCAGCGCCGCGTAGAGGTCCTGGCCCGCGCGCGAGCGCCCGATCGCCGCGCCCTTGAGGATGAACAGCGGGATCGACAGCAGCGTGATCGACGCCATCTCCTCGTAGACGTTCTGGGTCACCGTGTCGAGGCTCGACGCGGGCATGAAGAAGTACATGAACACGAGCGCGACGCTGCCGAGCGCGTAGGCGATCGGCAGGCCCGAGAACATGAACAGCAGCGTGACGGCGATGAACAGCAGGCTCACCGGGACACCCTTCGCGCTTCGCGCCCCGCACAGCGCGCCGCGAACTGCAGCGCGAGCTGCAGCGTGAGCAGCAGCATGCCGGCCGTCATCAGGCCGTAGGGGATCCACAGCGGCGGCGCCCAGGACGAGTCGGTCGTCTGGCCCTCGACCCAGGCCTCGTGCAGCAGGGTCGCCGACTTCCACGCGAAGAACGCGCAGAACGCGAGGCTCACGGCGTCGACGAGCCCCAGCCGCCAGCGGTTCACGCGCGGCGGCAGCAGCGCGGCGACGGCCTCGATGCCGATATGGCCGCGCTCGGCCTGGACCCAGCCCGAGCACAGGAACACCGCGCCGACCAGGCAGAACACCGCGGCCTCGTCCTGCCAGTCGGTCGACGCGTGCAGCACGTAGCGGGTGACGACGCTCGACGTGAGGATCAGCGCGGCTGCGAGCAGCGCGAGCATGCCGAGCCCGCGCATCGCGCGGTTCAGCAGGGCGACGCCGCGCTCGACCCGGTCCAGCAGCCCAGCCATCAGAGCAGCTTCTGCGCGGCCTTGAGGAGGGCCGCGCAGGACTCGTTGCGCTCGGCGAAGTCCTTCCACGCCGTATTGCGCGCGATCGCCTGCCATTGCGCGAGCGAGGCCGCGTCGATGTCCTCGACCTGGGCGCCGGCCTTGGCGTAGATCTCGGCGACGCGCTGGTCGTCGGCCCGGGCCGCGTCGCGGCCGAAGGCCTCGAGCTCGGCGCCGACGCCCATCACGATGTCCTGCTGCGCCTTGGGCAGGCGCGCGAGCACGTCGCGCGAAATCAGCAGCGGCTCGAGCATGAACCAGTAGGTGCCCTTGCGGCCCGTCGTCAGGTACTTCGCGATCTCCTCGAGCTTGAACGAGATGAAGCTCGTCGACGAGGTCATCGCGGCGTCCATCGCGCCGGTCTGCATGGCCGCGTAGATGCCGTCGGACGGCAGGCTGATCACGGCCGCGCCGGCCTCCTTGAGCATCATGTCCATCTCGCGGCTGCCGCCGCGGACCTTGAGCCCCTTCGCGTCGGCCGGGCTCACGAGGCGGTGCGCGCGGCTCGCGACGCCGCCGGCCTGCCACAGCCAGCTCACGATCACGACGCCCTTGTCGGCAAGCACGCGGCTCATCAGGCGGCCGACCTCGGCATTTTTCCAGGCCGCGCCGATCTCGTAGGTCGGCACGAGGCCCGGCATCAGGCCCGCGTTGGTCTCGCCGACCTCGCCGCCCGCGTAGGACAGGGGCACGAGGCTCAGGTCGAGCGCGCCCTTGCGCAGCGCGCCGAACTGGGCGTTGGTCTTCATCAGCGAAGACCCCGGGTAGACGACGGCCTTGAGCGCGCCGCCGCTGCGCTTGTCGCATTCGGCCGCGAAGCGCCGGCACAGGCGGTCGCGGAAGTCGCCCTCGGTCAGCGTGCCGCCCGGGAACTGGTGCGAGATCTTGAGCTCGGTCGGCTGGGCCTGGGCGAGCGGCGCGAGCGGAGCCAGCGTCAGCGCGCCGGCGCCGCGCACGAGCGTGCGACGTTTCAGGGTCATGGCGGTCTCCTCGTCTTGTCGTTCGGGGCGCTGCGCTGACTGTGGCCAAGCCGGCCGCGCTATTGAATTGGTCATTACCCTTGGCGCCGCGGGGCGCGGATCGCCGGAGTCGTTTGCGGACGGTGACTTAATGTAGTAATGTTCCTACATGAGTGATTCGACGATTTCCGCGCGCGAGTTCAATCAGGACCTGGCCGGCGCCAAGAAGGCGGCCGAGCGCGGGCCGGTCGTCATCACCGACCGCGGCCGCCCCTCGCATGTGCTGATGAGCTACGCGCGCTACCTCGAGCTCGCGGGGCGCGGCGCCAACATCGTGAGTCTGCTCGCGATGCCGGAGGCGGCCGAGCTCGAGTTCGAGCCGGCGCCGCTGGCCGCGCCGTATCGCGCCGCGGCGCTCGACGACTGATGTTCCTGCTCGATACCAATGTCGTGTCCGAGCTGCGCAAGGCCGCGGCGGGGCGCGCCGACGCGCGCGTCGTCGCCTGGGCTGCAGCGCTGCCGATCGCGCAGCTCTATCTGTCGGCAATCACGGTGCTCGAGCTCGAACTCGGCATCCTGCAGCTGCAGCGGCGCGACCTCAAGCAGGCCGCCGTGCTGCGGACCTGGATGAACCGGCATGTGTTGCCCGCGTTCGATGGGCGCGTGCTCTCGGTCGACACGCGGGTCGCACTCCGCTGCGCGGCGCTGCACGTGCCAGATCGGCGCGCCGAACGCGACAGCCTGATCGCGGCGACGGCGCTCGTCCACGGGCTCACGGTCGCGACGCGCAATGTCGCGGACTTTGCCGGCACCGGCGTCGCGCTTGTCGACCCTTGGGCCGCGGGCTGAGCCGCGGCCGGGCCGACACTCCGGCTTACTCTTGGCGGCGCAGCGCCGGGAACAGGATCACGTCGCGGATGCTCGGCGAGTCGGTGATCAGCATGATCAGGCGGTCGATGCCGATGCCGCAGCCGCCGGTCGGCGGCATGCCGTACTCGAGCGCGCGGATGAAGTCGGCGTCGAAGAACATCGCCTCGTCGTCGCCGGCCTCCTTGTTCGCGACCTGGGCCTGGAAGCGCGCGGCCTGGTCCTCGGCGTCGTTGAGCTCGGAGAAGCCGTTCGCGACCTCGCGGCCCGTGATGAACAGCTCGAAGCGCTCGGTGATCTTCGGGTCGGCGTCGGACGCGCGCGCGAGCGGCGAGACCTCGACCGGGTAGTCGATGATGAAGGTCGGGTCCCACAGCTGGGCCTCGACGACGGCCTCGAACAGGCCGAACTGCAGCTCGGCGAGGCTCCAATGCTTCTTCGCCTGCTCGCCGGCCGCCTCGATGCGTTCGCGCAGCACGGCCGCGTCGTCGGCCTGTTCGGGCGAGAGGCCCGCGAACTTGATCAGCGAGTCGCGCACCGACAGGCGCGCGAACGGCTGGTCGAGCGCGACCGGCTTGCCCGCGTAGGTGATCGCGGCCGTCCCCGCGGCGCAGCGCGCGGCGTGGCGCAGCACCTCTTCGGTGAAGTCCATGATGTCGTGATGCGTCCACCAGGCCGCATAGAACTCCATCATCGTGAACTCGGGGTTGTGGCGGACGCTGATGCCCTCGTTGCGGAAGTTGCGGTTGATCTCGAACACGCGCTCGAAGCCGCCGACGATCAGGCGCTTCAGGTAGAGCTCGGGCGCGATGCGCAGGAACATTTGCTGGTCGAGCGCGTTGTGGTGCGTGACGAAGGGACGCGCGTTCGCGCCGCCCGGGATCGGGTGCAGCATCGGCGTCTCGACCTCGAGGAAGCCATGCTCGACCATGTGGTTGCGGATCGAGGACACGGCCTTCGAGCGCGCGACGAAGCGCGCGCGCGCGGCCTCGTCGGTGATCAGGTCGACGTAGCGCTGGCGGTACTTCTGCTCCTGGTCCTGCATGCCGTGGAACTTGTCGGGCAGCGGGCGCAGGCTCTTGGTCAGCAGGCGCAGCGTCGTCACGCGCACCGACAGCTCGCCGGTCTTGGTGCGGAACAAAGTGCCCTCGGCGCCGACGATGTCGCCGAGGTCGAGGTGCTTGAACTCGTCGTAGCTCGCCTCGCCGACGCCGTCGCGGGTCACGAACAGCTGGATCCGGCCGGTCGCGTCCTGCAGCGTGCCGAAGCTCGCGCGGCCCATGATGCGCTTGAGCATCAAACGGCCCGCGACGCTGACCTTGACGCCCTGCGGCTCGAGCTCCTCGTTCGCGACATGGCCCCAGCGCTGCTGCAGCGCGAGCGCGCGGTGCGCGGGCTTGAAGTCGTTCGGGAAGGGCACGCTCGTGCGCGCGCGCAGCGCGGCGAGCTTCTCGCGGCGCTCGGTGATGAGCTGGTTCTCGTCGGCGGCGGTCGCGGGCGTCGGCTGGGCGTCGGTCATGGGTGGCTTTCGGGCGAAGCCTTTGATTTTAAGCGGGGCTTTCGCGCCCGCAGCGGCCGATGCTGCGCCCCGTAGAATTCCGCGCTCAGCCTACAAGCCGCCATGCCGCCCATCACCGACCGTCCCGTCCGCTTCGCCCTCGTCGGCTGCGGCCGCATCTCGCGCAACCATGTCGAGGCGCTCGCGCGCCACCAGGGCCGCGCCGCGCTCGTCGCCGTCTGCGACCGCGACCCGGCCGCGCTGGCCGCCGCCGTCGCCGCGACAGGCGCGGCGGGCTACGCCTCGCTCGACGCGCTGCTCGCCGGCGCCGACGCCGACGTCGTCGTGCTCGCGACGCCCTCGGGCCTGCACGCCCAGCAGGCCATGCAGGTCGCCGCGGCGGGCCGCCATGTGCTGACCGAAAAACCGATGGCGACCAAGTTCGACGAGGGCATGGCGATGGTGCGCGCCTGCCGCGACGCCGGCGTCAAGCTCTTCGTCGTCAAGCAGAACCGCCTGAACGCGACGGTCCAGCTCGTCAAGAACGCGATCGAGCAGGGCCGCTTCGGCCGCATCTTCATGAGCACGGTCAACGTGTTCTGGACGCGCCCGCAGAGCTATTACGACGCGGCGCCGTGGCGCGGCCGCTGGGACCTCGACGGCGGCGCGTTCATGAACCAGGCCAGCCATTACGTCGACCTGCTCGACTGGCTCGTCGGCCCGGTCGACAACGTCCACGCCTACACGGCCACGCTCGCGCGCGACATCGAGGCCGAGGACACCGGCGTGCTGAGCCTGCGCCTGCGCCACGGCGGCCTCGCGTCGATCAACGTGACGATGCTGACCTGGCCGCAGAACCTCGAGGGCTCGATCACCATCCTCGGCGAGAAGGGCACGGTCAAGATCGGCGGCACGGCCGTCAACAAGATCGAGCATTGGGCCTTCGCCGACACGCGGCCCGAGGACGAGGCCGTCAAGGCGAGCAATTACGAGCTCGGCGCGGGCGGCTCGGTCTACGGCTTCGGCCACCCGCTGTACTACGACAACGTGATCCGCACGCTGCGCGGCGAGGCCGACGCCGCCGTCGACGGCTACGAGGGCCTGCGCTCGCTCGAGATCCTCGTCGCGGCCTACCGCAGCGCGCGCGACGGCCAGCGCGTCGGCCTGCCGCTGGTGTTCTGATCATGGGCGCCTACTGGAAGCATGAGTCGGCGATCGTCGACGCCGGCGCCGAGCTCGGCGCCGGCACCAAGGTCTGGCATTTCGCCCATGTCTGCGGCGGCGCCCGCGTCGGCCCCGGCTGCTCGCTGGGCCAGGGCGTGTTCGTCGGCAACGACGTCGTGATCGGCGCCGGCTGCAAGGTCCAGAACAATGTCTCGGTCTACGACGCCGTGACGCTCGAGGACGAGGTGTTCTGCGGCCCGAGCATGGTCTTCACGAACGTCTACAACCCGCGCGCGGCCGTCGTGCGCAAGGACGAGTACCGCCGCACCGTCGTGCGCCGGGGCGCGACGCTCGGCGCGAACTGCACGATCGTCTGCGGCGTCGAGATCGGGCGTTATGCCTTCGTCGGCGCGGGCGCGGTCGTGCACAGGAACGTGCCCGACTTCGCGCTGATGGTCGGCGTGCCCGCGCGCCGCGTCGGCTGGATGAGCCGCCACGGCGAGCGGCTCGAATTCGTCGACGGCGTCGCGCAATGCCCGGCGACGGGCGAGCGCTACCGGCTCGTCGAAGCGAACCAAGTGGAACTGCTGTGAACCTGCCCTTCATCGACCTCAAGGCCCAGTACGCGGCGCTCAAGACCCGCATCGACGCGCGCATCCAGGCCGTGCTCGACCATGGCCAGTACATCATGGGCCCCGAGGTCAAGGAGCTCGAGGAGGCGCTCGCGCGCTACGTCGGCGTCGGCCATTGCGTGACGGTCGCGAGCGGCACCGAGGCGCTGCTGATCGCGCTGATGAGCCTCGACCTCGCGCCCGGCGACGAGGTCATCACGACGCCGTTCACGTTCGCCGCCACGGCCGAGACCATCGTGCTCGCGGGCCTGAAGCCGGTGTTCGTTGACATCGAGCCCGACAGCTGCAATATCGACGCCGCGCAGATCGCCGCCGCGATCACGCCGCGGACCAAGGCCATCATGCCCGTGAGCCTGTACGGCCAGGTCGCCGACA
>Ga0213872_10000080_pt1 | contig 88817 bp, 102 predicted proteins | sample VelepicomBERX_R2_FD_160071 | JGI IMG/M metagenome (GOLD analysis project Ga0213872, IMG submission 160071) | Rhizosphere microbial communities from Vellozia epidendroides in rupestrian grasslands, the National Park of Serra do Cipo, Brazil - RX_R2 | ecosystem: Host-associated > Plants > Roots... | reverse complement strand
CATCGCGATAAGAGACCCAGGGGAACTACCCCGGATCGATGTTGTCTTCCGCTTGTCAGAGTGCGATAACAAAAATCAGAGTGGCGTGAAGACCGGCCACGGCGCGTTCCACGCCAACGTTGCATTCTGCCGCCCGATCTTCACCCTCCGCAAATCTCAGTTTCCGGCGACACCGCCGTTCGCCGGTAACTGCATTCCAGCTCTGAATCATTTCATGGCACTACATCATACGTAGAGCGAAGAGACAGTTAAAGAGCGCCGCGAACAGGCGTTCGGCTCCTGCAAAAAAGCTAATCGGTGTTCTTGTTCATGGAATGTCGGCAAACTGCACATTCTGGGCAACGAACAATGTTACTTCGAACTTGCCGCCGTCGGGCAGCTCTTTGTACTGCATTGGGGCGACAACTCCCCGCACTTGATTACTCCGCAGCGGTACGCTCATCTTACCGGCCTGGAGATTAACCCCTCCCAGGGCAACACTGTTCACGTCAGTGGGAGTATTTCCTGCGCTCACGTGATCCGCCTGTCCCGTGGCGACATCGCCGGCCTTAGCCAACACTTTTCCATCGACGCGCAGGTCCTGAGCCAAGACGAACCTGACTGTTTCCCCGCTAGAAGCGCCCGCTGGGCTCAATCCATCAACGGCAATGAGCGCGACCGGAGTTCCCTCACGCAATATGGGACCCTCTTGGGCAAGTTGGACCGGCGCATTGGTCGTTACTTTCTTCAGCAGAAACTCCTCCGCCAGATTCAACCCCATGAGCCCGCCGAAGCGAAACAGGAGGCTTCTGCCCAGCAACGTGTACTGTGTCCGCGAGCCCGGCAGATAAGCCTGTGAGATCTCTGCGGACGCTATCATTCCTACGATGCTTGCGTAAGGCGGCTGCCACTTTCCGTTGTCACCCTTCGTTCGAAAGGCGGATTTGATCGCGTACCTGGCCCGCTGTCCCTTTGTACCCTGACCGCTGTAAAAGTATCGCGGATCTTGATGCAAAAGCGAGTCTGCCACCACGGTAGTGATCACAATCCCATTGGCCGTTATTCCATATGCTGCTCCAAAACGCTTGGCATACCCCTCGGCGCCTTGCCCAAATTGACGGTAGCTGTTCCTCTCTTGCTGGATGCCCGCGGTGATCCCCACCGCCGCGAAAGTTGCTGGGTCGAGGAGCGTTCTCCAGGCCAAATGCGCCTTCTGCGCCGGCGATAGCGGGGCCGGATTCGGTTCGTAAGTGACGTAATAATTCGGGAGGATTCCCCAGGCTCGCTGCTTCAGTTGCTGGTTTACCTGCTCCGTCGCCAGTTCCTCGGGCGACACTCCGACAGTTACTGTAGTCCTCGTGGGCGCGACTTGCAGCACCGCAACTAGCGGATTCGATTCCGGGTTGACCGATGCAGGTACATTCGCCTCCGTCCAGTCGGACAATCCGCTCGCAGAAACCTTGACATTGTAGTTGCCAAGCGGTAACGAAGAGATTTGAAACGCGCCGTCTTCATCAGTAACGGTCGTACGTCGATTTCCAACGGCGTCCTCGATCGTAATGACTGCCCCCAGGATTGCCGCGTCTGACGAATCAACCACTTTGCCCCGAATGGCGCCATTCTCTCCCGCCATAGCCGAGTGTGCGGCAAACCACATCAAAACCAAAATAGCCGTTAACGATCTTTTCATCGCCTGATTAAGGAATGCCCGCTGACCATGGAAAGCCCAGAAAAACCGCTGCGATCGTCTAGACAACTGGTAGATTTCGCTGAAATCTCCATGTCGCCAAAACTCTGGAAGTGGCGAAAGGCGCATAGTAATAGTCTCAGGGTGGAATTCAACGGCGCTGCCAGACATCTCTCAATAGAAGAGCGTCACGGGCAACGAAAGGTTGGATTCGCGGGTTCTAGGTTACTGGGTTAGGCGGTGGCATGTTCTTCCGATGCTGGCGAGATCCAGCCAAGGAGGCGTGCCTGGACTTCGTGGCGGTTGACCTCATTTGGCATTTCTCGCCGTCCGCCGGGATAAAGATCATGGGAGATGTCGCGGACTCCCGCTCAGTGTTCATCAGGGCGGCCACTCTCAGCCCCTCCTCACGACAACGATGCAGATGCCGTCCCAGGTTGCACGTTCCATGCCCTTCGGCGGCAAGTTCTTCAGCGGAACGACGCCCATATTTCTCGGGTCAACTTGGAAGCGATCCTGAAGATATTGGCGGACGAGCATTGCACGGTTGCGTGAGAACCGAAGCTGATCCGCGGGAGTGTCGCCATTCCAATAACCCTCGATAACAATCGGACTGTCGACCATGGGATCGCCGTTTTGTGTGAGCGCGGCATTGAGCAGCGCCATGCCCTTGGCAGATAGTTCCTCTCCGTTCGAGGCGCGTTGGAATAGCTCGGGGCCTGAGAACCACACTCGACTGTTTTGGGGATCAGTGAACGCGCGGTCCTTACGATACTGATCTGGCGAAATATCGTTTAAGTTGTAATAGCCTCTCTTCTTAAAGAAGCCGCGCGTCAAGAAGTTGTGTTTCAAAGCCTCCGTCGCGTCCGCGAGATTGGCAGTGGCCGTATTCGCATTGGTGAGCGATTCCCTGATGTTTGCGCCCGCGGTCATACCGAATTGATCCGGTTTGTTAACTTCCGAGATCATTTGACGCACTTGCCGAGTGCTGTCGTTCAAGTTATCCATTACCTGGCCGGCCTTTTGCGGGATCTGGCGCGAATTGAGGTCTGAAACCAGAGCATCGGCTTGCTGCGATGCATGGCCAAGAATGGCGGTTGCTTGTTGTGCGTTGTTGACCGTCTCACGAATCCGGCTCGCCAACGCTTCGTCTCGGAGCAGCATGCCCGCCGGACCGCGGCCCGCCTTGAGATCGGTCACGATGTCCTGGACGTCCGTTGTAGCGCTGGTGACGGTCTGACGAATGTGGTTGGCCAGCTTATCGTCGCTAAGAAGCATTCCCGCGGTGCCGTGGCCCTGTTTGAGGTTGACTACGACATCGTTGACGTTCGAAACAGTAGTCGTGACTCCCTTGAGCATTCCATCCGCGTCGTCAAGCAGTCCGTTGCCCCGGGCCAGCAGGTCCGCAATCTCAGTGGGCTCCTTGCTCGGAATAGTCGCTAGCGCCTTCGCTTCGACAGCCTGAACGCTGCCGGGGCCGACCGACAGGTATGTGCCGCCTACGATGCCCTCCGTGCCAATTGTGACGACGGAATCAGAGCGCACCAAGCCGCGCAGCTTTTCATCGATCCTCCATTTGACCCGAAAGCGCGATGATGGAGAGTCCGGCACTCCGATCGCGAGCACCTGGCCGGCATCCATTCCGGCTACGCGAACCTTGGCCCCCGTCTCTAATCCCGCGAGATTGACGAACTCCGAATAGTACTCAGTGTGGCGCGCAAAGGCCTGATGCCGGTCGCCGATCACAAACATCCCGATCCCGAACAGTAGCAGTCCGCCGACCACGAACAAACCGATGCTTACGTTTCTAGTCTTCATTCCTTACTCCGTTACCAGGTGGCGAGCCACCTCATTCTCGCTGTGCTCTATTTCCGCGAACGGACCATCCGCAATCAGCCGGCCTTTGTCGAGCACTACAATGCGATCGCCAACACGCCTGGCACCCCGCACGTCGTGTGTAACCACGATCAATGCAGTCTTGTGTTGCTCCTTCTGCATCAACAGAAGGTCATCGATTTCGGAAGACGTAATGCGGTCCAAGCCGCTGCTCGGTTCATCCGCAAGTAGAATTTTGGGTTCCAGCACGAGCGCCCGGGCCAGTCCGGCGCGCTTCCGCATACCCCCAGAAAGTTCAGAAGGCATTTTCTTCTTATCTCCCGCCAAGCCTACCTGCCGAAGAACCCGGTCAATGATGAAATCCACTTCGTCCGGTGATTTGCTTGTTAAACGCGTGAGCGGCACAGCCAGATTCTCGTAAACCGTGAATGAGTCGAAGAGTGCCGCATCCTGGAAGAGAAAACCCATCTTTCGCCGTACTCGCGAGAGTTCGGATTCCCCCAGATGCGTGATCTCATCGTCTTCAACCCAAATCTTTCCCTGGTCCGGTTTCAATAGCGAGACGATCAGCTTCAGAGTTACGCTCTTACCGGTTCCGCTGCGCCCTAGAATGCAGAGCGCTTCCCCTGCATGAACGTCAAACGAGACATCGCGCAAAACCTGCTTCGTGCCGAACGATTTTGAGACGTGTTCAAAGGCTACTGTCGTGTTTCTGGCGTTGCTCATAAGGCGCTCTCCGGGAACATAAAGAAGATGAACTTAATCAAAAGCACATCCAGAAGAATGATCAGCAGCGAAGAGATAACCACGCTTCGGGTCGCGGCTCGCCCTACGCCTTGCGCTCCCTCATTCGTCGTGTAGCCGAGAAAGGAGGAGATGGTGCCAATGATGAATCCAAAAACGGCTGTCTTGAGGGTCGGCGCGTAGAAGTTTGACCACTCAAACGAAGAGAATGATCGAGTTATGTAGAGCTGAAACGAAAGCCGCGACGACGCATATTCGGAAAGAAAACCTCCGAGCAGGCCCGAAAAATCGAGAAAGAGCGTCAGGAGCGGAAGCGCTAGCGTACACGCAATAACGCGTGGCACGACCAGGTATTTGAAAGAGTCAATAGAAAGCGATTCGATGGCGTCGATCTGTTCGGTGGCCCGCATGTTGGAGAGAACCGCGCCAATCCCGGAACCGACTCGTCCCGCCACCAGCAGGCCTGTAACCAACGGACCGATCTCAAGAAAGAACGCCAGTGCCTGAACCGTGGGAATCCACGCCGTAGCGCCGAAGGTGACAAGCGTACTCCGCGTGTGCAGAGTCAAAACTGCACCGAGCGCAAAGCCGGATGCAATTACAAGCGGAAGAGATTTCGACCCTATCTCGGCAAGCTGCCGCCGGAGTTCCTCACCTTCGAACGGACGTTGGAATAGGCCCGCAAGAGCGCGAGATCCGAAGATACTGACCTCTCCGGCGATTTCGAATATGCTAGTCAAACTGGACACCTCTCACCGACAATCTGGAGCGCTGTAATCGACGCCTCAATCCAGCTACTCGAAATAAGCAGTCGCGCTTACTGTGAATCATGATGTTTCTCCGACCGAACGTTATTACCAGAGGCGCGCGTCTGCCGAACGGCTTCCTCGAATTCAGCGCCTGTGAGCAAGTGCGCCAATTGCTTGCAGGACGTCCACTTCCGCCTTGTATCTGGCGGCAGAAGCCTGTCGGGCCGAAATGGAACGACACCTTGCGTCATCTGTTTTTCGCCGTGCCGCTGACTTTCCGCTAGCAAACTACGCTCGGTTTAACTGAGGCGTCAAATAGTTTGGGCTTGAAGCAGGTCGGTCGACGTTTACTTGTGCGTGCGCGGCGCAATGCTGTGCGGCAACCTGTCGAACACTCGTCACCGCTGAGGCATGCAAACAGAACATGCCGAACGAAAGGGTCAGAATAATACAACCAGCGGTTGCGATCGGATGCACTTGGTGCATCTGTTCGGACCCTTCCCGCTCGTCTCGTGACATGATTGCCGTCAGATTCATGGGCTCTTCGCTGCCATCGCTTGTTCAGGGGCTCCCTTTAATCCTTTTACATAAAAACCCGGCTTATGCTGCGCGATGCGCCTTGTGCCCAAGGTGTTTCGAAAGCTTCTTCTTGCAATCGGAAACCTTCCATTTAAGAGTGCCGATGGGCACACCCCGCGCGGCCGCAATCTCGTGATATTCCCACCCCTCGACGAAACGCAAGGTCATAACCTCCTGTTCCTGAGCGTTAAGTACTCTCATCCAGTCACGGAACTCGAACGTCGGTATGCCGCCCGCATAGAAGGTCGCAGCATGCAATCGATTCTCCACTTCCTCAATCTTCACCGTCGCAGTTCCCCGCGCCCATTTCCCAAACTGCCGGTACAGGGCGTTGTGTGCGATTTTGAAGACCCAAGCACGAAACACTCTGCGATCCCGAACTTGTCCGCACTTTCGATACACGGTAAGCATGACCTCCTGGGTCAAGTCCTCGGCCAGCCCGAGTTCGCGAGTGCGGCTGCGGAAGAAAGAAACAAGTTGTGGAGAAAGGATGTTGAACAGCGCCGCGAACGAATGTTCATTCGGGTTCTCAAGAAAACGATGGGTGACCATACTTTCCTGAAGTGCTCTCTCCTCCGGGGAGTCGTAATTAACGACCGGCGGGCAAGTCCTGTTGCTCATGCCGGAGATTGTGCATACGGGCATCCACTCGGATTTTTGGCTTAACCCTATTGTTCTCTTCGCGCCGTCGGATAACGCGCGCTGTGAATTTGCGTCGACTTTGGGCAATTTCCGGCATGTTGGCAAAGTCTTCGGCAGTGTCCGAGGTACATGCAAAAGGAAATAAATTGTGATTTCGCGCGTTGCCAGGCCAACCAAAGCATGTTTGCTGCGCTCTTGGCAAGTGAAGAGTGAACGCGATTAACTATGTGCGTGATCTCAACTAAATATAGGCGCCTGACTCGAAAGCCAGCATGAGGTGAGTGAGGATCGGATCATTCAACACGCTCGAAGCGCTGCTTGCATTGCAAAATCACTTGATCGAACAAAATGCAAGCGGGCATATCTCACCGGACAAACGGGATCGCATTGCGGCAGTTGACGGCGTGCTTCAGCGACTACCGTCGGCCGAGCATACGGTAGCGGAACTGATCGCGCAACGTGTGTACGGACTGGCCTTGGGTTATGAAGATCTCAACGACCACGACCAGTTACGACATAGCTCGCAAAGTGAGTCGGCTTTCATCTTTTGCATCACCCTCACTCGATCTTATCGTTCCCGAGCGATTTCGAGAGCGCCACTGGGCCGGTTACAAAAAAACATTCCCACCGGACAAACGCGGTACGCACATGATGCGCTGCGTGTTCCGGCCGTGCATAAAGACGAGCGACCGCCGTCGATAGCATTTACTGTCGGGCTTCTATATGGCCCACAAGGAAATGTCACTGGCATCGTCGCCGGGATTCGCGACGAAACCGCTCGGTTCGCCCAAGACCGAAATCTACGCAAGCGGCTGGCCGAACTCGAGCAAAGAGAGCGTATTAGCACCACCACTGAGGCACCAACCCGCAAATAGATTGTGCCGCTAAAGACCCGGACAGTTGTGAGCGTTCAGTGGACCTACCAAACAGGAACCGCGACGCGCACTTCTGTCCCCGCACCCGGCCTGCTGCATAAACCAAATCGTGCACCGATGTTTTCGGCACGGTCGCGCATTCCGAGAAGACCCCAGTGCGAATCCCTCACCTTTTGAATCACATCGGCATTCATTCCGCGGCCGTTGTCACGAACGAACAGGTCCACGAGAGTGCGCAGGTACTGAACTTCAACCTCGATTTTTGTCGCTTCGGAATGACGTAACGCGTTCATGACCGCTTCCCGGCCGATCAGAAAGAGTTGTTCCTGGATTACCGGGTTCAGTGCCCGGGGCTTTCCCTGAACGAAAATTTGAGGTCTTACACCCCGAGCAGGTGTTACTTCGTCCAGAAAGTTCGAAAAGGCCTGCTCGAGGCTCGAGGGTGCAGGTGAGGGAGTGTGAAGCTCGCGTATAGCCGCGCGTCCTTCATCAATGGCCCGACGCACGAGGTGCAGAGCGCTGCTGAGCGCGGGCTTAGAAGGCGAATCGGCAGGCGTTTGTTCCACCGCCTGGTCGAGCAGCATGGATGCACCGAGAAATCCTTGGAACAAAGTGTCGTGCAATTCGTGCACGATGCGCGTACGCTCTTCCAGACGGATATCGTGTTCGAGGCGCGCTTGTCCTTGACCAGTGAGCCGGAATTGCCTGTGAAATGAGGCTTTCGTTCGCGTGTTGTCGCGCGCAACACTCTCCCCGACCATGTTTCCCACATTCTGGTCGGATCGGATTTCGTCATCCAAAGAGTATGAGATAGACTGCCGGACCGCATTCAACAGGTCTTCATCGTCGATTCAGGTCTCTTGCAAACGAGGCGAATCTTGAAAGTTGATCAAGGGAAATCAAAAGCCACCGGAGCAAGCGTGGACAATTCCTGTCACGGGAAGACGAAAAGAACGGTGACCGCCGTCAATAACTGACAACTAATCGTGAGAAGCTATAGTGTTTAGAGCTTGCTTGATAAATGTTGGACGCATGGCAGTTGATGCGGAGTTAGCGAAGAAGGGCTTTACGAAAACAGAAGATAATCCCAACTTGCTTGTCCGCTATCAGAGCTGTAAAACAGCAAACACAACTGAACACCTACACTTCCGACATGGGCGGAGGTCCAGGCTGGGGAGTTGGGCCAAGGTGGGGTTATGGATGGGGCGCCAACATGGGATCCTCCATGTCGACGACCACAGAGTCGAAGATTCCGGTCGGAGAACTGGTGGTAGACCTTTACGACCCGGCACAAAAGCAGCTGGTCTTCCGAGGAGTCTCCACCGACACGCTGAGCACCAAGGCGGAAAAGAATACGAAAAAAATAAACAAAGCAGTGGAGAAGATGTTCAACAAGTATCCGCCCAAGGGCTGACTATATTGGTCGCTTTCGCCTGATCGGCGGTTGCGCCATTCTTGCCGAATGTGCGCGCCGCCTTCTTGTCCAAATCGCCGTTCGAGATCTTATCTATCATCTCGCTGGTTATCATTTGTTTTGCCCCGAACGTCCGATATTTTTCAAACTCGCCGCATCAGAGCGCGGGGCAGGAGCAGACCCATACCACTTTGAGGGAGGAACGACCACGCTACCTTCCGGCTGCGTCATGAAATGCGGCGACATGATCTGCACTCCAGCTTCGTTAAAAGCATCTTGAATATGCGCATGCAACTCTGAGAGCGTCTCAATGCGCAGCTTTTCGCTTTCGATGCGCGCAATCAGCGAATAGGCCACATAGAAGTCGGAAAGCTGTCGCTGCAACACATATGGTTTGGGCTGCTTCCGCATATTGGGCGTGCGGTCGGCTGCGAGGAGCAGGAGATCGTGCACCTGCCGCCACGGGGCATCATAACCGATCGATATCGTGCTGCTAACGATCATGCCGTCGGGATAACCTAAGCGGGTGTAATTCTTGGTTGCCGTACCCACCAATACTGAGTTGGGAATTGTTACCTCTTGCCCCTCGATGGTGCGAATTTTGCCAGCAAGCAACCCCACCTCTAACACCTCACCTTCGATTTCATTGACTTGCACCCATTCGCCGGTCTTGAGTGCCCTGGAGTACACGACGAAGAGACCACTCATTACCTGGTTGATGATCCCCGTAGAGCCAAGAGAAACCACGAGGCCCAGGAACACGGTGATGCCCTTGAAGGCGTCGGTGCCTGATCCTGGTATGTACGATAAGCTTCCACCGCTGCAAAGATCCATGCAATAGCCACGAAGATGCGCTGCGTGGCTGCTGCAAGGTCAGGATCAATCCATGAAACGCGGATATTGCTGGTCGCCACCTGCTCAAAGAACGTTTTGGCGAAGCGCGTAATGGAGCGCGTGATAAGGAAAATGACAGCGACCACGAATAGCCCCGGCACGGCATGAAGTGCAGACTCTCCCAGCGCCTGAAACAGCTGTAGTACGTAGCTGCCTAACCTCTTTCCCCAAGGCTGCGTATAGGGGAAGCGACGCAGAGACAGAGTTGTCCACGCGTAGAGAGCAGCAAAGGTGAGTGTCCAGGCTGTCATCCGCATGAGTGTAGAGATCAAGCCGGCGATATTTGGCCGAAACTCCGCACCGAACAGTTGCAATCGAGGGCGGAATGACAGGTTCCTGCGGCGAAGCAGGGCCACCAATCGCGCATGGGATATCCAAATGAGCGAAGCGGCAAGTACAAAGAACAGCAAGCCTATAAACGTATAGAGCAGAGCCGAACGAATCACTGGCCACGATCGTTGTGCAGCACGCGCCATCAGCGCGTCATCCAGGTTCACCAAGACGCGCTGCGAGGCTCGTTCAAGCGTGTCGCGCGCCTCCTTTTCCACGTCGCTGCTTCCGAGAAAGAACAAACCGCCGCCGTTGTAGGTGAACACGACGCCGTCTTGGCCCTCTAGCTTGAAGGGTACGAGCACTATGTCGGTAGATCTCACGTTCACTGGAAGCTCATCGAGACGCTCCTCTGCGCGCTCCGCGCGTTGCTCGGGGCTGATGCCGCCTATCGTGCCGCGGAGGATGGCAATCTCGCGATTCCAGAACTCAATGGGAGCCTCGTTTGGCGCGGCAGCAGACTGTTCCGAAATAGGCTGGGTACTATCGGCCGCCATCAGGTCTGGAGTAGAAGCCGCAGACGCAACAGCTAGGGCGACAACGATGTGCAATAAGCGCTTAGGAACGTGTCTTTTGCTCTTCACAATCGTCCCCCGTTGGCCGCGTGCAGGTACTCCTTGACAGTGTTCACTCCTCTCGAATTATGCGGACTTTGTGAGCGCGGAACCGCCGAATCGAAAGTCGTGGTTATGCACAACTTCTTCATAAGACTACTCGACGATTCGAATTCAGTGCCTCTGTGACACCAGCGCGCCTAGTCTCAAAAGTTGTATTCACTTCCCGCGGGTCAAGAACCCGAACGTATTGAAAAGGAACGACCGTTATTATGGCTCCTTCCATCAAGAATGCGCCAGTTGTACCGCTGTTCGCATACATGTCTGGAGTGGTAAAACGATACCTGCGCCTGCAAGACGACTGCCCGTCAATGGTGGCATTGGTCTGGCAATGGCGAAGCCATTTGTGAACGAGGGCACAATCGTCGTCATCACAAGGGGCCCGATTCGGAATTAGCGACTTTGAGAGATCGGACATGAAGTGCCCAGTGTCCAAAGACTCGCGCCGCGGAAGAATCGGTATGAACCGTGGCAAGACGATCATCTAGCGCGCGCTTCCACCGCCCGCCCACTCCCTCAAGAGCAATGGCGTTACGCACCAGCTCTCCTCGTCGATGCGCACTATGATAACTGCCTCCGGATCGAACCACCAATGGGGAGCCCACGCTTGAGGTCCTTTGTCAGCAGCATCAAAGTTGCGCACTCCACGAACACGTCGCTGTATTCGAATCACCCCATTTTCTCTAATGGGGGTCATCGGTGGTGACACGGTGTGCGCCTCCCTGAGACTTCAGTATTAGGTAGCACACCACTCCCGACATAACAGAAGCAGCGAGAACGGCGGTTTTGGCTTCAGAAAGATACGGATCGGTTTGAAAGGCGAGCGAGCTGATGAAGATGGAGACGGTAAAGCCAATGCCTGCCAGGACGGCGACGGAGCCGATCTGTTGCCAACTGACTCCATTCGGAAGCTGGGCAACGTTCCAGCGCACCGCGAACATCGAAAAGCAGATAATTCCAAGCGGTTTGCCGGCGATAAGCCCCAGCAAAACGCCCCATGCGACGCGGCTTGTCAGCAGCCCGCGCGCAATTTCTCCAGAAAAAGTCACGCCCGCATTCGCCAGTGCAAACAGCGGCAGGATCAGGAACGAGACCCAATCGTTCAAACGGCGAGTCAGCCGTTCCGATACCGACTCCGTACTCTGCACTAACGCCTCAAACGAGCCAAGCAGGTTCTTGGCAGTCTTCTCATCACCCTCGTCCTGCGCCTTGCGAAAGCGCGTCACCATCGTGGAGCCGATCTCCTGAAATTCCTGCAGTGAAAACGGTGCAGTCGTCGGAACCATAAACCCAAGGATTACCCCGGCGATGGTGGCATGAATCCCCGATCGCAGTATTGCCACCCAAACGCCCAATCCCAGAACGAAATACAGAACGGGCTGCGAGATCCCAAGCCTTTGCAGTATGGCAATAAGACCCAGCAGGAGGAGTCCTGCAAACAGCACGCCCCCATCGAGCGAACTGCTGTAAAAGATTGCGATTACTGCGATGGCGCAAATGTCGTCGGCGATGGCCAGTGTCAGCAGGAAAATCTTCAGTTCTGGTGTGATGCCCTTCACCATCCCCAACACGCCCAGCGAGAAGGCTATGTCGGTCGCCATTGGGATGCCCCAGCCCTGCTGGCCATCATGTCCGTGGTTCAGGAGCACGTATGGCATAACCGGCACAATCATCCCTCCTAGCGCTGCGACAATGGGCAAAGCCGCGCGTCGCATGTCGGCAAGTTCGCCATGTCGAATTTCGTGCTTAATTTCCATCCCCACCAAGAAAAAGAAGATTGCCATCAGGGCGTCGTTGATCCACGCATGGCACCGGCAGACGAAGCTTCGAAAGCGTTAACTCCATCTCCCAGACATGGTGGTATGACTCCTGCCAGGGCGAGTTTGCCCACGCGAGCGCGGCCACAGCCGCGACCAGCAGAAAGATACTGCTTATGCCCTGAATGTGGATGAATTGTTGAATGGGCATCACCACTGCTCGCGTCACCAGTGATTCACGGCGCTTCATTTGCAGTGTTCCGAATGTTCGAGGTGGAATTCCCATGACCCATCCTGGCTAAGACAACCCTATGGTTAGCGGTTGCTAAGGAGCCAACCGCACACGAAGACGACTTTACCGTATTAAGAGAACTAAGTCAGTTTCAATGTTATGTCGAGTGCAGCAGCGCCGCTGTTTCACACGTCCCCTCATTTCCTGACTTAAATCAGACGCCTAGAACTTAAGACCGAGCGAGACACCAAATATGCCAGTCGTTTCCCAGCCGGTGGGGAGATTCACCGACTGCAGCATGAAGTAAGGCCGAATGGAAAGCGAATCTGTGATCATCAGACGGATGCCCGCTTGGAACCGATTCTGAGTGAAGGTGCCGCCACTTGGGAAGCTGTTTGTACCAGGGACGAAGAAGAACTCATTGTTCACAACCACCGCGGGCGGACGTCTTATGCGAAGCGGCAGGATATAGTCGATGCCGGGACGAAATCGGAGGCGTGCCGAAGCCACGCGTTTCTCGGGAAAGCGTCCCTCGGTAAGCATGCGGAAATTGGGCCGCCACCGGCCCTTCGTGGCACTCAGGGTGAGATTGAATTGCAGGCGGTTTTCGTAAGATGTGGGAAGGCCCTGGTAACGCTGATAGCGATAAATCGGTATAAGCATGAGCCACGGCCGCGGACGAAATGCCATGCCTCCCTGGAAGAAGTACTCGTACAGGTTTGAGGCTCCCTCGTCAAACCGTTGATGGAATTCGAACTCGAGAGACCTGTTCAGTGAAAGGCCGGCGGAGATAGTCTGGTCGAGCCAGAGTCCTATCCTCCGCTCCTCTTCCGGGTCCTGCTGCTGCGCCACGCCCGGGATAGCCAGCATGCAACAGCAGAGCACAGGAACCAGGCAGCGAATTACAAAAGGATTTGTGCTGATCGCGCTGGAGAACTTCTTGGCGGCGAAGGGCCTGGAAGAACAGACGCTCAAAGCCCTACGCCGTGTGTTTCATATAAGCTGTCGCTCTCGCGACGTTGAAGGCGAACAAGACAGCATCGGCGCAAACATAGCCGGCAGCGTCATCGGCTTCGCGTTCTTGATTATGATCATTTACTCGAACCGCTGGAGGTTGCCTGGACGTCAGAAGTCACGGGAAGGAATTTGCGCTGCTCTTCGTCGTAGATGCGAACAATCCCATGCGCGATGTCATAGACCCAGCCGGAAAGTGCCAGCGAGCCTTGCGCCAGCCGTCCGGTGAGCGAAGGGTGAGTCCGCAAATGATGCAGTTGCAGGAGTACGTTTTCCTCAATTAGTTCTTCGAGAGCGGAGTGCTCGTCTGGCGCCGTTTTGCGCTCGCGCACGATGCTCAAAGCCGCGTCGCCGTGGCGCAGCCAGGACTTCACGATGGGCAACTGCGCCACCTTCTCCGGATGAAGCAATCCGAGCATGGCGCCGCAATCTGTGTGTCCGCACACCACCACTTGGCTGACCTGAAGCCCGGCGAGGGCGTATTCGATGATGGCCGACACGCTGCCTAAAGCCTCCCCATACGCAGGAACCAGGTTGCCGATATTCCGGGAGACGAAAATCTCGCCCGGTCCCGATTGGGTGATCAACTCCGGGTCGATTCTGGAATCCGCGCAGGTGATGAATAGTGCGTGCGGCTGTTGGCCTTCGCGTACCACCTGTTGATACGCAGCTTCACCCCGCGGATAAACCTCACGTTGGAACCGCCGCACGCCTGTGATCAACCGGTTCCGTGATTCGTCAATCTCATTTGAAGGCATAACTTTCCTCAAGCATTAGGATTTGATCTGGGATTTCCTATCTTCCCGGGTTCGAGTCAGTACACAAGAGCGGCTCCGGCCTTGCCACGAATAATTACCTACCCTCTTCATGTGCGGGACGGAGAGATGCCGACCACAATCTCCCTACGATTCCGGCGATGATGCTAATGAATGTCCGCAGGGCGGTTCCCAACGAATGCCAAAGCATAAGGGTATAGCTCCCAAGCAATACTTCCACACGCCCGGCTTGTCGGGAAGGTTTCCCGACGTTGGGTCGAGCTCCGTAGGGGCGAAGTAGATCCCTTGACATCATCACACTCCTCTCCGATCGGGCGCGTGCCCCACAGCCGACTCGCGTTCGGTACAAAGATGTGCGGGACGAAGCTGGGATTCAAAAAATGGGCGATTCCCACTACGATTTGCAAAATTGTTTCGTGCGACCAGGCTCTCTCCGCCGGCCTTTCGCCGGACAGATCTCTGGCGTCCGGCGTCAACTATTCTTTTCGGCCGGGTGATTCATTTGCCGCCGAACATTCTGGAGTCGAATTCCATTGGCGGCTGGACAAGGGAGACGCAGCTCAGCGGCTGCGCTGTTCAAAGGGCGCCCTGAGTTGCACCAAATTATCCAGCGCACTCACAGTTCGGGTGCCCCGAACCTAGTGGCGTTCCCGACACGTGACCAACCTTCTATGGGTATACTCCAATTTCGGAGGAGAACATGACGCAAGGTAAGCTCGCAAAAAGAATCGTTCATGAAGCGAACGAGTTCGTGGTGGTCTTTCTCTTTCTTGCTCCATTCTTCATATCGTTCGCTATCTTTCGTGTTCATCTGATGGGCGTTTGTGGAAAGGAGTCTTCCTCCTACGCAACGGAAGTACTGAAGGCGTTGGTGAACGCTCTTGTCTTAGCGAAAGTGATTCTCACAGGGGACGTCATCAGGCTGGGCAAGCCCATCGAGAGTCGTCCCGTAATATTCACGACCATCTATAAGGCCGCAGTCTTCACAGTGCTTTATATAGTATTCACGGTGGTTGAAAACACCGTGCGTAGTTTGTTTCACGGGCTAACATTCGAAGCTGCCCTCCAATCCATCGCTCACACAGAGAAAGGTGACCTCTTGACTCTGTCGTTAGTCGTGTTCTTTACGTTCAACCCTTTCTTTCTTCTGCGAGAAATACGGCGTGTGTTAGGAGTAGAGAAATTCCGTTCTGTCATTTTCGCCAACGACGTTCAGACATTGTGATGTTTCGTCTTGCTCATCCCCGCCCAGAGGTGCACAGTGTGGTTCTTCTCGGTACAGCGCCTATGACGAAATTGCGCTGCAAACGACAAACAGAGCAAATCCTCGCATACGGATCTTTGATCGAATTTTCACGGACAACCCCACACGCCAGTTCGATGCGAACCTTCACATTAGCGACTCATATCGATCAGCGGTGCGCCAACGCAACTGGATTTATGTTGCGGCCGAAATCTCCCGCGCGGCGGCGGTTATCTCCTCAGTCTTCTCTCCACCTTCTCCTCCCACCTGCTCTCTTACGAGTCGGGTTTGCATCTGTCCGACGTCGATCTCCAACCATCCTTTCGCGTCGAAGCGCGCGAAAATATCCATCAAGAACGCAATCAGGCCCGTCCACCCCGTCTGGTGACTGGCTCCCAGCCCCGCTCCGTTGTCGCCATGGAGGTACTCGTAAAACAGGATGAGGTCGCGCCAATGTGGGTCTTCCTGAAACTTCTTCGTCCCTCCGTAGATCGGCCGCCGCCCGTTTGCATCGCGCAGAAAGGCACCCGCTAATCGACGCTCGATCTCTTGCGCCACTTCGTATAACGTCATATACCGGCCGGAACCCGTCGGACACTCAACCTTGAATTCATCGCCGAAAAAGCCGTATAGGTTTATCAGCGCTCGGATAATCAGCGTATTAACGGGCATCCACACCGGCCCTCGCCAATTGGAGTTCCCTCCGAACATCCCCGTATCCGATTCGGCCGGCAGGTACTGCACTTTATATTCTTGATTGCCAACCCAGAACGAGAACGGATGATCCAGGTGATACCGGGACAGGGAACGGATTCCGCGGGGCCCCAGAAACTCGTTCTCGTCGAGCAGATAGCGGAGAACCCGCTCCAGCTTGGTCTTATTGAGGAGCGAAAGCAGCCGCCGTCCTTTGTATCCCACAAAACTTCCGTCGGTTGGCGCAACATGGGAAACGACCTCCGGATGACGCTTCTTGAAGAGCTCGATCAATTGCATTAGCTTGGGATAGCGTGCCGCGGCGTCAGCGTCGAACACTGTGGAGGCACACAGCGGCAGCAGCCCCACCATCGAACGCACCTTTAAACGGGTGGCCCGGCCGTTCGGCAGCCGCAAGACATCATAAAAGAAGCCGTCCTGTTCGTCCCACATGCTGTCGTGATGCTCACCGATGCGGTCCATTGCAAACCCAATCCACACGAAATGCTGGATGAACCTGTAGGCAACCTCTTCATAGATCGGGTCAGACTGGCAGAGAATGAGGGCCATCTCAAGCATGCAAAGGCAGTAAAATGCCATCCATGCTGTCCCGTCCGCCTGCTCCAGCGATCCGCCGGTTGGAAGGTGCGCGCTGCGGTCGAATACGCCAATATTGTCCAGCCCCAGGAAGCCTCCGCCGAAGACGTTGCGGCCTGAGGGATCTTTACGATTGACCCACCAGTTGAAATTCAGCATTAACGCCTGAAACGATCGTTCCAGGAAGCGGAGGTCGGCGCGGCCGAGTGCGCGTTCTATTTTGTAGAGAAACAGTGTGGCCCAAGCGTGCACCGGCGGATTCACTCGTAAGCGGGTATCTGCCCGTTGGGGTGCAAATAAAGACTGTGCAGCATGAGCAGAAGCTGCTCTTTTGCGAAATCAAAGTCGACCAGCGACAGCGACAGGGTGTGGAAGGCAAGGTCCCAGGCGGCATACCAGGGGTATTCCCACTTATCCGGCATGGAAATCACGTCGGCGTTCAGCATATGAAACCATTCCTTGTTGCGCGCGCCGCCGGGAATGGACTCGAGTAGTGGATGGCTTTTGTGCTCGCTAAGCCAATGCTCCAGGTCGAAGTAGTAAAACTGTTTGCTCCACAGCATTCCCGCCAGCGCTTGGCGATGCACGCGGCGCTGATCTTCGCTAAGCGAGTGAGGCACGATCCGGTCGTAGAATTCGTCTGCGTCGCCGATCCTTTTCTCGAATGCTGCTTCCAAGCCGCTGAAGGCATCGCCGGTTTGGGTGGCTGTGAGGCGTAATCGGACCGCCTTGCTCCCACGGGCGGGCACTTCGAGCGTATAGTGGACCGCGGCTTTGGTTCCTACCCGGGCAGGATTCACTGCGCCGCCGTCTCCTGCAATGACATAGCTATGAAATGCATCCTTAACAAAAGGAGAGGGGTTCGGCTGGCCCCAGAGACGATGTGCATTGGTCTCGTTTTCTGTGAACAGCAACTCCGGATCTCCGTCGCAATACAGCCACGATTCGCTCAGTTCATGATGTGAGGCGTGGATTACACCCGGCGCAGTCTGACGCAACAAGGGCTTTCGATCATCCTCTCCCCATGACCACGTGTTCCGGAACCATATCGTAGGCAACAGTCGAAGCCGGGCCGTCTCCGGGCCGCGATTATGAATGGTTATTCGGATAAATATGTCATCCGGGTCATCCTTCGCGTACTCCACACACACATCGAAATACCGGTCATCGCCGAACACGCCGGTATCCAGCAGTTCGTACTCGAACTCCTGCCGCGACCTGCGCCGGTTCGTCTCCACCAGATCGCTATAAGGAAACTCGCGTTGCGGGTACTTGTACAAATACTTCATGTAGGAGTGCGTGGGCGTGCTATCGATGTAGAAGTAGTACTCTTTCACATCCTCGCCATGGTTGCCCTCGCTGTTGGTGAGCCCGAACAGGCGCTCCTTCAGGATGGGGTCCCGCTCGTTCCACAGCGCGACGGCAAAGCAGAGGCGCTGCTGTTCATCGCAGATGCCACCGAGACCGTCTTCGCCCCAGCGGTACGCCCGGGAGCGGGACTGGTCGTGGGAGAAATAGTCCCACGCGTTTCCATCCTGGCTGTAATCTTCGCGAACCGTGCCCCATTGCCTCTCGCTGAGGTAAGGTCCCCACTTCCTCCACGGGATCCCGGCTTCGCGCGCGTCGTTTAATCGTTTCTGCTCCGCAACATCAATGATTTCCCTTTGAGCCACGTGGTCCTCCCTGGTGGTCGACGTTCGTTCACAACCATGCCGCTGCCATCTGGCTAACGGTCTATGCGTTACCTTCCTGCGGCAGGTTCATTCAAAAAGAATATGCCAGCGCGAGCGTCGTATGATTTGCATGGAAGTAACGGGGAGCGGTAGGCCCAATGAAGAAGCCGACCCTCATTGTATTGGTAATAGTTCCAACCGGCTCGGACCTCTCGACGATTGCAGAGAAACGCGGGCCAGTTGTGGGAGGAGCCATCGCCGTGGCGGGGACATAGCCGTCGAAGGTACCGCCCCGCTGTACGTTCGGAGATTTGGAAGCCGAGCTTGAGCAACTCGCCGTGAATCTTCGGCGTTCCCCAGGCCGAGTTCTCGAATCTTATCCGTCGGGTGACGGTCTTAATTTCGTCGCTTGCTCTGGGCCGCCCACCCAGGGGACCGCGATTGCTAGCGCCAATACTCGCTCGAAAGCAGCGCGCGACGCGTCTTATCAGTCTGCGTCCATTGCGCTTGGGCGTGTTTACGCACGTTTCCAGCACCTCCGAAACCGACGTGCTGGTGCGGACTTCGAGCCACGGTGCAATAACTTCTTCCCACGGATCGCTCTAGGATCGGGCAGCTTGCTCCTCAGCGGCGATACTTACAAGCGCAGAACTGTCGAGCCACCATTTTCTCGCCGGACGAATAACGCTGCTTTGCCACCTCGTCAGGACACAATTGGGATACGGATTCCCGCAGCTTCTCAGAGGCTTCCAGGGCGCCGATCGCAAGTGGGGATTCTTCCGAGCAAGCGGGACCTGATCACGGCTGACATACGTTCTTGTTTGACGCTGCTTGTTGTGCATCACTGCACTGCTGGGGAGAGAACCCGGCCATTAACGCCAACGCCAGCAATAATGCTTTTAACATCTGCCGTTCTCCTCGCTGCGAATCGACGATCACAGCTTTCAACTGCGAAGCAGCAAAAGCAAATTTGCCTCCAGGTGTAGTTTCAGTATTCGCATCGACGTAAGGGCTTCAAAATCAGGCTAATTGCTCGCAAGAACGTAGCTTTTTGCGGAGCGCAATTCACCGTCCGCTTAATCTCTTAACTGCTTGGTTAACACCGCGGATTGCGGAATATTGCAGCGCTGCCGCCAACAACAGCGGCTCTTCCGGCGTCTCCTGTAGACAATGACAGGTCGCAAACCCGAAACTTTAAGCCGATCGTCTGAATCCGAAATCCCAGTGCCAAGAAGGATAGCTTCCCGATGGCCACACAGCATCGGTCGGCTTCGGCCGTTCCAACCGCTCTATGTTCACTTAGGCGTATTATTCCGTTTCCTTTGCGTTGAAAGAGAACACGGTGATCCATGTGGGAATAAAAGCAAGCAATTCGTGTTATGCATCGCGTCGGCACCAATAGCAAGAACGATCAAACGACGGACCGGAGCATTCGTGAGCGCGCGTTACACCATCTCGATGGGCTGTACGGCTATGCTATGACTCTGACACGCAATCAAGCGGAAGCGGAAGACCTTGTTCAAGAGACATATCTGCGGGCCATGCAGGCCTTTGAGCGACTCAGGCCGGACAGCAATTTGAAGAGCTGGCTTTTTACCATTTTGCGCAATGTCCGGCTGAACCAAGTCCGCGGCGGGATGAGGAAGTCCCGTCTAGTGGAAATGGATGACCCTGACGGCGGCACGCGACAGTTCGAGGACAAGTCCTCGAAAGATCCGTTCTTCTCGTACTTGGCCAAAGTCAAGCGAGCGGATGTGCGGAAAGCAATCGAAGAGTTACCAGCGGCATACCGTGAAATTATCGTGCTGCGCGAGTTCGAGGAACTGAGTTATGGAGAGATCGCGCAGGTCTTGGATTGTCCGCCTGGCACGGTGATGTCGAGGCTGAGCAGGGCGAGAGAAAAGTTAAAAGAGATGCTGCAGCACTGGAGTTCGGCAATAGGTGAGGCGGCAAACGAGGCAGGCCAGTGATGAATCGTTGTGAAGAGCCTACTTCTCGCATCGATTCATATCTGGACGGCGAGCTTCGCGGCGATGCATTAGAGGCCTTCAATCGCCACATAAAGGAATGCCGGTCGTGCAGGCGGGAGCTTACGGAGCGGCGCCAGTTCCTCGAAGAAATCCGTGCGGCACGGCCGTTGTACGCGCCCTCCGCAAGATTTCGAGCGGATATCGCGGCGCTCTTGGCAGCGCCGGTTGCTGGCTCTGGCACGACCTCAGAACAGCGAGACGCGATAGGTTTCGTAACAAAAGATTATGTCTCTTTCTGGCTTTTGTCTTTCAGAAGGAAGTTTATTCCGGCGTTTGTCGCCTGTACTCTTGCGATCGCTGGGATCGTGACCCTGTGGAGAGTCTCACAAAGAGACGCTCGCGCTAACGCATTTGTCGATCTGGCGGTGGAAACGCATCGCCAGCAACTCGCCGGACACCTCCCACTGGAGATAAGAACCAATTCTTCAGTGGAGGTGAGTACCTGGTTCGCCGGTAAAGTTCCGTTTCGGTTCCGGCTGCCGGCTAGCCAAGAGACACCGGGGCAACCTCAAAGGTATGAAGTAATCGGCGGCACGTTAATCAATTTGCGCGGGAAACGTGGGGCATATATTGCGTACCGTATGCGAGCAGAGACTATCAGTCTCGTCGTGACATCGGCATCGACCTCGGTAGCTTCGGGCGGCGAAGTAACTGTATCGAAAGGCCTCACTTTTCATACGCATCGAAAGGGAGAATTACAGGTCGTGACCTGGTCGGTCCACAATCTCACATATGCGCTGGTTTCAAATGTGAACGTACCGGCCAGACAGTCGTGCGCCGTATGCCATGCGAGTGCCAAGGAAAGAGATCTGATTCGAAACTTCAGAATTCTGAATAAGCAGAAGGCAGGCGGAAATAATATCGGCGCACGCGTGTTATTCACCTTGCGCGATGAGAAACACCGCCGAAACAAACTTTAGCGATTCTCTGACCTCGATCCGCTTGCCGGAGGCGCCGCCGTTTGAAAGGCGATTCGATCAGGCGAATCAATTGAACCAGACAAACTCACTTCACTTAGACAGTTTACTCGATTCGGAAATGCCCTTCGATCCGGTATCTCTGCTCGATTATCTCGATTTGGAGGATCGGCTCGAGCTGGGAATATCGGATTTTTGTTGGGAAGATGAGTAGCCGGAGTTTCGAAAACTGTGAATAGGAGAAAAATCATGACAACACACGCGATGAAAGCATTTGCCTTGGCGGCCCGGGAAGGTCGCACGCGAGAACCGTTGGACATCCTTGGCCAGGAAGTCTTGGTGAAATTGACGAGCACCGACACCAACGGCTCGGCTGCGATCCTCCATCAGAGGGTGTCGCCGATGTCAGGTCCGCCATTGCATCGCCGCTCCCGCGAGGATGAATGGTTCTATGTTTTGGACGGCGAGATCACGGTGGAGATCGATGGCGAGCGAACCGTTGTGTGTGGAGGCGGCTCTGCGTTTGCGCCGCGCGGTACAGCACATGCGTTTCAAAATTTTGGTCATGCGAGCGCGCACATCCTGGTAATGGCACTACCAGGCCGCTTCAACCAATTCTTTGAAGAGCTCTGTTCGTTGAACAGGGGATTGTCTGCTCACGATCTCGTTCGAACGGAACAGCTCATGAACCGCTACGGGATCGAACTGCTCGGACCTCCACTGGCGTAAGCGGGCGGCGGCTTCACCGTTATCAGCAATGGGTAAAGATTTTTGAAAAGGGAGTGAAAAGTCAGATATGAAGATCGGTTTCGTCAGCCTGCCTGTATCAGGTCACCTGAATCCAATGACTGCGCTTGCGCGCAAACTGCAATCGCGCGGAAACGAAGTACTATTTATCGGAGTTCCGGATGCCGAACCTGCAGTTCGCGCAGCCAACCTGGATTTTGTACCGTTTTGCGAAAAAGAATACCCGGCGGGCGCATTCAACAAACATTGGAGTAAGATAGCGACATTGCATGGTCCCGAAGTGGCGCGGTATACGTGCCGCGAATTGATGCCTGACCTCGTCGAATCGGCTTTGGAGCATCTGTCCGAGAAAATAGCAGAAACCGGGGTTGAGGCGTTAGTATTCGACACGATACAGTTCTTCATTGAACTCGTACCGATGCGCCTCGGCATGCCTTACATACATATCTGGAATGTCCTCAATATGGATCTCTCCGGGTCGACCCCGCCTATATTCTTCAGTTGGCCGCCGTACGAGAAAACCCCGGAAGCGGAAGTTTCTGCGAGAAAAGCCGAGGGGATGAAATTCATCGATGAGCTTCTTGGCCCACTTGGAGCGATAGCAAACTCTTACGCCGAAAATCACGGAATGCAAATCGATTTCAGCGATCCTACGGCGACTACCTCGAAGCTCGCTGTCATAAGCCAAATGCCCAAGGAGTTTGATTTCCCCATCTCCACCTGGCCTCAGCAGTTTCACTATGCAGGGCCTTTTCATGACGGCGAGGGGCGGGAACAAACACCCTTTCAATGGGAAAGACTGACTGGTGAACCTCTCATTTACGCTTCGATGGGCACCCTGGTGAATGGCCTGGCGAACGTATACAGAACCATCCTGAAGGCGGTTGAGCCACTCGTGGGAATTCAACTTGTACTTTCGGTTGGCAACAACATCGATGTCAAGCATCTGGAACCGCTTCCCTCCAATGCGATCGTTGTCCGCAAGGCGCCACAAATCGAACTGTTGAAGCGGGCCGCTCTGTGTCTTACGCACGCTGGGTTGAATACCACCCTCGAAGCACTGGCACAAGGGGTACCGATGGTGGCCATTCCCATTGGATATGACCAGCCCGGCGTTGCCGCCAGAATTGCGCACCATGGTGTAGGCGAATTCATCGAAGTCGGGCACCTTACGGTCGAACGTCTTACAGAACTGATATTGAAAGTCCTGAAGAATACGGACTACAGCAATCGAGCGCAGTATTTCCGGAATGTGATCGCTGAGAACCGCGGGTTGGATGTAGCCGCCAACCTGATCGAAGATGCGTTCCGAGCCAAGTTAACGAATGGTCACGTTCGAAATGGAGTCAGACCGAATCCTCAGTTGATCGCCAGCCTCACGTGATAGACGCTGCGGCTCGACCTCGATGTGCGATTTGTCGCAGAAACGATTCGATATGCGCGGTGATGCTGCTCAGGGCGTCATATTTCGCGAACTCACGCTGTAATCGCCGCGCATTTGCTCCATAGGTCGCGTTTTTGAGAACCTCACGGGCGGCTGAGCGCACCTGCTAAGGGATCGGCTGCGATGTCGAGAGGCTGATGCCCGCGCCCGTCCAGGCGACACGCGCGGCGACAAATTCGCTGGAATAGGCACGGCCAAGCTGCCATTTTCCTTTCCGGTTGCCGCAATCACGATCACCTCATCGGTTGAAAGAGCGGCGAGAGTTGGCCCGATGAGATCGTTGAGGTCTGTGTTTGCAACCGTGCCTTGCGTTACGAGAACCACGGGCCTTGAGTCATCCAGTTCGTTCCACCAATCGGGTGACCGAAATGCCGGCGATGACCTGGGCAGCACCGCGACGAACTCGATCTGGCGAGGCATATCACTGCGGGGAAACTCGAGTGCATCCACGCTTAATCGAAGAAGCATGTCCGGCATGGTGTAGATGCAATCGAGGAAGAAGTCCTTGCGATTGCATTCCTTTTCCTCAACCGTGATTGCCGGGCCGAACGGAGAAGCATCGACGCTACTCAGCACTAACGGTGAAACGCTGACCGAAATAATGGGCGGGCGTTCTGACCGGGGGCCAAGAAGAAGAGGAAATACGCCAAGGAATATGAAGTCGGTCAGGATCAAATCGACCGGCTCGCGACTCATGATCTCGCGGATTCCGTCGTACTGAGGAAGCATGGGATCGCCCATCACATGTTTGGCGTTGTGCATCATTTCTTCGGGCCTGGTCCTCCAACAAGCAACTAATTTCGAAAGCTGTCGATAACAGGGTTGGCGCGACTCGTCAGCTTCTGCCAGTACGGGTCCGTATACACGCGTTTCAGATTGTCTGCGCATGTCCAACGCAATGATGCAACGCCGCGAAGACAGATCGAAAGCGTAGAACGATCAGACCAGACCGGGAGAAGTTGAAAAAAATGCGACGAACATTGTCTGTGATCCTGCTTGGCGGTTCATTGTTAAGTGCCGATACTCTTGTGTTCCGTAACGGAGCTGCGGTTGCGGGGAGTTTTGTAGAGGCCAACAGCCGTACGGTGCGCTTTATGGTTGACGACGAGGTGAAAACGTATCGGTTGACGGATGTAGATGCAGTTCAGTTCACATCACAAGAGCTGGACCCGCAATCAACCGTATCGGGGAGCTCCCACTCTCGATTGCAGCTTCCCGCTGGAACGCAAATCGTTATCCGTATGATCGACAGCGCTGATTCAGCGCGCGACCAACTCGGCAAGATCTATCATGCCAGTGTCGACCGGCCGGTCCTCTTAGATGGACAGACAATCATCCCTCGCGGCGCGGATGCAGTTGTTGCGCTTGTCGACCTTCAGCAATCCGGTCATTTGGCCGGACGATCGATGCTCGGCCTGGACTTGCGATCAATTAGCGTTGACGGCCGCACCTGGGATTTAGCAAGCACAAGCGTGTCACAGGCCAGCTCGTCGCGAACCGCTCGTTCCGCCAAGGTGATCGGCGGCACCGCAGCGCTGGGCGCGATCATTGGAGCAATCGCTGGCGGAGGAAGGGGAGCGGCTATCGGCGCCGGATCGGGCGCGGCGCTCGGGACGGGTGTGCAAGTTTTGACCTCCGGACAGCGAGTAAAAATTCCGGCGGAGACCAGGCTCAGCTTTACTCTTCAGTATTCGACGAACCTTTTCTAAATATCCACGTTTTGAAAATCCATGGCAATTTCACCACTTTCCACTACTCCGTCATCCCCAGCCACGGCGCCCGCATCTGGCGAGACCGGGCCAGCGCGTTCGGATTCGAGCAGCGCCCAGCAGGTGGCTGACGACAAAGCCCGGCAACAGGCCGCAGATCAAAACCACGATGCCGCCATGCAGAATCATCCTGCGCAGCATTCGTCGCATTCTTACGGGGCACGGCTGCCCGCTCCGCCTCCGCCGAAACGGCCGGTTCGGCAGGGGAATGCAAACCTGACCACAGGGAAGGAGCCCGAGGAAAAGGATACAGAACCAGGTACAGCTTCCAGCCAATCCAACAGCAATGGCATCGACGACCTCAGCGGCAGGCGTGCGTTGGGGCCGTCTCAGCCCGGTGACGATACGAGGCAGCCAAGACCGAGTACCGGCGACACAGTGCGAATCAGCACACGAGAAGATAGCCCAAACCATAAAGGCCAAGTTTACGAGGGCAGCTATATGACGCCAATCGGTCCAAATCACGCGCTGAACGTCGAGGGGAAAGGCCGCGTCAAGATCCCTATAAAAGATGTAAAGGAACTACAAATTATCAGCAAGGCGCTCAAAGCGGATGCTTCTCCTTATCAAGCTGAAATCAATCGGGATGCCGAAATCCAAACTGTTCACTATAGCCAGGAGCAGCATCTGAAGGCGTCTGAATACGTTGTCAAAGGCAGCGGCAAAATCGATATCACGAGTCATGGACTTGGTTCAGGCATCTATACAGTCGGCCCCGACAAGAAATCTGAGATTCCTAGCTACAAATTCAAGGTCGGGCTGCCAAAGCCTCTCGTGCTACAGAATCCCAAGCATGGCGAACAGTTTATTTCGTTGTCTAAGAGACTTCAAGAGGCCGCAGGAAAGATGCAGCAGTCAGGGCTCTCGCCAGAAGATTTCTACAAGAAGAACCCATCCACGACCCAGAGCCTGGCGGGACAGCTCCAAAATGTGCTCAGTCCCGTCGGACGAAAGTTAACTCACGAGGAGGCGGAGGCGCACATCAAGAACACCCTGACCCACTTTGACACGCGCTATAGTGCCGCCAACGAGAAAACGCTCGTCCGCCAGCCTATTAACAAGCTGATGAAGGAGCTGGGTTATGAGAGCCTAGCGACGGGAAAGGCGGGTCTGGACGGGTTTCAAAACGGCAATGTGCTCTATAATACTGGTCCCATTGACGATGTTGTCAAGTACGGAAGGGACGGCGTCAACAAACCAACCGGTAATCCACGACCTCCTAAAGCCGGCACCAACGAGCAACACAACCCTGATCTAAGCCGATAACTGTTTGACTAAGGTTATTGACGCCATGAAACTTCTGGCAAAGTTTTCTCTGCTTTTCTTACTTGTATCGGGCGCCGGGCTCGCAGTGGGCGGCTATCTAGCCTACCAGTTTCTAGAGGATAGTGTGAAGAATGAGGTCTTGCAACAGGCAAGATTGATGTTGCAGTCTGCATTATCTATGCGGCGCTACACAGTGGAAGAGATTGCTCCGCTGCTCGAAACGATGTCCGCGCGGAAATCACCTTTCCAGCCGCAGAGCATTCCTTCCTATGCGGCTACGCAGGGCTTTAACGCGTTACGCCGAGAATATCCTGATTACGCCTACAAAGAGGCGACGCTAAACCCCACGAATCTACGAGACAGGGCTGTCGATTGGGAAACCGACATCATAACGAATTTCAGAAACAATCCCGGAAACAAAGAGGCCATTGGACAGCGAAGCACACCTGGCGGAGAATCACTTTTTCTAGCGCGACCCATCAAGACTGGTGAGCCGTGTCTGGAGTGCCACAGCACCCCGGGGATCGCGCCACCGTCGATGCTGCGGATCTACGGAACGGCGAATGGTTTTGGCTGGAAGCCGGGAGAGATTGTAGGCGCCCAGATTGTATCCATTCCAATGTCAGTGCCCGTCTCGATTGCGAGGAAAGCATTCCAAAACCTGATGGTTTATCTTGGATCGGTTGCCCTGGCGACCCTGATCGTGCTTGATTTTTCGCTCTACTTCATCGTCATCAGACCTGTCACCAAGCTTGCGCATGCTACAGACAAAATCAGCAGCGGGGATATGGATGCGCCGAAGGTCCGGATCCGAGGCCGCGACGAAATCGCTCTGCTGGCGGAATCTTTCAATCGGATGCGAATCAGCCTCGGAAAAGCAATTCGTATGCTCGAAAACGAAGCTTAATCAGCGAAGAGGCTGACTCTCTATAAAGTCGTCACGATCCTCCATCGAAGGAATTTCCGCAGCAAGCGCATCGTAGAGCTGGGTTAGGTTACTGCAGGTCTTGGCGGCTCGGTTCACCAGCACGCGAGCTAGAGGTCCAACATACTTGCTTAGCTCCCTGGTGACCCGGTCGAGGGTCGCGGGATCCCAATTCACCGCCGGAACGGCGGCCGGCGGCGGGGCAGCCAGTTCTACGTTCAAGGGTACAGTGGGGCTTACTCCCCGCTTCAAGGCCAACAGAAACTCGTCGGCGGTTTGAAATCGGTCTTCGGGAGCTTTTGCAAGAGCCCGCATGATGGCGGTTGCCAGGCCAGAAGGAACGTTGCGGTTTATCGTTTCTGGTGAGGGAGGCTGATACTCTATATGGGCGCGCATAATGAAGTAATCGGTCTTGCCCTCAAATGGCTTCTGGCCGGTTACCACCTCATAAAGGGTCGCACCGACTGAATAGATGTCCGACCGCGGGTCGGGCACTCCGCCCTGGATAAGCTCAGGCGCAATATAGTGCTTTGAACCCATCGTGACGCCGGTATAAGTCAGCCTTGGGTCTGAGAGTGAGCGGGCTATTCCGAAATCCATCAGCTTGGCCCGGTTTGCTGTCGTAATTATGATGTTGCCTGGTTTGACATCGCAATGCATGATGCCGCGGCGATGGGCATAGGCCAGTGCAGTGAGAGTTTCGCCCATCCAACCTACGCCCTGGAAAAGGTCAATTGGTGATTGGCGAAGCCGCAGTTCGAGCGTGATGCCCTCGACCAGCTCCATTACCATCAACAGTTGATTATCGATATCGAGCGCAGTGCGGAGCGCAGCGATATTCGGATGATCAAGGCTCGCGTGAATGCGAATCTCACGAGCGAACCGGTCGGCGAGATCCGGCGCCAAGCGCAAATCCGGAAGAAGTACCTTCATGGCTTCTTCGCGATGAGTGATTTTATTGCGCACGCGATACACGCTACCCATACCGCCTGCGCCGAGAAGTTCAATTACTTCGTAGTCGCCGATCTGCTCTCCAACGTTCAGAGCCATGATCGCTTACCAAGATAGCAACCCGGCAGTAGGGCGGGGAAGGAGAATAGGGTTCCTTCAGGCGGCTTCTGCCGATTGGCGGTAGTAATCGGCGAACAGATCAGGCTCAATGTCCAATGCTTTGACCTCGATTTGTTCAATTGAAAATTCGAACCCAAATGAAACCGGATCCCAGTCATCAGAGGTCCCTTCGTGGACAGCTTGGATATAAAACTTTGCCGCTTCGGACAGGCGCTGCTTCGCCCGACGATGACGATTTTCCTGCATTTCGCGGAGCGCGGCGATATCCTTTTCGCGCTGGCGGCGCAGGCGACATTCCTGAATACTGAGATTACTGAGCTGGCGCTGATAGGCCAGGAAGATTTTCGCTTCGATGAGGTGCTTGCGAACTGCCTCGTCCTCGTTGGCGAATAGTTCAGCGAACTCGAGACGTCCGACGGCGTAGATGCCCATTTCGAGCGACGGGATGCGCAGCAAGCGCCACTCGGTGTCGGCCAGAGACTGAACGAGATTGCGTTCCTCTTCACCAGAGGGCTCCCATCGCTTCATGAAATAGGACACATGGGCTTCATAGGCGATGACATCGTCCTCAGGCAGCAGGACTGTGCGGCCAGTGAGTCCTGTTTTGACAGCGTTCAGAGACGATCTGGACTTGCCGGCCTCGGAGGTCGGGCCGGTTGAAAGTTTGGCATTCGCCTGGTTAGCGGCGATCTGGGCGGCTGTGGACACGGAGAGATCTCCTGATCTGGAAGCGGGCCTCGCTGCACTGATGGTTTTCAGCAAGCCCGGCTAAACCGTAGCACGAGAGGGTCGAAAAGCGGGTTGCCACTGAGGGCCGGGAGTGGTGATAAGTATTGACGCTGCAAGGAAACAGAAATATTTTCCGCATTTGTGATCGACCGCAAAAGCAGGAGATGAAAACGGAATGAGAGTAGGTAAAATTCAGAGCGACGAACCAAAGAAAGAGCTTCAAGAGCTGAGGTACAGATAAATCAGGCTGAACGAGCAAACAGAAATCAGTATTAAACAGATTTCCAAAGATCCGAATGAACTAGCGAACTGGAGGACCGCTATCAGCGGGGACTTTTTGGCCTCGGGCGCGCTTACCGCGCCGACCGCAGGCTGGGCCGACGAGGCGGCCTGCTGCTCCGTATCGCTGACGCTGACCTCAAGCCGATAGCCGGGGACCTCGATTAAGTCTCCGCTCTCCAAGGCACGTGGTTCGTCTTTTCTCAAGCGCTCGTCGTTCAACCAAGTGCCGTTGCTGCTGAGATCCTCAACAAGAAGCGTCGAGCCCCGGCAGATGAAGGCCAAGTGCTCCCGCGAGATGTTTCCTCCTTCGAACTGGACAGGACTGGCGGGATCGCGGCCCAAAACCAGGCGGTCCGTAACCGAGAGGGTTAAGCGTTGCGGGTCTCCGCCGTGGGTTCGGGCCACCAATAGATCAAGTTGCATTTGCTCGGAGATCCTTATTACTCTAAATCCTTATTACTCTAAAAGCTTTATTACTGTAAAATCTTGCCGAAGTACTGAAGGATGCGATCCCGCAACAACGGATCAGTCTGCATCCGGCCGGCGACGGCGGCGCGATCCTGGGCGGGAAGATGGCTACATTCCTGGCGCACCAATTCTTCGACAGCAGCATGAATGAGGCTTTCGGTTTGCGCGGGATTATTGAGGTCCGCGCGGCTAAACCTGTCAGCTATTGCGTCGAACGCTTTCCGTTGCACCTGATCTTTTCCGGCGCCAGTGCCAGGCGGCTGCGGAAGCGAGAAAGGCGATTTCGGACTGGGGTTTTGCGTCCCATTGTTGCCTGACAGAGGCAGCGGGCCGCCGGACCGGTCTGGCTTGATGTTCATAGCCCAATTATGAAGCTTCTATCTTGTCTTTGAGGGAGAGGAGCGACCGCGCGAAACGGCCGAATTCACCAGCCTGATCGAGCTCCGCAGCCTTCCGGAGGCTTATGCTCGCTTCGCTGTATTGTTTCAAAAACATCTGCGCTTCGCCAAGCTGCGCATAGGCATAGGCGCTTCGCGGATTCAACCCGATCGCCTGCTTGTATTCCTCCACCGCTCTATCGAACTGTCCCTCTTCGAAGCTGACCGTGCCCAGTGCAATCTGAGGCACTTCGTCCTTCGGCCGCAAGGCCCGAACACCCTTGAAGATCTCTCGCGCTTTGTCAAATTTACCCGCATAGCGGTAAATGAAGCCTGCTTCCAACAGTAGACCGATCTCCTGGGCGGATATTTTCACTTTCCACGCCATAATCACTTCTCCTACTTGATGTTATTAATTGCCGCCATGGCCGAATCGTGCTTCACTTTGAGCACGGCCGATACCGACTGGTAAGCTTCCGACTCCTGTTGCATCTGTTGCTGTAGTTGCAAGTATTGCTGAGGATTGCCGGACGCTGTGTTGATGCCGCCCAGACCGCCCCCGATGATACCGCCGATAGCAGAGCCTAAGCCCGGGGCAAATACGTTGCCGGCGATGCCTAGCATTGTGCCCAGGACCCGCCGAAACGTACCCCCGTGGCCCTCATGATAATTCCCCTGAGAAACATCAGGCGGATCCGAGATGATGGGTGGTTGATTGGTCTGATTAACCATGGACATGGCGTGTTATCGTCCTTTCCGCTCTGGTTGTTGTTGCGCCGAAGACGAAGGATTTCGCGCGGCGCGGATTGCTTCAAGCATTTCCAAGGTATTGGCATAAGCCTTTATGGCTAGTTGCGCACGCGCTCTTTCGGCCGCCGTTCCGGCCTGAGCCAGTACCTTGAGCTTGGAGAAAGTTTCGTTGAATTGAGCCGAGAAGCCCGTGTCTTCCGGCTCCAGCACGCGTTCGTGAGTGGGGAACTTGAGCCAGGACGGAACCGGAGTATCGGCCGTTGGTTGAGTTTGAGACATGGTGATAGAACTACTCCTTTTGATTGAAAATCACCTGATTGAAGAAATCGCCCTTACTAAGTGGCAGCCGGAGCACCTTGAATCTGCGGCTGACCGTTGAAGGCGATTACGCCCAGAGGCTGCACGGTGATCTCGGGTGTCAGCTCGCTATAACTGATTGCATCTACATTGGGGAACCGACGTTGCAGCAACCGTTTGACAAATCTTCGTACATCGCTCTCGACCAGAATCACCGGCGCCTGGGCGGTGGGCGGAAGATTTCCGATTTGCTGGTTCGCGGCGTTCATTACCAATTCCATGCCTTCCGGCTCCATCGCCAAATAAGGGCCGCTTGCGTTTTCACGAATCGAGTTGCGGAAGATATCCTCGATCTCAGGATCGAGCTGATAGACGAACAGTGTCGGCCGTCCGCCGGTCAACTGATAGCAGATCTTTCGTTTGAGCGCGCCGCGGACGTGCTCGGTCAAAGCAATGATGTCCTGTTCGGTTCGGTTGAGTCCGCTGAGGGCCTGCAAAATACTCTTTAGATCACGAATTGAAACACTCTCGTCGACCATCCGCTGCAGAATTTCCGTCAATAGCTGTAGTGAAACGGGCTTCGGCACCACTTCTTCAACCAGCGTTGGATAGTACTGCTTGAGGCTATTGAGCATCCATTGAACTTCTTGCACCCCAACGAATTCCCGGGCGTACTTTCGCAAGAAGTTGGCCACGTGCATCAAAAGCACCTCATGCGTGTCCCAAACCTGCAATCCGGCCGTTTCGGCACGTTCCATGAGATCGCGGGATATCCAGGCTGAGGGTTTGCCGGTAGCTGGATTCAGGGTGTCCTCAGCATTGATTCCATAGGGAAGCAGGTTGCGTGCGGTACTGTTGACAAGCAGTGCGTCTGAACGGACACGGCCGCTGAGCACCGGCACCTCATTCAGCCAGAAACGGAAGTTGGTTTCCCCCGGAGGCAGACCTCCAGTAATCCGGATAGAGGGGAAGAGGACACCAAGCTGCGCGTACAGCGCGTTACGCAGTTTTATCAACTTATCTGAGAAGGACTTGCCCTGCTGGGTCTGCAGGTCGACGAACGGCGAAATATCGGGCCCAACTTCGAGGACTGCGGGAACGGTCAGAGTGACTTCGGGCTCGCGAGAGTCCTGCGGCAGTTGTTGTTCTTCGACTCCCTCTTCCTTTTGAGAGGATTTCTTTCCGAGCGCGCGAGACAAACCGTAGGACGTGGCGCCGGTAGTTGCGGCTAACAGGAAGAACGGAATCTTGGGAAGGCCAGGAATCAAACCCATGATGGCCAGAATGCCCGACGCCACCCCAATGGCTTTGGGTTGTGCGAGAATTTGTCCCGCGATATCTTTGCCGAGATTGCTCGACTCATCTTCCGATGCGACGCGCGTGGTCACCATGCCGGCGGATATCGAAATCAGAAGAGCCGGAATTTGCGATACCAGGCCGTCTCCGATGGTTAGGATCGAATAAGTCTGGACTGCATCGCCGACACTCATGCCGTTCATCGCGACTCCTATGATCAAGCCGCCCACTATATTTATGACTGTAATGATGAGGCCGGCGATGGCGTCTCCCTTGACGAACTTCATTGCGCCGTCCATAGCGCCATAGAACTGAGACTCCCTCGAAAGGGCTTGACGACGGCGGCGGGCCGTTTGGAAATCGATCGTGCCGGAACGCATGTCGGCATCGATGCTCATCTGTTTGCCTGGCATGGCGTCCAGGGTAAACCGGGCAGATACTTCAGCGACTCGCTCCGCCCCTTTTGTGATGACGATGAATTGGACGAGTGTGATGATCAAAAACACGACCGCGCCCACGACAAAATTGCCGCCGACTACGAACATACCGAACGCCTTGATCACCTCCCCGGCGTCGGCTTTCAGGAGGATAAGCCGCGTAGACGAGATCTCGAGCGACAGGCGATAGAGAGTTGTGAGCAAAAGAAGTGTCGGATAGGAGGCGATCTGCGCACCATTCGCGACGTAGATTGAAACCATCAACAGGGTGATGGCGACGGTGATATTCAGCGTAAGAAAAACGTCAAGAAGAAAGGTCGGCAGCGGCACGATCATCAGGCCGACCATCAGAACTACACAGGCAACCAGAATCAAATCACTGAAACGAGTCAACACACCGTTCAGGTTGCCGGCTATGATTTCGTTCTTGATGCCTTGGAATTGATTAAGTACCTTGTTGACCATAAGCAGTTATTAAAGAAAGATAGAGCACTTCATGTCGCTGCGTGTTATTTGTTAGTTGTTATTGTTAGTTGCCCGTCTCTTAAATTCCTTGACCCAAGACTGAGACAGTGCCGCCGTCAAGGAACCAAGTGCTCTACCTGTTATGGAAGCAGTCCTACGCCGCGTTTTCGGCTGCTTGAGCTTTCTTTTGTTCGGCGGCGATCGTCGCTAAGCCGGCTAGCATAGCGCGCGCCCGATTCGCTCCGGTGTCTGTACCAGTAGGATCGAGAGTTATCGCCTGCTTCAGCTCGGCCAGCGCTTCGCTGATTTTCGACTGGCGGAGAAGCACCTCGCCGAGGTTGGCATGAACCGTCGGGTCATTTGGATTCTTCTCCGTCGCCTTACTCAGGTAGCCGAAGGCGTCGTCCAGCTCAGGCGGCTCTTTGGAGAGGGCAATCGCGCCCATACCGGCATAGCCATAAAAGCTGTCTGCGAGTTGAATCAAGCCGTCAAACAGGTTCTGGGCCTCGGTTGTTCGCCCTTGCTCATACAAGTTGAGAGCGACGCTGGCCACCGCGTCCTGCTGATCCTGACTGAGGAATATTGCCGATTCCTGCATCGTTTGCGGTTCCTTTTTAGCGGGATGTTAGTTGACGGTGTTCTGAATGATGGTCTTGGCGATGTTGCCCAAAGTCTGCAACATCTTCGACGCTGCTTCGAGCTTCTGTTCGAGCTGCTGCATCTCCTGCTGCCCTTGAAGCTGAGTCTGCGGGTCGCTCGACATCATCTTTTGCTGTGCGTCCTGCAACTGCCCACCAATGCCAGCCACCGAGTTTGTGACGCTGCTGGTGAGGTCGCCGCCGCCTCCGACGCTGCCGCCGGCATTGAAACCGCCACCGTTGCTGTATCCTCCGACGTTGCCGCCACCGTTGTAGCCGCCGCCGAAACCGCCGACGTTACCGCCATTATTGAAGCCGCCTACGCCGGCGCCGTTATTGAAGCTGCCGGACGAAAATGGCGAGACATTGGACGATTGCCCGCCTCCGGTCAGCATCTGCAGAATTTGCGCGATCGGGTTCTGCTGTCCTCCGAGCATTTGCATAAGTTGTGCGAGCTGGTTTTGCTGTCCTTGCGCGCCGCCCGCGCCCTGCTGTCCGTGAGCGCCTCCGAGGCCGAGCGCGTTTCCCAGGTTCTGGACCGCGCCGCTGAAGTCGTTCACCGACTGTGCAGCCTGCTCGATTTCACCCGCCATCTTAGCGAGGTTCGAAAAGGCGCTGAAAGCACCTACGATACTCATATGTACTTGTCTCCCTTTGTATTTAAGAGTTATTGTTTGACCGCGATGATTCGCGACGGTTATTTATCGAATTCACGCGCCCGCATGTTGTGGCTTTGCGCGTCAAAACTGCCGGTATCTGCGGGACTAAGCGATGAGTCGTGGAGGAATGTATCCAGTCGAAGCTGCAAACGCCCGCTATGAGCCCGGGCTCCAAGGCGTTTCAGGCGATCGAGATCATTGCGGGCCTTCTCCAGCCTGCCGAGCTGTAGCCAAGCCTCGCACCGGCGCGCAAGAGCTTCCGTATGCTCAGGGTTGCTGTGAAGCAGGTGAGAAGAGTGTTCGACGCAGTCTTGCGGCCGGTCGAGGGCGAAGGAGATTGCCGACAGTGCATCCAATGAGTAAGAATGATCTGGATCAATATCCAACAGGCCTTCGAAGATAATCTTCGCCTGCTTCAACTGCCCTTCCCGGTACAGCGCGTAAGCGTGATTAGCAACCAGGTAAATGTCTTCCTCAGTCCAGTTCGGGACATTTCCGCTCATACGGTTCCTCCCGTGGTGCTTCGAAGCATGATTGTTTCTGCCGCGCGTCGTGAGTGAACGAGGAGCGCCATCATGCGATCGACTTTTTCTGACGTTTGACCGTTGCTGCGGCTCACGGATTCTGTTGCGTGGCGATGCAGGAAGGCCTGCCAGCGGCTGTGCTGGCCGGCCGCGTCGACAGCCGGGAGCGACGCCGGTAAGCGCGGAGGGCTCACGTGCGTGGGGCCTGGCGCGGTACGCTCGAGGTTCAGCACCTGCTGCCAGCTAGTCGCGTCGTGGCGATAGCGTGTGCGGAAGCGAACGGGGGACAGCGATTCGACCGGCTCGCCGGTTCCATTGACTGTCGCCAGTTCCGGGTTAAAACCCGGCAGCGTGTATTGGATCTTCATAGATAACTTCTCATGATTGGGGCTTTAAGCCAAGTCTTGTTTGTGGGATAGTTCGTAGACGAAATTGAGAACCTCCGCGACAGCCTCGTAGAGGGTTTCCGGAATGTGATCGCCCACTTGAAGTTCGTACAGACTGTGAGCAAGGGGGATGTTGCGGACGACGGGGACGTGATGCCGGCGGGCGAGTTTAATGATTTCCTGAGCCATCAGCATCTGCCCTTTGGCTGTTACCTGCGGGGCCGCCATCGTGCCCTGATCGTATTTGAGAGCGATAGCCAGGTGGGTTGGGTTCACCACAACGGCAGTGGCCTTGGGTACGTTGCGCTTCGTGCTTTCATGAAGCATTTCCATATGGAGATGCTTGCGGGCGTGCTTGATATGCGGATCACCCTCGTCCTCTTTGTACTCGCGCTTGACCTCTTCTTTACTCATCTTCAGTTCTTTAAGAAAGAGAAATTTCTGGACCAGGAAGTCTGCTCCGCCAATCACCAGGAAGGCACCCCCCGTCTTGAATAGGAGGAGAGACATCAGGTTGGCCGTCAGTGCGGCGGTTTGTTGCAGATTGATTCTGGCGGAGAGGAGAATGTTGCGAAGATCTGCGGAGATAGTGCTATATGCGAGCCAAATAACAACCGAGAATTTCACCAGATTCTTAATGAGCTCAATGTAGGTTTTGCTCTTGAAGAACAGGTTTTGAAAACCCTGGACGGGGTTTAGCTTCTCGAACTTCGGACTGAGTGCTTCGGGTGAGAAAATCAGCCCGCCGATCTGCAAGAAATTCGCCGCGGCTGCCATGATGACAAGCGCACCCAGCAGGGGAGTCGAGAGCAAGAGATATTTTGCGAATCCGCTTCCAATTCTTTGGATCAGTTCGTTCTGGCTCATGCGGTGCGACAGCAGGACGGGGTCGAACGCCTGAAGCATAAAGGCCTTAAGCTCGCTTACGAACGCACCTCCCGAAAAGGAGAGAACCGCGCCGGCAGTGATGAACAGCACAGCCTGGGTCAGATCGTTACTCTTTGCGACCTGACCCTTTTTACGCGCTTCCCGAAGTTTTTTAGGGCTCGGTTGTTCGGTTTTGTCGTCAGCCATGCCACCTGATAGCGAGTTATCGGGCGCTGAGAACTTATGTTGCGCCCCTCGGCTGCCGCGTTGCTATGACATGGCTTTGCTAAATTCCTCCAGCGACTGAAGCATGGCGGCGAAAAAGCCGGGCAGTCTGTCCAACAGGAGCGCAGCCGCCAAAAAGAACAGCGCCAATCCTACCCATGACTTAACTGTGTTGGAGTCGCCACTTATTCGGATTTGAGGAGCAACCTTTCCGAGGCAAGCAAAGCCAACATCTACCAAGAAGATGGCCGCGACGATAGGAGCACTGAGCGCGAGCCCGGCCCGCAAGGCGTCCCCGGTAATGTGCGCGGCCTGGTCCGCGAGGGCCGCCAGCCCGGCCTGCATTCGCGGAAGTGCAAGAAGAGGAATTCTTGAAAAGGTGTCAGCGACAATTCGTAAAAACGTGAGATGGCCACCGAGAGAAAGAAATATGACAAGTGCCGCCTGGAACTTGAGACTTCCCAAAATAGAGGTGTTCCCCGAGAGCTCCGGCGCCAGATAGGTAATTTGATTCATGCCGCGCTGCGTATCGATGATGATGCCAGCCATTCGGATGGCGTAAAAAACAAGTTGTGCAATAAAGCCGATCATCGAGCCGACCACTATTTCCTTCGCCAGCAGGACGACGTAGGTGAGGGGAGAAAGGGCCAGCGGAGTACCCGCGAGGGAGAAGTGGGGCAGAAGAGTGGCTGCAATGACAGCGCTCAGGCCGACTTTGATCCGGCTGGAGACCGAAGGGCCGCCAAGAAACGGCACAAGCGACAGTATGGCGACTAGCCGGGCAAAAAGCAATCCGAAGATCAGCAAAAAGGTTTGGACGTTAACGCGCCAGCCGGCACCATCGAGGATATGTTGTAACGTCTCGAGCAGCGGCATCAATGAACCGTCACGATGCTCTCATACAGAACGTGAGTAAAGCGCACTATTTGCACAAGCATCCACGGGCCAAGTATGGCAATTGTGAGAAACACGGAGATCAGCTTAGGCACATAGCTGAGCGTCTGTTCCTGAATCTGAGTGGTGGCCTGAAAGATGCTTACGATCAGGCCGACTAAGAGGCTCGCAAGCATCGGGCCTCCTGAAATGAGCAGCACCAGCAAGAGTCCTTCTCGCAGGATGCGAACAATCGTTTCGGTATCCACGTGCTCCTCCTATGCGTAACTCAGAACGAGGCCGCGAGCGATCAGGAACCAACCATCGACCAGGACAAACAGCAGTAACTTAAACGGCAGCGATATGACGCTGGGCGACAGCATGCTCATACCCATGGCGAGCAGCACGTTCGCGATTACCATGTCGATAACGATGAACGGTAGGAACACCAGGAAGCCGATCTGAAAAGCTTCCTGCAACTGGCTGGTGACGAAGGCCGGAATCAGAACCTGGAAATCGCTCTTGCCCGGACCCTTCGGCGTAACCGCGGGCGGCTGGTTCTGCTCAGGCTGCGGTGAGGTCGACTGTGCGGTTGCAACAGAAAGGCCTGCTGTTTGGACATTGGCTGGGGGTGAGGACTGCGGCGATGAACTTGACGGTGTGCCGGTGGATGCCGGCGCGCCGGGTTGCGGAGCGGCTACCGATGGAACAGTTACCGGCGATGCGGGCGCAGTGTGTCCCGCATTGGGGTCCTGAGCCCTCTTCGCATCCCGCTCTTCCAATGTAGCCGCGAGTTGCATAAAGAGTATCCGGTCCTTTTCGTGCGCATGCCTTTCCAGAAAGTGCCGAAGCGGCTCTCTCCCGCGTTCAACGCCTTCCATGACACCTTTAATGCTGGCCTCAGAGAAGATGTCCCGCGAATCCGGTAAGGAGCCAGCCGCTTCGTACATGTGCTTTGCGACCGGAGTCATTACAAAAATGCTGAGGATGAATGCCAAGCCTGTGATGACCTGGTTGGGAGGCACCTGCTGCGTTCCGAGTGCGTTCCGCAAGATGGAGAGTACGACCGATATTTTGACGAAGGACGTGAGCATGATCACGACGAAAGGCGCCAGTGAGAGCGCGCCTAACACGATGACCATGACTACCGGATTGGGCAATGAAGAGGCCATGCTGCCGCCGGAGGGTTGCGCCATGATTGGCGTAGCGAGAAGAATGCACAGACACAGATAACGAATCACGACCTCTCCCTGAAGGTGCCGAGCCAAGACGCTAAACGTCTTTCCTGTCACGGAAGGCCCGGATGAATGATTTAAAGTCTTTATCGTTCTGCGGCGGCGGAGCGTTGCTACTGCCCGTCTCCTGCAGGTCGCTGCTTTCCACCCTGGTCAGAAAACTCACTCCCGTTTCCGACGTAGCGATCAACAACCTCGCCGTTCCGAGAGCGACCAGGTAGAGGCTTTTTCGTGGCTCTAGTGCTAATCGAGCGCGAATCTCAATGGGACCCTGCGATGCTCTTGCGAGACTCAGCCTCGGCAATCCATATCGCACAGCTACATATGCGCCAATGAGCACGCCAGCGAGAACAAGAGTCAGCTTGGCGTACGCAAGCCACCCATCGGAGAGCGGCGTCTGGAGATCAACGGAAAGCAGAGCCGGAAATGCCGTTATCATTTGATGCTCCAGGCCGTTATCTGTACACCCAGCTTGCCTTCCACCTCAACCAGTTCACCGGAGCCGATTGTTTTGCCGTTTGCCACGAGTTGTACAGGATCAGATTTGCCGCGGTTTAGCTCCACCACGCTGCCTTTCACCAATCCTGTTAATTCAGTGAGGCTCAGCTCAATCTGACTCAGGACAACGTGCAGCCGTACGGGTAGCGCACTCAGATCCGGCTTTTGAGATTCGTTGCCGGTGACTTGTGTTTCTGCTTGTTCTGCCATGACTCCGCTCCTATTGAAACTGTCTTGTATTTCGATGTGAAATGGATCGTCGCTGATTGGAACTGCTGACCACCCTCGCTCCGATGATGGATCTACTGCCTGGCGAGGAAGCAGGAGCTCCGGTGCTGATTGAAGAATTAAGATGTCGCCCAACTCCAATTCGGATAGCACCGATACGTTTACATCTATCTGGCCGGCCGTATACTGTACCGGCCACGTGAGATCGCCCAGCGCGGGCAATGACTGCGATGACGGTCTTTCAAGACATATACGAGTCAACGTCGAAGCGGGTACAAATAAGCGGATTAGCTGGCTTGTTTCAGAAGTTCCGACGAGCAGTTCGCAACTTATCCCACTCTGCTCTGAAATTGCCGGGTTAGCGGACCTGCTGAGCGACACCTGATAAGGGAATGACAGGTCACTGCTTAGGTTCTCTAATACCGAGCTAACTATGAAGGAGAGCGCGCCCACATCGGAAGCGACCGAAGGCGACACTGTGGTCGTCATAAGGCGTGAAAGAAGGAGTTCTATGAACTCGGAACTGATGACTGCGACGGCCTGCCCTAGCGAAGGATGAATTGTGAGCGTTAGAAAAAAAAAGCCGTGCGGTGTTTCGCGTACGAAGTCGTCCCATGACAAGGCCTTGACTTCCCCCGATGCGATTCTCACTTCCGTCTCTGGAATCCACAATTCTTCCGCTTCAAAGATGAACCGGTAGGGAAAGATCATGACCCGGTCTCCGCTATTTATGAGCGCGGGTTTATTCGGAACCAACTTGCGACCGTTGAGGTAGGTACCGGCGGCGCTTCCCAGATCCTCAAGATAATAGTTACCGTAGGCTTCTGTGATGCGGGCGTGTTGTTTGCCTATTGCGGGAAGATCTAAGATGACGTCGCAGTCCGAATTGCGTCCAAAGTGGATCTCGGCTTGCTGGAAACGATGATGTTTTGCTTCCTGCGGATCGATTTCATTCGTCTGCTGCAACTTCACTGCAGTGCCGGAGGGTACCTCGAGGAGGCCGCCGAGTACAGACGCGAGCCGCTCCTTCCAAGGGCCGCGATCATGCGCTATGCGGCAGAAGGAATTCAAGAGGTCCACGTCCGCCTTGGAGAAATGCTTCAGGTTCTCAAACGGCGCGAGCGGAACAGACGACGTTGCCAGGTATGGACGGCTCATCTGTGATTCCGTTCGCCTCTGCCGCGAGCCGGTCGCCCTGAGAAATTTCGAGCCTTCGATCCCGTCACTGAAACATTGGCGACCGTCATGCCCCGGGCCTCAAGGGCGCGCTTCAGTTGAGGCGCTTGATTCTCTAAGAGAGCCGCTACGTTTTCGGTCCGCGCGGCGAAACTAACGGTGATGGAGCCCTTCGAATCTTCTACTCGTACTTGGAGACCGTCCAGCGTTTTCGAATTAAATTGAATCTCTACTGACCTGCGGCCATCTGCGGTGGTAGCGGCGTGGATATGTTGCACGATCTCTGCTGCAAGGTGCTCGACATTGAGGCGAGCGGCGCTGACCGAGGGGGCGCTCTGCGCTCCCAGCGTTGATTCATTGCGCACAACGGGCATTCCGTCATTTGAAACGCCGGATCGGGGCGGCGTGATCGGTGTTAGCTTCTCTGCCTCTCGCTCCTCGTTCAAGTACTTTGATTGTCCGGCCAGCGCTCGCCGGATTCGCTCAAACCGATCGGAGTGCGGCTCTGTGTATGCTTTAGGGGCTGCCTTGCCAAGCCCGGAAGAGCCTCCTGGCTCACTTACTTTTGCGTCAGATACCTTCATAGTCTACGGCCCCTGGTCAAATACAACACGTTCCCTATTTCGTCCTGTTCCAACTCTTCCTTTTGCGCGACTTCATCGAGGAAGTGCCGTTCCAACTTGTTCCGGTACTTATTAAGAGCTTCTACTTTCTGTGAGCATTCGGTGAGGATCTGCCGGCTTTGCTTGGTGCGTTCTTCACACTCCTCCAAGACCAGCTTTTGATAAAAGGCTGCCTCATGAGCCCTTGCAAGATCCTCTGTTAAGGCTCCCACGCGTTGACTTTTGAGGAGCAGGTCACCGCCTTCATTCATGCTGCCGAGCAAGGCCCGCCTAGCGGCTTGTATTTTGTTGCCGATGTGCCTGACCTCGTCGTACAGATGCTTTAGCGCCGCCTGCTCACGTTGCAGCTCTTTTTGCCGTTCGGCGAGATCCTCCTCGGCTGCTTCTTTTTCCTTTATTGTGCGGTCGAGCAGCGGCTGCAGGCGAAAGCGAAAAACGGGCACGTTACTCCTCGAACATTTGTTTCAACTGCGCGACGGTTGTAGCCGCCTCCACCTTCTCGTCGGTGGACTGTTTCAAAAACTCGGTCAGCGAATCGATTATCGAAATGGCGTAATCCACGCGAGGGTCTGTCCCTTGCTGATAAGCACCGAGAAGAATCAGGTCTTTCTGTTTTTCGTAGGTTGCCAGTACTTCACGCATACGAGCGGCAGCGCGACGGTGTTCCTTGTCGGCGACGGCGCTCATCACGCGGCTTACACTTTCCAGAACATTGATAGCCGGATAGTGCCCACGCGCGGCCATGTCGCGCGACATAATGATGTGACCGTCCAGAATGGAGCGCACCTCGTCCGCTACGGGCTCGTTCATGTCGTCTCCGGCAACCAGGACCGTATAGAACGCGGTAATCGAGCCTTTGTCCGAATTGCCGGCACGTTCCAGCAGCTTTGGCAGTTCGGCGAAGACCGAAGGCGTGTAACCGGCTCGGGCCGGCGGTTCTCCGCACGCAAGACCAACTTCACGCTGGGCGCGCGCAAAACGAGTTACGGAATCCATCATCAGCATGACTTTCTTGCCCTGGTTCCGGAAATACTCCGCCACGGCTGTGCCGACGAAGGCCCCTTTGAGGCGCACAAGCGACGGTTCGTTCGATGTTGCGCAGACAATGACCGAGCGCTGCAATCCCTCAGGCCCGAGATCGTGCTCGAGGAAATCGCGCACCTCGCGGCCACGTTCGCCAATGAGTGTGATGACGTTGACGTCAGCTTCGGTATTGCGCGCGATCATTCCCAGCAAGGTACTTTTTCCAACGCCGGCTGCCGCAAACAGTCCAATGCGCTGGCCCTCTCCGCAGGCAAGGAGAGAATCGATCGCGCGTACACCGATCGAGATGGGCTTGATGACTCTGTTGCGGTGCAGCGGGTCGGGCGCGTTCTGATAGACGGCGTACTCGTCTTCGCATCCGAGCGGGCCCTTGAACTCGACATCCATCGGTTCCCCGAGACCATTCAGCACACGTCCCAATAACTCATCGCCGACTTTAATCGTCAGATAGTTGCCGGTAGGAATTACTTCGCTTTGCGGCCCGATATTGACCAAATCTCCCAGGGGCATCAACAAGACATCGCCGCCTTGGAACCCGACCACCTCTGCTTTTACGGTGTGATTTGAGCGCGGGCTATCGATCAGGCACAACTCGCCGACCCAGGCGTCCGGGACGGTTGCTTTGACCAGGAGCCCAGTCACTTCCTTAACACGTCCCTTCGTGCGAACGGGGGAAACGCGTTCGATCTGGTCGAGATATTTGCCAATGTCAATGGGACTCGCGTTGTTCATCGCCGTGCTCTCCGCAGAAGCGCCTGCTCCAGGACCGCCAACTGCGTCTCGAGGCGGGCATCGACCACTCCGATTTCGCTCTCGATCAGGCAGCCCCCTTGACTCATTTCGGAATCGCTAAACACCCGGAGTTCCTGCAGATCATCCGAAAAGGATCGGAGCTGGGCGATTCTTTCTCGCACGACCGCTTCGTGCTCGGGATGCACATGAAGGACGAACTTGCGTTCACGGCGCGCTGACTTCAACGCTTCTTTGACAATGCTCACGATTGTTTCTGGAGCTGTTATCAGTTCCCGTCCAATGATCTTTTCGGCGACTCGCACCGCCAAACGGACGATCTCCGGTTCGGCATTTTCGAGGAGCGTATCCCGCCGTCTGTTGCTGTCAAGCAGGATGTTATTCCATTCCGCCAGGCCGGCCTCATAGCCCTCCTTGCGACCTGCTGCCATCGCGGATTCCCGATCCTTTTGCGCGTTATCCGCCAGGCGCAAGGCATCCATGTGCGCTGTGCTGATAATCTGTCTTGCCTGAAGTTTTGCGTCGTGAACTTCTTTCTTAATCGCCGGGCCCAGATTGATTCCATCTGGTGCTTTCGCTTTGATGATTTGAGCGCTCATAGTGTGATGTCCCGGCATGCGCGGCTCAACCAACGCTGCAGCCGCGGCGAGTAAGTTTGAATGGGCAGACGCATGCTCAGGCTGGCCTCATTCAGTTGAATCGCTTGTTCCTGGTGTCGCTTCTCAATCCAACGGGAGCGCAGTTCTGCCGCAGGTGTTTCACTCAGTTGCCCCAGTAATGCCTGCATGCGCTCACGCTCTTCTTCGGGAACCCAGCGCAAAAGGCTCGATGCTATATCACGCGCCTTTATCGATGCCAGGTAGCAGAAGCTCTCATAGCTCTCCACGGTTAAGCCCTCACCGCTCGAGGCTCGCTGGCGCTCACAGGCGTCCGGTCCGCCAATTGCCGCTTCAGTTTCTCAATCTGGAGCTTTCTTTTCCTGCCCACGAAGATCAAGGCAAGAGACCCCAGGCCGAGTGTTCCAGAAAAGCACAAAGCGATCAGTACAGTCCATTCATTTGCGAGCAGCGGTCCGTAAGTCCGGGCCGGAATGGGCCTGTCTTCCACTTTCTTGAGGACTACGGAGACGCCATCGGGGCTCAACCCTTCAATGCCTTTCGCTATCAGGCTCTGTATTTCCTGCTCCTTTAAAGGAGCTCGATTGCCGCGATAACGCAGCAGAACCGAGGCGGTGGGCGGGTTCTGCTGGCTCTTGTCGAGGAGAGGGTTGTTGTCGGGTAAGACGACGTTAACGCGGGCGTCCACAACGCCGGTGATCGATTTTAATGTTCGCGCGAGCTCACCTGATAGTCCGACCATCAACTTGGCTTTCTCTTCACTGGCTGTCGGAATCATGCCTCCGTTAGCAAAGACGTCGGCAAGCCCAGGATCCTTTTCGCGCGGGAGTCCGTTCTCGCGCAATATATTCCAAGCTGTAATCAGCTTGTCGTTTCCGCCTTTGACACTCACCTGCCATGCGGCAGCGCCTTTCTTGTCGCCGGCCTCCACTTTGGTTGTCGCATCAATTCCGTTTTCACGGAGCGTAACTACGATTTCCTGTGCGTCCTGCTCTGTAAGACCAGTCTCCAGTTGCCGCGAACAGGCAGCCAGCAGAATCAAGGGCAGTATGAAAAAAAGCCGGTACATCGATTCACTCCTATATCTGTGTTTGAAGCAAAGATTTGACACCGCTGGTCAGTTGATCGACGAGTTTTGAGACAAGCCCAATGTTCTCGCTTATGTCGTACATATCTTTCTGCAGCTTCAACAACTGAGGGAGGTTGGCCGAGTCAGGAATTTTGCCGACGGCGGTGCCGATCTGCTGATACTTGGCGTCCAGTGCGGCGAGCTGGTTGCGTATGGAATCGAAGGTGGACGTTTCAGGCAATGCCCTCACGCGCTGAGTAAGCTGGTTTAGATTTGTACCGGTAGTTTTCAGGTCGTGGGCGAAAATATCCGCGGGCTTACCCATTGGGGAGACGCCGATCTTCTGCTGGAGTTCGGCCACGGGCGAGCGCTGCAACGAAGCCGGGCTCTCAACTCCCTTTGAAGGCGGCTCCTTTGTTGCCGGTTTCGATTCCTCCAGCACCTTGTCGAACTTGGATGCGCCGCCCTTTGCGACGGGGCTGTCCGGGTTCGCTTGAGCCCCGCTGGCGAGGTCGCTTAACGCTTTCTTGACTACTAGATCCATATGCTGCGGCCTTTTTATCGGGATTAGAAGGAGGTTTGTTGCGCAGCGCGGGCTTTTGTTGACTTGGTGAAAGCCGACAAGCGGACGCTATCTTCTTTGAGTATTTTGCTGAGGAGTTCGAGGCTCTTGGCGTGAACGCGGCAAACCCACGAGCGGGATAGACCGAGTTTTTGACCGATTTCCTCAAAGGAGAGATCTTCGAAGTAGTAGCTGTAAAGTACTTCTCGATTTTTTTCCGGTAACTGTTTCATTGCTTCCCTGACATACTCCTGCTGTTCCAAGCGGAAAACTCTGTCCGAAGGAGATTCTGAATTGAGCTGCTCCGGTTCACGAGGGAGCGAGTCAATAGACAAAAGATACGACGTGGTGAAGCTAGAGGCGGTCCTTCTGATTTCCTGATAAATGTCCTCGTGACCGGGCGACGATTCCGGCGACAATGATTTTTCGACTTGGTATTCGTTCACGGCTTCGTCAAATTTGGCGGCGCGGCAAGACTTCCGCAGGTCATCATAAATGGCACCGCGAATCCGGTAGTAGGCGAAAGTCGTGAAGGCAATACGCCGCGCCGGATCATAAGACCTGGCCGCCTGTACCAAGCCCAATTCAGCGGCTCGCTCCACGTCCGAACGCTCGACGGGGTAAGGGTACTGTTTCAATACTTCGGCTGCAATCGCGTGTGCGTAGCCCAGATATTTTTCAATAAGTTCGTCCATAAAGCTTTTCTGGTGCTCCTGAATGTTTGTCATCTCCGTAGCAGATGAGAACTGCTTACGATCTGGCTTTCCGCGGCGCAGCGGAAGGTAATGAATTTGGAGTTTGCCGGGCTGCGCAAATTCTCGCTGACCTGGGCATTGAGTGCTATGGATGTATCAAGAAGCTGATTTTCGGCGCTCGCGTAATCGAGTGAATCCCGGACGCCGGCATCGAGCCACTCAAACGAGGTGGCGCCGCCAATGAGTCCAGGCAGCCGGAACGTCACTTTTCGATTGGGGGCCTGCACGACCGCTTGCCATTCAACGGGAGAAGGCAGATACTTTCCCGCCCACACAGCGAAAGCCCGGGCATCAGCCAACGATACGTTCACCACGGGAGAATTCGGGTTAGACTGCACTTGCTCGGGTATGTCCACAGTAGATGTCCGGATTGCGCAAGCTCGCCCGGTGTCGGCGCAGAATCGCAGATAGTCTCGATTAGTAACTTCTCGCTGATCCATGTAGAAAGAAGGTAAGAAGATGGAGCGTGCGTCGTGAGGATAGTTGCCGCCGCCTGCCATTCGGATTTCGCCGCCTTGAATGAGAATCATCGGTCCCGTGTCCGTTACGATCTCGACTTGAGGCGACGAATTCGACTGAGTTGGACTTACGAGGCTGGTTCTTCCGTGAAGCACAAGAATGGAAGCGAACAGAGCTGCCACTGAAGCGAGTCCGATGGTTAACGGGGCAGTTCGATGCCTGCCGCGCACGAATTGCCGGATCACCTTAACCTGCTCGGCTATTCGAAGGTATTGCGGCACATGGGGCCGGGGCAGCGAAACTCTGCAAGAGCGGAAGTAATGGCAGAACTGCTTACGGATGGGGCCGATGAACGCGGACAAAATAGCGAGGTCGCCCTTTTCCGCAGTTTCACGTTTGCGAGCCTTAGGCTGCTTTCCCGGTGGCTCCGGCGCTCTTCGGTTTACGGTGGTTTGGGCAATGGTTGTTTTGTCAATTGAGTTTAAGAAAATCGACGCGATCTGTTGCAAGCCGCTGATGCGCTTTTCGGGATCCTTCTGGAGCATGCGCTCAACAACCTGTGCGATAGTCGCGGGAAATCCCGTGATGAGTTCAGTCAGCGGCCGAGGATGGAAATTGAGGTTGGTGTGCCAAATCAGCCAGGCAGATGGAGGCGCATTCTCTTCCCGGTCGAACTCTCTGCGAAAGAGAGCGCGACCCAGCAAAACTTCATAGAAAATGAACCCGAGGATGTAGACATCTGAGCGGGCGCAATTCCGTTCACCGTCACTCCGGCGAAACGCTTCCGGGGCTGAATATCTTGCGCCGCTGAACGCCATTGTGGCGTTTGATTCGGCTAGATGGTAGCTGCGAACGTAGACCTCACCCAGGTCGCCGACATGGATGCTTTCAGGTGTCAACGGCATGTGGTATTTCCCTGCCGCGTGAATGCTGTCGATGTACTCGAGAATGCGTACAAAGAGCGGCAGCACCGCTCTTGGATCCGGGGGCGAGTCCGAGATCAAATCGGCTAGGGTATGCGTTAGCCTTATTCCTTCATTGGTTGCTGTCATGTCCTTAAATCCTGTTTAGATCCAATACAGAGCGGTCGCGTTGAGACAGTGCCTGGTTCGATTCCCGGAGTGAGGCCCACACAAAGATAGGCGTTGAGGACCCCAGAATTCGCTCATTGCCAATGGATCCTTGATCGTGTTCGGTAGAACGCGCCATCGTTATTCGTTTGCTCCTGGACTGGTTAATCGGGTAGATGAAAGACGAAGAACAGGGAGGGGGCTATTCTTGCAGGCGAGTGTCAGTTCTTGCGATTAAGAAAAGGTGTGATGTGTGCCGCCTGAAACTGGGGAATCCCATATAGAGTTCCCGGCGGCTACGCGCATTTCAGAAGCGGCTAAGAGATAGACCGATGCCTCGGCCGGATGGCCTCCGGCAATGTCTCTTTTAAATCACAAGGATTTACCCCTCTCCGCAAGTACGGACCCATGCGGACTTGCCGGCAATCATCTAGCTGAATGTGATTGCAGCAAGGGTTTCACCAGGTCCCCTCCTCGCTAGAGGAAGCAACATGTCAGCTCTGAATCGCCAACTAGGCGCATTTGAACACTTCATCTGGTCTACGGATCAATGGTCGCCACGGCAGTTCGCATACGTCGTGCGAATCAGCGGACCGCTGACAGCGAATGAGCTTCGGCGCGGTCTGACGGCAGCGCAGGCAAGACACCCCGTGTTGCAGAGCACGATCGCAATGCGTGAAACCGGTCCGTGGTTTGTTCCAACAGCTCTCAAGATTCCGCTTAGAGTCATTCCGCGATCAAGCGATGAGCGCTGGCGATCGGAGACTATTCAGGAATTGAGGGACCCGTTCCTGCCGGGGGCCGCGCCGCTCATGCGCGTGGCGTTCCTCAGAGGACCGCAAACCTCCGAGCTGATTTTCATTGTTCATCATTCCATTGGAGACGGACTTTCCACGCTCTACTTCGTTCGCGATGTTCTTCGTGCGATCCATCGAGAACCGCTCCATAAGCTTCCTCCAACGCCCTCTGCAGACAGTTTCGTTTTGAGTGACGTTCCACGGTTCGCGCCGGAGGTCACAAAACGATCTGAGAGCTTTCCGAAACCAGCCGGCCCAATTATCACCACAGCGGAGTTGGATGCCGACGCACTCCAACTGCTCATTCATCGTTCCCGCGTCGAGGGTACGACTGTTCACGGCGCATTCACTGCCGCCCTTCTCCTCGCCGCGCAGAGCGAATTCGAGAACGGAAAGCCTGTTTCTGCATTACAGCCCGTTAGCTTACGACCTCTCAACTCCCAGATGGGCGAAAGTCTTGGGCTCTATATCAGTGCAGCGATCGTGAGTTTGGAAAAAAACACCGGACCAGACCTCTGGGACTTTGCACGGTCAGTAAAGAAGCAACTTCAGCCGGCTCTGGATGCGCAGGCCATGGGCGCCCGCTATTCAGCCTTACGCGCGTTCGTCTCTTCGAACCCAACCCCTTTGGAGGCTTATAATCACTACCGCCGCGGCGTCGGACATGACCTGGTCGTTTCGAACAAGGGCCGTTTACCTTTTGAGCGACAGATCGGGCGATTACGTATTGACGCGATCTGGTCTGTGCCAAACGTAGAGATGGAGCCGTTCGTGTCTTTACTTACCGTCGGGGAGCGAATGTTTATTACCGCTGTAGCCGAACGTTCTATGCGGAAACTACTCGATTGCACGATAACGCGCATCCGTCAGTCCATCGGGAAACCGTTAACAGCACCAAACTATACGTGCCTAACATCAAATAACAAGATAGATATCAAATAAAAGTAACTATTAGGAGAAGGAAGATATGCCATTTATTCCAGCTATCATTGCGGGCATTGCGGATGCGGCGGCAGCCGCGGCAACAGCGGCGACAGCGGCAACCGAAGTAGGAACCGCAGCCACGGTGGCAACTGAAGTGGGAACCACGGCCACGGCGGCAGGCGAAGCTGCCACTGTAGGAGGCGAGGCTGCCACGGTGGGGGGTGAGGCTGCTTCAGTGGGAGGCGAAGCTGCTTCAGTAGGAGAGAACGCCGCAGGAGGAGCTTTACGCGACGGCATTAACAATGTCGTTCGGGGGATTAAACTCGGAAATAGACTCAATGACGAATTCAATGATGACGGCAAGAAAGGTAACCAAGGCCCATCGTCATATGACGAGATTGCTCGTCTTATCGATCCCCTTGGAGGCATTTTATCGCTAGGACCACCTAACGCCGGGAGTCTTGAACACGCCCCGTTAGCCGGCGCAGGGGAGGTACATGAGGATACTGTTCCCGATGTCGTTGATTTTGGGTACCGACCGTCAGGCAACTTAAAAATCTGATTTATTGCAGGGCTAATGTGATAGTGGTTCGTAGTTCTGAGGATCGTACTGCAGTTGTTAGATTTCTGTTTCGTGTCTGCATGGAGGAGTTAAGACCGGAGGTCTCTTCAGCACCTTTTACGCCACAGAGTCTTGCTGCAGTCATCAGGTCATGGCTTGTGGTTGAGTTGTATGACACGGAAAAGGAAGTCGTTATAGGTGCAATCTCCCGGGAGCCAAACGGTTTCGTTCACATCTACGTAGACGGTAGCAGGCGTGCCTCCTGGAAGCCGCATACGTCGCTTCAAGCAGCGCTTGACATCTTTCTTTCTGATTGTGACACTCTATACGCTGGGATTCCTGAAGAACATGCAGTCGTTATTCGCATTGTTCGTAAGTTGGGATTTGTTCATGTCCGTACGGAGGGAGGCATTGCTTTGTACTTGCTCACCTCCCAAACACGGAAAAGGTGGCGCCCCGCCTCGGCTCGAGGATAGTTACAGCAGGCCGGTGAAGGCTCCGCCATCGATCACAATATTTTGACCTGTAATATAGGAGGCATGAGCGCTGCATAAGAATGCGCAAACTGCGCCGAACTCTTCGGGGGTGCCGAATCGTCGAGCTGGAATCTGCCGAAGCTGTTCTGCTGTGATCTGCTCGTCAGCGCGCCGTTCCTTTTCCGCCTGATCTCGGACAAGCGACCTGAGCCGGTCCGTATCAAACCGACCGGGGAGTAGCGAATTGATTGTGACGTTCGAACTCGCGACCTGGCGAGCGAGTGTTCCTACGAATCCAGTAAGCCCGCTCCTGGCGGCGATCGAGAGTCCCAGGCTCGGATAAGTGCCAGGCGATTTTACGCCGCTGCTGGTTATGTTGACTATCCTCCCGAATCCGCGGGTCACCATTCCATCGAGGACTGCCTGGATGAAGGCGATTGACGTCAACATGCTCATATCGAGCGCTTTTATCCAGTCGTCTCGAGTCCAGCCCCGGAAATCTCCTGGGGGAGGGCCAGCGGCATTGTTCACCAGAATATCGGGGTGGGGGCAGACCTCGAGCACCGCGCCGCGGCCCGTTTCAGTGACGATATCCGCCGCGACTGCGACAACTTGTCCGCCGGTGTCTTTCTCGATCTGCTCGGCGGCCTTCGTAAGTTGCTCGGAGGATCGGGCATTGATAACGACATGCACGCCTTCAGCCGCAAGGGCGGAGGCGCAGGCTTTGCCAAGGCCTTTTGAACTCCCGCAAACAATGGCCCGCCGTCCGCGAAGACCCAGATCCACAACGGTTCTCCCTTCAGCGCAACAAGAAGACAGTCAAAAAACGCTCGTACTCTTTCACACACGCCCATCTTTCCATGTTTTGGGTGAGCATCCACCTTGCTGTGGCACCATGACGCGCGGAGTCGATCCAGGGGCCGACTAATTGCCCAGAGGCGGTGGCGCGCGGTCACGGTCGTGACGCGGCGGCAAGGACCGCAAGCGACGGGTGCTCGGATTCGTGGTCCGTCAAAGCCATCGAAGCCCGGAAAGGCGCGGCCGTCGCGAGCACGCACACGCAACTGTAAATGGCAACCGGGACCAGGCCCGATGGAATATTCCTGGGTCGGCAGCCAAGTTGCCTTAACGTTTTCGGCAGTTTCAGCAGTTTCGGCAAAAAGACGAAAACTCAGCAGCACACCTTTCGTGCTCTGAACGGGCCGGCGGGGGTGGGGATGTGCTAATCGCCTATAAGGTGAATGGCGCAAAGGTTTCTGGCACTCGCGCCGAATCGCAATTCGAATGGCCAGCGATGTGCGATGGCATTGTGGATAGCTAGGTTGCCAGTTCAAACAAACTTCGGCTTGGCAACACTCCCAATGAACGTTGGAAGGAAGGATTAAAGGAAGGATCGATATTTGATGATTGCTACCCAAACCGAAATCACCAGTCGAGGAATCGAGCTGCTGCGTGATCCACAACAGAACAAAGCGACCGCATTCACCGAGGAGGAACGCGAACAATTCGGGCTTACTGGCCTGCTCCCAGCCGGTGTGGATTCAGAAGACACACAGGTGCAAAGAGCGTTACAGCAGATCGGCGACAAGCCGACTGATTTAGAACGCTACATTTATATGATCGGATTGGCCGATACCGACGAGACACTATTTTACAAAGTGGTGATGTCCGACCCGGCGCGATTTCTGCCGATTCTTTATGATCCAACCGTGGGCGAAGCGTGCTTGAAGTTCGGTCATATCTTCCGGCGTCCACGCGGCATGTACGTGACCCTGCAACACAAGGGAAGGATTCGCAGTGTACTCAATAACTGGCCCGAAAAAGACATACGCGTCATCTGTGTCACGTCGGGCGAACGGATTTTGGGCTTAGGCGATCTTGGCGCCAACGGCATGGGTATTCCCATCGGCAAACTCCAGCTCTACACGGCTTGCGCCGCCGTGCCCGCAAAACACCTGTTGCCGATGCACATCGACTTCGGCACGAACAACCACGAACTGCTGAATGATCCGCTCTACCTGGGTCTGCGCCAGCCACGTGTCTCCACTGCCGAGCGGGATGAGTTGGTCGAAGAATTGGTCAATGCAGTTCAGGAAGTATTTCCGGGCTGTTGCATCCATTTCGAAGACTGGGCAGGTGTGGACGCTGAGCGCCTGCTGACACGCTACCGGAACAGAGTTTCCTGTTACAACGACGATATTCAGGGTACAGCAGGTGTCGCCCTCGCGGGAATCTTGAGCGCACTTCGCGTTACCGGTGGAAAGCTGCGCGACCAGCGAATCTTATTTCTGGGCGCCGGATCAGCCGGCATCGGCATCGCGGACCTGATCGCGTCTGCAATGACAGAAGAAGGCTTGTCAGAGGGGCAGGCGCGAGCACGTATTTCGCTGTTTGACGTCGATGGACTGATCGAGCCGAGCCGCAAGGACCTATTCGATTTTCAACGTCCATACGCGCATCCCCACGCTCCATCGCACGACTTTGTCGCAGTAATTGAGGACCTCCGGCCCACGGCAATCATCGGAGTGAGTACGAAAGGAAAGACATTCACCCAGCAGGTTGTACAGACCATGGCGCGGCTCAATGAGCGACCAATCATTTTCGCCCTCTCGAACCCCACAGAACACGCGGAGTGCACAGCGGAAGAAGCGTATAAGTGGTCGGAGGGGCGGGCGCTGTATGCCGCCGGCGTGCCATTCCCACCCGTCCGGTACAACGGTAAAACATTCGTTCCCGGGCAGGGTAACAACCTTTATATCTTCCCGGCAGTCGGTCTGGCGATTTATGCCACCCAAGCCCGGCGTGTAACCGACGAGATGTTCATCGTTGCGGCAAAGGCCGTCGCAGACCAGGTCACCGAGAAGGAACTTCAAGCCGGTCTCCTCTACCCACCGCAAAGTAACATCCTGCAAACGGAAATCGCAACCGCCGAGCGGGTTGCGGAGATCATCTTCGAGCGCGGCCTCGCGGGCGTGGAGCGGCCGAAAGATATCAGGACGTTCCTCGAATCACAGCTATATAAACCGGAGTACCGAGCGCCCGACGTGCGGCACTAACGCTTACCACGCCGCGAACGAGTTATGTTTGGCGTTCAAGCCTCGGCTGTAACTCCGTTACAGGCCGAGTCAGCATCGCTCCTTGCGGCACTGCTGCTACCAGCAGTCCTGAGTACGGCGGCTGGCGCCGTGGATGTCATCGGGTTCCTTTCACTCGGAGGACTATTCACGGCGCACATCACCGGTAACGTAGTGGTGCTGGCTGCTCACTACGTGACTGGCGGTTTCGGCCAGGTTGGTCCACTCTTGGCCGTGCCGATCTTCGTGTTGGTGCTCGGGGTGGTTGTGCTAGTCTTCGGGCGTGGGCAAAATATCGGCAGCTCGCGACGGGCGCTGTTAACCCTACATGCAGCACTCCTCGCCGGCTGTCTTGGCTTGGGCATCGCGTTCGGTCCCTTCCGCGATACAGAGAGCGGAATGGCGGTCCTCACCGGCATGCTCGGGGTATCAGCGATGGCGACGCAAAACGCGCTCGTGAAACTTGCACTCATTGGCGTACCCTCGACGGCGGTGATGACCACGAACACAACGCAATTGGTCATCGATCTTCTAGCGGCGCCGGGAGGCCGGCGAAGCCCCGGCGATCTCGCTCGGACGAGGAAACGCGCTCGGGTGACATTGGCCTGCATTCTCGGATTTACGGTAGGCTGTGTCGCCGGAGCCATTCTTGAATTGCATCTGGGGATAAGGGCGATGGCATTGCCACTCCTACTGGCCGTCTTGGCCGTCCCGCTAGGCGAATTCCAAAAGTAACGATCAATTTTTCGAAAGAGGAAAAATAATGGCAATCAGTTCTGATACACACAAGTTCCGAGTTGAAGAAGACGCGTTAGGAAACGTCGAAGTCCCTGCCGATCATTTATGGGGCGCGCAAACGGAAAGGTCTCATCATAACTTTCCAATTGGTGTCGACCGCTATCGCTGGGGCAGGCCGGTTATCCGCGCGCTCGGAATACTCAAGAAATGCGCCGCGCTGGCCAACGGAGAGTTGGGCCAGTTGCCGAAGGAGAAGGTAGATCTAATTGTCCGCGCGGCGCAAGAGGTGATCGACGGAAAACTTGATACCGAGTTTCCGCTTGTCGTATTTCAGACGGGGTCCGGGACGCAGACGAACATGAACGCCAACGAGGTGATCGCGAATCGTGCGATTCAACTTGCCGGCGGCGTGGTCGGATCGAAAAAGCCGATCCATCCCAACGACGATGTAAATCACAGCCAGTCGTCAAATGACACGTTCCCGACTGCGATGCATATTGCAACGGTAGAGGAACTTGAAAGCCTTCTGACGCCGGCAATCCACGAGCTTCGCGAAACTTTGGATGCGAAGTCGAAAGAATTCTCCCGAATCGTCATGGTTGGACGCACGCACCTTCAGGACGCGACACCATTGACGCTGGGCCAAGTGATTTCAGGCTGGGTCTCACAATTGGATCAGGCTCTGGAGGCAGTTCGTGCAAGTTTGCCTGGTGTTTACGCACTCGCGATCGGCGGAACAGCAGTCGGGACGGGACTGAACGCTGACCCGCGCTTTGGCGAGACGGCAGCGCAAAAGATCGCAGAGGAGACTGGCAAGCCGTTCGTTTCCGCGGCCAACAAGTTTGCGGCGCTTTCTGCCCACGACGCCATGGTAAACGTAAGCGCCGCTTTGCGCACGCTTGCCGGCGCGCTGATGAAGATCGCCAATGACGTCCGATGGTACGCGTGCGGACCACGGGCCGGATTCGCAGAAATCAGCATTCCGGCAAACGAGCCCGGGTCGTCCATCATGCCTGGCAAAATCAATCCGACTCAATGCGAGGCGCTGAGTATGGTCGCTGTTGAGGTATTCGGGAATGACGCCTCAGTCGCCTTTGCCGGTTCGCAAGGAAATTTCCAGCTCAATGCCTACAAGCCGGTGATCCTATTCAATGTTTTGCAATCGATCAAACTGCTGGCTGAGGGTATGCGGTCGTTTAACGAGCGCTGTGCTACAGGGATCGAACCGAACGAGAAGCGCATTCGTGAGCACCTGGACAACTCGCTCATGCTCGTGACAGCGCTCAATCCGCACATCGGGTACGAGAAAGCGGCCCAAATTTCACTTAAGGCTTATCGGGAAGACCTTACTCTGCGCGAGGCCGCACTGAAACTGGGCTTTCTCACTGCACAGCAATTCAACGAATGGGTCCGGCCGGAGGACATGACTCACCCGCTCGAGGTCGAAAAGATCTCCGCTTAACACAGACCGTTGTATAGAAGTTCTTTTTTATGACCGCAACGAAAGAAAAGAACCTCCGTGTTGTCCCCGTGCACACACGCACCGTCGTAGTCCGTGGCATATTGCTCGCCGTGGCGTGCGTGATCAGCTATCGGCTGATCACGCACATTCTTCCAAGACTGTATTCCGTGTCCAGAGATGACGATCTTCTCGGAGGGATGTGGGCCGTGGTCGCCACAATTTTCGTTTTTCGATACAGCGACGCAGAGGATATTGGCGCTGCTTTGTCGCGTATGAGCTCGACACTTGTCAGCTTTGTTCTTTGTTTCGTCTACCTGCTTTTCTTTCCATTTCATGTCTGGGGCATGGCCGCACTGATTGGAATCGGTGCCATCGCGGTCACGTTAATGGGTCGTCCGGATGACACCATCACGACTTCCATTACTACCGCTGTAGTTATGGTCGTCGCCGCGATTGATCCACACGACGCCTGGCAGCAGCCTATTTTGCGATTGATCGATACTGCCGTTGGAGTCGCAGTTGGTGTTGGAGCGGGATGGATCTCCCGGTCCAGGATACACTTTAGACTGAAGTCATAGTTCCGGACAAGGCGCAATGAAGGCGACGGCGTGAGCGCTCGACCGTCATTCGTTTATTCCAAAGTTCTTTGATGGTTCGCTCCCGGCTCTGATCCTGGGTAGTTTGAATGTAATCCTGCCTGATTTGTAAACCCTTGGTGACTACCTGCGTCTTACCGCACACGAGTTCTGTCCGGATGAGTATCGGCAACTAAGGTAGCCACGCCGCTGTAAAGTGTGAAGATGCTGGAAGCAGCTGTCTCCTTTCGTTCAATTCTGGTGCGCCACTCAGATAGTAATTGGCCACTTGAAAAGCGGTTCGATGGTAACCGCTCTTCGAGACGACCAAATCCCTAGTAACCCGCGCTCCGCTGGCCTAGTAGCCCGTCTTCGCCGGTTCCGTCTTCTCAGCCTCAGCCTTCTCGGGCTTCGGCAGCTTGAAGTATCCCACTACGCCGATTCCGACGAGCATCGCAGCGCTTGCATAATACAGGTTCCGAATCCCAATCTTCTCCGCCACCGGGCCAGCTACGAACATCGAGATCACCTGCGACCCCGCGACCAACGACATTAGGCAGCTCATCACTCGTCCCAATAATTCGTGCGGCGTCTCATGCTGGATCAGCGTCGTCGCCGTGATAAAAATCGCGGACGCGGAGAGCCCCAACCCGAGCATTCCCGCTGCGGTCGATCCCATGGTGCCGAACGCTACTGTGGTCAATACCGCTAGGCCCATTCCGCCCAGCCCGTAAACCACCAGGTTCTGCTGCGGGATATGGCGCGCAAACCGCGTGAGCAACTGCGTCCCGACGATCATGCCGATGCCGATCAGGGTATTCAGCACACCGAACACTCCGGACGTGGAGTGTAGTACATCGCGTACGTAAATGGAGAGCAGCGCCGAAGCAGCGCATCGCGAACATCCCAGCTGTCATCGAGAGAATCACAAAAGAAATCGTCGAGTGCTTGAAGATGAAGCCGAATCCCTGCCGCATCGAATTGAGCACCGCGCTCGATTCCGTGAGCACGGCTTGTCGCTCGATGGTCAGCGTCATTACCAGTGCCGCCGAAATGAAGAAACTCAAGCTGTCGTACAGGAAACAGGAGTTCGCACCGACAAGCTGCACGAGCTCTCCGGCGACGCTCGGGGCCACGATCAGCGATCCCTGCTGCGCCTGCGACATCAATCCGTTGACTGCCATCAGCCCCGCCATCGGGACCAGCGTGCGCACCGCCACCGATTGCGCTGGAACGAAGAAGGCTGAGACCACGCTCATCGTGAACAGGATGGCGTAGATGACATACAGGTCGTGCACAAACACCAGCGCCATCACCAGAACGCCGCGGATCAGGTCGCTTGCGATCATGGTCCGCTTCAAGTGCCACCGATCCACGAAGACGCCGGCCAGCGGGCTGACGATGGCCAGCGGCGCCATAAACGACACCAGCACCAGCGCCACCTGGGTCGCCGTACCGTGCAGGTTAAACGTCACGACGCCACGAAGGCAGGAAAGGCCCCGGGGACGGCAAGTGTGTTTCGGAACGTGTCTGCATGGTCAGGGTCAGAACCAAGCGTAGATCTGGCGCAAGCCGAGCCGAACATTCCGGGCTGTTGATTCGTTCGGAGGCAGTTGAGAGGGTGGCAGTTAGGGCAGTTGAAGATTTTCTCAGGGATCGTGAACAGGATTCCGGATCTGGCTTCCTGCTCAAAACCCGTTCGTTGCCTGTGGGTTTACTTCGGCTCCGGATGGTAATGGCGCGCATCCTTCATATAGGCTTTATCCGGGGCCAGGCTCAGCGGCTGCTGCAACTGAAACGTCAGTAGGGTTTCTGCTGGAACATGAACTTTGCAGCCGCGTGTCGCCGTTCCGTTGTGACCCTTCCGTCGCCGCATCCGATGCCGAGAACCCGCTCTGCACCTTCGAGATCAATTAATGCCAGCACCTCCGCTGCCATTGAGGAAGAGTTGCGAAATGAAGTTCCGCGCCGGCTCAAGTCGGCCGCCCTCCGCTGAGCTAGAAATTTCCCGCTAGCACTGCGCTAAACCCGACACAAACGAACTTTTTTCACCCACGCGATGATACGGAATTTACGGCCTTTGCGCTTTATGGGCAGAAGCGCGAATGCGCCCTTCAGAAAGGTGAGTTTCGAGTGATTAGAGCGTTCTTCGCCTCACGGAGCTTCTGCACAAGCGATCCGGCCCGTAACGGACGGACAGCTTGAAGCGTGAATCGACCCGCGAGTCTTCGAAAGGAGTAGTTAGTCTAACAATGAAAAGTATCTTTTGTTCGCTTGTTTTCGCAATAGCCGCGGCCAGCGTCGGTCTGGCGCAGTCTCCATCCATCTCAGTAACGCTCGCCCCAATTCGCGACAGTGCTGCATGCACCTTTGTCGCGACTTCTTTCACGGACGGTTTCGGCAATTCGTCCAGACCCGGTAGCCAAACTTCCGGCGCCGGAAAGGGCAAGCTTACCTTGAGTCCGATGACGATAGTAAAGCAGGTAGATTCCTGCTCGACTCCTTTGATCGTGGCGGTGTTCACGGGCGCAACCATTCCGACGGTCACGATCACGGTCAGCGGGAAAGGCGCTAATGGCGTCGGCCCAGTGCTGACGGTCACATTGAGGGAAGTCGTAGTTCAGTCGCTCTCGGATTCTGACTCGAAAGGTGAAGGTGAGCCGACGGAGAAACTCTCGGTCGTTTTCAGCGCGATCTCGATTTGCGACGTCGCGGCAAATACCTGTTATGGTGGTGAGACGCCGATCTGACGGGCTAACCTTAGGCAGCCTGCTTCTCCGCCATCTGGCCTTGTAATAGGATCACCGTCGAACGGGGCCATGCCGCCGCTGGGATAACCGTTTACGCCGCGGGCCCCGACTCCACTATCTTGAGAAGGGTATAAATAGATTGTTCTAAACGGGTTGTGGTAAACCGCAGTCGCGCTAAATAGCCTTGTACAGATTTCTGTGAACCACATTAATCCGTTCAGAGGGGCGCCATACATCGCCAGGAGGTTCATGCGGGTTTGCGTCAAAGACCAAAACATCATGCCTGACGCCATGTGTAGATTGACTAGCACAAGCTTCAGGCGAAAACCCTGCGCCCGGCACCGCGCTCGCTCTGCTTTCTACGGAACCACCGCAACAATTTCGTTATTCACTGTTGGCGACACTCGCCGAGAAAAAGGATGAAGTTCTTCCGGTCCCCATAGAAAGATGGTTCCTTCGCTCTCCCATATTCTCCATTCGAGGATGCTATTTGGTTTCAAACAAGTCTCTGAATCGCGGCGGCTGGGAGCGCAAATACTGCTCGGGTGCACGAACATGGCCGCCCAGCTTCGCGGCGGCGTGCCACGGCCAGCGCGGGTCGTACAGGATCGTGCGGGCGAGCGCGATCAGATCGGCGTCGCCCGTGCCGACAATCGCCTCCGCCTGTTCGAAGCCGGTGATCAGTCCGACAGCGACTACCGGCATGCGCACCGCGGATTTGACCCCGCGGGCGAGCGGCACCTGATAGCCTGGTCCCAGCGGGATGTTCTGTGCAGGATGCAAGCCACCGCTGGAAACATGAATCGCGTCGCAGCCGCGTTCGTCCAGCTTCTCAGCAAAGGCCATGGTCTGCTCGATATTCCAGCCGCCATCGACCCAGTCCGTGGCCGATACCCGCACGGAAACCGGCTTCCCGGCAGGGAATGCAGCGCGCACTGCTTCGAATATCTCGAGCGGAAACCGCATCCTATTCTCGAGGGAGCCGCCGTATTCGTCGTCCCGATCGTTGGAGAGCGGAGAGAGGAACTGGTGCATCAAATAGCCATGGGCGGCATGCAGTTGGATGACTTCGATGCCGAGCCTCGCGGCGCGGGCGGCCGACGCAGCGAAGGCGTCACGCACACGACGAATTCCTTGACGATCCAGCGCGATTGGAGGGACTTCGCCTTCCATATAGGGAATCGCGGAAGGGGCCATCGTTCGCCAACCAAGCGGATTTTCCGGCGCGAACTGAAGGCCACCTTTCCACGGGACCTCTGTCGAGGCCTTGCGGCCGGCGTGAGCCAACTGAATCCCGATGGGCATGTCGGACCAGCGCCGGATCGTTTCGAGCGTTCTACCGATGGCAGCCTCGGTCTCGTCGTTCCATAGCCCGACGTCCGCATAAGTGATGCGGCCTTCGGGGAGAACTGCGGTCGCTTCGATCGTTAACAGCGCCGCTCCCGACAGGGCAAGATGGCCGAGGTGGATCAGATGCCAATCGGTCATGCACCCGTTCTCGGCCGAGTATTGGCACATGGGCGCGATCACGATGCGGTTGCGCAAATTCAGGTTCCGAACGCGGATTGGTTGAAAGAGGGCAGGTTGAGCCACAAGGAACACTCCAAACGCGGCATTCGCAGAGACGCGCCGCTGTCTGCATGTTACCTTGTCAAACCGCTACGAACCGGCCGAAGTTGCGAGGCGGCTCTCGGCCAAAACGGCGGTCAGTTCGCTAGCGCGAGCGAATATCCAACCCGGATAATTTTCTAGCGAACGTTCTTTGAATCTTGCACTCCCACGGGCCTTTCGCACACGCCTGTCCGGTCCGAAGCACGATTCCATCGCAGCCGGTGAAGAAGCCCGCCACTCGCTATTGTCAGAAGTGTGAGCACTGAAATGAACGGCTTTTGGAGAAGCCCTTCTATGGTCATCCAGGCACTCACCGCAAGAAAGAGACAAGGGATCAGCGGAAAAGCGAAACTGACGGTTTGCAGGCGCCGCCATCCAGGCCGGCGCCGGAAGATGAACAGCGACGCTACTGAGAGAGTGGCGAACAGATTGAGCGTGAAACCGATATAGATAACCAGTGCAGGAAAGGGCATGAGAACCAGCAGCACGGTACAGACTGCTTGGGCGATGATGGAATTCACTGGGGTGCGCCAACGGGGGTGAACCTTTGCTGCGGCCGCCGGGAATTGCCTATCGCGCGCCATTGCATAGTAGACACGCGGACCGGCGATAGTCATGGCATTCACGGTGGAAAGCAAACCAAAGGCCATCAACGCGCTGAATGCCCACGCTATTTGGGAACCGAAAAGGCGCGATGCGGAGAGCGCTCCCACAGCCAGGATGCCTTTCATGGACTCCAGAGGCGCGGCATAAAGAAATACTACGTTCAAAAGAATGTAAGCCATCGCGACGACACCTGTGCCTAAGGCCAATGCCCGGCTCAGCGTCTTCTCGGGCTGACCGACCTCTTCGGCTACGTACGCGGCCGCGTTCCACCCGCTGTACGCAACGTAGATCCAAAACAGGCTCATGGCAAACTGCTGCCAAAGAGGGGTGCCGCTCCAGCGCACGGCCGTGCGCGAGAAGTTCTGCCAATCGCCGTGACCGAACAGCAGAGCGCTAACAACGAACCCGCCGATCAAGACGAGTTTCAGTGCGGTCAGCGTATTTTGCACTCGAGCGATACGGTGGATTCCGAAGAAATTCCATATCGAAAAAATGGCCACCAGCAGAATAGCGATCATTTGTTCCGGCCCGAAGCGAAATGCCGGGGATGCCAGGCTATGGCGCTGCCGGGCCGGGAAGAAGAACGTGACGTAACTCGCAAAAGAGAGTGCGGCGGTGGCGATCGGGGCGGAGAAGCCCGCCACGAGGGACACCCAGCCACTGATAAATCCCCACGTCGCGCCATACGCCCGGCTCAGATAAACATATTCGCCGCCTGAGGTCGGAAAATTGACAGCCAGTTCTGAATAGCAGATGGCGCCAAGCAGCGCACAGATCGCCCCGACAACCCAACTGAGCAGGACGAGCCAAGGTAGGCCCAGATCTCCCGCGAGAAAACCAGTAGTGGTGAAGATGCCAGTGCCGATCATGTTGGAAACCACGAGCGTGGTCGCGCTCGCGAGCCCTAGCCGTCGCGCGAGAGAGTACTGCTGTGTCACTGGAGATTTTATTGGACGAGTTGCGCGGGCTTACGCGCGATCACGCAGTAGTCTTGCTCCGGCCAGGCACCTGACTGGCTAACGATCTCGAAGCCCGCAGCCTTCAGTTCTCGCGCGAGCACATCCCTGGGCACACCATGTCCGCCGTGATTCTTAGGAGCGCCCTCCACCGGAGGCAGACTTGAGCGCGGCGGAAAATCGATGACGGCAATCAGACCGCCGGGCTTGAGATCACGAAAGAGCGCTGCATCGGTTTGTGCCGGATTGATGAAATGATGGTAGACCCGCCGCATGAAGATTGCCTCGCAGCACGCATCAGGAAGATTTGTCCCGACAGGATCGGCTTTGATTACGGTGACGTTTTGAAGCTTGTGTGTTTGAACATCCTCTTCCAGGCGAGCAACCTTCTTGTCATCGAGTTCCGTGATGTATACATGCCCTGCGGCTCCCACAAGGTCGGCCGCAAAGAAGGACATCTGGCCTTCCCCGGCCCCGATCTCGGCGATCACATCGCCCCGCTTCCAACCCATCAGATCTGCCAGCCTTTTGGCCTCGACTTGATAGACGTCGGCCGCGAGGACGAACGGCAGCGTCAGCACAATGCTCGCCGCAAGTTTGAAAACGCGGTGCATCAGCCTTCATGATAGGCCGGAGGACTGTGGTTCGGCATCTGCGAGCTATTCGTCCACCTGCGAGGCATCGAAGACGATTTGGTCATATTGCCAGAGCCGTTCGAAGAAACTCAGCGCGCGCGGTTCACGGCTGCGGTCCTCCCCCACAAACCGTAGAATCTCGGCCAACGTTCGTTTTCCGTCTATGGCGCCGAGCAGTCTATCTTCGGCCGTGTCGATAGTGAGAATGAGATCGGTGAATGGATGCGCCTGGTTAATCAGCACCGCGACGCTACCGGGCGGCAGGCGTTCTCGAACGCATACCGTCGATGGCAATGCGATGGGGACGTACCGGCGCCACCGATCGCCGATAAAAGTTATCCGCGGGCTCTCGCCGGCGCGATCATCGCGGTATGCGATCAGGTTGTGCCTGATCATCGCCCCGCGAAATAACTCGACAGCAGCGTGCTGCTGTGGAGCGGGAAGGGAAGCCAGACGTTCGGCGTGTGGAATCTTCGCCATCATGCCGCATTGGGGCAGGTAGGGAGCCTGGTGCACCCAGCGGCCGAAAGACATGCCGCAGCGTTCAAGAAGAGCATACAACTGCGAAACGGAATAGGCGCGATCGAGAGGATGAAGCAGCGCATCGGCCAGAGCGTCGGGATGACTGAAGTCGATTGCCCCACGCATCACCTCTGCGATTGGATGGTTTGAGGGTAAGGCCTTGAGGGCATCGCCGAGATCACGCAGGTCTTTGTCTGAGGAAGTGATCCCAACCAAGCGACAGTACTCCTGCATCATGTAGATTCCGGCTCGCCCGTAGGGAGCGTAGACCATCAGTTGCATTGCGCCTCGCGGTCTAAGGACATCACGAAGTGCGCGCAGGCCAAGGTCCGGGTCGGGCAGGTGGTGTAGCACCCCGGTGCAAATGACCTGATCAAAAGTGCGCCCTAATTCCCGGACATCCTCAATAGAAAGCTGATGTAGCTCGAGGTTCTCCAGACCATACTTTCGCTGGAGATCGCGCGTGTAACGCAGGCTCGTCTCGCTGACGTCGATTGCTGTGATTCGAGCATCCGGCTCGCGAAGCGCACACCTGGCGGCCTGGGAAGTGCCGCAGCCAGCAACCAGGATTTCCTGGTTTCCGGACAGTTGGTCAGTTGGAAACATCAGATGGAACAGCGCCCGGCGGCGGTCCGGGCTTTTATAGAGGTTGCGATGCTCATCCAGGCTAGTTAATGGCGGCGGATACGGCATCCTTTCGTAGAAGAGGCGAACCTCCTCGGAGGCGCCGGTCCGCGGCTCCCTGCGTTGTTCCCAATCGTGCATTTCGATTTTTCCCGTGTCCGCGCTTACTCGGAACTACACGTCACAGTCTACTCGTCGCAACGTGCGATCCAAGGCCGTAGGTCGCATGTGGGGCCTTATGGTTCTTACTGGGCAATTTACCGGCAATGCGCGCTTTGGCTCGAAACCAAAAAATAATCAATCCGTCGGCTAGCGAGAGAAATCATATCGGGTGCATAGGCGAGTTTGCTCGGAGGCTTTCTTGTGTTATCAGTGGCCGAGGGAAACAGTCCCTTGCGATGCAAGCGCTCGGGGCAAGAGGACTCAACTAATCCGCCGGCCCCGGGCACGTTCGGTGTAATTCCCGCGATAGCTGGCGAAGACGTTCTTGAAGCCAAGAGTTCTGTGAGCGGCTCGCATGGGCAAAGGCAGCATCGTGCAAAAGGTATGGGCCAATTGAAGAATGTGATGCTCGCGGTAGTGTTCCTGAGCCTCATTGCGCTTGGTGGCTGTGAGGGCCTGGTTCCGCACGACACGGCCAGTCTACTCATCCCCAGGCTTCAACGATCAGAGATCATTGGTTTTGTGGCGGGTTTGGGAACGACCTTCGCTGCTGTGCCGGACTTGTTCGCGATGCTCAAACGTCGATCAAGCGTGGGCATGAATCCCAGAATGGCTGCCATCACGGGCACGTTTCAGATTCTCTGGGTCTACTATGGCTTGTTGATTTCGTCGCGCCCGGTGATCGCCTGGAATGTAGTGGCTGTGCTGATCAATCTGCTCAGCGTCGGAGCATACCGGCACTTTGCGCGGAGAGAAAAAGCCCAGCAAAAGAGTCACGTACAGACTTAACGCTGCAGGGACACTGAGCGGAGACAGCAACTCGCGCAATGCTGGACACCGGTAATGTCTTCTCGACCTGCAGCCCTCAGTGTTCAGCAGACCATTGGAAGCACAGCGCATATCCATCCGGATCGCGAAGGTACATCTGCTTCATGCCATAGCCGGTAACTACCGGTTCCTTTACCGTCACACCCTTGCCGCGCAACTCTTCATATGCGGCATCCACATTCGGGCACCCAAAAAACAGTCCTGTATCGTCGTGAGCGGCCGTACGAGCATCGTCAGGTTCCGCAGGACGATCGTCGTCGAATTCATAAGCTGTGTTCAGCATCAGGTCAGCATCTCCCAGCCGAAGCAATGCCCAGTGAAAACGATCCTCGCCCAGCTTCGGAGAGGTGCTCACTACCTCGAATCCTAGCAGTTCACGATAGAACCGCACCGACCTTGGCATGTCGTAGACCTGCAGCAGCGGAGTTAGCCCGCGCACATCGAGCGCCATTTCTCACCTCGTCTAAGGCCTTCACATTCCATACCGTTTGGATCCTGCTGGACAAGAATAACCTGAAACACGGCAATCGCCAGAAAATCATTCAATTGATGAGTGACTTTCCGGCTCAAAGGGGCTCTTTTCATAGCTTGACCCATTGGCTGCGCCAGCACCCGGGTCCTGATGCATGCTGCGGGCGCGTTCGAAAGTTCAGATGGCTTTCCGCCCCAACTTCCCACCCCGGTAGTGTATGGCCAGACTGTCGGGGCAACGCCACCTTCACCGCACCGAAGGACATTTGCATCGGTTTCGTAGTGTTTGATGATCAAGTATGAGTGGATTTTTTGTACAGACCGGGTGAGGTTGAGCGTGCCGCCGACCGAGCCGTGAAGGCGCCGAACGAACACCGCAGGTGCCGCGCGGCTTCCGATTTGTTCAAATTCTCAATAGGGGAGCGAACGTTTGATGAAACGAGCCGGCAGTACGTCAGAACCGCTTTGGTATAAGGACGCGATCATTTATGAGCTTCATGTGAAAGCATTCGCTGACAGCAACAATGACGGTATTGGCGATTTTGGTGGTCTGATCCAGAAGCTCGATTACCTGCAGGATCTGGGCATCACGTGCGTCTGGCTCCTGCCCTTCTTCCCGTCACCGCTCAAAGACGACGGCTACGATATTTCGGACTACCTGAGCGTACATCCGAGCTACGGAACCCTTGACGATTTTCAGACTTTCCTTGCGGCCGCTCACGACCGCAATCTGCAGGTTCTTATTGAACTGGTAGTCAATCACACGTCCGACCAGCATCCCTGGTTCCAGGCGGCGAGAACGGCGCCGCGCGGCTCGGAGGAACGCGATTTTTACGTGTGGAGCGACACAGCGGAAAAATACAAGGACGCGCGAATTATCTTCACTGACACGGAGAAATCGAATTGGACCTGGGATCCGGTGGCCCAGGCCTACTATTGGCACCGGTTTTTCTCGCACCAGCCCGATCTAAATTTCGATAGCCCTCGGGTCATTGAGGAAGTGCTGAAGGTGCTGCGTTATTGGCTGGACATGGGTGTTGACGGAATCCGCCTTGATGCAATTCCGTATCTTGTAGAGCGCGACGGAACGAATTGCGAGAACCTGCCGGAGACGCACGCAGCGATTAAGCGCATCCGCGCGGAGATCGACGCGCATTATGCAAACCGCATGATTCTGGCTGAGGCAAACCAGTGGCCCAGCGACGTCCGGCCTTATTTCGGCGAGGGGGACGAATGTCACATGGCCTTCCATTTCCCATTGATGCCACGGATTTATATGGCGCTGCGTCAGGAAGATCGCCTGCCGATCACTGACATCATGGCGCAAACGCCGGATATCCCTGACAGTTGCCAGTGGGCGCTCTTCTTGCGCAATCACGACGAGCTGACGTTGGAAATGGTCACAAATGATGAGCGGGACTACATGTACCTTGCTTACAGCGCAGACCCTCGAATGCGGATCAATCTCGGCATTCGTCGCCGACTGGCACCTCTGGTCGACAATAATCGCCGGAGAATTGAGCTTTTGAACAGCCTGTTGTTTTCGTTCCCTGGTACTCCGCTGGTCTATTACGGCGATGAAATTGGCATGGGCGACAACATCTACCTTGGTGACCGGAATGGCGTTCGCACCCCGATGCAATGGAGTGGCGACCGCAATGCCGGCTTCTCGCGCGCCGTACCTGCCAAACTCTACAGTCCGGTCATCATGGATCCGGTCTTTGGCTACGAGGCGATCAATGTTGAGGCACAGCAGAGCGATCAAGCTTCCTTATTGAACTGGATGAGAAACATGATGGCCCTGCGCAAACTCTTTCGCGTATTCGGCCGCGGCACGCTTGAATTCCTACATCCGCAAAACCGCAAGGTCCTTGCTTACATCCGCAAGTACGACGCGGAGCAAGTCCTCTGTGTGGCGAACCTGTCTCGTTTCGCGCAGCCAGTGGACCTCGAATTGCCGACACTCGAGGGACTGGTGCCGATCGAGATGCTCGGCTATGTGGAATTTCCGCGCATCACACAGCAACCCTATCGCTTGACACTGGCACCATACGGTTTTTTGTGGCTTGAACTGCACCAAGCACCTGAACCTACACCAGAGATTCAGCAGGGTGAGGCCGAAGAGTCGAAGCTGAGCTTTGCCAGCGGGTGGGCCACATTATTAGAAGGAGTAGCGCAGAGCCGGTTTGAAAATCTTGTTCTGCCCGAATACCTGGGCAAGCAGCGCTGGTTCGGTGTTAAGGCGCAACATATACAGTCAACTCGAATCTCAGACTGGGCTATCTTTGAACAGCTTAACGCGGCGCTCTGTTTTGCAGTTGTCAGGTTCGAGGACGACTCGGAAGAAAGCTTCTTTCTCCCGCTGGCGGTGAGTTTTGACAAAAAGGCAGAAAGTATTCGTGAGGCGGCTCCGAATGCCATCCTGTCGCCGATTTTCGGGCAAGATGGAGATGGCATCCTGCACGACGGTCTTTTCGACGAGAATGTATGCACAGCCTTTGTTGCTTTTATCGAAGGCGGTCGCGAGATGCGCATGCAACATGGTCTGCTGCGCGGAATGCCGGCTGCAGTGCTCGCGGAAATGAAGGAGCACCCTCAGCCACGCTTCGTGCAACGTCGCCCGACCGAGCAAAGGACTTCCTCCACCGTTTACAGCGGCGAATTCATTTTGAAGCTGTTCCGCCGCAATGAACCAGGAAAGAACCCCGAAACCGAGATTGGAAGATATCTTACGGAACGATTGCACTTTGACGCGGTGCCACCTTTCGCAGGTTCGATCGAATATATATCCGAGGATGGGGAACCGGCGGCAGTGGCAATGCTTCAACTTTCCCCGAAGAATGAGGGCGATGGATGGACATGGACGGTCGAAGAGTTGGAGCGCTTCTATGAAAACTGTGCGCCACTGGTCTTCCCGGTCTCAGATATTCCGAAAGAAAGAGCGGACCTTTTCGACTTGTCCGAGCAGTCGATTTCGCCTTTGGCGCGCGATCACATCGGTATTTACCTCGATTCGGCCGCGGCCCTGGGACGCCGCACCGCTCAAATGCATATGGCTTTGGCTTCAACGCCAGATGATCCGGCATTCTCCCCGGAACCGACAACAGCCGAGTATCTTCATGCGCTCGCGAGAGCGTTTCGCGAACGCGCGGCAGAAGCCTTTGATGCGCTGAAAGAGAACGTGTCACGAATGCCCGATGACGCTATTGAACCTGCCGGTTTGGTGCTGGGGCGTCGCCGGAGAGTTCTTGAGCATTTTAAGGACCTGGACGCAAAGCGAATACAATCCCTTCGGACTCGCATTCATGGGAATTACCACCTCGGCAACGTCCTGCGAGTGAAAACCGACTACCTGATTATCGATTTCGAAGGCGAGTCCACGCTGTCGCTCACACAAAGGCGGGCAAAACATTCCCCGCTTAAAGATGTAGCGAGTATGTTACGCTCTTTCAGTTATGCGGTCTACGCCACACTAATGAATTACACTACGAGACGGCCCGAGGACCTCGGCAGCCTAATACCGTGGGCACGACTCTGGGAACGATCAACCGCTGGAGCATTTCTTCGCGCCTACCGGGAAACCGCAGCCGATGCGGAGTATTTACCGGCTTCTCCCGAGGACTTTCGCCAATTGCTGCAAGCTTATGTTATGGATAAAGCACTGTATGAGCTGATGTATGAGTTGAGCAACCGTCCCGCGTGGGTCCGAATCCCGTTAGAAGGAATCTTATCGCTACCTCTGTAGGCATATGCCGCCTGCGCACTTGAGAGCAATCATGGCGAAGCTTAGCACTATTCCAGAACAAACCAGGCAGCAACTCGAGCAAATTGGAACTGTTGACCTAGTTATCGGCCTGGTCGATGAAAAAGCCAGTGCCAACATTGTTGCCATCGCCGGCATCATCCGCCAGGGATTAGAGCGGCTCTCTAAATCGACGCGCACCGTTATAATGCATAGGAATTCCGACTCCGCCGCCGCAGCATTGTCGCAGGGAGAGCTGGAAGATGATTCTCTAAGGCTTTTATCTTACTCTTTGCCTGCGCCTGACCCATCGTTAACAGTGATGCAAAGCACTTTCAATGCATACCGGACCGTGGGAGAGATCAGCCAAGACCTTAGTTCGCGGGCCTGTGTCGTGCTAGCGTCCAGTCCAGCAAGTCTCACGCCCGAATGGATCTACGGCCTCGCTCAACCGATTCTTGAACGGGATTACGATCTGGTAACTCCGTGTTACCTGCCGCATAAGTTTGAGGGCCTGTTGAACAACGCAATTCTTTGCCCCTTAATTCGGGCATTGTATGGAAAGCAGATTCAGAACCCACTTGGCCCCGATCTGGGTTTTTCTGCACGGCTCTCTCAAGATATTCTTCATCCCGACCCTGCCAGGGTGAGGGGCGCTAGCACATACCAACCGCTACTAATCGGGACGGAGGCGATCGTCAGAGGGCATAGGGTCTGTCAGGCACATCTCGGCATGCGTATTTATCCTCCTATTGACTGGAAAAACCTGGATTCAATTCTTGCGGCAGTGTTGGATCCGTTGTTTCTCGGCGTTGAGCGCGATGCGCCATTCTGGCAGCACATTCGGAGTTCAGAAGGTGTGGCGACATATGGTGCTCCCTTTCCTTTCGCAGAGGAGAGCGTTACCGTCGATGTGCGCCGGCTGCTAGAGCTATTCAAATTAGGAGTTCGCAATCTGCAAGATATTTGGGGATTGGTACTGCCGCCGGCGGCGTTGCTTGAATTAAGGAAAGTGGACCGCCTGTCGCCGGAGCAATTCCGAATTCCTGATGAACTGTGGGTCCGGATCGTTTACGACTTCGCATTGGCGTATCGGCTCAGGACAATAGGGCGTGATCACCTGCTACGCGCGTTAACACCTTTATATCTCGGATGGGTCGCCTCTTACGCTGTCGAGGTGGAGCCTATAAACGGCGCTGCCGTGCAGAGGCGACTGGAGCGCCTGGATGCTGCCTATGAGACCGGAAAGCCTTATCTAGTATCACGGTGGCGCTGGCCAGATCGTTTCAACCCGTAGCAAAGCAAAGAAAGGAATGGGCCATGTGGAATCAAGTCCAACAAGCTTTGAACGAATCAACCTCTCGTGTGATCAAGCAGGTTGCCAACCTTTTGCCGGGCATTGCTGCGCTTATCGTGGCGTTGCTGATCTCGGGATTTCTTGCCTGGATTATCGCCCTTGGGCTGCGTCGATCTTTGCGGAAGATCCATTTTGACGAACGGTTGAGCACATGGGGGCTGCAGAGCCTTGCTGAATGGTCGCCTGCGAATACTCCAACAATTCTGGTTACGCGTGCAGTCTCCTGGGTCATCATGCTGGTTGGGTGCCTGATAGGCATTTCGGCCTTCGATGCAACGCTGACGTCTCAGTTCGTTGAGCGCCTGTTCAGCTATTTACCAAATGTCTTCGCAGCGCTGATTCTGTTGTTCCTCGGGAACATCGCCGCCCGCTTTCTTTCGCGAAGCGTGCTCATCGGCGGGGTGAATATGAATCTGCAGTATTCGCGGCTTTTGAGCGTCGGAGTTAAGTGGATGGTGCTGGTGTTGACATGGGCGATGGTTCTCGATCACCTCGCTATCGGGGGGCGCATCGTTTATCTTGCGTTCGCAATCCTGTTTGGGGGGATCGTGTTTGCGTTGTGTCTTGCAGTGGGCCTCGGCTCGAAAGATCTGATCAGCCGATCGCTCGAGCGCGAAGCCTCCCGATCAACTGAAGAGGTGGAAAACCCGTTTCGGCATCTTTAGCCTGCAACACGGCGAATTTCTGCAGCGTGTTTACCAAGGAGCGGCGGCGGGGACATGGGCTTCAGCGGTTATCCCGCCACCGCTGGGAATGTAAAAACTCTTGGTCCTATGTGAGGCCAACGAAGCTTTTGCTGGTCACTGAACCCGCTGATTTTGAGCCTTTTCGCGCATCGCGATGGTCCGCGCATCGGAAGCCGCTTCCACTGCCTGCCGCGCATTATCAGTTACACTCTTGAAGTTCTTTTGAGTATTGAAAGATTCGGCCTGATCCAGATAGCTTTGCGCCTTGTTCAGAGTGTCTGCCGCGAACTGTCCGGCCCCATCCGCCCTTGCGATTTGCACGGCATTGCGTGCCTCGTACAGTTCGAGAGTGGCTTCGTATTTGTTCATGGAAACGCCTTGCCCGTTCTTCATTTTGGCAGAGGGAAGTTGAGCAGGCTGAATGTTCATTGTGTACTGACTGCGCGGCAAGAGCGCATATTTGGGCTGCACCTCTTCCACTCTGCCGACGGTATATCGTGCCGAACCGAACTCTCGATGACCACAACTTCACTCGGATAGGGAACGAAAAAATAAGGCTCCGCTGTAACAAGTAGTCCGAAAGTAGAGTATGGACACGTAATGTGCATGCTAGCTTTATCGGACCCATTGGCGACGACTTCGCCCAGATTGGTGGCTCGCCCATCGGGCGAAATTGCCCAAAGAACGTAGGTCAGGAACTCGGTGCCGAACTGGGTGGGCGGCAGCAGGCGTTTCAAAGTCAAATCGATTTTGGTGTATCCATTCTTGACTTCTACGATTGCTGTCCCTTGCGCTCTGGGTAGAAGGACAGTTCCATTGAGATCGATTTCCGGAGGACCGCTGTGCCCTTGGAAGTTCACCGCCTGCAGTGCGTGCTGCACCACGGTTAATCGATAGATAGGAGCAGGCTGATCTGATACGCGAGCTTGAGCGCTCATAATCTGAATACCGAGCGAAAAGAAGATGATAAATGAGACGAATAGACGCATAGTTTCGAGGAGTTAGAGCATCCCATTAGGATTGATGCCCCTTACCTTTCTATTCTGCGCAGCGCTGAATTTGGAATAGTCCAAAAAGATAAGTGCCGTAACGGTTCTTCAGGCAACAGCGGGTGTTCGGCGGGCGAGAGGGGTTGCTCATCACTCAGCCGGCAGCGACAGCTTGAGATTCTTTTCGGCGTTGGCTGCGCGGGTATTCTGGAGGGCGACGGAGGCTAGCGGCAAATGCCCGCCGGCGCCGTCGGGAGTGGTGAATCGGACCGTGTCATCCTGGACCCAGACCGCCGTGGCTAAGTAAACCGTACCATTCTTCGCCACAATCGAAAACGCCGCCGGAGGATCGCTGTCTGATTTCGGCCAGTTGTACTCGTGCATTTCGGGTTTAACCGGCGGAGGCGGCGGTGCGGCGACCGACGGGCTCTCCGCAGCAGGCGTCATGACGATGACGTTCGGGGTGGACTGACATCCGTAACTATAGTTGACGGGATAATCGTAGCCTCCATAGTAGCCGTAGCCGCCTCCATAGTAACCGGGGTACCACCATCCAAACCCTGTACCCAGACCGAATCCCAAGGTCCGGACGCCGCCCCTGAAGTTGTTAGAAGAGTGTAGTCCTCCGAACGGTGGGGGAATTGGTCGAAGCGGCGGTAGCCCGACGTTTGTCGGGAACCCCCGTCCCCCGGCGCCTACATGAACTCCGCCCCGCTGAGCTGCAGAATGGCTGGAGAACAGAATCGAGAATACAATCGCACCGCCGATCAGCCTAGTCATGACGACCTCCTGCTTCGGCATCTAGTTTATGGCTTTTCGAACAGGTTGAGTAAGTACAGACTGCTGGAGGCGTTTGAGAGGCGCGAGATCGTATCTGAAGCCTACTCACGCATGACGCCGCTACTTTAATTCCTTGATCTGCGCATTCGGCGGCGGTGTCAGGTTGAACTTATCCGGCGTCACGTGATCTGCATTGATCTTCATGTCTATAACGGTGAGAACGACTTCATAGCCGTCCTGTGGCCGCTGGATGTCAATGGCAGACGGAAATGAAATGCCGCTATAGCTCTTCCAAGCGGCGTACGTTGCATAGCCGCGGATTTTCCCCGTGTTGTCGAATGTTTTCTGGCCCGTGATCTGAAGCGTGTAGTGGTCAAAGAAGACGTCGCGGCGGAGCACGAACTGGTCGCCATCGCGCTGCATAATCATCAGGATGTAGACGGATCTCGCTTCGTTGGTATCGTCTTCGAGCACCGTGTAGTCGGTTTGAGGGTCAGGCGGCGCGACCAGCAGCGAATGCAAAAAAGTAACGGGACGCAGATTCTCGAGTTTGGTGTTGCCCGGCAACGGAGGAGCACTATTCTGGCCGATGATGAACTCGTTCTTGGAAGGAATGGAGACGTGGAAGGTGTCACCGCTTGAGACCATGTCGAAGGCAGTTCCATGAATCACGGGATCAAGGCCCATGACTCGGATATTGTCGGGCCTCAGGAACAGTATGAATCCGGTCAGAGCCGGGTAGTCGGTTACCTGGCCGCCATACAAACTGCCGACGGAAGGCGACATATCCACCTTCATGGTGAGAGATTGAATCGGATCCGAGAACGTGTGGATCCGCTGGATGAGTTCGTCTTTCGTAGCGGTAAGAAGCGGACGATTTTCGTGCTTGCCGGGAGCGGCAACGACACGTCTGCGAACCAGGCACCCTGGGGACGACAAGATCGCCAAGACAACAACGAGTGCAAGTCTGTGCCTCCTCCGAAGTGTGTCCATGCTTGAAGTGTATTAGAGTGCTGCGAATTTTTATGTTTTGCGGCCGGTTGAGTAGACCCGGAAACGCAATGCTCGCGGCGGTTGTTGAAACGGTCGTCGAGGGGCTCATATTCCACTCACGCAACCGTTCCGTCCAAAACCGGACACTTCGTGCTCTTTTGCGCCTGCTAACCTGCTGAATCTGCAGGTGTCACCGATCTAACGCCGTTGGTAAAATCCGTGCATTGTTGGTATCTGTGCATCCTGGAGGGGCATCATGACTTTCGAAGCACCACCGAATACCGCCGTGGGCGCCCGTAAGGTCCTCATTGTCGATGACCAGGAGGATGTTCGGGAGGCGCTTCGCCTGCTGCTCAAAAGCGCCGGTTACTCAACCGAGACCGCGGAATCCCCAAAGGATGCACTCGCCGCCGCCGCTTATCGCGATCAGGACCTGGTCGTTCTCGATATGAACTATACCTGGGATACCACGTCAGGGGAAGAAGGCCTACACCTCATTGATCGTCTGCGCGCGCAGAACTGCGATGTGCCGATCATAGCCATGACCGGCTGGAGTACCATCGAGCTTGCGGTGGAAGCCATGCACCGCGGCGCCTGTGATTTCATTCCAAAGCCGTGGGACAACCGTCAGTTTCTGGCCACCATCGATAAGCACCTCAAGGCCGAGCCGCGCCAGGCGCGCCCGCTCAGCGCCGAGCTCGCCATCGCACGTAAAGTTCAACGCAAGCTCCTTCCCCAGCCCCGCTTTCAGGCATACGGCCTAACCTGCGAGTGTGCTTTTCTACCACTTCATGAAATCAGCGGAGACCTCTATGATTTCTTTGAAGTGGATTCCTCTCGAATGGCCTTTCTGTTGGGTGATGTCTCGGGCAAGGGAGTCGGCGCGGCACTCCTCATGGCCAACCTTCAGGCCACTATTCGTGGGCAGCAGCATTTGGCTCAATCGCCAGCCGCCCTGACCGGGCGCGTCAACCAGTTGTTCTTCGAATCGACTCGCCCGGAGCACTTCGCCACTCTTTTTTTCGCCGTGTACGACCTCTCGGCGCACGTTATTCGCTACGTCAACTGCGGGCATCCTTCTCCTCTCCTCGTGCGCGCGGACGGCGGCTACGAATCTCTGGAACCGACTGGCACCGTTCTCGGAGCGTTCCCTCGCTCTAACTTCGCAGAGCGCACTGTGGACTTCTTGCCCGGCGACCGTCTTGTGCTCTTCTCGGATGGTTTTTCCGAAGCCGGCCTCACCAGTGAAGCGGCCGACGACTGGTACATTGATCAGATCCGCTCGCTCGCTGCTCGTCAGTCCGCTGGTCTCGCAGGTGCGCTTGCCTCCGCTGCTTCCGGAATGGGTGAACAGGCCGACGACATCACGGTGGTCACCATTCGTGTCACGCCGTCCTAAGGCGCCATCAGTGATTTGAGCTTAATCTTACCGTCTCTTATTCAGGTACCGTAAAGCAGAACGTAGATCCCTCGTTTTGTCCCGATTCAACCCAAATGCGCCCGCCGTACCGTTCCACCAGTTTCTGGCAAATCGCCAGCCCAATACCCGTGCCAGGATACTGCTCTTTTGTATGCAGGCGCTTGAAAATGCCGAAGACCTGCGATTGGTACTCTGCAGGGATGCCGATGCCGTTGTCTCTGACGCGAAACAGCCATTCAGTGCCATTCCGTTGTGCGCTGATTTGAATACGTGGAGCAGCTTTGCTGCGATACTTGATGGCGTTTCCGATCAGGTTCTGGAACAGTTGCACCAGATGTGTTTCGTCCATCCTGAGTGATGGCAGCCCGCTATGAATGATCTCCGCTCCGCTCTCTGTGATGCTCTTGTTTAAGTTTGCCTCCACGGTTTCAAGTACGGCTCCCACATCCACCGGCACCATCTCGGCCGCTGGCGAACCCACCGCCTGAATGTAGGCGAGAAGATCTCGCAGCAGAAGCTCCATGCGCTTCGCCCCATCAATGACAAAGCCGAGGTACTCCCGCGCCCGACCATCGAGCCGCTCGCGATAGTCACGGTCCAGCAATTGGCTGTAGATGGTGAGGATGCGCAGCGGTTCCTGTAGATCATGCGAAGCCGAATACGCAAACTGATTCAGATCCTCATTCGCACTGCGCAAATCCTGATTCGCCCGGGTCAAGGCTTGCTGCGCCTCTTGCGATTCGGTGAACAGCCGCGCATTCTCCACAGCCGTCGCTGCTCTCCGTGCCAGTTCTTCGGCTAAGGCAAGATCTGCGGCCGTATACTGCCCTGATTCCGTTTTCACAAACGAAATCACGCCGATACTCCGATTGTTTGCCACCAGCGGTGCGAAGATCATTGACCTGGGTCCCAGCCGCCTCACGAACTCCAGGTATTCCGGACTTCTCGCTCGCGCAGCGAGCATTTCATCCGTGACCTCTGCAATGAATGCCGACTTGCCCGTGCGTAAGACTGTTCGCGCCAGATCTGTTTCGAGAAGGGGAAATTGCCGCCGGAATTCATAGGTGAGCGCTGTTTTTTCTTCTGTCTTTCCATGCACAACGACCCGGCGTATCTGGCCAGATCGATCCACCACGTCAATTGCGGTCAGGTCCGCAAACAAGGGCACGGCCATTTCGGCCACCCGTTTGAGCGTTGAGTCGTAATCGAGCGATGAGGCAAGCAATTGTCCGGCCTCGGCGAGAAAGGTTGCCTTCTGTTTTTCCTCTTCCGCTCGCCGCCGCATCTCGGCCTCGCGTGCGTAGAGGTCGGCAGTCCTCAAAGCGGCCGCCGCCAGATTCCCCAGGGCGGAGGCGACTCGAATTTCCGGTTCCGTGAAGTGGTGCGGCTGACGATAATAGAACACCAGTGTGCCGGCAAGCTCTCCGTGGATCTTAAGCTGCCCCGTGATCAGCGCCTGGATGCCCTCCGCTTCATAAGCCGTAGTCCGCTGCGCCATCCGGGGGAGCTTCCGGATGTCTTCAATCACCAGTGGCTCGGGCGGGCGCCCATGCGAGTCTCTTGCCAGATCCTCCGCTGTGCTGCTGTATTGCTCGGAAAGGCCACTCATCGCGACGATTTGCCAATTCTCTTTATTCGGCATTTTTCGCCACAGGGAATAGGCATCCGCTGCAATGAACTGTTTCGCCAGCTCAAGGATGTTCCGCAGCACATCCGCCGATTCCGGCGACGCGAGCAGCGTTCCCGATGCCTCGATCAACAGGGTTAACTGCCGGTCGATTTCCTTCTGTGTCTCTTCGGCCAGCTTCCGGTCCGTTATATCGTCGAGAGTGCCGACAAACTCGAACAAGCTGCCATCTTCGCTCCAGACGGGAACACCGCGAGCCGCAAAGTGCCGGTAGGTGCCGTCTTTGGTGCGAATCCTGTATTCCTCCTCGAACGGCTTTGGGTGAGTAAGCGACTCGCTCCACTGCCTACGTACACGTTCGCGGTCGCCGGGGTGGACGGCCTCAAGCCACCCCCAGCCCTGACGCTCCTGTTCCGATTGGCCTGTCAGATTATTCCACCACTCCACCGGAGCATTCAGATTATTTCCCGCGGCATCTGTGATCCAGACGAATTGCGCGGAGGCATCTACCATCGCCCGATACCGCTCTTCACTTCTGCGAGTCGCCTGTTCGGCCGCCTTCCGCTCCGTGATGTCCTCAATGAGAATCACCACTCCCCGGATGTATCCCTCTTCGCTTTGATCAGGGATGTATCTCACGCGGACATCGCGCTCAAAGTCCGGCCGGTAGGCGAACCGCGCCTCATAGGTGACCTTTTCGCCGGCAAACGCACGTTCCATTTCAGCTTTGATCGGCTCCCACCTCCCCCTGCCGAACGCATCCTCGATGCTCATCCCGGCGAAGTTCACGTCTGTACGGCCAAACCACTCTGCATAAGCTTTGTTGGTAAAGCGGTATCGAAACTCGCGATCCAGGTACGCAGCCAGTCCCGGGAAAGAATCCACGATAAGCCGCAGCACTCGTTCGCGCTCAGTCGAGCGTTGGCCTTGGTCGGTCGCAGCGGTCCGCTCCACGTCACCTAGAAGCATAATCGAGGCGCACGTGCCCAGTTGGACGAGAAAAAGCGAACCAATCCAGATACCGTAGATTTACGGGGCCTGGTCTGTCGAACGGATGCAAACCGGTTACGGGTCATACTTAGTGAAGGATCGTACTAAAGGCAATGGCCCGCGCGGAGATTGAAGCTGGTAGGGCGCCCCTTTTGCCTCCCGACCCGCGTGGTTCGTCCTCCGCATCGCCGCGCGTTGAGAGTGGTGTCGAAACAAAGGATGAAAAACAGCCATTTCGCCCCCACATCTTCATCGCAGAAGACAATGACGCCGACGTATTGATTATTCGAGAGATTTTGGAGCAGCAAGGTCTGAAATTCAATTTGACCGTTGCACGAGACGGTCAGCAAGCTTTTCGCATTATCGAGAACATCGACCGCGAACCGCGTCTTTCCGTCTTTGATATCGCCCTCATCGATATCAACCTGCCCCGTCATACAGGCCACGAAGTGCTGGCTTGCCTTCGCCAAAGCGTCCGCCTGCGGCACACACCGGCCCTGATTGTCAGCTCGTCTGAATCGCAAAAAGATGTTGCGCAGGCCAGGCAACTTGGCGCAACGGCGTACTTTCGAAAACCCGCAGAGCTTGATGAGTACATGAAACTAGGCCCGCTTGTCGAACTCCTTCTTCGCAAACACAGCTCCGAACCCTGACCCGCGTGTACCTCGCAAAAACGCGATGAATCGCCGTGTTATCTTAATTGCCTAAAGGTACCGGCCACGTAGGATCCTGCGTATCCATACTGGGGGTTCTTCATTGAAGATTACAGGCTTTCTTTTTTTGCTGGCCGGCTGGCTGATCGCGCTCACGGCCTTAATCCTCCTTCCTTCTCTTCCATCGAGAACTATTTTTGTCCTGGCCGGCATTGCCATCGAAGCGATAGGGTTTGTGCTCGCCGCCAAGTCGCACCTCACGGCGAAAGGTACGAAGATTGCCGCCTGAACAAGCCGCCCTGCCGGATTTCACATTTTGTGTGACGCTGCTCGCTATCCTGTTGGTACCTTTCGCGGCGGCTGGGCTTTCGTTGATCAATACGGGGTTGAATCGCTCTCGTAGTGCCGCTCACGCGATTGTTACTTCTACCTCCGCGTCGGCAGTTGCTCTGCTCGCTTACTTTGTTTGTGGCTTTGCGGTGCAAGCATCCGCTGTTCAGCCGATGCACGCCTTTTACATCGGAGGCAAACCGTGGAACTGGTCCGGAGCCGGCCCGTTCTTTCTGCGCGGCCTCCAGCTCGATGCATCGCCTAGTTCGCTCATTCTGTTGTTGCAAATGTTTAGCGTTGTGATCGCCGTGCTCATCCCCGCAGCAAGCGGGGCAGAACGGTGGCGGCTAGGTGCGAGCTGCGTCTCCACCGCGCTCCTCGCCGGTTGGACCTATCCTCTGTTCGCCCATTGGGTGTGGAGCAACGGCTGGCTTGCGCAACTCGGCACCAATTACGGTCTCGGTCGCGGTTTCTTAGATCCCGCCGGCGCTGCATCGATCCATGCCGTAGGTGGCTTCACCGCCCTATCGATCGTTTGGATTCTGGGCCCCCGCAGCGGCAAATTTACGCTCGACGGCATCCCAACCGCGATGCCAGGCCACAACGCTGTGGTCGTTTTGTTTGGCTGCATGCTTGCGCTTGTCGGATGGCTCGGTCTGAACGCAGCGGGCGCCATTCTGTTTGCAAACGCCGGTGTATCCGAGTTAGTTGCCGTCTTTGTAAATACCCTGCTGTGCGCCGCAGCCGCCGTGCTCGCGACGCTCGCGGTTACACGTATTCGCTTCGGCAAAGCAGACGCCTCGCTCAGCGCGAATGGCTGGGTTACAGGCCTCGTCGGGAGCAGTGCCCTATGTCACTTCGTCAAACCAGCCGAAGCCGTCCTAATCGGCCTCGTCGCTGGCGTGCTTGTGCTCTTCGCCGTAGAGATCGTCGAGCTGCGCATGCGCGTCGACGATCCCGCCGGTGCGATATCCGTGCACGCCGCCGGCGGCATCTGGGGAATCCTGGCGCTCGGCATCTTTGGCCGCGGGTCGGCCGCAGGCCCGGGCCAGCTCGTCGCTCAGTTACTCGGTATTGCCACGCTGATCGGATTTGTTTTGCCAATGTCCTACGGCCTTAACTGGGCGCTCAATCGTTTTCTGGCGCAGCGCGTATCCCCCGAAGGAGAACGGCAAGGGATGGACCTCTACGAGCTCGGAGCTGGCGCGTATCCCGATTTCGTCACGCAGCGCGATGAGTACATGCGGAGGTAACACCGCGTTCATGAGCCGGCTCTTTACGATTCCGCGAGTGCGATAACGAGTCCGCCGCTCACTATCAGAATGCCGCCGGCAATTAATGGCCGGCTCGGCAATTGCCTGAATCCCAGCCACGAAATCAACTGCGCTGTGACAAAGAAGAAGACGACGTAGAGCCCGATAAGGCGCCCGAAATCCCAGCCGGGCGAATTCACCAGGCGCCCATAAGCAAAGAGCACGCACGCGCCTAGCAGGAACAGCACGATGCGTGTCGGAAGTTGCGGGCTGCGGATTCCCGCTCGTATGACGGCGTCGCCGCCAGCTTCTAAAAGCGCTGCGAGAAAAAGAATAAGTATTACCGTTCGGTTGTTCATCAATGTCGTTCGTTAATAAGGGTCAGCTATGGCGCGCAACATAGAGCAGCAGTCCGAAAACGACAATAGGAATCGCAGCCAGCATCAGATAAAACAGCACCTGTCTGTGCAAGGGGGAACGCCGGTGCTTCCAGTCATGTAACTCGCTTCGCTCGCTTACTCCTACTTGATCCTGGTGAGCCAGATCCCATGCCAGCTCATGCGCGCTGCCATAGCGGTTCTTCGGATCGCGCTCCAGCGCGCGATAAACGATCTCCTGCAATTGCGGAGAAATTCCGGCATCCAATTCTCGCGGCGGGACGGGATTGTTCACCAGACGGTCGTTCATGATTGCAAACGCATTCGCTCCGTGAAACGGTACCTCGCCGGTCAGCATTTCGTAAAGCATCACGCCCAGCGCGTAGATGTCGCTGCGGGCGTCTCCGCGCTTTCCTTTTACCTGCTCGGGCGAAATGTAATCGGGTGTGCCCATCAGTTGCGAAAGCTTGGCAAATGTGAGGCGCCGCGCGCCTTCCTGCCCCGCAATTCCAAAATCGATCAGCTTGACGCGGTCATCCGCATCCACCATGATGTTCTCCGGTTTCAGGTCGCGGTGAACAATGCCATTCCGGTGGATGTAGTCTAGTGCATCGCCGATACCAAGCGCGATCTTCACCGCTCTCTCCGGTGGCAGCTTGCCTTGGTCTTTTAGAATTTCGCGCAGGAGCCGGCCGTTTACCCACTCCATCGCCATATAGACCTGACTGCGCTCCGGATCTTGAGGCAGCACTTTCATTACGCCGGGATGGTCCAGCTTTGTCCCGATATCCTGTTCACGCCGGAACCGGTCAAAAGAAACTGGATCGCTCTCCACTTCCGGATGCGGAATCTTGATCGCAACCTTTCTGCCCGTGCGCGAATCCGTGGCACGGAAGATAGATGCCATTCCGCTACGTGCTACCAGCCCGTCAATGCGGTAATGATCGAGCTGTTCCCCTGGGGCGATGTGGCTCATCGGCAGTGTGCTTTGTTTCGGCTCTCTCTACTAGTATTGCTGGAGTCTATAGTGTCTTCCGCGATACATGCCGACACGCTCCACACCTCGAATCCTTATAAGTTGAACGCTGATATTATCGCTGCCGTCCCTCTCCTTGGCAAGCGCAACCAGTCGCTGCGCGGCCTGCTGTAGCGGTGCGCCGTTTCCCGCGATGAGTGCAAGATCGGCTCGGGAGACGGAATGATGCAGTCCGTCGGAGCACAACACCAGTACGTCGCCTGCCAGCACTTGTCGTTCGCTTGTTTCCACGCTCACGAACAGGTCGCTCCCGAGGGCGCGACTGAGGACGTGCGAGTTCTCCGCCTTGGCCGCCTCGCGCGTAGAGATCAGTCCAAGACGCACTTGCTCATTCGAAAACGTGTGGTCCCGCGTGAGGGCGACTGCATAGCCCTGCCGGATGAGGTAACACCGGGAATCGCCGACATGTGCTATGACGGCGCGATCAAAGCGCAACGCGCAGGTGACCACGGTTGTTGCCATCGAGCTTCCGCCGGGGCCGGTTGCCAGTCCCGTTTCGAACACTCGCGCATTCGCGTTCTGCACCAGGCGCGGTAACACTACCGTCAGGGCCTCCCCACGCGTCGCCCGCTGGAATCCTGCGATCAAACTTTCCACTGCCAGGTTTGACGCTACTTCGCCGCGGTCCTGTCCTCCCACACCGTCTGCGACCGCGAATAGCCAGCCAAGACTGCTGGCTTCCGCGGGGGATTGCGGGATGAACGAACCGAGTGCGTCCTCATTGTGCTCCCGCACGCCCCCTGCATCTGAAATCTGGGCAAACTCCAGTTCCAACATTGAACTCTTATTTCAAACACGTATCGGCCGCGAAATCGCGGCCGCCCTTTATCTCAAGACAAATGAGGGGCGACATAGGTTCGCCCCTCGAACGGAACGCCGCAAATGGCTGCTGCTCAGAAACTCGTCGCCCTTGCCTCCTTTGTAATAAGGGTGGTTCGCCCGGATGCCCTGGAGGTGCGGATGAAATAAATTCCGCCATAGAGGCCCCATACGATTGCGATTCCTAATGCGAGCAACGGTTCCATCTTAGTGCCGTATCCCATAAACGGACCAATCAGATAGAACGCCATGCAGGCCAGGTTCGCAGCCAGCCCGAAGATCGGGATGAAGAAATGCCGCACCGTGTTGAACTTCGGATGCTTGTGATAGGCCACCATGCAGATCAGGCAGCTCAGCATATATAAAAGGAACGTTCCGAAGTTGGACGCCAGCGTTACCACCAGCAGTGTGTTCGGCAGCGCCGCCATCTTGTCGTGGGTCGTATATCCGAAGGTCGACCAGAACCCGTGCGGGAGTGCCTGAATGGTGGCGTCGCTGGGTGCGCCCGCATCTCCAAAGGCAATCGAGACGCCAAGCACGCCGATAACCGCGGAAATGATCGCCAGCGTCCATATCGCGCGATGTGGGGTCAGATTCGCAGTATGTAGGGCGCCAAGTGCGTCGGGCATTTCCTTGTCCTTGCCCATCGCATAGGTCACCCGGGCGCCTGTATTCATGCAGGAGAGCGTGGTGCCGATAATCGCCAGAAACACTGTCGCGGCTTCAATGAGCATGAAGGCGCGGCCATGCCCCTGCCCGAAAATCGCGTCGCCGATCACGATCATCATGTCCCCGATCGGCGCTGCCGAGCCTGAGGAGTTCTGCATTGAGTAACCGCTATTCAGGAAATAGTTGGCGCAAAAATACTCCACCAGATAACAGAAAGCCCCTTGGACTAACAGCGACGCAATGACGGCGATGGGAATATCACGCTTTGCGTTCTTCGCTTCTCCGCCCATTGCAGTGACAGACTCGAATCCGACCAGAATCAAGATCGCCACTGTCGCCTGTACAAAAACCCAGCCGAAGTTATGGGCACCCACTACAGACCCTGCGCTCGGGTGCGACAGGAACGCTCCCTTGTCATCGTTGGCGGGATAGCTGATGTGGTACGGCACCGGCTTACCCGCCGCGTCCAACTTGGGTTGCGGCACGCCGTTCGCGTCTCTGACGACTGTTTCGGTCGCCTGGCCGTTCACCGTTGCCTTCGTTGTGGCGAACTCGTATGTATAGGCTTCGCCGGATGTCGAATCAAATTGGAAGGCTACACTACCCGGCGGATGATTCATCCTGTAGCCAAGGGCCATTACCGAGAAAACGAGCAGCGCCGATATTTGGATGACGTTGATTGCCACGTTCACCGATGTAGCGCCGTTAATACCCCGGTGTGCGATGTAGGCCACTACGAACGAGAACACAACCGCGACCAGCGCCATAAACGCGATCCCCGGATTCGATGCGCTCATCGCACTCGGCCAGATCGTTCCCACCAGGTATCCGCACAGCACGCCCATCACTGCAACCATCACGCCCGGATAGATCCAGTAGTACAGGTGCGAGCCCCAGCCTACAATGAATTTCGAAAGGCGCGCGTACCGCCACGCTTTCTCATGATTGAGGAACGATTGTTCCGCAAAGTAATACGAGCTTCCTGTGCCGGGATACAGCTTCGCCATTTCTGCATAACAAACAGCGGTCGCCAGGCAGAGTAGCAGCGCCAGCACTATACCCAGCCACATGGATGGGGCGGTGATGCCGGTATTCGCTTGTATCGCGAATGTGAGCCATAGAAACGCCCCTGGGGCAATGAGCGCCATGGCGTTCATCGTTAAGCCGGTCAGGCCTAAGGTAGCTTTCATTTCTGGTGCGGGTTCAGCCATTGAGTAAATTTCTCCTGAAGTGGAATACAGCCCTTGCCGTTGGCTAGCTAAATAGCTCTCTAATGCTTGGAAGGAAAGAATGCAATCAGCCCGAGCGATACAGTCGTCTGGCTCTTTGAAGATGAGGGCTCGTTGCCGTGGTTGAAGTAGTCGACATTTGATGAGTCGCGCCGGAACTCCACCCGGCTCAGCAGCCCAGCCATAATCTTGTATTCGCCCGTCACGGTCACTTCGTGCAGATACTGTTTTGTACCCGTCGTAAAGCCGGTAGCGTCGTTGAAATACTCGAAGCGCGGACTGATGGCAAAATACTTGTTCAACTGGAGGTGCAGCGCTCCCGCGATGCCGGTCCACCAATCTACGCCGGGAGCTAGCACTCGCCGTTGCTGCCCGTAGTCATAATTTATGTAGGCGTTGATTCGGTCGTTCGGCGTCAGCAGGAGCGTCGTATCGAACAGTGCGCGATTGCGGTTGCTCGTGGTCGTGTACTGCGGGCCCACGTAGTAGTTGTTGCTCCAGGTGAATTTCTTCCGCGTGTATGCTCCCACGATGCCTACGGTCTGCATGTTGTCCCCATGCGTGCTGACAATCGTGTTCCAGCCGTTGACCACCTGGACGCCGACTGTCAGGCTGCTGCCGATTGGCATCGACGCGCGCACGCCGAAGTGATAGTACGGAATCGCCAGCGAGAAAAGCAGCGATCGCGAGTAGTTCCAGTTGTCTTTGCTCTCGATAACTTCCGCTCCGGCGGATGTGACAAAATCGCCCAGATCGACTTCCAGACCTTTCCATTCCTTTGGCTTTACGCTGATAAAGGCCTGTTCGACATAGCGGAAAAAGTCCGGATCCGGATTCGGATAGTGCATCTCTTCAAAGGCCCGCCCGTAGCCAAGATCAAAGCGAAAGCCAATCGGGGCTGGATCGTGGCTCACAGTCAGCTTCAGCAGGTTGAGATCCCACTGATTTGTAAGGTCGTCGAAATTGTAGAGCTGATTAATCGACGGAACCGGATGGTTGTTGTTGAAGCTGTAATAGCCGTCCACCATCCCAAGAAAATCGATTCCGTCCAGACGTACTGCCGAATTGGAGAAAGTAGTCGGTGGCGGAGGGTCGGGCGTGGATGCCGGGGCGGCAGCCTGAGCGGTTTGTGCGCCAGGCGACGTCTGTGTGGTTGGCGAGACGCTGGAAGAGGTGCTGCTCTGCGCAGCCTGTGCGTCTGTGGATTGGCTTGTCTGCGCAAAAGCGCATACCCATGTCACAAGCGGAAGGACAAAAAGCGAGACCTTGACCCGAGGTATTCCCATGTTCCCTCTCGAAATTTAGAATTCGACACGGAACAGAGTGCCGGATCACGCACTGGGTGAGATAGGCTGAACCTATTAAAAGTCACTTTAATCGCCGTGTGGCGTGGGAGGCAAATCAAAAGTTTCAATAACGTGTATTGCCTGCTCTGATCGAAGGCTTACGTTTTCTCGAGTTGTTGTTGGCAGGTAAAATGCCGGCTTCCCGACGGAAGTTGTTCATTCTTCTCGGAACTTGCTAGTATTCAGTGTCATTCTGTGGGATCAATCTACCAGCAGGATCTCGCTTACATCCACGCCGTGGCGTTCGGTTCCCTTGCGCGGGGTGTGGCGCCGTATATCATCCGGCGCCTCAAGAGTGCGGGAACGGCTGTCCGCCACGTAGTGGACTTGGGTTGCGGCGCCGGCGGTCTGGCGGCGGCCCTTGTTGCAGCGGGTTTTCGGGTGACTGCCATTGACAGCTCTGCTGAGTTGCTGACCCTCGCGCGCCAGGCGGCTCCCACCGCAAACTTCATTCATGCCTCCGCCTACGATGCACCGATCACCAGTTGTGACGCGGCCATTGCTCTTGGCGAGGTTCTGGCCTATCACGCCGACCTGGAGCACGCGGACGCCCGCGTCGCTGGCTTTTTCGCGCACATCGCGGCCATTCTTCCGCGCGGAGGCATGCTCATCTTCGACCTGATCGAACTCGGCGAACCCTCGCTTGTGGGCCGATCCTGGACCTCGGGGGAGGATTGGGCCGTGCTGGTCGATACTGCCGAGCATCAGCATCAGCGGACCCTCGTAAGGACGATCGAGACCTTTCGCCGCGTCGGCGATCTTTACCGCCGCGGTCACGAAGTCCACACTGTTCGACTCTTTGATACCGCTACACTCTGCCGCCAACTCATTTCCTGCGGATTCACCGTCGAAACCTCGCAATCGTATGGCGCCCATCCGCTCGCTCCGCGCCGCCGCTCTTTCTTCGCAACCCGTAAATAAATACGCATCATGAAACTGCGCTGCTATTTAGCCATTTTGAACTCCGCAATTTGCCTCATGCCGGCGCTCGCCGCTCAAAACGAAGGAGCCATGCTGAACGAATATCTAGAAAAAATGGCCGCATGCCGCGACGCTTACAGGGTGCGGCATTACTTCGAAGCAGAATCTCTCTGTGAGGCCGCGCTGAAGCTTGCCGATCAGTTACTGCCGCAGCGCAAGCTCGAGCGTATGACAGCCCACGCCATGTATGGCCAAATCCTAATCGCGGAGCACAAATTACCGGAAGCACTCGTCCAGACCCAGCAAGAGCTGTCCATCGCCGAAACTTTTATGAAGAGCGACGACCCGGATCTGGGCTATGCCTACTATCACGAGGCCATCGCCCTTCATATGAACGCAAAAGTACAATCTGCCCTTGTTCATTACAAGGAGGCTGAAGAAATCCTTCGTCAAGCCGTGGAGCACGCTGCCGACGAGTCGCTGAAGAACCAATACGCCGCCACGTTGGGTCAAGTGGTTAAGGCGCACGCCGCCCTACTCAGGCAAACAGGGCATGCAGCTGCTGCTGCTGAACTGGAGCACGAGGCGAGCCGTACAAAGTGAAAAGCGTTACGCCGTGTGTAGCCGAAGGATGAGCAAGGACGCAGGCTTCACGCTAACTAACTCTTTCATGCCTGCACATCGTTCCAGACGATTCGCTGGGCCCGCAATGCTGCCATTAACGACAACGCGCATGCACAATTCTGCTATCTTGAGCTAATTGAGTAGCGCACTACTACTCCCTCGACGTAGGTTACTTCCACGCGGCGCTCACCGGGGAGATATTCGAAGGTTTGAGTGTTCAAGCCGTCGCTCGAAACGGACTCTGACAACTGCCTACCCTGGCCGAGTAAACTCGTGACCTCGCTCATCTTCATGCCGCGCTTCAGTTGTGCCGTCAGCGAGCCTGCCGCCGATTCTGAGGCCGGCGCACCGTTCTGTCCGGAAGGCGCCGCTCCTGCCGCCGCTTGTATATTATTGAAATCAACGTAGTCTGCGAGTAGCTTCATTAGGCTGCAGGCGTGAGCTGATCCGAAGGAATACTGCCCGCCCATCTGAGGTTGAAACGTGAGCCACCGCGCATGCGGTTTTCGGCCACTTTTTGTGCTTTCAGTTGACTGGCGACGTTCGCAGCATTCTGGTTTGCCGCGTCCTGGCGTTCTCGACGAGCGCGCTCCTTATCGAGGTCGCGCTGAAGGTCGCGTTTCTTATCAGGGTCGTCAGTTTCGGAGATTTGCTTTTCCAGTTGTTTCTCGTAGTCGCTCTTTTCAGTGGACTTCGCCGTCACCGTGGTGGTAGTGTCATCGCCGAACGTGCCGAAGCCGCCTCCATCAAGTTGAAACTCGATCATGTTTTTCTTCACAACAATGGTCGTAACGGTTGCGACATCGCCTTTACGGATTGCAGGACCGAATTGCTTTAGGCGTGACGAGTACTCTTTCCAGTTCATCGGCACCGGCTTATCGAAACGCAGATCGATACCCTTCTGGCTACCAGGCATGTCGATCTTCAACACAACCTGTTTGCCTGTAAAGTAACTCTGGATCGAAGATGGCTCATTCCCGGCTTGCAACGAGAAAACGGAAATCGATACAGCGAGGAGGGCACCTCCATAAGATGTCCGAAACCTCTCGAACCATAAACGCAGATTCGTAATCGCGGGGTCTGGAAAAACACAGAAGCCGTAAGTATTTTTTCGCATTCGTAACCACCTTCAAGATCCTGCAATTGAGGAACTCTCTCCATTTAGAAGTTCTCACGCTTCGGGTGTCTGCGATGGGCATACGCCGGTTGTGAAAATGCTCTCTTAACGCATCATTGCTTCATCATTGCTTCTCTTGACAACGGCCAGAAAACCGGTCATACTCCCATCGATAAACGATGGGAGGCTCGGCAAAGGCATCTGAACTTCTTCCAGGAACACTCGACCTC
>Ga0213872_10000079_pt1 | contig 89092 bp, 62 predicted proteins | sample VelepicomBERX_R2_FD_160071 | JGI IMG/M metagenome (GOLD analysis project Ga0213872, IMG submission 160071) | Rhizosphere microbial communities from Vellozia epidendroides in rupestrian grasslands, the National Park of Serra do Cipo, Brazil - RX_R2 | ecosystem: Host-associated > Plants > Roots >... | reverse complement strand
TAGTCGATCGGCCTGACGCGCGCGTACTCGGTCGCCGGCAGGAACTTGGCCGCGACCTCCTTGCTGACGCTGCCGCGCACCGGGCGCAGGTAGGCGCTGGCCCAGACCGCCTGGCCCTGGTCCGAGAGCAGGAAGTCGATCACCTTCTTGCCGTTCTCGGCGTGCGGGCCGTTCTTGGCGAGGCCGACGACGTAGGGAATCGAGATCGAGCCCTCGGCCGGGATCACGAACTCGACGTTGGCGTGATCGTCGTACTTGGCGCGGTAGGCGTTGAAGTCGTAGTCGATCATGATCGGGATCTCGCCCGACAGCACGCGCGCGTAGGCGGTCTGCTTGGGCACGATCGCGCCGTTCGCCTTGAGCTGCTGGTAGTACTTGATCGCCGGGGCGAAGTCGTCGAGCGTGCCGCCGAGCGCCTGGTTCGCGGCCGCCGCGCCCGCGTAGCCGACGAAGGCGCTGCTCGGGTCGAGGAAGCCGACCATGCCCGCGTACTCGGGCTTGACCAGGTCGCGCCAGCTGCGCGGCACCGGCTTGCCGCCGAGCGCGTCCTTGTTGACGAAGAAGCCGATCGAGCCCGAGTGGATCGTGACCCAGTAGCCCTGGGGGTCCTTGAGCCCGGCCGGCACGGCGTCCCAGTTCCTGGGCTTGTACGGTGCGATCAGGTCGCGGTCCTTGGCCTGGAAGGCCGAGCCGATGCCGAGGTAGACGAAGTCGGCGACGGGGCTCCTGGCCTCGGCCATCATCTGCGCGATCGCCTGGCCCGAGTTCTTGTTGTCGAAGGGCACGGTGATGCCGGTGCCCTGCTGGATCGCCTTGATCTCGGCGGCCCAGTTCGCCCATTCGGGCGGGCAGTTGTAGCAGATCGCGGTTTCGGCCGCGTGGCCGAGCGTCGCGCCGAGCAGCGCGGTGGTGGCGAAGCCGGCGGCGAGCCAGTGACGAAGACGCGGCATGAAACGCTCCTGGTTGGTGGTGGGGACGCGCGCTCAACGCGCGCCGGGCGGCGCGCCGACCACGGCCCAGCCGCGCTCGCGCGCGAGCCTCAGCAGCCGGGGGTCGGGCGTGACGGCGACCGGGTTGCGCACCGCCGTCAGCAGGGGAATGTCGTTGCTCGAATCGCTGTAGAACCAGCTCGCGTCGAGGTCCTGCAGCGAGCGCGCGTGCCGGGCGAGCCAGGCCTGGACATGGGCGACCTTGCCCTCGGCGAAACAGGGCTGGCCGGCGACGAGCTCGCCGGGCTCCGCGGTGATCAGGTCGGCGATGCCGAGCCGCTCGGCGACGGCCTCGATCAGGCAGCGGCGCGTCGCGCTGACGATCACGACGCGGTCGCCCGCGGCCTGATGGGCGCGCACATGCGCGACCGCGTCGGCCGACAGGATGGGCAGCAGGCGCGCGTGGACATAGGCGCGGCGCTCGCGCTCGAGCGTGTCGGCGGGCAGGCCCGCGTCGACCTCGGCGCGAAAGCGCTGCAGCGCGTCGAAGTCGAGCGTACCGGCGCGGTAGTCGGCCATGAACCCGTCGTGGCGCGCGAGCGCGGCCGCCTGGATCAGCCCGCGTGCGCGCAGGTGCTCGTACCACAGCTCGTTGCTGTCGCCGCTGACGAGCGTGTGATCGAAGTCGAAGAAGGCGATGCGCACCGACGCAGTATCTACCAAGGCAAAAGCGGCAGCATCGCGCGCCCGCGTGACGCGACGATGGAGAAACCGTGACGGCGGCGTTGCGGCGCGTCAATTCGCGTCCGCCTGTAAGGCCGCAGCGTCGCGCTCGACCAAGGAGGGCGGGGTCCGGTCCGGAACCTCGCGCCCCTCAATAGCTCGAATGGAGATTCACATGATCAAGCGATTCCCGACTCCGACCGCGGCCGCCGCGGCCCTGCTCGCGTGCGCCGGCGCCGCCTTCGCCGACGGCGCCGCGCACGCGCCGCTGATCGTCAGCGCGTCGAACACGACGACCAACGCCCTGCTCGTGTTCGACGCGAGCGGCCGCCCGCTCAGGCAGATCCCGACCCAAGGCCAGGGCGGCGTCGCGGGCAACGCGGGCGGCGTCACGGCGGCCGGCGGCCGCGTCGCCGTCGTCAACTTCGGTTCGTCGAACGTCTCGGTATTCGTGCGCGACGAGCGCGAGCTGCTGCGCCTCGAGCGCGTCGTGCCGACCGGCGGCAGCCCGGTCAGCGTCGCGTTCGGCGCCGACCATCTGTACGTGCTGACGACGACCCATGTCGAGTCGCACCGCATCGGCCCCTGGGGCGTCGCGCCGACGCCCGACGGCGTCGGCCAGCTCGTGCGCGCCGACGGCTCGGCCGCCCAGGTCGGCGTGGTCCGGGGCGAGCTGATCGTCAGCGAAAAGAACAACGCGATCGAAAGCGTCAAGCTCGGCGCCGACGGCGCCGTGGCCGGCGCGGCCGCGCTCGTCGCGAACATCCCGGCCAACGTCAACGCGCCCTTCGGCCTCGCGACGCGCGGCGACGACGCCTACGTGACGATCGCCCACGCCGACGAGATCAGCCTCGTGCGCGGCGACGCGGTGCTGACCGTGACCGGCTCGGGCACCCAGCACGCGCCCTGCTGGGTCGCGCTCGACGGCCCGTTCCTGTTCTCGGCGAACTCGCCGAGCCGGTCCGTGTCCCGCTACGCGGTCTACGGCCAGAAAATCGTCCAGGACGCGGCTGTCGTCGCGCAGTTCACCGGCAACCCGACCGACATCGCCTACGCGCATGGCGTCGCGGCCGTCGTCGACGCCAACGCGTCGGGCTCGCGCGTCTCGGTCTTCAAGGTCGACGAGGACGGCAACTTCGCGCTGCAGGGCGTCGCGACGCTCGCAAGCCCGGCGACGAACGGCGTGGCCGTGATCGGCGCGGACGACTGGCGCTGAACCGCCGCTAGCGCCCGCGCGCCGCCGCGGGCGCTTGGCGCGCGAGCGCGGCGCTGAGGCAGGCGGCCAGCAGCGCCAGGGCCCAGCCCGGCAGCGGCGCTTCGCCGGCGGCCGCGGCGACCTGCAGCGAGGAGTCGCTGTCGGCGCCGGCCGGCGCCGGCAGGTCCGATGTCGCGCTCGCGTCGAGCGCCAGGCCGTTGCCGACGACGTCGAGATTCAGCTGCAGCGTGAACGAGGCCGCCGCGCCGTCTGCGAGCGTGCCGGCGCTGCAGACGACGCTCGACGCGCCGGCCGTGCAGCCGGCCGTCGGCGCAGCGAGCGTCGTGCCGCTCGGCAGGACCAGGGTCACGAGCACGTCGGTCGCGGCCTGCGGCCCCTGGTTCTGCACGGTCAGCACATAGGGCTGGGTCGTCGTGCCCGACGGGGCCTGGGCGCTGCCCGCAATCGAGGTGACCAGCCCGGCCTGGGCCGCCGTATTCAGGCTCCACTGCAAGGCGACCGGTCCGGCCGCGCCGTCGACGCCGGCGACCGCCCATTGATACGTCGTCCCGGCCTGGGCCTCGAACAGCACCTGCGAAGTCTGCTGCGTGGGGCTCGCGGCGGTGCCGCTGACGACCGGCACGAGCGTCGCGAGCGCGCTGCCCTGGTAGACGCTCAGGCGCGTCGCGAAGCCACTGCCGGCGGTCGCGAGCGTGACCTGGCCGCTCGCCGGCGCCGTCCAGGTCCACCACACCGGCGGGTTGCCGGCAACGCTGCCCTGCGGCTCGCCGGCCTCGGCCGTCGCGAGCCGATTGGTTCCAGCCGCGCTGCCGCTGTTGCCGCTCAGCGCGACGCGCGCCGCGAAGCGGTCGTTCGCTGGCTGGGCGGCGAGGTCGAGCTCGAGCCGCGGCGTGACGACCTGGTCGCGCGGGTCCGTGATCGACACGCCACTGCCGGTCAGCCGCGCCTGCGTGGCCGCGAGCGAGTCGCCCGGGAACGCGGCGCGCAGCACGGCGACCGCGCCGGCCACGTGCGGCGTGGCCTGCGAGGTTCCGCTCATCTGCAGGCCCGCCGCGGTGATGAAGGTGCCCGGCGCGAGCAAGGTCAGGATCGGCGCGCCCTGCGAAAAGCAGGCGACCTGGTCGAGCGCCGAACTCGCGTCGGTGCATTGATCGGGCGCCGCGCCCCAGGTCCAGCCGCCGAGGCTGCCCGTGTAGACCGCGCCGACCGAAACGACCCCCGCGGTGCAGGCCGGCATCGCCAGGCCCGCGACGAACGCGCCGTTCACGTAGGCATTGTTGCCGGCCGCGGCAACGACCGTGATGCCGGCGTTCTTCGCGTTCGCGACGGGCGTGACGAAGCTGTTGCCGCTCGCGCAGTTGCCGATCGAGTGGCTCGTGTCGCCGAGACTCATGCTGATCGCGACGATGCCGTAGCTGCTGCGGTTCGCGATCGCCCAGTCGATGCCCTGGATCACCGTGGAGAAAGCCGCCGAGCCCGACGATGTGAACGCGTTGAGCATCGCGATCTTCGCGGCCGGCGCGACGCTGGTCACGATCGCCGACACGTTGGTGCCATGGTCGTAGTCGGTGTTCGGGCTGGACGTCAGCGTCACGTCGGCGACGACGCTGCAGCCCGCCGGCGTGCCGACCGCCGAGCAGCCGAACGCGCCGTTCGTGAGGTCGATGCCGTCGTCGATCACGGCGACCGTCGTGCCGGCGCCCAGGTAGCCCGCGGACTGCACGGCCGGCTGGCCGATCTGCACGAGGTCGGCCGACTGCACGCGGTGCACGACGCCGTCGACGTAGACGCCGCGCACGAGCGGGTTGCCCGCGAGCGCCGCCAGCGCGCGCGCCGAGCGCAGACGCAGCGCCCGCATCGGCAGCTGGCCGTAGTCGAGCACGAGTTCGGCGTCGGGCACGGGTGCGACCCGGTCGGCGTCGGCCTTGAGCTGCCGGTAGCGCTCCGCGGCGAACGCGAGCAGGCTCGCGTCGGCGACGCGGTGCGGCAGCTTCGCGCGCCGCGCGGCCAGGTCGCGCTCGACGGCCACGGCCTCGTATTCGACGATGACCTGGGCCGGCTCGCCGGCGGCCAGCCGGGCGCCGGTCTCGGCCGGCACGGCGACCGGCGCGGCGCAGACCTCCAGCGCCGCCGCCAGCAGCAAGATGCCGACGATCGACGGCTTGACAAGGCTCATGAAGGGGCAGCTTAGGCAGCGACCGTGACCGGCGTGCGCGCCGCGCCGCGCCGCCGTAGTCCGCTCGGACCATGGGCGCGCGCCAGACCGGCCGGCTGGTCGCGATGACCGACACGCTGCTGCGCGATGCGGCGCGGCAGGCGTCCGCGGCTTCGCACGAGGCGATGCTCAGGGCGAGCGCCGACATGGTCCACGCGGCGACCCACGACATGCTCACGGGCCTGCCGACGCGCGGCGTGCCGCTCGCGAACCTCGCGCGACGCCGCCGACGCCGCGGCGCCAATCGCCGAGCTGTTAACCGACCGTGAGCCGGCGGCGACGGCCAGCGCGCCGCCGATGAATTGACGGCGTGACAAGAACGAACGTGTTCGGTCCTGGCCGCACCGAGCCCGCCAAGCCCGATAACATCGCTCGATGACCCGCCCAACAAGCCCCCGACCATGCGTGCCTGCAGCGCGGCGCCTAGCGCTGCTGCTGGCCGCCGCGCTGCTGCCGCCGACGGGCGGCCACGCCGCCTGCTCGCGCGTGATCGAGGTACCGATGGCCGTCACGGGCCTCAGCGTGATCGATGCGAGGGACGGCACGATCGGCGGCGTCTACCCGGACATCCTGCGCGGCATCCAGGCCAAGGGCGACTGCGCGTTCGCGCTGACGCTCGTGCCGCGCGCGCGCATGGAGGCGATGTTCCGCAACGGCCAGTCCGACCTGCTGATCCCGGCGACACGCTCGCCCCAGCGCGACGCGAGCGGCGTCTTCGTGCCGCTGATCCACAACCGCGTGACGCTGATTTCGACCAGGAGCGAGCGCGCGCCGATCGCGACGGCCCGGGAGCTGCTCGCCCAGTCGCAACTCCGGGTCAGCCTGGTGCGCGGCTACAGTTTCGGCCCGGCCTACGACGAGCTCGTCAAGGTGCTGCAGCGCCAGGGCCGCGTGCAGTTCGAGTCCGACACGACGGCCGTCGCGCGGCGGCTCGAGTCGGAGCCCGACGTCGTCACGCTGATGACGCCGTCGATCCTCGTCGGCGCGATCCGCGCCGACGCGCGCTTCCACGCGCTGCTGCCGACGCTGCGCTTCGAGCCGATCGAGGAGTTCCCCTGGGGCGACAGCGGCGCGTACATCTCGCGCCGCGCGCTCGGCGCGGTCGACCGCGACCAGCTGCAGGCCCTGCTCGAGGCCTCGGTCCAGTCGGGGCTCGTGTGGAAGAAGTTTCTCGAGTACTACGGCGAGGACCTGCGCAACGAGGGCATCCGCCCGCGCTGAGCGCGCCCCGCGCCCTGCCCGCCCCCGCCGGCCCTCAGGCCGGATCGGGCAGCGGCTCGGCCAGGTGGAACAGGCAGTCGCCATGCTCGACGGCCGCGAGCGCGCGCCGGCACACGACCTCGCCGGCGCCCGCGAAATGCACGACGACCGGCTCGCGCAACGGGGTGTGCGGGAAATGAATGCGCGCGGCCGGCTGGCCGGCGTGGACCGACGCGCCGAGCTCGACGAGCGGCTCGAACAGCCCGCGCTCCTGCGCATACACGTAGTGCCGCGCCTGCGACACGCGGTAAAAGCGCGTGACCCCGGGCGGCTGCACGGGCACGAGCGGCCCGTCGAGCAGGCCGACATGGCCGAGGAAATGCAGCAGGCCCGCGCGCGCCTCGCGCAGCAGGCGCGGCTGCACGCTCGCCGCGCCGCCGAGCTCGGCAAGGATCGCGACGGCGCCCTGGCGCCGCGCGGCGCCCGACGCGAGCGCCGGGTTCAGGCCGTGCAGGAAAGCGCGCGGCAGGCCCAGCGCGCGCAGCGCGGCGCGCAGCTTGGCCGCCTCGCCGGCGTCGCGCGGCTCGACGGCGAGCAGGTTCGCGCCGTCGTAGAGCAGCGAGCTGCCGCCCGAGTGCAGGTCGATCAGGTAGTCGGCGCGCGTGAGCAGCACGCGCTCGATGTAGTCGGCGATCGCGGCCGTCGGCGTGCCCTTGGCGTCGCCGGGGAAGCTGCGGTTCAGGTTGCCGCCGTCGATCGGCGAGGTCCGCGTGCCGGCCTGCGCGGCCGGCGCGTTCGCGGTCGGCAGCAGGATCAGCTGGCCGCGCACGGCCTGCGGTTCGATCTCGCGGATCAGGCTCGCGACGAGGATCTGGCCCTCGTACTCGTCGCCATGGTTGCCGCCCATCAGCAGCACGACCGGCCCGGCCCCGTTGCGGATCGACGCGATCGGGGTCGGGATATAGCCGTAGGCCGAGCGGTGGACCGAATGCGGCAGGCGCAGGTAGCCGACCTGGCGGCCGTCGGCGTCGAGGTCGATCTCGCAGTGGATCGCGCTCACCGGGGCACCCTTCGCGCTACGCGCTGTCCCGCCGAGCGGGAGTGAGCGCCCTTCGGAGCGGCAGTGCGGGCGCTCATCGCGGGTCGGCCGCCAGGGACGCTTCGAAGCCCTGCAGGTTCAGCCGGTGCGAGCGGCCGATCCAGGCCGCCGCGTCGCGGTGGTCGCGCAGGCCGTCGTCGGTGTTCGGGTGCAGCAGCAGGTCGAGTGCGCCGTGGTTGAGGATCAGCCAGGGCACGATGCGCGCGAAGTCGGCCGTGCCGAACGAGATCTCGTAGGACCCGATCGGGTGCGGCCCGACGGGCCGTTCGTTGAACCGGCCGAAGCGCACGGCCGCACCGAACGCGGCGCCGACGTCCGCGCGGAATGCCCGGGCCGCGTCGCGGCTGGTCGCGTCGAAATACACATGGGCGTGCCAGTCCTGGATCACGCCGGGGTCGAGAGGGTTCATGCGCTCCCTTGGGACATGCCGTCGACGAGCCGGCGCAGGAAGCGCTCGCAGCTCGCCAGTTGCTCGAGGCTCACGTATTCGTCGGGGCGATGCGCCTGCTCGATCGAGCCGGGCCCGCACACGAGGGTCGGGATGCCCGCGCGCGCGAACAGGCCGGCCTCGGTCGCGTAGGCGACCTTGCGGCGCTCGCGATCGGCCGTCAGCGCGCGCACGAGCCGGGTGATCGCGGCCTCCTCGGCCGCGTCGAGTCCCGGCGCCGACGCGACGCGCTCGAACGCGATCGCCGCGCCCGGGTGTTCGGCGCGCATGGACGGCAGCAACTGCTCGGCCGCGTAGCGCTCGATGCGCGCGATGATGGCGGCCGGGTCGACGCCCGGCAGGTTGCGGAACTCGAAGGAGAAGCGGCACGAGGCGGGCACCGTGTTGATCGCGTTGCCGCCCTCGATCTGACTCGTCTGCGCCGTCGTGAACGGCACGTCGAACAGTTCGTCGAAGGGCCCGATCGCGCGGAACTCGTCGGCGAGGTCGCGGATATGGCAGATCAGCCGCGCCGCGTACTCGATCGCGTTGAGGCCCTGGGTCGTCAGCGACGAGTGCGCGGCGTGGCCGTGCACCTGGCAGCGGTAGACGTTGATGCCCTTGTGCGCGATCACGGTCCGCATGTCGGTCGGCTCGCCGACGATGCAGCCGGCCGGGCGCAGGCCGCGCTCGCGCAGCGCCGCGATCATCGACGGCGCGCCCGCGCAGCCGACCTCCTCGTCGTAGGAGAACGCGAAGTGCAGCGGCTCGTCGAGGCGGCGCGCGGCGAGCTCGGGCAGCAGCGCGACCGCGCTGCCGATGAAGCCCTTCATGTCGCAGGTGCCGCGGCCGTAGAGCCGGCCGTCGCGGACCTCGGGGCGGAACGGGTCGCTGCGCCAGTCCTGGCCCGCGACCGGCACCACGTCGGTATGGCCCGACAGCACGATGCCCCCGCTGGTCGCGCCGTCGTGCGCGGGGATCGTCGCGAACAGGTTCGCCCAGCCCGCGCGGCGGTCGTGGGTCAGCACGGCTTCGACGCCGTGGCGCGCGAGCTCGTCGCGCAGCAGCTCGATCAGGCCGAGGTTGGGCCGGTGGCTCGTCGTGTCGATCTCGACGAGGCGGCGCGTCCAGTCGAGCACGGCCGTGCTCGGCTCGGCGCGGACCTCGGGCGTAGTGGCGGTGGTCATGAACACGGACCTTACAGCACCTTCGACAGGAATTCACGCGTGCGCGGGTGCTGCGGGTGGTCGAGCAGCTGCGCAGGCGGCCCGGCCTCGACGATGCGGCCGCGGTCCATGAACACGACGCGGTCGGCGACCTCGCGCGCGAAGCCGATCTCGTGGGTCACGATCAGCAGCGTCGTGCCCGAGCGCGCGAGCTCGCGGATCACGTCGAGTACCTCGGTCACGAGCTCGGGGTCGAGCGCCGAGGTCGGCTCGTCGAACAGCAGCACCTTGGGCTTGAGCGCGAGCGCGCGCGCGATCGCGACGCGCTGCTGCTGGCCGCCCGAGAGTTGGCGCGGCCAGGCGTGGGCCTTGTCGGCGAGGCCCACGCGCGCGAGCAGGGCGCGCGCTTCGGCCTCGGCCCGGGCGCGCGGCACGCCGGCCGCGAGCGGCGCCTCGACGATATTGCCCAGCACGGTCAGGTGCGGGAACAGATTGAAGTTCTGGAACACCATGCCGACGTCGGCGCGCTGGCGCAGGATCGCGGCCTCATCGAGCTCATGGAGCTCGTGGAGCCGCTCGCCGCGCCGGCGGTAGCCGACGAGCTCGCCGTCGACGTCGATGAGGCCCGCGTCGACCGGCTCGAGGTGGTTGATCGTGCGCAGCAGCGTCGACTTGCCCGAGCCCGACTGGCCGAGGATCACCGTCACGCTGCCCGAGGGCACGGCGAGCGACACGCCGTCGAGCACCTTGAGCGCGCCGAAGCTTTTCTCGACGCTTCGGATCGCGACCGTGCCGCCGACGCGCTGGCTCGCCCAGCTCGCAGCCGGCGCCGCCGCAGCCTTGTTGATCAGCGGGACGATCTCGGCCGACGGCGCCGCGCCGCTGCCCGGGCGCGGCGTCGGCGCGCTGAACAGCCAGACGAGTGCGCGCGAAAGCGGCCCGGGCACGGCCGCCTCGCGGCTCGCGCCGCGCGCGAAATGGCGCTCGACGCGAACCTGCACGGCCGACAGTACCGACAGGATCACGAGGTACCAGACCGTCGCGACCATCAGCAGCGGGATCACCTCGAGATTGCGGTGGTAGATGATCTGCACGGTGTAGAACAGGTCGGGCATCGCCAGGATGTAGACGACCGACGTGCCCTTGGCGAGGCCGATCACGTCGTTGAACGCGCTCGGCACGATCGCCCGCATCGCCTGCGGCAGCACGATGCGCAGGGTCTGGCGCCGTCGCGGCAGGCCCAGCGCGGCCGCGGCCTCGCGCTGGCCGGCGTCGACCGACAGGATGCCGCCGCGCACCGCCTCGGCGGCGAAGGCCGCGAAGTTCAGCGTGAGCCCGAGCACGGCCGCCGCGAACGGGCTCAGCAGCTCGGTCGTCGGCCGGTCGAGCAGCACGATGCCCGTGAACGGCACGGCGAGATGCACGGTCTCGTACAGATAGCCGAGGTTGTTGAGCAGGAGCAGCAGCACGATCGGCGGGATCGAGCGGAACAGCCAGATATAGGCCCAGGCACAGGCCGCGAGCAGCGGCGCGCGCGACAGGCGCGCGAGCGCGATCGGCAGCGCGAGCGCGAAGCCGAACAGCGAGCCGAGCGCGGTCAGGATCAGCGTCTGCGCGAGCCCGTCGAGCACGGGCGGCGCGAAGAACCACTGCGCGAACACGCCCCATTCCCAATGCTCGTTGTCGAGCGCCGAATGCAGCAGCAGCGCGATCAGCGCGACCGCGAGCAGCGTGCCCGCGCTGCGCGCCCAGCGGCGCGCCGGCACGATGCGGTACGGGGCGGCCGCGTCGGCGCCGGGCGCCGCGGCTTGTTCCGCGCCGAACGGCGCGACGTCCGCGATGTCGGCGGCCTGTGATGACTGGCTCATGGTGTCCCCTGCTTCTCGGTACGCCGCCGCTTCAGGCCGCGGCTGTCGTTGCCGCCGCCGCATAACGGCTTTCGCGTCGCGGCAGGCCGAGGTGGTCGCGCAGCGTCGCGCCGCCGAGCTGGCGGCTGTAGCGGCCGCGCGCCTCGAGCACCGGGATCACGTGGCGCACGAAGTCGTCGAGCCCCTCGGCCTGGACCGGGAAGCCGAGGATGAAGCCGTCCGCCGCGTCGGCGTCGAGCCAGCGGATCAGCGCGTCGGCGATCTGCTCGCCGGTGCCGATGAAGTTCGAGCGCGGCGTCGCGACCTCGAGCGCGACCTCGCGCAGGGTCTGGCCGCGGGCCTTGGCCTCGGCCTTGATGCGGTCGGTCGTCGAGCGGAAGCTGTTGCGGCCGAGCTCGCCGAGCTCGGGGAACGGCGCGTCGAGCGGGTATTGCGAGAAGTCGTGGTGCTCGAAGAAGCGGCCCAGGTAGGCGAGCGCCTCGTCGATCGTCAGCAGGTCGCGGATCGCGCGGTACTTGGCCTCGGCCTCCTCGGCCGTGCGGCCGACGACGGGGCCGATGCCCGGGAAGATCTTCACGTCGCCGCGCGCACGGCCATGCGCCTCGGCGCTCGCGCGCACGCGCTCGGAGAACGCGTGCGTCTCCTCGAGCGAGGGCGAATGCGTGAACACCGCGTCCGCGTACTTGCCGGCGAGCGCGATGCCCGCGTCCGACGAGCCGGCCTGGAAGATCACCGGCTGGCCCTGCGGCGAGCGCTGGATGTTGAGCGGCCCGGCGACCTCGAAGAAGCGGCCCTTGTGGGCGAGCGTGTGGAGCTTGTCGGCGTCGAAGAAGCGGCCGCTCGCGCGGTCGCGCACGAACGCGCCGTCGTCCCAGCTGTCCCACAGGCCCTGGACGACGTCGAGGTATTCGTCGGCGATCTCGTAGCGCAGCGCGTGGTCGGGGTGCGTGCCGCCGTAGTTCCTCGCCGAGCCCTCGAGCGGCGAGGTCACGACGTTCCAGCCCGCGCGGCCGCCGCTGATCAGGTCGAGCGACGCGAACTGGCGCGCGACCGTGAACGGGTGGCTGTACGAGGTCGACAGCGTGCCCGCGAGGCCGATCTTGGTCGTCGCCGTCGCGAGCGCCGAGAGAATCGAGATCGGCTCGAAGCGGTTCAGGAAATGCGGCGTCGACTTCGCGTTGATGTACAGGCCGTCGGCGACGAAGGCGAACGCGATGCCGTTCGCCTCGGCTTTTTGGGCAATACCGGTCACGAAGTCGAGGTTCACGCTCGCGTCGGCCGGCCCGGCCGGGTGCTTCCACGAGTTCATGTGGCCGCCGGCGCCGTGCAGCATGATGCCGAAGGTCAGCTTGCGTTGAGTCATGTCGGTCTCCTTGGGAAGGTGGCTTGAGGGTCAGGCCGGCACGGCCTGCTGGACGACGCTCGCGAGCGCCTCGCAGGACGCGTAGCGCGCCGCGTAGTCGACGACCGGCGTGTCGATCACGAACTCGTCGACGCCGAAACGCTCGTGCAGCGCATCGAGCTCGGCGCGCACGTCGGCCGCGGTGCCGGCCGCGACGTGGGGCTTGAGCTCGGCGAGCGTGTAGTCGGCGACGCCGGCCTGGCGCGCGAACTCGGCAGCGGCCTCGGCGCTCGGCAGGTTCACGCTCTGGCCGGTCGCGAGCGTGACCTTGAACAGGCGCAGCGCGCCGACGCGCGCGAGCGCCTCGGCGCGCGTCGCGGCCGCGAACCCGAACAGCGCGAGCAGCGGCGCGCGGCCCGTGAGCCGGCGGTAGGTTTCGATCGAGCGGCCGATGTTCGCCTCGTCGCCGTTGAAGTGGCCGGCGTAGCAGAACAGCCAGCCGTGGCGCGCCGCGAGCTCGGCGCTCTCGGGGCTGCCGCCGAGCAGGATGCGGTCGGGCAGTTCGGGCGGCGTCGGCAGCGCTTGCGCGCCCGCGAGCGGGTGGTCGGCCGCGACGCCGTCGCCGAGGAAGGCGTCGAGCTCGGCGAGCAGCTCGGGGAACTGGAGCTTGCGCGCCTTGTCGTGGCGCGACTGCAGCGCGCGCGTCGTCAGCGGCAGGCCACCGGGCGCCTTGCCGACGCCGAGGTCGACGCGGCCCGGCGCGAGCGCCGCGAGCACGCGGAACGCCTCGGCGACCTTGAAAGGGCTGTAGTGCTGGAGCATCACGCCGCCCGTGCCGACGCGGATGCGCGAGGTCTGCGCGAGCACATGGGCCGCGACGATCTCGGGCGCCGAGCTCGCGAGCACGCTCGCGCCATGGTGCTCGGCGAACCAGTAGCGCCGGTAGCCGAGCGCCTCGGCGCGGCGCGCGAGCCGCACCGAGAAGCGCAGCGCGTCGTGCGCGCTCGCGCCGTCGGCGACCGGGCTCTTGTCGAGGATGGAAAGCGAATAGCTCATGTCGGCTCCCTGGCCTCAGAACAGGTATTGCGCACGCGCGTAATAGAAGCCGCCGTTCGCGCTGATCTGGGCCGCGTAGGCGTCGTACTGCGAGCCCGAGAACCAGGTGTCCTGCGGCAGCGTCGTCGGCTTGACGTTGAACAGGTTGTTCGCGCCGACGGCGAGCTCGAGCCTGGGCGTCGCCGCATAGCGCAACTCGACGTCGGTGATGTACTTCGGCGCGTTCGCGAAGCGCTCGAACGTCGTCGTCGAGAACGCGTTGGGCCCGGTGATGTACTCCTGGTAGTCGCTGGTCGGTCCGTAGCGCGTCTCGTGGACGCTCAGGCCGATGCGCGCGACCTTCCAGTCGGCGCCGAGGATGACCTTGTCCTTGGGTGCGGCCGAGGTCAGCCAGGCCGACTGCAGCGGGTTCAGCTGCGGCACGCCGTTGCTCGTCGCGAGATGGGTGAGCGTCGTGTCGTTGAGGTTCGCGGCGAGGCTCCAGTCGACGCGGCCCCAGGCGCCGTAGTTCGCGCGCCAGGTCGCCGTCAGGTCGAGGCCGCGCGTGCGCGTGCTCGCGCCGTTCGTGAAGTAGTCGGCCGTGACGCGGCCCGGGCTCGTCGCCGCGGCCGCGAGCAGCTGCGCGGGCACCGTGATGCCGGCGATCGTCAGCGCCTGGATCGCCGGCGCGCCGGCCGCCGTGCCGCCGAGCACGATGCGGTTGCGAATCGCGACCTGGTAGGCGTCGAGCGTGACGCTCAAGTCCCCGGACGGGTTCAGGACCAGGCCGAGGTTCAGGTTGGTCGAGCGCTCGGGCTTGAGGTTGAGCGCGCCGATCGCCTGCGCGGCGGCCGAGTTCGCGGCGAGCAGGCCGCTCGCCGAGGTCGGCGACACCGTCAGGTTGGTCAGGTACTCCTCGGCCAGCGAGGGCGCGCGAAAGCCCGTGCTCACGCTCCCGCGCAGGGCGAGTTCCGGCGAGACCTCGTAGCGCGTCGCGAGCTTGCCGTTCGAGGTGTTGCCGGCGTCGCTGTAGTGGTCGTAGCGACCCGACACGTCGAAACGCCATTGCGGCGCGAGCTTGCCCGCGACGTCGGCGTAAGCGCCGTAGACGTTGCGCGCGAACGAACCCGCGCTCGACGGCAGCAGGCCCGTGATCGCGTCGGCGCTGTACGAGTCGGGTTCGCCGGCCACGATGCCGTAGGTCTCGCGACGCTGCTCGACGCCCAGCGACAGCGTGAGCGGCTCGGCGAGCACGCCGTCGACGCTGCGCGACACGTCGAAATTGTTGGTCCACTGCGAGTCGCGCAGGCTGCCGAGCCTGAACGAGCTCGGCGTGCCGCCGGTCGTGGCGTAGAGCGCGAGGTTGGCGTCGTCGTTCACGCGCAGGCGGTCGGAGTCGCCGCCGTAGCTCGTGCTCAGGTCCCACTTCCAGCCGAACAGGTCCTCGCCCTTGACGCCGGCGGTCACGGCGAAGTCGTTCTCGTTGACGGTCTCGGTCGGCACATAGCCGTTCGGGTAGGCGCCGAGCAGGCCCGGCAGGCCGTAGATCGCCGAGATGATCAGCGGCGAGCGCACGTTCTGGTAGGCCGCCGACGCGCGGGCGCCGTAGGTGCCGAAACCGTAGAGCTCGACGCTGTCGTCGACGAAGTAGTCGGCGTTGAAGCCGACGAGCTTGCGCGTCACGCGCGGGTCGCCCTCGATCGGGTTGTAGGCGCCGACGCCGTTCGGCAGGAAGCCGAAGTAGTTGTCGTAGGCGTTGGTCCGCTCGGTGTGGTTCTGGTGGTCGAGCTCGGCGCTCAGGGCCAGCGAGCCGTCCGCGCCGAGCGCGAGGCCCTTGAATGCCGACAGCTTGTTGGACAGGCCGTCGCCGTGGTCGGTGCGGCCGACCGTGGCGGCGAGGCCGCCGCCGTCGGCGCGCGACTTCAGGATGATGTTGATCACGCCGGCGATCGCGTCCGAGCCGTATTGCGCGGCGGCCGCGTCGCGCAGGATCTCGATATGGTCGATCAGGTCGACCGGGATCAGGTCGATGTCGACGCCGGTCGAACCCGCCTGCGGGCCCGAGTCCTGGGTGATGTTGGCGGTGCTGTGGCGGCGCTTGCCGTTGACGAGCACGAGCACCTGGTCGGGCGTCGAGCCGTGCAGCGTCAGCGCGTCGGTCAGCACGCCCGTATCGCCGGGGTAGGCGGCGTGCGAGATCGACGGCGAGAGCTGCTGCAGCGCGTCGCGCAGGCTGCTCTTGCCGGTCGCCTGGAGCTCGGCGCCGGTCACGACGTCGACCGGCGTGAGGCTCTGGCTCGCCTTGGTCGCCGTGCGCGAGCCGGTCACGATCACGCGCTCCTGGACTTCGACGCCGGCCTGGTCGCCGACTTTGTCGTCGCGCAGGTTCGACGCGGCCGCCGCGAACTGCTGGCCGTCGACGCCCGGCGCGCCCGACGCGAGCGGCGCGGTCTCGGCCGACGCCGCGGCCTGCAGGCCCAGCAGCAAGACCGCCGCCGCGATCGCGGTTCGGCTCGACGACTTGGTTCCGATCTGGGGTTCCCTCATGCAATCCTCTCGGTTATCGATCGTTGGTTTCGGACAAAACAGGGCCCGCTCGCGGCGATCGATCGATCGCGCAAGTGAGTGATTCGGTCGGTGAAGGGCTGCGCGGCCGGCCGCGCGGCGCTCAGTCCTTGGGCAGGCCCGGCGGGTTGGTGCGCGCCGCGTCGATCGCCTCGGACCCCAGGTTCCAGCGCTCGAGCGCCTGGCCGTACTGGCCGCCCTGGATCAGGTCGTTGAGCGCCTGCGTGACCGGCGCCGCGAGGCCCGCGCCCTTGCGCGTGACGACGGCGATCTCGGCCGTGACCGGCCAGCCGCCGCTGACGGTGCCGACGAGGCGCAGGTCGCCCTTCAGCGCGGCCGCGTAGGCGAGCCCCGAGTTCACGCTGAGGATCGCGTCGGCGCGGCCCGACTGCAGCGCGACCTCGCGCACCGTGAAGTCGTCGTAGTACTGGATCTGCACGGGCTTGAGGCCATGGTCGGCGTCGGCCTTGGCCCAGTTGAGCAGGATCTTTTCCTGGTTCGTGCCCGAGTCCGTGATCACGCGCAGGCCGGCGACGTCCTTGGGCTCGCGGATCGCCTGGATCGCGCTCTTCGTCGGCACGTAGAAGCCGAGCACGTCGCGGCGGTAGGACGAGAAGTCGAACTTCGCCTTGCGCTCCTCGGTCACGGTGACGTTCGACAGCACCGCGTCGACCTTGCCGGACGCGACCGCGAGCGGCCAGTCCTCCCACGCGAGCGGCACGAGCCTGAGCTTGCGGCCGAGGCTGTCGGCGATCAGCTGCGAGAGGTCGGGGTCGAAGCCGACGACGGTCTTCGCGTCGCTCGCATAGGTGCTCAGCGGCGGCCACGCGACCGTGATGCCGACCGTCAGCACGCCGGCCTCGGCGAACTTGAAGCCGGCCGGCACCTTCGCGAGCGCCGCGGCGTCCTGCGCGGTGCGCGGGCGGCCCGCCTGCGCGGGGCTCAGGTCGAAGCTCGCGGCGACGGCGCTGCCGCCCAGTGCGAGCGCGACGCAGGCGGCCGCGACGGCGCGGGACAGTTGGCGGCGATTCAGCGATTCCATAGGTCTCCCGTTGATGAGTTCAAGCGTTGGCGCTCGCGAGCGCCGGGGTCTCGGCCGGGCCGAAGCCGAGCGGCCCGGCCGCGCGCAGGTCGGCGAGCCGGTCGACGCGGCCGGGCTCGATCAGGTCCTTGCCGAAGGGCAGGCGCAGGTGGACCTCGGGCGCGATCGCGGGGTCGTAGAGCGGCGCGTAACCCTCGCGCCGGTACAGGCCGACGGCCTCGGGCTGGCGGAAGCCCGTCGTCAGGTAGACGCGCCGATAGCCCTGCTGCAGCGCGCGCAGCTCGAGCTCGGCGACGACGCGGCCGGCGACGCCGCGACGGCGCTGGTCGGCGCGCGTCCAGATCCGCTTGAGCTCGGCCGTCGTCGCGTCGTAGCGCTTGAACGCGCCGCCGCCGACGACCTCGCCGGCGTCGAGGATCAGCAGGAACGCGCCCTCGGGCGCCGCGAACAGGCTCGCCGGATAGCGCGAGAGCTCCTCGCTCGCGGCGTCCTGGCCGGCCGGGATGAAGTCCCGGTAGCGCAGCGTGTACTCGACCTGCAGCGCCTCGAACAGCGGCCGGGCCAGCGGGTCGAGCGGCGAAACATCCTTGATTTCGAGAACTGAGTGAGGCATAGGCAACAGCAATTCGCTCCAGGTTCGGTATCGACCGAACGAAATGTGCAGGGCTGCCGTTCATTCGCGAACTCAGAATTTCAGATGCTGTGCTCCGCTTCCTTCTTAGGCGTCGCTCGCATATCGAAGTTCGAATGCCTTCGTTTCGCCGGCCGCGGCACGGGCCTAGCCTTGCGGCATCCCATCGTCCATAGCAAGGAGGTCACGATGGCCGCCACCGACTCCGCCCCGCGCCTGCTGATCATTCCGGGCCTGCGCGACAGCGGTCCTGCGCATTGGCAGACCTGGCTGCAGCAGCAGCACCGCGACGCGCGCCGCGTGGTCCAGCGCGACTTCAGCCACCCCGACCTCGAGCGCTGGGCCGAGCGCATCCAGCGCACCGTCGACAACGCGGGCGGCGCGTGGATCGCCGTGGCGCACAGCTTCGGCGTGCTGGCCCTGGTCCGCCACCTGGCCGAGAACCCCGATTCGCCGATCCGCCAGGCCCTGCTCGTCGCGCCCGCCGAGCCCGACAAGTTCGGCATCGCCGAGTGGCTCCCGCACGGCCGTCTGCCGATCCCGACCACGCTGATCTGCAGCCAGAACGACCCGTGGATGAGCGCCGTCAGCGCGACGCGCTGGGCGATGCGCTGGGGCTCGCACCTGAGCAACCTCGGCCCGGTCGGCCATATCAACGCCGAGTCGGGCTTCGGGCCCTTCCCGCTCGCGCAGCGCTGGGTCGAATCGGCCCGCGCGCCGCGGACCGGCGCGCCCGGCCATGCGCAGCCCGCGGCGCGTGCAGCGGCCGCGGCCGACGAGCTCAGCTTCGCGCGAGCTTGAAGCGCCCGACCGCCTGAGACAGGCTCGTCGCCTGCTCCTTCAGCGAGCCCGCGGCCGCGGTCGCCTGCTCGACCATCGCCGCGTTCTGCTGCGTCATCTGGTCCATCTGCGCGATCGACTGGTTGACCTGCTCGATGCCGCCGGTCTGCTCGCGGCTCGCCGCGGCGATCTCGCCCATGATGTCGGTGACGCGGCGCACGCTGCCGACGACCTCGCCCATGGTCCGGCCGGCCTCGTCGACGAGGCGGCTGCCGAGCTGGACCTTCTCGGCCGAGTCGCCGATCAGCCCCTTGATCTCCTTGGCCGCCTGCGCGCTGCGTTGGGCCAGCGTGCGGACCTCGCTCGCCACGACCGCGAAGCCGCGCCCCTGCTCGCCCGCGCGCGCGGCCTCGACGGCCGCGTTCAGCGCGAGGATGTTGGTCTGGAACGCGATGCTCTCGATCACGCCGATGATGTCGCCGACGCGGTTCGAGGCCTGGCTGATCGCGCCCATCGTGTCGACGACCTGCGCGACGACGGCGCCGCCGCGGCTCGCGACCTCGGACGCCGACGCCGCGAGCTGGCTCGCCTGCGCGGCGTTGTCGGCGTTCTGCTTGACCGTGCCGGTCAGCTCCTCCATCGTCGCCGCGGTCTCCTCGAGCGAGCTCGCCTGCTGCTCGGTGCGCGCCGACAGGTCGGTCGTGCCGCTCGCGATCTCGGCGGACGCCGTGCTCATCGTGTCCATGCCCTCGCGCACCTGGCCGACGATCTGCTGCAGGCCCGCGTTCATGTCGCGCAGCGCCGCGAGCAGCTGGCCGGTCTCGTCGTCGTGCAGCTGCGCGTCGAACGCGCCGGTCAGGTCGCCGTCGGCGACGCGGCGCGCGGCTGCGACCGCGTTCGCGAGCGGCCGCGTGATGCCGATGCTGAGTCGCCACGCGATCAGCGTGCCGAGCGAAACGACGACGAGGGCGAGCGCGACGAGCATGCGGCGGCTGCGCACCGCGATGTCGTCGATCTGCTGGGCCGTCGCGTCGATGACCTTGCGCTGGTAGTCGAGCAGCGCCTGCATGAGCCGCTCGTAGTCGCGCGCGACGGGCAGGAAGGTCTGCTGCAGGGCCTTGTCGGCGTCGGCGCTCTGGCCGGCCGCGTTGAGCCTGGTCACGGTCTCGCGCGCGCTCACGTAGTTCTTGCGCACCGCCGACAGGGCCTCGAAGAGGCGCTTCTCCTCGGGGTCCTGGATCAGCGCCTCGATCTTCTCGGCGAGCGCCTGCGAGGCCTTGGTCGAGCGCGCAGCGTCCTCGGCGAAGAACTGCGCGAGCGAGGGGTCGGGGCTCTTCGCGATCGCCATCGTGCGGCGGATCCCCGAGTACACGTAGCGGTACCAGTCCGACAGCATGCGCTCCTTCGCGAGCGGCTGGGCCATCATGTCGCGCGTGTGGCTTGCGACGTCCTGCAGGCGCACGATGCCGATCACGGTCGCGATCCCGAGGCACAGCAGCACGGCGCCGAAGCCGAGCGTGAGCTTGCGCGCGATGGTCAGGCGGGTCGAGGCGGGTGAGACGGCCATGCTGGCCTCCTTTCGAAGCGGCGGCGGCGTACGACTCGAGCGCCACCGGCCACGAACAATGCCTCCTCGCGGAGCGGCGCGCAAGCGCGTGCCGGCGCGATGCGCGCGCGTCCGCACCACAAGTCATGCCGGTGGCATGGTCTTGTTATTTGAATAGCGCGCTATTTAATAGTGCACTATCATTCATCCACCTCGACGGCACCCACGCAACAACAGGCCTTCGAGACCCGCCTTGTTCCCACCCACATACCCTGAAAGGTCCTTCATCATGCTTACCTCCGCCCTCACCCTCAGCGTCGTCCTGGTCCACGGCGGCTTCGTCGACGGCTCCGGCTGGCAGCAAGTCCACGACGTCCTCGAGCACGACGGCTACGACGTCAGCATCGTCCAGAACCCGACGACCACGCTCGCCGACGACGTCGCGTTCACGAAGCGCGTCGTCGACGCGAAGCCCGGCCGGGTCATCCTCGTCGGCCACTCCTACGGCGGCGTCGTGATCACCGAAGCCGGCAACGACCCCAAGGTCGCGGGCCTCGTCTACGTCGCCGCGTTCGCGCCCGACGCCGGCGAATCGGTCGCGAAGCTGATCTCGCATCCCGTGCCGGGCGCGCCGGTGCCGCCGATCCTGCCGCCGCAGGACGGCTTCCTGCTGCTCGACCAGGCGAAGTTCGCGGCGTCCTTCGCCGGTGACCTGCCGCCCCGGCAGGCCGCGTTCATGGCCGCCTCGCAAGTCCCCTGGGGCGTCGCGGCGCTGCAGGGCGAGGTCAGCTCGGCGGCCTGGAAGGTCAAGCCGAGCTGGTACCTGGTCGCCCAGGACGACAAGATGATCCCGCCCCCGGCGCAGCGCGCGATGTCGCAGCGCGCCGGCGCGACGGTCGTCGAGGTGCCGGGCTCGCACGCGGTCTACGTGTCGCAGCCGCGCGCCGTCGCCGACCTGATCGAGAAGGCCGCCCGCTCGATCAAGGATTGATCGATACCCCCCGGCGGGCGCCGTCGCGGCAGCGGCAGCGGCGGCGCCGGTTGCCGCAACTGCTACATTGCCCCGATGCCCACCCCCAAGCCGCCGCGCAGCCTGAGCCCGACCGAGGCGCTGATGCCCGAGAACCAGCTGTGCTTCGCGCTGTACTCGGCCTCGCTCGCGATGTCCAAGGCCTACAAGCCGCTGCTCGAGCCGCTGAACCTCACCTACCTGCAGTACCTGGTCATGCTCGCGCTGTGGAGCGGCGGGCCGAGCAACCTCGCGCAGGTCGCGAAGCGGCTGATGCTCGACTCGCCGTCGCTGACGCCGGTGCTCAAGCGCCTCGAGGCGGCCGGCTACGTGCAGCGCACGCGCGACCCCGAGGACGATCGCCGCATCGTCCTGACCGTGACCGCGGCCGGCCAGCGCCTGAAGGCCGAGGTCAAGGGCATCCAGGCCGGCATCGCGACGGCGTCGTCGTGCACGCTCGAGGAAGCGCTGGGCCTGATGGACCGGCTCAAGACCCTGCGCACGCAGCTGGTGGCGGGCCAGGACGAGGTCTAGAACCTGTACGTCGCGCCGACCTGGCCGTAGCGGCCGACATCGCTGTACAGCGACGGGTCGTAGTAGCCGCGATAGGTGAAGGTCCAGACCGGGTCGTAGGGCGGCGCCCTGTTGAACAGGTTGTTGACGCTCGCGAAGAGGGTCCAGTGCCTGAATCCCGAGTAGCTCGCGGCCAGGTTGTACTGGCTGTAGGACCGCGCGTTCGCGCCCCGGTTGATCACCTGCGCGTAGGCGCCGGTGAACTGCCAGCTCAGGGTCGCGCCCCAGGCGCCGTTGGCCCAGTTCAGGCCGGTGTTGCCCTTCCAATGCGGCAGCGCGCCGCCGAACACCGTGTCGTTCGCGCCGTTGTTCCCGGCGAAGTCCGCGACGATGCTGTCGGGGATCTTGTAATGCCACACATAGGCCCAGTCGCCCGACAGCGTGAACGTGCCGACGCGCGTCGGCAGGGCCTGCCTGAACGTCGACTCGAAGCCCTCGGTGTCGAGGTAGGAGATGTTCGCGTAGGGCAGCGTGTAGACGGGCTGCCCGGGATTCGCGGCGACCGCCGCGGCGATGTTCAGCTGGCTGACGACGTCGCTGACATGAATCCGGTACCAGTCGAAACCGAGGTCGGCGCTGCGGCTCGGCGACCATTGGAAGCCGACGTTGTCGTTCCGGGTGTGCTCGGGCTTGAGCTTCGGGTTGCCGACGAAATACTCGTTGACGTTCTGCTGGCCGACGACCTGGTAGGTCACGCTGCCCTGCTCGTCGAGCTCGATCAGCGTCGGTGCCCGGAAGCCGCGGTCGTGGGACGCGTACAGCGTCAGCGCCGTGGCCGGCTGATAGCGCAGCGCGAAACGCGGTGAGAACACGCCGCCGTAGTCGAGGTAGTCGTCGTAGCGCCCCGATTGGCTGAACTTCAGGCTGCGCAGGATCGGCAGGTCGAGCTGGTAGTAGGCGGCGCCGACGTTGCGCTCGCCGCGCACCGCCTGGGTGTAGGGATTCACGAACTGCGTCGACCCCGCCCCGATGAACTCGCCCTGGTGCTGGAACTGCGCGCCGAGCCCCAGGCCGACGTCGCCCGCCGGCAGGGTGTAGAGGTTCGGCGTCGCGATCGTCGCGTCGACCGTATCGAGCGTCGACCGGGCCCGCGTGTTCGACGTGCCGAACAGGCCGGGCAGCGCGTCGAACTGCGTCGGGCTGAAGCTCGTCATCGTGACGCCTGCCAGGTAGCCCTGGACCACGGCCGCGTCGATCTGATGGCTGTAGGCATTGGCCACGCGGCTTTCGGAATGCCCGATGGACGCGGCCCAATCCCAGTCGCCGAGGCGGGTGTCCTCGAGCGCGCCCTTGAGGCCCGCGGCGACGCGGTAGAAGTTCGCCGTCGTGGCCACGACCTGCGCGTCGGGGAAGTAGTAGCTCAGGCCGTTCCCGCCGACCGCGGGCGCGAACGGCGCGTAGCCGGCGTCCGGTGCGTCGTACAGCGACGGCACCAGCGCGCCGGCGCCGAAGCCGGCCTCGCCCGACGCCAGCGCGGTCCGGTTATGGCTGCCCCAGAGGTCGGCGTAGGCCTGGACGTCGCCGCCCAGCTGCGCGTCCACGTGCACCTTCAGGCCGGTGCGCTCGACCTGGGCCGCGAGCGACTGCGCGCCCGCGCCGTTCTGCGAGCACACGGTGCCGGGGCTCTGCGTCTGGAGGTTGTCCGCGGCCGGCGTGAGCTGCGCGCCGGATCCGCAGCTCGCGAGCGCCTGCGGGCCGTTGGGCGTCGACCAGAACGAGCTGGGCTGGGCGAAATAGCCGCCGTACTGTCCCAGGTAGTTCTCGTTGGCGGTGATGCCGCGCTGGGCCAGCGACACGCCGTCGCGGTGCAGGTAGCTGAGCGCGGCGGTGACGTTGTAGCGGTCCCGGTCGAGGTCGCCGTGGCCGCCCAGCACGCCGAGGCTGCGGGTGCCCGCCCCGCCCTGCTGCGCGCCGCCCAGCGTGCCGTCGAGCACGAGGCCGCGGAAGGCCCGCTTGGTAATGATGTTGACGACGCCGGCGATCGCGTCCGAGCCGTACTGGGACACCGCGCCGGTCTTCACGATCTCGAGATGGTCGATCATGTTCAGCGGCAGCGTGTTGAGGTCGACGAGCGTGTCGGTGCCGCCGGAGGCGAAGCCGTAGGGCGCGACCCGCTGGCCGTCCACCAGGACCAGGCTGTACTTGACGCTCAGGCCTCGCAGCGCGATGCCGGTGGCGCCGGGCGACTGGTTCAGGACCGTGCTCTCGTCGTAGCTGCTGCCCGAATTGGCGCTCGTGCCGCGCAGGTAGTCGGCCACGGTCGTCGCGCCGCTGCTCTCGATCTCCTGCGCCGTCACCATCTGGACCTGGTTGAATCCGGTCCGGCTCGAATTTCGAATCAGCGAGCCCGTGACGACGACCTTGTCCAGGTGCTGTTCGGCGTCGCCCGGCGCCGGGTCGGCGCTGGCGGTCGGCGCTTCGTTCGCGGGCGTATCCGCCCAGGCCAGGGTCGTCGCGAGCGCGGTCGTCAAAACCGCAAGGCGAGCGAATCCCTGCACCTTGTCTTGCAAGTGCATCATTTGAAAACCTCGATCAGAGTTTGTTTGGCTTGGCGGGATCAGTTCAGCGGCGCGCGCCGTGAAGATCGACCAGCAGGCCGAAGCCATGCGGCTCGGCGCCCCGGGCGCCCGAATGGTTGAGGCGGCGCCAGGCGGCCTGCAGCAGGCGCGCCAGGCCGAGGCCGGCCGCCCGCGTGCGGCGGGCAAAGTGGAAGCTCATGGAAATCTCCTCGGCGCTCGCGCGAGGAGAGACGCGCTCGATCAGGCGAGCGGCGTCCGCTCCAGCGCAAGCGCCAACAGGTGGTTGGGCAATGCGATGGTTGGGGTCTCGGGCGCACGGCGGCGCCAACAAGGGTCGGGGTCCATGGCGACTCCTCTCTCGAACGGTTGAGGTCGGGCGGCATCGCGCGCGGCGCGGTGCGCGCCGACGCGACGACGCAGCGACGCCCGGCCCGAAGGCCAGGGATCGCGCTTGAGCGATGCGGGGAGAGACGTGGGCTGCGGCCGACCCGGCCGGCGGCCCGGAGCGGGCGTCAGAGGGCCAGGCAGGCGGCGGCCATCACGGCACGCGCTGAATTGCTGCGACGACTGGCACTGTCCACGCACTCGGCTCCGGAGTTAAGGTGCCCGGATTTTGACATCGGCACGCCGTCCGCGTCAATCAATATCCTATCCCCCTGGATAGGATACGAATCGTTCTCAGCGGCCGCGCGGCCGGGCCTCCGCGTCGAGCACGGCCAGCAGCCCCTGCAGCGCGAGCGACGGCGTCCCGCGCCACACGAGGTGGGTGCGGTTCGTCGCGATATGCGCGGGCAGCGCGTGCACGCGCACCTTGCTCGCGGCCGTGAGCGCGTCCAGCACCGAGCGCGGCACGATCGCGAACCCGGTGCCCGCCGCGACGCAGGCGATCATGGCCTGGTAGGACGCGAACTCCATCGCCCGCTCGGGCTGCACCTGGTCCTCGCCGAGCCATTCCTCGAGGCGCTTGCGGTACGAGCAGCCGTGGGCGAACGCGATCATGGTGCTGCGCCCGAGGTCCTTCGCGCTGGGCACCCGCGCGATCGCCTGCGAGGTCACGAGCACGAGCTTTTCGTCGAACACGACGCGCGAGCCGAGCTCGGCCGCCGTGAAGGGCTCGGAGACGAACGCGGCCTCGAGCTCGAACTGGCTGACGCGCTGGATCAGCGCGCCCGTCGTGCCGGTGGCCAGCTCGACGACGACGCCCGGGTGCGCCTCGTGGTAGCGCGACAGGATCGGCGCGAGGCGGCTGCCGGCCGTGCTCTCGAGCGAGCCGAGCCGGAACACGCCCTGCGCCCGGCCGGTGCGCAGCTCGTTGACGGCCTCGTCGGCGAGGCGCAGCAGGCGCACCGCGTAGGCGAGCAGGGTCTGCCCCTCGGCCGAGAGCCCGAGGCCGCGGCCCATGCGGCGGAACAGGCGCACGCCCAGGTGCGCTTCGAGCTGGCGGATGCGCGTCGTGACGTTGGACGGCACGCGGTTCAGCTGCTCGGCCGCGCGCACGACGCCGCCCGCGTCGACCACGGTGCGGAAGATCAGCAGGGACTCGAGGTCAAGAGTTCTCATAGAGAGAATATTAGTTCTGAATTATTCATTTGTCAGCATAGATTCGCGGGTCTCCAATGGGCCCATGAGCAGCACCGCCCTTCCCCGCCAGCCGACGTCGGCGAGCACGGCCTTGCGGGCCGCCGCGGTCTGCGCGGCCGCGCTGCTGGCCCTCGCGGTCGCGATGGGCGTGGGGCGTTTCGCGTTCACGCCGCTGTTTCCGTTCATGGTGCGCGACGGCCTGCTGGGCGGCGCGAACGGCGCCTGGCTCGCCGCGAGCAACTACCTCGGCTACCTGCTCGGCGCGCTGCTCGCGGCGCGCCTGCGCGCGCCGGCCTGGCTCTTGCTCGTCGGCGGCCTGCTCGCGACGCTCGCCGTCACGGCGGGCATGGGCGCGAGCGCGGGGCTGCCGGCCTGGCTCGCGCTGCGCTTCGCGGCCGGCCTGCTGAGCGCCTGGACCCTCGTCGCGACGACCGGCTGGGGCCTCGCCTGGCTCGCTGCGCTGGGCCGGCCGCAACTGGCCGGCGTGATCTTCGCGGGCGTGGGCCTGGGCATCGCGGCGGTCGGGCTGTTCTGCCTCGTCGCGGCCGGGCCCGCGACGAGCTCGCGCGGGCTGTGGCTCGCGCTCGCGGGCTTCGCGGCCCTGCTCGCCGTGCCGCCGCTGCTCGCGGCGCCTTGGCTGCGCGAACCGCCCGGCGCCAGCGCCGCGCCCGCGGGATCCGCTGCCGCCGCTGCCGCTGCTGCCGCTGCTGCCACTGGGCCGCAGGCCGACGGCCGCGCCGCCCGCACGGGCCGGCTGGTGTTCTGCTACGCGCTGTTCGGCTTCGGCTACATCCTGCCGGCCACCTATCTGCCGGCGCAGGCGCGCCAGCTCGTCGACGACCCGCATGTGTTCGGCTGGGCCTGGCCCCTGTTCGGCCTCGCGGCCGCCGGCTCCACGCTCGGCGTCGCCTGGGGCCTGCGGCACGCGAACCGGCTGCGCGTCTGGGCGGTCTCGCACGGCCTGATGGCCGCCGGCGTGCTGCTGCCGGTGCTGTGGCCGGCGCTCGCGAGCGTGGGCCTGGCCGCGCTGCTCGTCGGCGGCACCTTCATGGTCGTCACGATGGTCGCGATGCAGGAGGCGCGCGAGTCCGCGCCTGGCCGCGCGGCCGAGGTGCTCGGGCGGATGACGGCCGGCTTCGCGCTGGGCCAGCTGCTCGGGCCGCTCGTCACCGTCGCGCTCGGCGCCACCGGCGTGGGTGCCGGCGCGGCGCTGCGCGCCGCGCTCGCGCTCGCCGCGCTGGGCCTGCTCGCCGGCGCGGCGCTGCTGTGGCGCGACGCGGGCCGCGCGACACCGACGCATTGAGTCGATACGCTTGCCCCAACCGAAACCCGAGGAGCCACGATGTCCGCTGCCCGCCCCGCCACCGCACAGGGCTTCGCGCCCGGCGCCGCCGAACGCCTGCCGCTGCCGCCGCTCGACGCGATGAGCGCGGCCCAGCGCGCCGCGGCCGAGGCGATCATCGCCGGCCCGCGCAAGGCCGTGTTCGGCCCCTTTGTCCCGCTGCTGCAGACGCCGGCGCTGATGGAGCGCATCGGCAAGACCGGCGAGGCGCTGCGCTTCGACGGCCAGTTGCCCGGCCGGCTGCGCGAGCTCGCGATCTGCGTGGTCGCGCGCGAGACGAGCAACCAGTTCGAATGGCAGATGCACGCGCCGCTCGCGCGCCAGGCCGGCGTCGCGGCCGGCGCGATCGAGGCGCTCGCGGCCGGGCGCCGGCCGCGCGAGCTCGCGCCCGACGAGGCCTGCGTGCTCGACTTCGTCGGCGAGCTGCTGCGCCGCCACGGCGTCAGCGACGCGACCTACGCCGAAGCGAGCGCGCTGCTCGGCGCCGCCGGCACGGTCGAGCTCGCCGCGCTGGCGGGCTACTTCGCGATGGTGTGCTGGGTCATGAACGTCGCGCGCACGCCGGGCGTGAACGGCTCGCCGGAGCCGGGGCTCGCGGCCTTCCCGGCCTGAGTCACGCGTTTGCACACCCGCGCGGGCGCTTGCGGCTACCAGCGCCCGGCCGCCCCGCAGGGCTGGGGCGCGCGCAGCCACCTGATCGGGCCCTAGCGCCGCCGGTGCGGCTGGGTCGAACGCCATGGGGACTGCGGCGACCACCTGCCGCGCGGGCACCGGCTGGCCCCGTACCTGCTCGCCGACTGCTGGCCATTCGGTCCCGGGGTGTCGCCGGCCGGTCACGAATGGGTGCGCGTCGGCGACGACGCGCTGCCGATCGGCGGCGGCGGCGTCGTGCTGCAGGTCGCACGCGGCGTGTTCGCCTGGCGCAGCCGCCGCCCGTGCCATTCGGTTACAGAATGAACCAGCATGAGTCGGCCCGACGAGGCCAAATGCGGGTTCGGAGGGCCGAATCAGGCTCGGGAGGTACCGGGGCAATGAGTGCTGTCAACGATAGCCACGCCGGCGAGCAGCGGCTGGCCACGCTACGCCGCGAAATCGCCGAGGCGGAAGCCACGCTGCGGGCGCTGCACGCGGCGATCCAGGAGTCCATCGACGAGGCGACGCTGCGCGAGATTAGCGGCGTGGTCGCCGAGAACGAACGCCTCGCCGCGGCGAACCGCGCCGCGCTCCTGGAAACCGAAAGCGCCTACGCCCTGCTGCAGGAAGCCGTGCGCACTTCGCGCACCGACCCGCTGACCGGCCTGCTCAACCGCCTCGCGCTGTGGGACACGCTCGAGAAGGACGTCGAGCTGTCGCGGCGCAACGGCAAGGTCGTCGCCGTGTTCTTCCTCGACGTCGACCGCTTCAAGCAGGTCAACGACAGCTTCGGCCACGCCGTCGGCGACCAACTGTTGCGAAGCATTGCCGATGCCATTGTCGCGAACGTTCGAGCCAGCGACACGGTCTGCCGGATCGGCGGCGACGAGTTCGTCGTCATCGCGCCGACCGCGAGCCGGGAGGACGCCGCGCAGCTCGCCGTCAAGCTCAAGGAAGCACTTTGCCGGACCTTCATGCTCGACGGACACGCGGTCGCGTCGTCGACGAGCATCGGCTTCAGCGTCTTCCACGAGGACGGCCGGACCGCCGAGGCCCTGATGCGCCGGGCCGACGAGGCGATGTATCGGGCGAAGCGGATGAGGTAAATCCGCGCCACGACCGCGTTGCGCGCACGCTTGAACACGCTTTCCGAGATCCGCCGGATCGCCCTGATCGCGGCCGCCCTGCCGGGCCCTGGCAGCACGCTTGCGAGCGCGTCGGGCTGGATCCGACGGAGCCCGGGCTGATGCTGAGCACCTGGAGCAGCCGGGGCAAGGCTTAGCGGGCCCCGGTCGCTATGCGCGGGTCTCGGTACAGGGAGAGGCCATGAACGGCAACGTGCCTCGACGGGGTCGGGCCATGCGAGCCTCAACGCCTCGGCGCGAGCTCGTCGGCCCCGACCGTCTTCTCGACGAAGTACTTGGGGCGATTCTTCAGCTCGACGTACATCTTGGCCAGGTACTCGCCGATCACGCCGACCGACAACAGCTGCACGCCCGACAGGAGGAACATCGGCACGACGATCGAGGCCCAGCCAGGCACGGCGTCCCGGGTCAGCAGCTTCACGCCGAGCGCCCAAACGCCCATCGCCAGGCTAAGCACCGAGACCGACACGCCCAGCACCGTGATCATGCGCAGCGGCGCCGCCGAGAACGACGTGACGCCCTGCCAGGCCAGCGAGAGCATCTTGGCCAACGGGTATTTCGATTCGCCGGCGAAGCGCTCGCGCCGCTCGTACATCACCTTGCTCGAAGGGAAGCCGAGCTGCGGGATCAGTCCGCGCAGGAACAGGTTGCACTCCTTGTACTCGCGCAGCGCTTCGACGGCGCGCCGGCTCATCAGCCGGTAGTCCGCGTGGTCGAACACGAGCTCGACGCCGAGCGCCGCCATCAACTGGTAGTAGCCCTGGGCCGTGCCGCGCTTGAAGCGCGTGTCCTGGCTGCGATCCGAACGCACGCCGTAGACGATGTCGCTGCCGCCGACGAAGTCCCGGACCATCTGCGGAATCGCGTTCAGGTCGTCCTGCAGGTCCGCGTCGGCCGTGATCACGGCGTCGCCCTTGGCGCTGAGCAGGCCGGCCAGCACGGCGATCTGGTGGCCGCGATTGCGCGACAGCTTGAGCCCGGTCGTGCGCGAACCGGGAACGGACGCGAACGCCTCGATCAGCGCCCAGGTCCGATCGCGGCTGCCGTCGTCGACGAACATCACGCGGCTCGCGGCGTCGATCTGGCCCGCCTCGACCATCTGCGCGAGCAGCGCTTCCAGCCGTGCACAGGTCTCCTCGAGCACGCACTCCTCGTTGTAGCAAGGCACGACGACGGTCAAGGACGGCGGGAGCTTGGACATTGCGGGCCGGCGGTAGTGGTGGCGCCGCGATTATTGCCGCAAGCGACGCGCCGGGCCGCGCCGGCCGCCCCGCCTCGCTACACTCCGCGCCGTCAACCAGCGACGCCCCCGACCCAGACCATGCCAAGCACTGAACCGAGGTACCTGCCCCGCTCGCTGTGGCGCTTCACCTGGCTGCGCTTCGCCGTCGTCGGCGTCTCGAACACGCTGGTGGGCCTGTCCGTCATCTACCTGTGCTGGCGCCTGCTCGGCTGGTCCGACGCGGCCGCCAACGTGACGGGCTTCGCCGTGGGCTGGCTATGGAGCTTCGGCCTGCACCGCCGGGTGACGTTTCGCTCGAGCGGCCCGGTCGCCGCAGGGATGCTGCGCTACGCCGGCGTCTGCCTGTTCGCCTACGCGGTCAACCTCGGCGTCGTGCTGGGCACGCGCCATGTGCTCGCGGCCGACAGCTTCGTGCCGCACCTGCTGGGCAACGTCGCCTACAGCGCGATCGTGTATTTCGCGAGCCGCACCCTGGTTTTCGCCGCCGTGCGCGACGGCGACGACGGCCCGACATCGGCGGCGCCCGTCCTGCTCGGCCTGCTGCTCGTGCAGGTCGCGCTGCAGGCCTGGTTCTTCCCGGCCACGGCGCTCTGGACCGGGCAGCCGCTGAACTACATCGACTCGCCGTTCCACCAGTACCAGATGGCGGTCGCGCGCCAGCTCTGCGAGCAGCGGCGCCTGATCGGCTACGACCCCTTCTTCGCGGCCGGCTATATGGGCGGGGTCACGTTCAACGCGAGCGCCAAGCTGCCCGCCCTGCTCGAATGCGCGGTCGACGCGCCCACGGCGGTCGCGCCGATCTACAAGGCCTTCAGCTTCGCGATGGGCGTCCTCGACCCGCTGGCGCTGGTGCTCACCGGCGCGCTGCTGGGTTGGCGCTGCCGGCCCCTGGTCGTGCTCGCGCTGTTCAGCCTGCTGGTCTGGTGGACCGGACCGCTGCGCTGGTATCACACGGCCGGTCTCGTGTCCTACGCGGCGATCGCCTGCTGGGTCCTGCCCTACGCCGCGCTGGTCAGCCGGGTCTGCCGCCGGCCGGGCGCCCGCGGCCTCGCCGCGCTCGCGCTGGGCAGCGCGCTGGGCTTGCTCGTGCATCCGCTGTTTCCGGTGGCGGCGCTGCTGCTGTGCCTGCCGATGGTGCTCGCCGACCTCGCCGGACACGGCGGGCCGAAGCGCGTGCTCTGGGTCGCCGCGCTGGCCGCAATCGCGGCGCTCGCGGTCAACGCCGGCTGGCTCGAGGCTTCGTTCGCGGCCCAGAACTTCGCGACCGTCGAGCAGCCGTTCCAGCGCCTCGTCGACCCCTGGCTCGTCGTCGAGGAGCCGCTCGGCATCGCGCGTACGGCGACAGCGGGCTCGCGCCTGTACCTCGCGTTCCTGGTCGGCGACGCGGCGGCCCTCGCGCTGTCCAGAGGCAGAACGCGCCGGCGCCTGCTGGGCATGAGCATCGGCGCCGCGCTGCTGATGGCCTGGGCGTCGCTCGGCGCGCTGAGCCATGGCATCGCCGCGCTGCAGCCGAATCGCTTCAGCATGCTTGCCTGGCTCGCGCTGGCCGTGCCGGCCGCCTGGGGCACGAGCGCGCTGATCGACGCGCTGGCCGAGCCGCGCCCGCCGGCGCAGCGGCGCTGGGCCGCGGGCGCGCTCGCCGTCGTTGCCGGTGTCTCGTTATTTTTCATGCGCGAGACCTTCAACGAAGTCTTCACGCAGCGCAGCGCGCGCTACGCCGTCGCGCGGCCGGAGGTCAAGGGCGAGGGCCCGATCTCGCGGGCCATCGTGGACTGGCTGCGCGCCGACACCGATGGCGGCGCGCGCGTGTATTTCGAGCAGTCCATGGGGCGCATCCACGACGGCGCCCACATGGCCGGCAGCTTCGCGGCGCAGACCGGCCGGGAATTCATCGGCGGCCCGTACTCGCACACCGACTTCGCGAGCGCCTGGGACGACTTCGCGTTCGGCCACCGGCTCGAGCAGATCAGCCCCGCCGCAATGACGGCCTACCTCGACAGGTACAACGTCAGGTGGATGCTTTGCCACAGCGCTGCCTGCAAGAAGGCCATGGCGGCCCTGCCGGACACGCGCTGGCAGGCCGACATCGGCCCGGTCAGCGCCTACGCGCGCGCCGCGGCACCGGGCTGGTTCTTCGAAGGCAGCGGGACCGTCGAGCGGCGCTGCATCAACCGGGTCGAATTCGCCGTGGACGGCGCGCCGGACGAGATCGTCCTGCGCTATCACTGGCTGCCGGGCCTCGCGACGCGACCCGCCGCTGCCGTGTCGGCACGCTACGTGGGCGACGATCCGCGCCCCTTCGTCGTCGTGACGCGCCCGCCCGCGCGTTTCGCGCTGGGGGTCGGCGAACCGGCGCCGGGCTGCGCGACCGCGACGCCCTGACGGCGCCGATCACGCCGCTGCACGCGGCGGCACGCGCCCGCGAGCGGCATTCGATCAATGGCTGCCCGCATCCGCCTTGGCCGCGTCCTTCGCGATGATCCGGTCGTTCTTCGCAAACGCGCCGGCCGGACCGTTCGCGCGCGCGTACGAGAACAGGTCCTGCACGTCCACGACCTCGAGCTCGCCGATCCGGCTGTCCTTGTAGCCGAGCAGCCGGCCGTTGAATTCGATCGGCTCGGGCTTGCCCAGCACATTGAACTGCGCCCCCGCCGCGACCCCCTGCTTCGCGCCAAGATTGATGATGACGCGGTCGGCCTCGGTCCCCACGATGCGGCCCCTCATCGGGTATTTCGCGGCGAGCATGGCGGCGATCGACTGCGCGAGGCCCTCGGCGGCGCCGATCGGCTCGAACCCCTGCCGCTGCCGCTGGCTCGACGACAGCGCGATCGAGGTCGTCTCGGTGTCGATGGCCCGCAGGGAGACGAGCTTGTCGCCGCCCAGCTCGGCCAGGCTCGCGGTGACGATCAGCCGCGCCGCCAGGATGCGGCCCAGCTTGAGCTGGGTGTCCGGGTCGGCGAGGTCGGACGAGCCCAGCTTGAGCTCGGCCATTACCTTGTCGAGCAGGGCGCGGTCGACCACGGCCACATGGCGGGCCTGCAGCTGATCGGACAGGGCCTGCAGGAACACCTTGTCCATGCCGATCCGGCCGAGGATTTCCGGGGCGCCGCTGTTCTTGAAGTCGAGGATGGAGACGACCACCGGCGGGCTGGTCCAGTCGTCGGCGGCGGCCGGCTTGCGGCCCTTGAGCTCGCGATAGCGCGTCACGAGCTCCGCCACCGCGCCGTCGATGTACTTCTGGCGCGCCAGGTCCGTCTGCTGCGCCAGCGCGTCCTGGGCCTGGCGCAGCAGCGCCTGCGCGACGCGATCGCCGGGGTCGAGCGCCTGTTCGCGCTTGAGCAGGTCGAAGGCGTCCTGCGCACGGCCGCTCTCCATCATCACCACGCCCTGGTTGCTCAGCGCGTCGGCCGCGTAGGGGTTGTCCAGCCGCGCCTTCTGGTAGGCCGAGATCGCCTGGGCAGGCGCCGAGCGGCGCAGCAGATTGCCCTGGGCGACAACCACGGCCGCACGCTGCCAGCCGAAGTCGGCGACGGCCTGGTCGCCGCCCGCGGCGGCGATGAGCGCCTGGGCGTCGTCGACCTTGCCGGTGGCGACCAGGGCCTTGGCCTTGACGAGCATGGCCGGCGCGCGATTCGGGAACAGCGCCAATGCCTGGTCGGCGGCGTGCAGCGCGCCGTCCGCATCGCCCTGCGCGAGCAGGACCTCGGCGACTCCCTCCTTGCCGCGTGCCGCCGCGTCGCGGCCCGGCGCGGCGGCGAGCGCATCGAACGCCGCGCGTGCGCCCGCGACGTCGCCGTCGTGCAGCATCGCGTAGGCCTCGCCCGCCCGCGCGATGACGGCGTCGACGCCCGCCCCGCCGACGGCCGCGTAGAGCGCCTTGGCGGCCGCGCCGGCGCCGCCCTGCTGCAGGCTGTCGGCCACGGCCAGCAGCATGGCGTCGGGCGAGGCGGCGCCGCCGGCGACGCTGGCGACGACCTCGCCGCCGCCGCCGGTCACGAGGGTCGTCGGCCAGGACTCGGCGATCCGCAGGCGCTTGAGCAGGGCCGCATCGGCGGCGACGAAATGGAAGTTCGCCGGCGCGCCCTGCGCGAGTCCGGCGAGCGGCTCGGCCCCGCCCGTGCCGAACGCGACGACGGTCAGCGCGTCCGGCCGCGCGTGCGCGGCCGCCGCCTCCAGTGCCGCGAGGCTCGCCAGGCAGGTCCGGCAGTCGCCCTTCGAAAAGAAGAACAGGATCGCGCCGGGCCGCGCCGCCAGGACCTTGTCCGAGATCGCCGCGCCGTCCAGGGCCCTGGCCTCGAAGGCCGGCAGGCGCTCGCCGACCATGAGCGTGACCGGGCCGGTGCGCCCGGGCGCGTCGGCCGGACGGCGCGACAGCCTGGTCAGCTCGGCCTGGGCCAGGCTCGCGAAGCGCCCGGTCGGGAATTGCTTGAGATAGGCGCGGAAGTCGGCGGCGTCGTGGCCGTCCTTGATCGTGTCCCAGAAGGCCAGATCGACGGCATCGCCGCTCGAGACCGGCTGGGCCGGCGCGACCGGACCCGGCGCGACGAAATAGAAATCGTCGCCCTTGAGGCTGCTCTCCTCGCGCGGGCTCTGTTCGCCGCCGGACTCCCGCTCGACCCCCTCGCGGGTTCGCTTGAAGACCTGCTCGATCGTGATGCCCGGCGTCGCCACGTTGACGAGCAGGTACTTGGTGTACAGGCCGTTGCGGCCGGTGCCGTCGCTCGCGACGTTGCCTGGCGCCGTCGAGAACGCCACGAGCGAACCGCTGGGCGCGTCCATGCGCGCGAGCCCGCCGGCCGCGAGCGACCGCGACTTCTGCGCCGGCGCGAACGGGTTGTTGCGGCAGGCGTCGAGGATGACGATGCCGATGCGCCCCTGCCCCGCCTCGATGCTGCGCAGCACGCGATCGGCGCTGACGCCGAATTTCTCGATGTCGGTTTCGCCGCGATAGTCGGGGCCGACCGGCAGCAGGTAGTTGACCCCGTCGATCTGGACGCCGTGGCCGGCGTAATAGAACACGGCCGTGCCGCCCTTTTGCTGGCGCCGGCCGAAATCCTTGAGCGCTTGCGCGAATTCCTCGGGCTTGAGGTCGATCTTCTCGATCACGTCGAAGCCCAGCGACTTGAGCGCCTGCCCGAGGTCATGCGCGTCGTTGGCCGGATTGTCGAGGCGCGCGTTGATGTAGTTCGAGTTGCCGATGACGAGCGCCACCTTCTGGTTTTCGGCCTGCGCAAGCAGGTTCACCACGGCCAGCGCGCCGCCGACGAATAACGAGCTGAGTCGAAGCATGGGACGCTCCCGAAGACTGGCGGCGCGCACTCAACGGCCGAACAGGTGGACGCCGCCGACCGTTCCCGCGCCGTTTTGCAAGATCGTGGAAAAGACCAGGCCCTGGGCGCCCGATCCCGCGAAATTTCCCGTGAAGCTGCTCGCCGCGGGCGTGAACGCGACGCAGCCCGCGCAGCTGCCCGAGCTGTAGTTCGCCGAGAAGAACCCCGAGGCGCTCGCGGCCGAATAGGTCGTCGACCCGTTCAGCTGCGAAAAGATCAGCGCGCCGATATCGAAGCCGAGGTTGCTGATGCTGACCGAGCGGTTGGCGAAGTTCACCGCAATGCTCCCGGTCACGTTGCTCAGGCCGCCGCCGACGGGCGTGAACACGGCCGTGCCCGCGCTCGGCATGAGCGGGGTCGCGGGCGCGTACAGGTAGGAAAAGCCGCTGCCGAGCACCGGCGCGACGAGCGCATTGCCCGACAGGCTCACCGTGGCGCTCGCGCCCGACGCCGACTGCCACGCCCCCCAATAGGCCTTGCTGCCGTCGCCGAGCGTGGCCGTGCCGGCGCAGCAGTCCGCTGCGGCGCCATGCTGGGCCGAGAAGCTGCCGTTGCCGCCGATCGACTGCAGCACGGCGCCGTTGCGCGTGTACTGTGCGGCCGTGTATTCGTTCGTCGTGGCGATGCCGACGCTCGTCGAGGTCCCGGCCGGCGTGTAGCTGAAGGCCGTGCCGATGGCGAGATGCGTCGCGACGTTGTCGCCCGAACCGGGCGGGTTGCTCGAGAACCCGAACGGGGCCGAGGTATTGGTCGCCGCGTTGCTGGGCTCGGGCACGACGACCACGGCCTGGCCCGCCAGCATCGCGGCCATCGCGTGGGCCAGGTCGACCGCGACCAGGTTCTGGCCGTTGCTGACGGCCGTCTTGGCCGCGTCGCTCACGGCCGCGCGGATCTGCAGCAGGTTGACGAGGTCGACGTTGGGCATCGAGACCTTCTGGTCCTGGGCCAGCTTGAAATTCGGGTCCAGCGCGGCGGCCTTCTCGAAATAGGCCCGGGCCTCGCCGAATTTGCCCTGGTCGCGCAGGTCGAGGCCGGTCGCGAAGGCCTTGAACGCCGCCAGATTGGTCGTGTGGAACTGCCCGAGGCGCGCCCTGACGTCGGGCGGCAGCGTGGCCGGATCGACGCCCGACGAGCGCAGGATCTCGTAGACCATCGCCTTCTGCGCGGTGAAGAAGGCGGCGAGGCGGCCCTGTTCCCGCGACACGCCCACGCTTTGCGCGGAGACGCTGTCGACGAGGACCGATTCGAGCTGGAACTGCTGGTCCGCCACGCCCGGCCGGCAGCCCAGGGCAACCCCGACCAGCAGCGCGGTGCGGCCCAGACGATGTGCGATGAACGGCTTCATGATCACTCCACCCCGAAGCTGCCGACGATCACGCGCTCGGCCCGCATGAGACGCCCAGTCCGCACCGCCGTGGTCGGATCGACGAGCCCGCTTGCGCTCAGATTCAGCTCGTCGATGATCTGCTGGACGCGCTCGCGCTCGAGGACCTTGAGCCCCGGGACCTTCTTCAGGTCGGCGATCACCATCGCCGCGATGCCCTTGGCCATGGCCCGGTATTCCGGGTCGCCGTGGCTCGCGAAGGCCTGCACCGCGATGCTGCCCGGCTCGGGCTTCGCCGTCGCCAGCGTTTTTTCCTGGGCCAGCGCCGCGGCGACTTCCTCCTGGAGCTGGCGGGTCGACAGCAGCGTGACGATCTTCGGCACGCCGCGCTCGACGGCGGCCTGCGGGTCGTCGCGGACGTAGCGCTGCAACTCGCGCAGGGCCGTCGCGTCGTCGCCGCGGTTCAGGGCGATGAGGCCCAGGTAGTAGGACACCATCGTCTCCGACGGCGCGACGGCCTGCACGGCCTCGAAATGCGTCCCGGCCGCGTCGAAATCGCCGGCCTTGAAGGCCGCCTCGCCGTCGGCGAGCTCCTTGGCCGCGAGCTTGAGCGCCGCGTCGGCCTGCTCGAAATTCGGCGCATCGTCGAGCAGCGCCGGCGCGCGCGCGAGCAGCTCGGGCCGCGTGCCGCCGACGGCGAGACGAAACGCCTTGTCCTTCAGCACCGAACGCCCGCCGTCGTAATCGACGATGGCCTCGCCGCTCGAACGTCCGTAGACGCCCGCCTTCAATGGGCAGGCGTCGGCACAGGCCTGCAGCTTCAGGTAGGCGCCGAAGCCGATGCGGCGACCGTCGACCAGGACGGTGCGCCGGCCCTGGGGCGAGCCCGTCGCGAGCCTCGCGCCGCCCTGCACCAGCATCATCGCGCCTTGCGGATCCCCGGCCAGCCTGAGCTCGCTGGCGCCTGGCAGGAAGACGATCGCGCCGTCCGCCAGGCGCAGCTGCAGCGAGGCGCCCGGCCCCGTCGCGACGGCCTCGGCGGCGAGCTCGGCCCCCAGCCTGGCGGGCACGCGCAGCCCGCCCTGCTCGATCCAGGCCTCGCGCGCGACCGCGATCACCGTGACGGTCTCGGCCACCGCGGACACCGGCGCCAGGGCGCTCAGCGCCGCCATCGCCACCATCACGCCCCAGGCATTGAACATGGTCGTGCTCCTAGTACTCGTAATGCGCTTTCAGGGTCCACGAATTCCGGCGGAAGTCATAGAGCTGCTGGTTCGACCTGTTGCTCGCGTGCAGCCAGTCCAGGCGCAGGGTCCAGCTGCGACCGAGCGCGTACCTGAGGCCCGCGTCGGCGCCCCACAGGTCGTCCTTGCGGATCGTGCCGAATCCCAGGTCGGCCTCTTCGAAGCGCTGCTGCTGGTAGGTCAGGCCCGCGGTCAGGCCGAGCCGGTCCGACGGATTGGCGCCCGCGAACAGTCGCACCGTCGGCACGCGGCGGCTCAGGTCTTTGCGCAGGCGCAGGTTGTCCTCGGCGGTCTCGCTCAGGCGCAGGCCGACATAGGGCGCCCAGGCCACGTCCTGCAGCGCCTGGACGGCCGAAGCGCCGACGGTCACGATGCGCGAGTCGCGGCTGGCGTTGCCGCCCGCGTAGGTCGGCTCGGCGTATTGCACGAAGCCGGTGACGGACCGGCCCGACTGCAGGCTGTACTGCGCCTCACCCGTGATCGAGAACTGTTCGTCGTAGAGCGATCCGCCGACGACCAGGCGATTGCTGCTCACGGCGACGCGGTACAGGCCCGCGTTCACGACGAAGGAGAAGCCGAGATAGCCGCCGAACGAGGACTGGTTGTACGCGGGCAGCTTGCGGTCCGCCCGCGTATCGAGGTCGGCGCCCGCGAACACCGACAGCTCGGGCGTGACGCCCTTGGTCGCCTGCCCGCCCGCCGCTGCCTCGACGAAGTAGTCCGGCCGCGCCGCGGACGCCGGGTTGTTCAGCGCGAGCGTGCCCGTGACGAGCTGGATCTGCGTGACGTAGGTCCCGCCGTTGATGTCGGAGTCGTGGCCAGCGCCGAGGTCGACGTAGAACTTCGAGGTGGAGCGCAGGTTCGAGTCGTCGCGGGTCTGCATCAGGCTCAGGTACTGCCGGATGTTGTCCTGGACCTCTTTGGGCGGCTGGTGCTTGAGCACGAAGTCGAACTCCTGGCGGGCGCGGCCGAGCTCGCCGAGCAGGTAGTAGCCACGCGCGAGTTCGAGCCGCGCGCGGTCGTTCGCGGGCACGACCGACAAATGCCGCTCGAGCGCGAGCACGCCTTCCGGCACATGCCCGGCGCCGATCGCCGCCAGCCCGAGCAGGAAGTCGAAATGCGGGTTGCCCAGCCATTCCGGATGCTGCCTGACGCTTTGGTACGCGGCCTCGAACTGGCCGTTCTCGACCTGCGCGCGGAGGTCGTCGAACGAATCCGCGCGCGCGTTCACGCCCGCGAGCAGCGCGAACGCGAGCGCCAGGACGCCGCGGGCGCGGCGGCCGGTCGGCTTCGGGGCGGGGTCTGGCGTCGTCAAGGGTGCCTCACTTTCCTGGATTGGCCGGGCTGCCGCCCGATGCGGGCGCGCGTTGCGGCGCCGATGTCAGTCCGGCGTCGAGCGTGATCAGCGGTCGCGCGACCAGCGCCTTGACGCTGATCTCGCCGGTGCCGGTGCCGGCACCGAGGGCTTCGGGCGCGGCCTGCGCGACGCCGGCCGCCGGCGGCGTCGCCGGGAACGGCGCCGCGTTCAGGATCGCGCTCTGGCGGGCCAGCTCGGCCTCGGTCTGCTGCAGCGCCTGCGGGTCGACCACGACGAAGAAGCTGTTGCTGGCATTGCTCGACTGGGCGCTGTTGAGTGTCGGCTTGACGAGCACGATCAGCAGGCCGGGGTCGTAGGTGAGCGCGTAATTGGCCGCCGCGCCCGCGCCGAACACCGCCGCCGACGGCGTCAGCGCGAACACGTCGCCGCCGGCCGACGCGCCGTTCGCCGCGGGCACGTCGATCGCGACGCTCGCGAGCGCGTCGCCGTTGACGAGGCCGCCGACGTTGGTCGAGTACTGGAACGGCGACGGGTTCGGGTCGCCGGCGAAGCGCACGACGTTGTCGGCGACGACGGCGAGCGGCCGCGGCGTCACCGTCAGCGCGCCGGCAACCAGGGTCTGCACGAAATAGTTGGCGGCCTGCAGGCTGCCCGCGCCCGGCACGATCGCGTACAGGCCGACCCCGCTCCGGGCCGTCGCCGTCGAGGTGGCGGTCGCCGCCCCCGTCACGCCCGCGCTCGCCGGCGTCTCGCCGGCGACGAAGCCGCTGAGCTGGAAACCGAACGCCGGGTCGGGGTCGCCGTAGTAGCGGCTCGCGTCGCTCGCCGTCAGCGTGAGCGGCGCCGGCGTGATCGCGGCCGCGAAGCCGACCGGCTGCTGGACCACGTAGTTGGCGGCCGAAGCGCCCTTCAGGGCGTCGACGGCCGTCACGGCGATGCCGGTGCCGACGTTCTTGCTCGCGAAGGTGCCGCTCGGCGCGAGCGCGACGTCGTCGCCGGCGAGCACGCCGTTCAGGCTCGCGTTGCTCAGCGGCGCGACGAGCGTGCCGTCGTAGACCTTGTTCAGCGCCGTCTGGCCCGACACCGTCAGCGTCAGCGGCGTGACGGTGTAGGCGCCGGTGATTGCCGTCGCGGTGTAGTTGCCGGCGTCGGCGCCGCTGAGCGCGCCGACGATCTCGGCGGCCGGGTAGCTGCCGGCCTGCAGGTGGCCGCTGAGGCTCGTGTTGCCGGCCGTGCTGATCGACGCGCTCGCGAAGACCTGGTCGCCGGCGAGCACGCCGCTGAAGCTCAACGCCCCCGGCGCGAGCGCCGCGCCGTACACCGACGACCCCGCGGCGATCGAACCGTCGAGCCTGCGCGGCGTCACGCTCACCGAGGTGTCGGCGACCGTCAGCGGCAGGTAGTTGCTGAGGCTGTCGCCGCCGACCGGCGTCAGCGTCAGCCCGGCGACCGTCGCCAGCGGCTGGTTGGTCTGGACGTTCTTGCTCGTGAGCACGCCGTCGCCGCCGAGCACGAAGGTCTCGCCGTTCACGCCGGCCGCCGTCAGGCCGGCGTTGGCGAAGCTCGCCGTACCGTCGTAGACCCGCGTGCCCGTGATCGACAGGGGCGCCGGCGTCACCGAGACGTTGGTGTTCGTCGTGCTCAGCGGCAGGTAGTTGCTCAGCAGGTCGCCGTCGACGGGGTTCAGCGTCAGGCCCGCGACGCTCGCGAGCGGCTGCTTGGTCTGCACGTTCTTGGTCGCCAGGGCCGCGCTGCCCGTCGCCGCGAAGGTCTCGCCGTTGACGCCCGCGACGACCAGGTTGGCGCCGGCGAAGCTGCTCGTGCCGTTGTAGAGCTCGGTGCCCGAGACGACCAGGGTCGCGGGCGCGATGCTCGCGCTCAGGGCATTGGCCGAATGCAGCGTGTAGTCGGCCGCCTGGGCGCCGCCGAGGCTGTTGGCCGTCAGGGTGACCGCGATATTCGTGCCGACGTTCTTGCTCGCGAACGTCCCGACGCCGGTCAGCGAGACCGTGTCGCCGGCGTAGACCCCGCTCAGCGAGCCCCCGCCGAGCGCGGCGGTCGCCGTGCCGTCGTAGACCTTGTCGAAGACCGTGCCGCCGCTCAGGGTCAGCGACGCGGGCGTGACCGACACCGAGGTGTTGCCGACCGACAGCGGCAGGTAGTTGCTCAGCAGGTCGCCGTTGACCGGGCTCAGCGCGAGGCCCGCGACGCTGCCGAGCTTGCGGTTCGACTGGACGTCCTTGACGGCCAGGTTGCCGCTGCCCGACACGGCGAAGGTCTCGCCGTTGACGCCGCTCACGCTCAGGTTCGCAGCCGCGAACGCGGTCTGGGCGTTGTAGACCTGGGTGCCCGTGACGACCAGCGGCGCCGGCGTCACGGAGACGATGGTTTGCGACGCGGTCAGCGGGAAATAGTTGCTCAGCAGGTCGCCGTTGACGGGCGTGAGCGTGAGCTGGTCGATCGCGGCCGCGGCCTGGCCGGTCTGGACGTTCTTGTTGCCCAGCGTCACCGCGCCGCCGGCCGCGAAGGTCTCGCCGTTCACGCCGGCGACGACGAGATTCGCGCCCGCGAACGCCGTCGTGCCGGTGTAGAGCGCGCTGCCCGTCGCGCTCAGCGTGGCCGGCGTGATGTTCGCGCTCATCGGGCCCGAGGACGAGGTCAGCACATAGTCCTGCGCCGAAGGGCCGCTCAGGCTGTTGCTGCCGAAGCTCACGGCGATGGCGTTGCCGACGTTCTTGCTCGCGAAGGTCCCGAGGCCGGTCCAGGCGACCGTGTCGCCCGCGTAGACGCCGCTGATCGTGCCGCCCGACAGGCCCGCAACGTTCGTGCCGTCGTAGACCTTGTTCAGCGCCGCGCCGCCGCTCAGCGACAGCGGCGCCGGCGTCACCGTCACGGCCGTGGCGGCGACGCCGAAGGGGAAGTAGTTGCTCAGCAGGTCGCCGCCGACCGGGCTCAGCGTCAGCCCCGCGACGCTCGCCAGCGGCGCGTTCGTCTGCACGTCCTTGACGCTCAACGTGCCCTTGCCGGACGGCGCGAAGGTCTCGCCGTTGACGCCGCTCACGCTCAGGTTGGCCGCCGCGAACGCGCTGCCCGCGTTGTAGACCTGCGTGCCCGTCGCGACCAGGGTGGCGGGCGTGACCGACACCGTCGTGTTCGCCGTCGTCAGGGGAAAGTAGTTGCCCAGCAGGTCGCCGTTCACGGGGCTCAGGACGAGGCCGGCGACGCTCGCGAGGTTCTGCCCGGCCTGGACGTTCCTGCTCGCCAGCGGCGCCGAACCGCTCGCCGTGAAGGTCTCGCCGTTCACGCCCGCGACGACCAGATTGCCCGGCACGAACCGGGGCGTGCCGTTGTAGACCTCGGTGCCGGTCACGACCAGGGTCGCCGGCGTGATGCTGGCGGCGAGGCTGCCCTGCAGCACCGGCAGGTAGTCCGGCGCCGAGGGCCCGGTGAGGCTGCCGGCGCCGACCGTGACGGCGATGTTCGCGCCGACGTTGCGGCTCGCGAAGCTGCCGGTGCCGGTGACCGACACGGCGTCGCCGGGGATCAGGCCGACGTAGCTGCCGCCGACCAGGTAGGCCGTCGCCGTGCCGTCGTAGACCTTGTCCTGCGCGCCGACGTTGCTGACGACCACCGTCTTCGGCGTCACCGAGACGCGGGTGTTGCCGGTCGACAGCGGCTGGTAGTCGCTCAGCAGATCGCCGTTGACCGGGCTCAGGACGAGCCCGGCGACGCCGGCCAGTGGCTGGTTCGCCTGGACGTCCTTGACGCCCAGCGTGCCCGTGCCCGAGACGGCGAAGCTCTCGCCGTTCACGCCGGCCACCGCCAGGTTGGCCGCCGCGAACGCGGTGCCGCCGTTGTAGACCTGCGTGCCGGTCACGACGAGCGGGGCCGGCGTCACGCTGACCGTGGTGTTGGCCGTCGCGAGCGGCAGGTAGTTGCTCAGCAGGCCGCCGTTGGCGGGGTTGAGCACGAGGCCCGCGACGCTCGCCAGGTTCTGGCCGGCCTGCACGTCCTTGCCGGACAGCGTCGCATTGCCCGTGGCGACGAAGGTCTCGCCGGCCACGCCCGAGATCGTCAGGCCGGCGCCCGCGAAGTTCGTCGTGCCGTTGTAGAGCTGGCTGCCCGTCGCGGTCAGGGTCGCGGGCGTGATGTTCGCGGTCAGGATGTTCGACGCCTGCAGCGTGTAGTCGGCGGCCGCGGGGCCGGTCAGGTCGCTCGCGTTGACGGCGACGAGGATTGCGTTGCCGACGTTCTTGGTGGCGAAGGTGCCGTAGCCCGTCAGGCTGACGCTGTCGCCAGCGATCAGGCCCGAGAAGGTGCCGCCGCTGATGGCGGCCTGGGTGCTGCCGTCGTAGACCTTGTTCTGCGCCGTGCCGCCGGTCAGGATCAGCGGCGCGGGCGTCACCGACACCGAGGTGTTCGCCGCGGCCAGCGGCTGATAGTTGCCGAGCGAGTCGCCGTTGACCGGCGCCAGCGTGAGGCCGGCGACGCTCGCGAGCGGCGCGTTGCTCTGCACGTCCTTGACGCTCAAGCTCGCGCTGCCCGTGGCCGTGAACGATTCGCCGTTCACGCCGCTGACCGTCAGATTGGCCGCCGCGAAGCCCAGCCCGCCGTTGTAGACCTGGGACCCGGCGACGACGAGCGCGGCCGGCGTGACCGAGACCGAGGTGTTGCCGACCGCCAGCGGCAGGTAGTTCGCGAGCAGGCTGCCGTTGACGCCGTACAGCGTGAGCCCCGCGACGCTCGCGAGCGCCCGGCTGGTCTGGACGTTCTTGTCCGCGAGCACGGCCGTGCCGTAGGCGCCGAAGGTCTCGCCGTTCACACCCGCGACGCTCAGGTTGGCGCTCGCGTAGCTCGTCGTGCCGTTGTAGACCTGGCTGCCGGTCAGCGTCAGCGTGGCCGGCGTGATGTTGGCCGTCAGCGCGCTCGACGGCTGCAGCAGGTAGTCGGCGGCCTCGGGGCCCGCCAGGCTGTTGGTGCCGACGGTGACGCCGATGCCGTTGCCGACGTTCTTGCTGACGAAGGTGCCGTAGCCGCTCAGGCTTACGGAATCCCCCGCGATCAGGCCGCTGAAGGTGCCGCCCGACAGCGTCGCGACGTAGCCGCCGTCGTACACCTTGTTCTGGGCCGTGCCGCTGAGCAGGGTCAGCGTCTGCGGGGTCACCGACACCGAGGTCGAGGCCGTCGTGAGCGGCTGGTAGTTGCCGAGCGAATCGCCGTTCACGGGAGCCAGGGCCAGCGTGCCGAGGCTCGCGAGGTTCTGGTTGGACTGCACGTTCTTGCTCGCGAGCGTGCCGCTGCCGGTGACCGTGAAGGTCTCGCCGTTCACGCCCGTCGCGCCGAGGTTGGCGGCGGGCACCGTCGTCGCGCCGTTGTAGACCTGCGTGCCAGCGACGCGCAGCTGCGCCTTGGTCACGGACACCGAGGTGTCGGCCGTCGCGAGCGGCGCGTAGTTGCTCAGCAAGTCGCCGCCCACCGGGTTCAGCGTCAGGCCGGACACGCTGGCCAGGGGCACGCCGGACTGCACGTTGGCCGTGCCCAGCGTCGCGCTGCCGCTGGCCGCGAAGGTCTCGCCGGCGACGCCGGCGACGGCGAGGCCGGAGCCCGCGAACGTGGCCGAGCCGTTGTAGGTGCGCGAGCCCGTCACCGTCAGGGTCGCCGGCGTGATGTTCGCGCTCAGCGCGCTCGAGCTCGTCAGCGTGTAGTCCATGGCCGCGGCGCCGCCGAGGCTGTTGGTCCCGACCGTGACGGCGATGCCGTTGCCGACGTTCTTCGACGCGAACGTGCCGTAACCGGTCAGGTTTACGCTGCCGATGTCGGCGGCGACGATGCCGCTGAAGGTCCCGCCGCTGATCGCGGCCTGGGTCGTGCCGTCGTAGGTCTTGTCGGCGACCGTCCCCGAGTTCAGCGTGAGCGGCGCGGGCGTCACGGACACCCGGGTGTCCGCGGTCGTCAGGGCCAGGTAGTTGCCGAGCGAGTCGCCGCCGACCGGGTTCAGCGTCAGGCCGGATACGCTGCTCAGGGCCGCATTCGACTGGACGTTCTTCGACGCGAGGCCGGCGCTGCCCGAGGCCGCGAAGGTCTCGCCGCCGACGCCGGCCACGACCAGGTTGGCGCCCGCGAACGCCGTGCCGCCGTTGTAGACCTGGGTGCCGGTGACGTTCAGCGTGGCCGGCGTCACGTTCACGCTCGAGTTGGCCGCGCTCAGGGTCTGGTAATTGCTCAACAGCGCGCCGCCGACCGGCGTCAAAGCGAGGGTCGACACGTCGCCGAGGTTCTGGCTCGACTGCACGCCGGCCGTGGCCAGGGTGCCGTGGCCGGCGACCAGGAAGGTCTCGCCCGCCACGCCGGTCACGGCCAGGTTGACGCCCGCGAAATAGGTCGCCCCGGTATAGACCTGCGAGCCCGTGACGGACAGCTGGGCCGGGGCGATCGTACCGGTGCCGTTCGCCAGCGTGACGGCATAGTTGTTGCCGCCGTTGCCGTCGCTCAAGGTGTAGCCCGTGACCGCCAGCGTGCTGCCGTTCGTGCCCATGACGTTCTTCGACGCGAAGGCCTGCGCGAGACCCGTCAGCGAATCGCCGGCGAACACGGTGCCCGAACTCAGGGTCGGCGTCGCGGCGGAGGTCGTCGTGCCGTTGTAGGTCTTGCTGTCGGTGGCGGCCGTGATGGTAAGGGGCGCGGGCGCGATGTTGGCCGTGGTCGTGGCCGTGCCGGTGAACGCGTAGTCGGCGGCGCTCGGCCCGCTCAGCGAGACGCCGCCGATCACGACCGGGATGTTCGTGCCGACGTTCTTGCTCGCGAAGCCGCCGACGCTCACCGTGCCGGACAGCGTCACGCTGTCGCCCGCGAGCACGCCCGCCAGCGTCGGGTTGTTGCCCGTGATCGTCGCGTTCGTCGTGCCGTCGTAGGTCTTGCTCTCGACCGTGACGCCCGCGACGCTCAGCGGCGCCGGCGTGATCGCCAGCTGGCCGGGCACGAAGGCGATCGCGTAGCCCTGCTGGTTGTTCGACCACAGGCCCGACGGCGTGATCGCGTAGCTGCCGACGTTGACGTTGCCGCCCTCCGCAGAACTCAGGCTCAGCGTCCCCTGCAGGTTCGCGGCCGCGGCCGGATTCGAATAGCTGGCCGCGAGCGTGCCGGCGTAGACGTTGCGGTCGTAGACCATGCTCACGCTGTCGGCGGTCACCGTCAACGGCGTCATGAACGAGGTCAGGAAGGCCTGGGTGTTGCCGTTGTAGAGCGTCCAGACCGAGCCGAAGCTCCAGCCCGGGTAGCTGGCCTGCTGCTCGAGGTTCGCACCGCTCAGGCCGCTGCCGACCGATCCGGCCGGCGTCGAATCCGCGTCCCAGTAGCTGGCCGTCACCGTCCCGCTGTTCTGCCCGACCAGGCCGCTGCCGGCTACAACGCCGGCCGTGCTCGGCACGGTGCCGGCGGCGTAGGTGTCGGTGATCGTTCCGGAGTTGGCGCCGACCAGCCCGCCGACCGAGGTCACGGCCGTTCCCGACGCGTTGCCGACGCCGCCCTGCACCGAACCCGTCGCGTAGGCGTTCGTGATGGCGCCGGCGTTGCGCCCGACCAGCCCGCCCACGTTGGCCTGGCCCTGCACGCTGCCGCTCGCGTAGCTGTTGGAGATCGTGCCGTTGTTGGTCCCGGCCAGCAGGCCGGTGTCGAGCGTGCCGCCGGTCACCGTCGCGGCGTTCAGGCCGAGATTGCCGACGCTGCCGGTCGCGCCGATGATGCCGAACAGGCCCGTGGGAGTGGCCGACAGCGTGCCCTGATTGACGACCAGGCCAGCGACGTAATGGCTCTGCCCGTCGAGCGCGCCGCTGAAGTTCGTCGCGCCATTGCCGACCGGGACGAAGCCGTTCGCCCCCCACATGCCGGGGTACAGGCCGCTCACGGCGGCGAGGTCGTTGCCGAGGTCGAGGTTGTTCGCGAGCGTGTAGCTGGCGGCCGGGTTCATGGCCATCAGCTGCAGCTGATGGCTGTTCGTGATGGTCGTCGACCATTCCGAGCGCAGGAACGGGCGCGTGCTCCCGCTCGCCATCCACCAGGTGGCGTTGAAGTCCCAGCCGGAATAGCTGGCCTGGGTCTGGGCCTGGGTCGACGTCAGCCCGACTTCGGAGCCGGCCGAGGTCGACTGGCCCGAGGTCGTCACGTCCCAATAGCTGGACGTCGAGCTGCCCGCGTTGGTGCCGATCAGGCCCCCGGCGCCGATGCCGCTGACATGGCCCGACGCGTAGGCGGTGGAGACGCCGCCGCTGTTGTAGCCAAGCAGGCCGCCGATACCGGTCGAGTACCCGTAGCTCGCCGTCGCGGTGACCGCGCCGGTCGCGTAGACGCTCGCGATCGTCCCGTAGTTGAAGCCGACCAGCCCGCCGGCGTAATACACGTAGTAACCCGTCGCGTTGACGGCGCCCGACGCATAGGACGTCGAGATCCCGCCGTCGTTCCAGCCGGCGAGCCCGCCGACGTACTCGGCGTCGTAGTTGTTCGACCCGCTCGTCACCGCGCCGGACGCGAACGACGCGTTGATCGACGCGCTGTGCTCGTTGGCGCCGACAAGCCCGCCGACGGAGCTCGTCCCCCCGGCGATGTTGCTCGTGCTGTTCGAGTTCGAGATCGTCCCGCCGTTGTCGCCGACCAGCCCGCCCACGTAGCTGCTCGCGGCCGCGGCCGACACCGTGCCGGAAGTGCTGGCGGCGGCGATGCTGCCCGAGGCGGACTGCCCGACCAGCCCGCCCACGTAGCTGCCGGTGCCGCTCACGCTGCCGCTCACCGTCACGTTGCCGATCGTGCCGCCGCTGTTGTAGCCGACCAGGCCACCGACATAGCTGCCGCCGCTGACGGCGACGTTGGCGAGGTTCAGGTTCTCGACCGTCGACCCGCTGCCCAGCCTGCCGATCAGGCCCACATAGTCGTTGGGCTGGCTGCCGTTGAAATTCGACAGGGTATGGCCGCCGCCGTCGAGCGAAGTCGCCGCGAACACGGGAATGTCGAAACCCGGCAGATGGCTCAGGTCGAGGTTGGCCGTCAGCACGAACTTGTACGGCTGCCCCGCGAAGCCGAGCAGGTCCTTGAGCGCCTGGATCGAACCGACCTGGTAGCTGCCGCTCGCGCTGTCGAAGGGCAGCACGCTCGAGTAGCTCGCGCTCGTGATCGAACTCAGCGCGAGGCCGTTGCCGATCCAGTCGCGGAACTGCGCGTCGTAAAGCCCCCCCACGGTCACCCAGCCGGGGCTGCCGTTGACGCCGACCTGGTCGATGTCGTAGTGCGAATTGGTGATCCCGTTGCTCGAGCTGTCGTTGCCGACCAGCCCGCCGACATAGGTCGCCCCGCTGACGTTGCCGGACGCGTAGCTGCCGGCGATCGTGCCGCTGTTGAAGCCGACCAGGCCGCCGACGTTCGAGCCGCCGTCGGAGTTGACGGCGCCGGTCGCGTACGAGGTCGAGATCGAGCCCGCGTTGTCGCCGACCAGGCCGCCCAGATAGCCGGCCGCGCCGGTCGTCGCCGTGACCGCGCCGGTCGCGTAAGAGTTCGAGATGGCGCCGCTGTTGTAGCCCACCAGGCCGCCGACGTCGCTCGCGCCGGACGCCAGCGAAATCGCGCCGCTCGCGCTGCTCGCGTTGATGGTGGCGCCGCTGAAGCCGACCAGCCCGCCGACGTAGTTGCTCGCGCCGGCGATCGACGCGCTGCTCGAACTGGTCGAAACGCCGACGCCCGAGCCCGCGTACCCGGCCAGGCCGCCCACATAGCCCCGCCCCGACACCGATCCGGCGTCGACGGCGTAGCTGACGTTGCCGCCGCCCGCGTAGCCGATCACGCCGCCGACGTAATAGCCGGTCGCGCTGCCGCCGCTGACGGCCCCGCTCACGCTGACGTTCGTGATCGTGCCGTTGCTGTTGCCGACCAGCCCGCCGACGTAATCGCCGCCGCTGACGGCGACGTTGCTCAGGGTCAGGTTCTTGAGCGTGCTGCCGCTGGCCAGGGTGCCGACGAGCCCGAGGCCGTAGCCGTTCGCCGTGCTCGCCGGCTGGCTCGCGCTCAGATTGGCCAGCGTGAAGCCGCCGCCGTCGAGTTGTGCGGCCGCGAAATAGGGAATGTAGTAGCCGGGCAAGGAACTCAGGTCGACGCCGGCGGTCAGCCGGAAGCTGTAGCCCGGCTGGGTTGCGAAGCCCAGCAGGTCCTTGAGCCCCTGCGGCGACGCGATCAGGTAGGTGCCGCTGCCCGGGTCGTAGGGCAGGGAGCTCGTGTAACTGGCGATGTTCAGGGCCAGGCCGTGGCCGATCCAATCCTGGAACTCGGTGTCGTAGAGCCCGCCGATCGAGACGCCGCCGACCGCCCCGTTGACCGTGACACGGTCGATATCGAAATAGGCGTTCGTGATCGCCCCGATGCCGCCCACGCTGTAGCCGACGAGGCCGGCGACGAAGCCGCCGGCGAGCCCGCTGACGTTGCCGGTAGAGTAGCTGCCGGCGATCGTGCCGCTGTTGTAGCCGACCAGCCCGCCGACGTAGTTCCCGCTCGTGCCGCCGGCCACGCTCCCGGTCGCGTAGGAGCCGCTGATCGCCGCCGCGTTGTCGCCGACCAGCCCGCCGACGTAGTAGCCGCTCGTCCCGCTGACGTTGCCGCTCGCATGCGACGCGGTGATGGCCGCGCTGGCAAGGCCCACCAGGCCGCCCGTCCCGCCGTAGCCGCCCTGGTTCGTCACGGCACCCGTCGCCGACGACGCGTTGATGACGCCCGAGCCGTCGGTGTAGCCGACCAGCCCGCCGACGTAATTGCCGTTCTTGTTGGAGACCGTCGCCGAGCTCGTGCTCGTGCCGATCGCGGCATTGCTGTAGCCGACCAGGCCGCCGACATAGGAGCCGGTCGAGCTGACGCTGCCGCTCGAACTGCTGCCGCCGATGACCCCGGCCGAATTGCCGACCAGGCCGCCCACGTAATTGCCGCCGCCGGTGACCGAGCCGCTGACGCTGTCGTTGGTGATCGTGCCGCCGGCGTTGTAGCCGACGAGACCGCCCACATTGCTCGTGCCCGTCACGCTCACATTGCTCAGGTTCAGGTTGCTGATGGTGCTGCCGCTGGCCAGCGAGCCGATCAGGCCGGTGCTCGTCGTGTTGCTCTGCGTCACCGAGAGGTTGGCCAGGGTGTTGCCGCCGCCGTCGAGCCGCTGCGCCGAGAAGGCCGGGATCGCGTAACCCGACAGGCCCGACAGGTCGAGGCTCGCCGTCAGCGCGAACTTGTAGCCCGACGCGTCGACGAAGCCGAGCAGGTCCTTGAGCCCCTGCAGCGTGCCGATGTCGTAGGCGCCGGTGCCCGCGTCGAACGGCAGCGACGCCGCGTAGTTGGCGATGTTCAGCGCGAAGCCGTGGCTCAGCCAGTCCTGGAACTCGTTGTCGTAGATGCCCCCGGTGGTCACCCCGCCAGCGGCGCCGTTCAGGGTCACCCGGTCGATATCGAAGTGCGAGTTGGAGACGCCGGTGATCGACCCGGCGTTGTAGCCGATCAGCCCCGCCACGTAGCCGCTTGCGGAGCCGGTCACGTTCCCGGTCGAGTAGCTGTTCGTGATGGTCGCCGCCGCATATTCGTAGCTGTAGCCGATCAGGCCGCCGACGTAGTTGGCGCCGCTGCCGCCGTTGACGGCGCCGGTCGCGTAGGCGTTGCTGATCGTGCTGCCCGAGTTGTCACCGATCAGGCCGCCCAGGCTGGTGCCGCCGGTGGCGGAGACGGTGCCGGTCGCGAAGGAGTTCGAGATCGAGGCCGATCCCGCGTAGCCCACCAGGCCGCCGATCGCCTGGCCGTTGGGCGCCGTGACGGCGCCGGTGGCCGAGGAATTGCTGATGCTGCCGGTGCTGTAGCCGGCCAGTCCGCCCGCGTCGGAGACATAAGCGAGCGACGCCGTGCCCACGGCGACCGCGGCATTCGCATACGAGATGCTCCCGCCGTTGTAGCCGACCAGGCCGCCCATGTCGTAGCCGTAGTAGGCGTAGCCGCCGGTCACCGATCCGCTGGCGCTGACCGACGCGATGCTGCTGCCGCCGCTCGCCTGGCCGGCCAGGGTCCCGACGTACTCGTAGCCCGTGACCGCGGCCCCGGCGAGGCTCAGATTGTCGACCACCGCGCCGCTGCCCAGGGTGCCGAACAGGCCGACGTAGTAGCTGTTCGGCAGATTGATCGTCAGGCCCGTGATCGCGTGGCCCAGGCCGTCGAGCCGGCCGGTGAAATTCGCGATCGGCGTGAAGCCCGCACCGCTGTTCCACCCCGATGTCGCGCTCGCGTCGATATCGCGCCCGAGGGCGTAGAGCCCGGACGGATTGGTCCCGATCGCCTGCAGGCCGGTCGTGCCGCCGCTGGCCTGGCCGACGCCGTCGACAAGCATCCACGCGTTCACCGCACTCGCGCCGCTGACGTAGGCGCCGTAGGCGGTCGGCGCGGCGTAGCTGGTCGGGTTGTAGTAGATGTCGACCGACCGCGTCCCCGTCCCGTTCAGGGTGATCTGCGCGCCGGTGCCGAAGCTGACGGTGCCGGTGCCGGTGCCGGTGTTGTCGGCGCGCAGGACCACGCTGCCGCCGCCCGAGCTGCTCAGGCCGGCGTTGACGTTCACGTTGCGCAGCGCCGACAGGGTCAGCGTATTGCCGCTGGTCCAGCTGACCGGGTCGTTGACGAACAGGTCGCCGTTGCCGGCCGTATTGACCGTGCCCTGGCTGCTCAGGATCGTGACGTTGGTGCTGGCGAGATTGTTGGCGAGCTGCTGGCCGGTGATGTCGCCGCCGCTCGGCGCGATGTCGTAGTCGGCCGGGTCGATCAGCCATTGGCCGGTCCGGCCCCGCGGCGCCGACGTATCGACGACCGTGCCGCCCCGCACCGTCACGTGCGCGCCCGAGGTCTCGATCGAGCCGCCGGCGCCACCCTGCGGACCGGCGCCGGCGAGCAACTGCCCGCCGATCGTCGCCGTGCCCTGGCCCATGTCGGCCTTGACGACGATCGCGCCGCCGTCGGCGGCCCCGGCCCCCGACGCGTCGAGCGTTCCCGCATTGCCGATTTGCGTCGCCCCGGTCAGGAATATCTGGCCGTCGTGAGCGTCGATGCCCTGCGCGCGGATCACGCCGCTGTTGTTGACGAGCGATTCCGCGATGCCCTGCGCCGTTCGCGCGTCGAGCCGCACGGTCCCGCCCGCGGCGTCGATCAGGCCGCCGTTGTCGACGATCGCCTTGTTCGCCCCGCCCGTGACGGTCGCCGCGATCAGGCCCGCGTTGTCGATATCGACAGTGACCGCGGCCCCCGAAGCGAGCAGGACCGACCCGGTACGGACCTCGACGACACCGCGGTTGGACACCGTGCCGCCGAACAGCGCGACGTAGCCGCCCGGCGCGGCCGCGAGCCGGCCCTGGTTGACGAGCGCGCCGCCGCCGCCCGCGAACCGGTACCTCCCGGCCGCGAAGTCCTGCTGCGTGAGGTCGAGCGTCGAGACGATCAGGCCGCCGACGTCGACGCTCGCGCCCGGCGCGAACAGCACGCCGTTCGGATTGACCAGGAAGACCTGGCCGTTCGCGCTCAGGCTGCCGTAGATCTGCGAAGCGCTGTTGCCGACGACGCGATTGAGCGCGACGGCGCTCGCGCTCGGCTGCAGGAAGACGACCGACGCATCGGCGCCGATATCGAAGGACCGCCAGTCGATGCCCAGCTGGTTCGACGCCTGCACGACGGTCAGCTGATTGCCCGCGGTCTGGATCTGCCCGGCGCCGGTCTTGACGCTGCCGCCGCTCGGCAGGACGGGCGCGCCGCCCGCGCGCGCGAGGTCGACGAACAGCAGGCTGGCGAGCAGGCTCAGCAGCAGCCGGCTCGGACGCAGCCGCCGGCGCCAGACCGTCGTCAGGCGGGTGCCGCGGGCGGGACGCGGCGCCGCGGCGGCCCGCGGATCGGGTCCTGACGCGACTGGGAGAGACACGCGAACGGCCATGATGGTCTCCTGGCAACGGGCGGGGCCGCGTCCGGCACGGCCCCGTGAATGCGGGCGGTCAGTACATCTGGAATACCTGCAGGTAAGCGCGCGGCTGCGGGTCGCCGCCCGCCGCCGTGGGCAGCCGCGTGCCGCGCAGAGCGACGCTGGCGTTGACGCCGAAACTGTTTCCCCGCAGCCACTGGGCGCCGACGCCATTGGCGTAGAGGACGACCCGGTTGTCGGCCCCGCCGGTCAGCGCCTGGGCATTGAAGCGGCCCCAGCCATGGTCGTGGAACACGAACCACGTGACCGAGCCGCCGACATAGCTCGTGGAGCAGCGCAGCTCCAGGCCGAGGTAGGCGGCGTCGTCGAGGGTCGCCTCGCCGACCGCGTAACCGCGCACCGCGTTCGGCCCGCCGAGGTCGAACTTTTCCGAACTGTCGAGGTTCTTGCTCGCGTGCTGCCCCTGGACATGGACAAACAGGAAGACCGGCCCGCGGATCGACTGCTGGCGCCAGAGGTCGTAGGCCAGCTTGGAATAGCTGCCTTCGGTCTGCGCGCCGGCCCGGTCCTGCGCGAGCGCGGCACCGCCGATCGACAGAAAGCCCTGGCTGAGCGTCACGGCGGCGCCAAGGCTGCCGCCGCCGAGCCAGCCGTCGTGCGCGTCGTAGGCGAGCTTCGCGCCGAACACGTTGGCGATCTTGGGCGTGTCGGCGCCGGTCAGCACGATCTGGTCGTCCAGGCCCTTGTGGTCGTAGCTGAGCAGCAGGTTCAGGTTGCGCTCGAGGCTGCGAACGAGCGGGTAGCCGAGGTTGACCGTCTCAACGAGCGCGGTGCCCACCCCACCGAGCGCGACGAAGCTCCCGCCCAGCTGGTAGGTCAGCCGGCTCAGGCCGCCGCCAAGCGACAGGCCCTGCCCGCCGACCGGCACGCTGGTCGTCAGGCTGCTGTCGACCATGTGGACGGTGTCGCTCATGATCAGGCGCGCCTGCGTGCTGTCGCCCACGCCGAACAGGTCCCGGAAGTCGAAATTCACGCCGACCCGGTAGCGGCCCGTCGTCGTCGAGCCCTCGTTGTCCGCGTCCACGCGTACGACGAGCGGTTCCTCCTCGGCCACCGAGACCACCATGTCGGCCCTGCCCGGCGTGTCGGCGGGCGTGAAGGCGGCGCGCGCGACGACGCCTGGAATGTCGTTGAGCAGGAGCAGGCGGCGCTCGAGGTCGGCCTGCAGCACGGTCGGCGCCTGCGCGACCTGGCCGACGTGGTCCTGCACGACCTCGTCGCGCAGCCGCACGTCGGGGGCGCTCGCGACCTCGACGCCCGCGACCCGGCCCTCGAGCACCTGGATCTCGACCACGCCGCCGTCGACCTTCTGCGCCGGCAGGTAGGCGTAGGCCAGGAAATGCCCGTGATTCTGGTAGTAGCGCGTGACCGCCCCGGCGGCTTCGTTGAGGCCGTTGATGTCGAGCGTGCGCCCCGCCCAGGGCGTCACCAGGGGCATCAACGCATCGGCGGGAAAGCTCGTCGCCCCGACGATCTGGAAGCGGCTGACCGCGACGGTGGCGCCCGCGGGCAGCTTGATGACGGGTCGCACCGGTGCTTCGAGCACCTCGCTGCGCGGCGCCTCGACGTTGCTGCGGCCGAAGTTCTTGTTCTGCTCGAGCAGGCTGCCGGCGTTCGGCGGGGTCTGGCCCAGGCAGGCCGGCGCCACCGCAGCGCCCAAGCAGACGGACGCGCCGAGGACGATCACGCGGCGTCGGACGCGCGCTGGCCGCAGGCACCGCTTCTGGTCGAGATGGTCCATGGATGGATCTGCCGCCCGTTCATCGTTGCAATCGGTGGACGGCTCGCCGTCCGGATTCGGAACTACCGACGCGCCAACTTCGCGTAGAGATTCACGAGTTGCCGCTCGGCCGCCGCGAAATCCCCATGCCGATTCAAGAGATCCGTGAGCGCCTCGATCGCTTCCTGGACACGACCGGCATCGCTCAGCGCCAGCGCGCGTTCGTATTCGGGCCAGACCGCGTCCGGAAGGACGTCGGCCGGCGCGCGCGGGTGCCCGCCCAAGGCGAGCGCGGCGGCGCCGGCGATCCGCTGGGTTTCGGCCAGGATGCCGTCGAACGCCGCCGTGAACTGGTCCGCGAACACGACCTCCGTGGTCGCGCTGGCGACGACGCGAAGGTCGACCTGGACCTGCTCGCCGACGACCATGAAGCCGCCGAACACCATGTAATTCGCGCCGACGATCCGGCCCAGGCGCAGGCGCGCGGCCTCGTCCGAAAGCTCGCTCGAACCCAGTTTCTGCTCGGCCAGGATGTCCTGCAGCCGCAGCCGGTCGACGACCACCAGGCCGGGCTCCGCCAGCAGGGTTTCGAGGACGGCATCGGGCAGCGTGCGCAGCAGGAATTCGACGTGGCGCACGGACGTCGCCGCCGCCGCCGTGTGGTCCTCGAAATTCCAGATCACGACGGTCGAGGTCGCCTGACCCGGCAGGCCCTGCGCCTGCGCGATCGCGGCGACGCCGCCCAGCACCGCGCCGGGCAGGGCCAGCAGGACGCGGCGGCGGCGCGCGAACGAACGCCCCGACCGGAGTGGCCGCAAGGCATACCCGTTTCCGAGGTGGATTGGCCCGATCGTCAATGCCATGACTCCCCCGAATTAGGCATTACCGAAACGATGTCGCGACGAGTATCGCCGAAGGTCCGGGCGCGTTCCAGCGCCGACTCGTCGCGCGTCTGCAGCTTTGACGACCCAGTCGTCGGTTTTGCGACAGGGCTTGACCGGCGCGCAATCCGGGCGCGGCCGGGTCGCCCTGGCGAAACGCTCGTCGGTGTACTTCTCGCAGGGCACCGGGGCCTTGGGCGTGCCGGCCTCGACCGACAGACTGGGCCCGCACGCAGCGGGCCCAGGAGAGGGAGACGGGACTGGAACGAGGATCAGGCGTGCTTCTTGTCGAAGAACTGCTCGTCTTCGGTCGAGCCCTTCAGCGCCGCCGTCGACGCCTCGGCTTCGATCGTCGTCGTCACCGCGTCGAAGTAGCCGGTGCCGACCTCGCGCTGGTGCTTGACCGCGGTGAAGCCCTTCTCGGCGGCCGCGAACTCGGCTTCCTGCAGCTCGACGAAGGCGCTCATCTGGTTGCGCGCGTAGCCGTGGGCCAGGTTGAACATCGAGTAGTTGAGGCTGTGGAAGCCGGCCAGCGTGATGAACTGGAACTTGTAGCCCATCGCGCCGAGCTCGCGCTGGAACTTCGCGATCGTCGCGTCGTCGAGGTTCTTCTTCCAGTTGAAGCTCGGCGAGCAGTTGTACGACAGCAGCTTGCCCGGGAACTTCGCGTGGATCGCGTCGGCAAAGGCCTTCGCGAACGCGAGGTCCGGCTTGCCCGTTTCGCACCAGATCATGTCGGCGTAGGGCGCGTAGGCGAGGCCGCGGCTGATCGCCTGGTCGAGGCCGTTGTTCGTGCGGTAGAAGCCTTCGACGGTGCGCTCGCCGGTGCAGAACGGCTTGTCGTTGGCGTCGATATCGCTGGTCACGAGGTCGCCGGCTTCGGCGTCGGTGCGTGCGACGAGGATCGTCGGCGTGCCCATCACGTCGGCCGCGAGGCGCGCGGCGACGAGCTTGGCGACGGCCTCACGCGTCGGCACGAGCACCTTGCCACCCATGTGGCCGCACTTCTTCGCGCTGGCCAGCTGGTCTTCGAAGTGCACGCCGGCGGCGCCCGCCTCGATCATGGCCTTCATCAGCTCGAACGCGTTGAGCACGCCGCCGAAGCCGGCCTCGGCGTCGGCCACGATCGGCGCGAAGAAGTCGACGTCGTTCTTGCCTTCGCTCCACTGGATTTCGTCGGCGCGCTTGAAGGTCGCGTTGATCTTGCGCACGACCTTCGGCACCGAGTCCACCGAGTACAGCGACTGGTCGGGGTACATCTCGCCGTTGCTGTTCGCGTCGCCGGCGACCTGCCAGCCCGACAGGTAGATCGCCTTCAGGCCGGCCTTGACCTGCTGCATAGCCTGGTTGCCGGTCAGCGCGCCGAGCGCGTTGACGAAGGGCTCGGTGTTGACGAGGCCCCAGAGCTTCTCGGCGCCGCGCTTGGCCAGCGTGTGCTCGATCTGCACCGAGCCGCGCAGGCGCACGACGTCGGCCGCGGTGTAGCCGCGCTTGATGCCCTTCCAACGGGGATTCTCGGCCCAGTCCTTTTCGAGGGCCTTGATCTGTTCTTCGCGAGTTGCGTGGGTCATGCTCATCTCCTGCTTCGGTGAACGGTTGGGATGAGCGAAGCTTATTCCCGCGGCGTCGTCAGCGCATGACTTGTGTCTTATATAAGACTAAAAATTTATCCCTTAATTTTCAACAACTTGAATTGAAATTTCCGCATTACAAAACAACATTCACCATAATGAGAAAAATTGCGGCGCCGCAACAAGGCGTTAATTCACGATGTGGAAAGCGATTTTTGCAATGCGCAATCGACGCCCTGCGGCCTCAGACCGAACCGAAGAAATAGCGCTTGAGGCCCGCGAGGATCATCTCGACGGCGATCGCCGTGAGCACCAGGCCCATGAGCTTCTCGAGTGCCGAGATCACCGAGTCGCCGATCAGGCGGCGGATGCGGTCGGCGAGCAGCAGGGTCAGGCAGGAGATCACCATCGCGGTGGTCAGTGCGCCGATCCACTCGAAGATGCGGTCGGGCTGGCGCGACGCGAGCAGCAGCACCGTCGCCATCGCCGACGGCCCGGCGAGCAGCGGCACGGCGAGCGGGAAGATCAGCGGCTCGCGGCCCGGCTGCAGGCCGTAGGCCGAGTCGCCGCCGCCGCCGAAGATCATGCGGATCGCGATGATCAGCAGGATCACGCCGCCGGCGACCTCGAGCGAGCGCTCCGACAGGTGCATGACCTCGAGGAAGCCGTTGCCGAAGAACATGAACGCGAACAGCACGCCCCAGGCGATGCCGGCCTCGCGCAGCGCGACGATGCGCCGCCGCTCGGGCGGCAGGGCGCGCATGATCGGGATGAAGATCGGCAGGCTGCCGAGCGGATCCAGCACCAGCAGCAGCAGGATCAGGGCCGAGAGAAAACTGTGTTCCATGGCCCCGATTGTCTCCGCTCGTGCCGGCGCGGCGCAGCCCCGGCCTCCCGGCCGGGCTGCACCGTCGTGCTCAGAACGACGCGCTGACCGACGCGCCGAGCGTGCGCGGCCGCAGGTAGTAGGCCTCGGCGACCGACTGGATGTTCGGCTGCTGCAGCGCGGTGCGGTTGTTCGTGAGGTTCTTGGCCGTCAGGGCCAGGTCGAACTTCTCGAAGCTCAGCGTCCAGCTGGCGTCGGCCGTGAAGTAGGACGGGCGGATGTAGTCGGGGTTCGTGCGCACGACCGTGCCGTGGCTCGTGCCCGTCCACTGGCCGTTCGCGCGCAGCACCGTGTCGACGCTGGCCACGGCGAAGCGATACTCGCCGCCGAGGTGCAGGCTGTACTTCGGCACGCCCTGGATCGGGTCGCCCTTGCGCACGTTCTGCACGCCGTTGGCGTCGACGCCGAGCCAGGGCACGTCCTCGGCGAACACCGCACGGCTGTAGTTGCCGCCGACGCTCAGCGTGAAGTCGGAGGTCGCGCGCGCCTTCAGGTCGAACTCGATGCCGTCGCTGGTCGCCTTGCCGACGTTGGTCTCGAAGTCGAAGCCGGCCGTCGGCAGGTAGATGTCCTGCTGGATGTTGCTCCAGTCGATGTGATAGACGGCGAGGTCCAGCGTCGCGCGGCCGCCGGCCAGGCGCGACTTGGTGCCGAGCTCGTAGGACCACAGGCTGTCGGGCGCGAAGGTCGCGGGCGCGGCGGTCAGGCCGAGGTTCGCGAGGTCGGACACGTTGCCGGCGATCGTCAGCGGGATCGGACGGTTCGCGCCGCCGAGGCGGAAGCCCTCGGCGATGTTCGCGTACAGCGAGTTGTTCGCGTCGACGTCCCAGCTCAGCGCGAAGCGCGGCGTCGCCTTGTTCGCCTTGCTGTCGATCGTCGTGCTCGACGCGCCCGACGCGAAAAAGAAGTTGCCGTCGCGCTCGAAGCCCTCGGTCGAGCGCAGGTAGCGCAGGCCCGCGATCGCGCGCAGCGTCGGGCTGAAGTGCCAGGTCAGCTCGCCGTACACCGAAGCCTGCTTGGTGTCGTAGTGGCGCGCCGAGAAATAGCTGTTGTCGTTGAGGAAGGCGCCGGTGTAGATGCCCGAACCCGCGACCCACTGGGCCGGGTCGTAGATGTTCACGCCGTTCGAGGTGAAGGCCTGGTTGATGCCGAACACCGGCTCGTTGTCGCTGACGTCGGTCTTGGTCTGGGCCGCGAAGACGCCGGCCACCCAGGTCAGCGGCAGCAGGCCGGGCTTCCAGTCCTTGGACGCGAGGCGCAGCTCGACCGAGGTCTGCTTGATCTTGTTGTCGAGGTAGACCGCCGACGGCAGGTAGGTCACGATGTTCGCGACCGTCGGGTTCGAGATCAGCGAGCCGATGTAGCTGCTGTTGACGTCGGTGCCGTCCTGGGTGCGCACGAAGTGACGCTCGTAGCCGTTGAGCACGCCCGTGAAGTCGGCGAAGCCGAGGTCGCCGTTGAGCGTCAGCGAGGGCACGGTCAGCTTGTCGTCGCCGGGCTCACGCACGATCTTCGAGGTCTGGAACGGCGCGAGCGGCTTGCCCGCGTTGTACTGCTGGTAGCCGCCGACGGCGAGGTAGGCCGCGTCGATGTCCTTGGTCTTCTCCTCCTGGTAGAACAGCGCCGGGACGAGCGCCCAGTCCTCGCTGAACTTGATCTTGGCCGACATCTTCAGCACCGACCAGTCCGAGCCGTTGATGCCCTTGCTCGTGACCTTCAGCGTCTGCGGGTCGACCTGGTCGACATAGCCGCTGTCGTGGCCGGCCTGCACGCCGACGCGCAGCGCCGCGACGCCCTGCTGCAGCGGCACGTTGAGCACGCCCTGCGCGAGGTAGTTGGTGCCGCCGTGGTCGGTCTCCGAGGTCTCGACCGTCACGTCGCCGGTGAACGCGCGCAGGTCGGGCTGCTTGCTGATGAAGCGCAGCGTGCCGCCCATCGAGCCGGCGCCGTACAGCGTGCCCTGCGGGCCGCGCAGCACCTCGACGCGCTCGAGGTCGAAGAAGCGCGGCTCGGCCGTGCCCTGGCTGTAGAGGTTGCGCGTCGTCAGCGAGACGTCGTCGAGGTAGACGCCGACCGTCGCCGAGCCGGCCTGCGAGCTGATGCCGCGGATCTCGATCGTCGACAGGCCCGGGCCGCCCTGGCTGCTGAACGAGACGTTCGGGATGTTGCGCGTGAGGTCGGTGATGTCGGTGATCTGGTTGTTCTTGAGCGCCTCGCCGCCGATCGCGCTGACGCTCAGCGGCACCTTGCGCGCGTCCTCGACGCGCTTCTGCGAAGTCACGACGACGGTCTCGAGCGCCTGCGGCTGGTCGGACGGGGCGGCAGGCTTGTCCTGGGCGGAAGCGGCGGTCGCGATCAGGGCCAGGCAGGCCGTGGCAATCAGGTGAGGCTTGAACATGAGCAAACGTGCAGGAGCCATAGTCAAAGGTATGGCATCGTGCAAAGCCCGCGACAATGTGACAAGCGGGGGCACCCCAGGGGTGCGGATGTGTTGGGGCGCCGCCACCGACGCCCCAATGCGGAACGGGTTTTTGCAAGAATCGCGGGCTCAGGCCCGCGGATGGTGCGCCGCGTAAAGCGTCTTCAGGCGCTCGCGCGCGACGTGGGTGTAGATCTGCGTCGTCGACAGATCGGCGTGGCCGAGCAGCAGCTGGACCACGCGCAGGTCCGCGCCATGGTTGAGCAGATGGGTCGCGAACGCGTGGCGCAGCGTGTGCGGCGACAGCGGCACCGTGATGCCGGCGAGCTGCGCGCATTTCCTGACGATCACCCAGAACATCTGGCGCGTCATGCCCTCGCCGCGCGCGGTCACGAACAGCGCGTCGCAGGCGCGGCCGCCGAGCAGCTCGGCGCGCGCGTCCTGCACATAGCGCACGAGCCAGCCATGGGCGACCTCGCCGAAGGGCACGAGGCGCTCCTTGCTGCCCTTGCCCGTCACGCGCAGCACGCCCTCCTTGAAGCCGACGTTGACGCTCGCGAGCTCGACCAACTCGCTCACGCGCAGGCCGCTCGCGTACATCAGCTCGAGCATCGCGCGGTCGCGCAGGCCCAGCGCGGTGCCGGTGTCGGGCGCGGCGAGCAGCGCCTCGACCTGGCCCTGCGTGAGCGTCTTGATATTGCGCAGGCCCTGCTTCGCGCTCTCGAGCTTGAGCGTCGGGTCGGCGTCGACGCGGCGCTCGCGCAGCGCCCAGCGGAAGTAGCGCTTGAACACGCTCAGGCGGCGGTTCGTGCTCGTGCTGCGGCTGCCCGCGTGGCGAGCGATGGCGTAGGCGCGCAGGTCGGCCTCGGTGCACGCGTCGAGGGTGCGGCCCTGTTCCGCGTCGAGCCAGGCCGCGAACAGGCGCAGGTCGCGCTCGTAGGCGGCCAGCGTGTTGCCGGCGAGGCCGTCCTCGAGCCACAGCGACTCGCGGAACAGCGCGACGCCCGCGAGGCTTTCGGCCAGCATCCGGCCTGGCGTGCTGGACACGCCGGGCTCTTCGCCCGGCGTCGGACAGTGCGCAGGCACTGTCCTCGGTCCGGGCTCAGCCCAGCTTGAGCTTTTGCTTCTGGACGACCTGGCGGTAGACATCGAGTTCGGCCTTGACCTGGGCCGTGAACTGTTCGGGGGTGTTCGCGACGACCAGCGAGCCCGTGTCCTCGATGCGCTTCTTCACGTCGGGCAGCTCGAGCGCCTTCTTCGCGGCCGCGTAGACCTTGTCGACGATGTCGCGCGGCAGGTTCCTGGGCCCGCAGATGCCGTAATAGGCCATGCGGTTCACGGCCTCGAAGCCGACCTCCTTGAAGGTCGGCACGTTCGGCAGCACGGCGAGCCGCTCGGGCGCCGCGACGACGATGGGCACGAGCCGGTTTTCCTTGATGAAGGGCAGCGAGGACGGCAGGTTGTCGAACATGATCGGCACATGGCCGGCGACGACGTCGTTGAGCGCCGGGCCCGCGCCGCGGTAGGGGATGTGCAGCACGAACAGGCCCGCGAGGCTCTTGAACAGCTCCATCTGCATATGGCCGACGCCGCCCGTGCCCGAGCTGCCGTAGCTGTACTTGCCCGGCGCGGCCTTGAGCGCCGCGACAAAGCCCTTGAAGTCGCGCGCCGGAAAGCCCGGGTGCACGGCGATCACGTTCGGCGTCGCCGCCATGTTCGTGACGTAGGTGAAGTCGGCGATCGGGTTGTAAGGCGTGTTCGGGTTGATCGCGGGGTTGGTCGCCGTGGTCGAGACCGTCGCGACGCCGAGCTCGTAGCCGTCGGGCGCCGCGCGCGCGACGTCGGCCGCGCCGACGATGCCGCCGCCGCCGGCCTTGTTGTCGACGACGACGGTCTGGCCGAGCAGGCCGCTCATGCGGTCGGCGACGATGCGCGCGACGAGGTCGGTCGTGCCGCCCGGCGCGAACGGCACGACCAGGCGCACCGTGCCGCGCCCGGGGAACGCCTGGCCCCAGGCGAGCCCGCCCGCGCCCAGGCCCAGGCCCGCGGCCCCGAGGTGTACCAGCCAGTCGCGACGCTGCATGATGGGCAATTTCCTAGAAGGGATGGCGCAAGCCTAGCTCAGACCGGCGCGCCCTTGTACGTGGTCTGCCCCAGGAGGCCCGCGCGCAGGCGCTCGTCGCTGACCTTCTCGCCGAGGAAGACCTTGAGAAAAGCCGTGTAGAGGTCGCCGCCGGGCACCGGCTGGCCGTAAACCTTGCCGTTGACGGTCAGCGTCGTGCCGCGCTCGGGCAGGTATTCGATCAGGACCACGTCGCCCTTCTTGACGCTGCCGACCAGGTGCAGGTTCGCGTTGAGGCGCTGGACGCGGTCGCCGAGCGCGGCCTTCTCGGCCTCGCTGCAGTTGCGGCCGACGCCCTTGTCGATCGCCTTCTCGAACTCGGCCGCGTCGATCGACTTGATCGACAGCGTGATGCGCAGCTCCAGGCGTTTGGGGCCGGGTACCGCGTAGATCTCGTCGGGCGTGCGGCCGACCTTGGTCATGTACAGCGCGGCCGAGTAGCCGTGGAAGCCGTAGGCCGCGCGCTCGCCGATGCCCGACAGCACGAGGGTCTTGCCGCCGAGCTCGAGGGTGTCGGGGAAGTCCTGGCCCTGGTAACGCACGGCCTGCGCGGACAGCGCGAGCGTCAGAGCGGCGGCGCCGACCAGGGTCTTGAGAGGGGAAATACGCTTGGGGAAGAAGGCCATCGATCGCTCCAGATTCACGCCCGCACTCTGCCACAGGCCGGGCCGGTGCTTGTTGCCGGCTGTTTCGGCTTCAGCCAGCCCTCAGGTCGCGGCTCGGCTCGCGGCCTGGGCGATCGCCCATTCGATATGTTCGGCGACGAGCGCATCGGCACCCGGCAGCGCCGCGTGCAGCACGCCGAGCAGCGCCGCGTCGGCGCGCCGGCGCAGCGCGTTGCCGCTGACGACGGCGAGGTTGCGGCGCCAGCGCTGCAGGCCGATGCGGCGCATCGCCGAGCCCTCGAGGCGGCGCAGAAACTCGGCCTCGTCCCAGGACCAGAACTGCAGCAGGTCGCCGGCCGAGAGCTCGGGGCGCGCGTCGAAGTCGACGAGCCGGGCCGGCGTCGCGAACTTGTTCCACGGGCAGGCGAGCTGGCAGTCGTCGCAGCCGTACACGCGGTTGCCGAAGGCCGGCCGCAGCTCGGGCGGGATCGCCCCGGCGTGCTCGATCGTCAGGTAGGAGATGCAGCGCCGCGCGTCGACGCGGTAGGGCGCGACGATCGCCTGGGTCGGGCACACGGTGATGCAGGCCGAGCATTGGCCGCAATGGGCGCTCAGGGCTTCGGTCGGCGGCAGCGCGAGGTCGACGAAGATCTCGCCGAGAAAGAACATCGAGCCGCCGTCGCGGTGCAGCGCGAGCGTGTGCTTGCCGCGCCAGCCGATGCCGCTGCGCGTCGCGAGCGCGACCTCGAGCACCGGCGCCGAGTCGGTGAACACGCGGTGGCCGAACGGGCCGACCGTCTCGGCGAGCCGGTCGGCGAGGCGTTGCAGGCGCGTGCGCAGCACCTTGTGATAGTCGCGGCCCCGCGCGTAGACCGAGACCTGGGCGCGCGCCGGGTCGTCGAGCCGCTGCCACTCGACGGCCTGCCAGCCCGCCGGCGTGTCGCGCGGCAGGTAGTCCATGCGCGCCGTGATCACGCTGAGCGTGCCCGGCACGAGCTCGGCCGGGCGCGCGCGCTTCGTGCCATGGGCCGCCATATAGGCCATCTCGCCGTGCATGCCCGCGTCGAGCCAGGCCTGCAGCTCGGCCTCGGCGTCGCCGAGCTCGATGCCGGCCACGCCGATCTGTGAGAATCCCAGCTCAGCGCCCCAGGCGCGCAGCTGCGCGAGCAGCGCCGCCTTGTCCATCGCTTGCGAAAGCCCAGTCATTTGCCCATTCTAGAAAGCCGCCAACTGCTCTGGCCCGACGAGGCCGCCTGCGAGCGCTTCGCGCGCGAGCTCGCGCGCTGCCCGGGGCTGATGGACTGCTCGATCGAACTGCACGGCGCGCTCGGCGCCGGCAAGACGAGCTTCGTGCGCCACCTGCTGCGCGGGCTCGGCGTCACGGGCCGCGTCAAGAGCCCGAGCTACGCGGTGCTCGAGAGCTACGCGATCGCGGGCCTCGGCACGGCGAGCCATTTCGATTTCTACCGCTTCGACGACCCGCGCGAGTGGGAGGACGCCGGCTTTCGCGACGTGTTCGCGGCGCCCGGCCTCAAGCTCAGCGAATGGCCCGAGAAGGCCGCCGGCGTGCTGCCGCCGCCCGACCTCGGTCTGCACCTCGAAGCCCTGCCCGACGACACGCGCCGCGTGCGCGTCGACGCCTACAGCACGCGCGGCGTCGCGCTGCTGCGCGGGCTCGAAGGAGAAGAATGAAACCCAGCGCCCCCTCGCGTCGCCGGGCCCTGCGCAGCATGGGCAGCCTCGCGCTGCTGCTGCGCCTGCCCGGCGCGCGCGCCGCCGACGCGGCGAGCCCGAGCATCGTCGCCGTGCGCGTCTGGCCGGCCGACGCGTACACGCGCGTGACGCTCGAGTCCGACCGGCCGCTCAGCGTCACGCACCGCCTGCTCGACAGCCCCGCGCGGCTCGTCATCGACATCGACGGCCTGCAGCTCGACAACCCGCTGCGCGAGCTGATCGGCAAGGTCCGCCCCGACGATCCGTATATCGCGGGCGTGCGCGTCGGCCAGTTCACGCCGCAGGTCGTGCGCATCGTGCTCGACCTCAAACAGGCCGTCGCGCCGCAGATCTTCACGCTCGCGCCGGTCGCGAGCTACCGCGACCGGCTCGTGTTCGACCTCTACCCGCGCGTCGAGGCCGACCCGCTGCTCGCGCTGATCAACGAGAAGGTCCAGCCGGCCAACGCCCTGCCGCGCTCGAGCGCGGCCGCGCGCGAGGTCCAGGACGCGCTCGGCGAGCTGATCGGCCGCATCGACGCGGCGTCGGCGGCCCAGGGGGCGTCAGCGCCCTCCTCCCAGGCTGGCGCGTCGGCGCCGCCGCGAGTGGCCACCGCCCCCGCCTCGGCGCCGTCGACACCCGCCGCGCCCGCACGGCCGCCGCTCAAGGCCGTCGAGCAGGCGCGCCTCGACCGCCTGATCGTGATCGCGCTGGACCCCGGCCATGGCGGCGAGGACCCGGGCGCGACGGGCCCCTCGGGCCTGCACGAGAAGGACGTCGTGCTGCAGATCGGCCTCAAGCTGCGCGACGAGCTGCAAAGCAACCCGAACATCCGCGTGATGATGACGCGCGACGCCGACTTCTTCGTGCCGCTGCAGGAGCGCGTGCGCAAGGCCCAGCGCGTCCAGGCCGACCTGTTCGTGTCGATCCACGCCGACGCGTTCATCACGCCGCAGGCGCGCGGCGCGTCGGTGTTCTGCCTCAGCGACGGCGGCGCCACGAGCGCGGCCGCGCGCTGGCTCGCCGACCACGAGAACAAGGCCGACATGATCGGCGGCATCAACAACGTGACGACGCGCGACGCGAGCGTGCTGCGCACCATGCTCGACATGAGCACGAGCGCGCAGATCAAGGACAGCATGAAGCTCGGCAACGCCGTGCTCACGCAGATCGGCCGCGTCGGCCGCCTGCACAAGGGCGAGGTCGAGCAGGCCGGCTTCGCGGTGCTCAAGGCGCCCGACATCCCGTCCATCCTGGTCGAGACCGCGTTCATCTCGAACCCGACCGAAGAGTCGCACCTGCGCGACCCCGACTACCAGGACCAGCTCGTCGCCGCCCTCGCGACCGGCATCGCGCGCTACTTCGCGCGCAACCCGCCGCTCGCGCGGCACCGCAAGCTCAGCTGAGGGGCCGTGCTCCGGGCACGGCTACCTGAGCGCCTCGATCGGGTTGCCGTACAGCGGCTCGGCGCCGAACTGCGTGCTGACCGCGTAGGCGACGCCGCAGGCGAGCATCGCCGGCACGGTCAGCTGGAACTGGTTGGTCATCTCCATGACCATCACGATGGCCATCAGCGGCGCGTGCGTGACGGCCGCGAGCACGGCGGCCATGCCGAGGATCGCAAGCGCGTGGGGGTCGCCGACGAGGCCGGCGGGCAGCCACAGCACGGCCAGTTGGGCGAGCACGGCGCCGCCGGTCGCGCCGATGCACAGCGAGGGCGTGAACACGCCGCCGATCGCGCCGCTGCCCGAGGACACGGCCGTCGCGAGCACCTTCGCGACGAGCAGCACGACCAGCCATTGCCAGGGCTGGGCGCCGCCGAGCGCGTCGGCGACGAGCGGGTAGCCGTTGCCCCAGACCTCGGGCACCGCCATCGACGCGAGGCCGACGAGCAGGCCGCCGAGGCCGAGCCGCCAGACCGGCGACGCGACGCGCCCGAACACCCGGCGCGCGAGCTCGAGCAGGTGCAGGAAGGCCCAGCCGATCGCGCCGAAGATCACCCCCGCGCACAGCGCGAGGCCGAGGCTCGTCGGCGCGCGCGTGACCGCGGCGACGGTGGCGACCGTGTAAAGCGGCGTCGGCGCGACGAACCAGTAGATCAGCCCCGCCGAGGTCGCCGCGGCGATCAGCACCGGCGCGACGGCGCGCGCCTGCATGAAACCGAGCGCGAGCTCGAGCACGAACACGACGCCGGCGACCGGCGCGTGGTAGGCCGCGGCCATGCCGGCCGCGATGCCGCCGACGAGCAGGCTCGCGCGCTCCTGGTGGCCGAGCGGCAGCACGCGCGCGAGCAGCGACGAGCCCCAGGCCGCGAGCTGGATCATCGGCCCCTCGCGGCCGATCGACGCGCCGCTCGCGATCGACAGCATCGCGCCGAGGCCGCGCACGCAGGTTACGCGGTCGTTGAGGTCGACGCGCTGCTGGCGCGCCGCGTCGATGTAGTCGAGGTTGGCGGCGCCGGCCGGCCCGCGCGCGGCCCAGCGCAGGCCCCAGCGCAGCACGAGCCCGGCGGCGAGCGCGCCGGCCACGCCCACGAGCAGGCGCTCGCCCGGCGCGATCGCCTTCGCGACCGAGACGAGCTCGCCGCTATGCCGGGTCAGCGTCCATTCGACGCCGCGCAGCGCGTAGCGAAAGCCCGTCGTGACGGCCGCGGCGAGCGCGCCGACGACCATCGCCCAGAACCACAGCGCAAGCGGCCGGCGCATGCGCGCGAGCGCCGAGTCCGGCGCCGTGCGCGCCGCCGCGGCGACCGGATCGGCGGCCGCGCGCGCGTCGTTCACGCGCCAGCCTTGCCCGCCGGCTTCGCGCCGCGCGAGCGCAGGCCGCCGACGATCGCGATCACGCCCGGAACCAGGATCGTGCCCCAGACGATGTATTCGAAATGCGCCTTGACCCAGGGCACGTTGCCGAAGGCCAGTCCCAGGCTCGTCACGCCGACGACCCACAGCAGGCCGCCCGTCACGTCGTAGAGCGTGAAGCGCGCGCGGCCCATCGCCGCGACGCCCGCGACGAAGGGGGCAAAGGTGCGCACGAAGGGCATGAAGCGCGCGAGCACGATCGTCACGCCGCCCCAGCGCTCGTAGAACGCGTGGGCATTGTCGAACGCGCGGCGGTTGAACCAGCGCGACTGCTCCCACTGGAACACGCGCGGGCCGACGATGCGGCCGATCGTGTAGTTGCTCTGGTTGCCCGCGATCGCCGCAGCGACGAGCGTCGGGACCGCGACCCAGGGATCGAGCACGCCGGTGCCGCACAGCGCGCCGACGATGAACAGCAGCGAGTCGCCGGGCAGCAGCGGCATCACGACGACGCCGGTCTCGACGAACACGACGAGGAACAGCAGGGCGTAGATCCAGGGGCCGTAGGCGGCGACAAAGCCGGCCAGGTGCTGGTCGACGTGGAGCGCGAACTGGAGAACGGAGACGAGGATTTCCATGGCGCGGGATTATGGGTCCGCGCGCCGTCCTCTCCGCCGTTCCCCGGCCGCGGCGCCGGTTACTTGCCGAGCTCGGTCGGGATCGCCGGCGGCGTCGCCGCACGCACCGGCTGCCAGTCCTTCAGGCGCGCCGTGATGTTCGCGATCGCGGCGTCGAGCTGCGGGTCCTGCCCGGCGTTGACCGCGCGCGGGTCGAGTTCGACCTCGACGTCGGGCGCGACGCCCTCGTTCTCGACGACCCAGTGGCGGTCGGCCGAGAACAGGCGCACGTAGGGCACGGTCAGCGCGCCGCCGTCGATCAGGCTCGGGTTCACGGCGATGCCGATCACGCCGCCCCAGGTCCGCGTGCCGATCAGCGGACCGAGCCCGGTCTTGCGGAACAGGTAGGGCATGATGTCGCCGCCCGATCCCGCGTCCTGGTCGATCAGCATCGCCTTCGGGCCGTAGATGCCGGCCGTCGGCGTGTCGAGCAGCAGGCCGTCGCGGTCCTTCGCGCTCATCAGGTAGTTGCGGTGCAGGGTCTCGATCACGTAGTTCGCGACCTGGCCGCCACCGTTGCGGCGCTCGTCGAGCAGCAGCGCGTCCTTCTGCGCCTGGGCGAAGAACATGCGGTTGAACGCGTTGAAGCCGTCCTCGGCGGTGTCCGGCATGTAGACGTAGGCGATGCGGCCGCCGCTGTGCGCGTCGACATAGCGGCGGTTGTGCTCGAGCCAGTCCCAGTGACGCAGCGCGGCTTCGCTCGCGACCGGCACGACGACGACCTGGCGGCGGTTCTTGCCGGCGGCGTCGTCGGCGACGGTCAGCGTGACCTGCCGGCCGACGGTGTTCGCGAGCTGCTCGAACAGATTGCCCTGGTCGCCACGCAGCTCGACGCCGTTAACCGCGAGCAGGAAGTTCCCGACCTTGACGCCGAGCCCCGGCTGCGCGAGCGGCGCGGCGAGGAAGGGGTTGAAGCGGTCGCCCGCGAGGATGCGCGTGATGCGCAGGCGGCCCTGCTCGGGCGCGAAGTCGGCGCCGAGCAGGCCGACCGGCACGGGGGTCGGCTGGTAGACGTCGCCGCCGCCGACGCGGTCGTGGCCGACCTGGAACTCGGCGATCATGTTCACGAGCAGCTCGTTGAGGTCCTCGCGGCGCTGCACCGACGCGAGCAGCGGCAGGTAGCGCGCGTAGACGCCGGCCGCGTCGAGGCCGTGCAGCTTCGGGTCGTAGAAGTACTCGCGCTCCATCCACCAGGTCTCGTCGAAGATCTGGCGCCATTCGTGGCGCGGGTCGACGCGCATGCGCAGGCCGCCGAGCTCGACCGGCTTCGCGTCGGGCTTCTCGCCCGCGTCGCCGACCTGAAGGCTGTCATGGGCGCCGAGCAGCAGCAGCTTCTTGCCGTCGGCGCTGAGGTTGAAGTCGGCGACGTCTTCGGCGACCGACTTGGCCTTGCGCGCCTCGAAGTCGAAGCGGTAGAGCTCGCTCGCGGGTTCCGTACCGGGCTTGCCCCCGCTCGCACCGGGCTGCTCGCGGTCGAGGTAGAACAGCGCGCCGTCGCCGGCCACGGCGAGCGCCTGGTAGTTGCGCTCGGCCACCGGCAGCGCGACGACGCGCTCGGCGAGGCCGTCGAAGTCGATGCGGGTCGCCTTCTTGTCGTCGGCCTTCTTGTCGTCTGCCTTTTTGTCGTCGGGCTTTTTGTCGTCGGGCTTGCGCTCTTCATCGCCGGCCTTGGGCGCGACGGGCGAGCGGCCGTCGGCCGCGAGCACCGCCGCATAGAGTCCCGCGCGGCGCGGGCGGTCGTTGCTCGACATGTCGAGCGAGGCGTCGGCCACGCCCGCGTTCGTCGACGCCGCGAAGAACAGCAGGTCGCCCTTGGGCGAGAAGGCCGGCGCCGTCGCCGAGACGAGCGGGTCGCTGACATCGTGGACCTGCTTCGTCGCGAGGTCGAACACGCGCACCTGGCTCAGGTAGTTGGCCTGGATCACGCTGTAGGCGAGGTAGCGGCCGTCGGGCGAGAAGCTCACGCGCTCGCCGAGCTGGTCCTCGAGCCGGCGCGCCGCGGCGTCGACATGCGTGAGCGCGCCGCTCGCGATGTCGAGCGCGTAGAGGTTCAGGTGGTTGTCGGCGAGCACGAGCGTCTTGCCCTCGGGCGACCAGGCGAGCAGCGAGTAGTAGCCGGGCTGCTGCAGCGCGATCGTGCGCGGCGCGTCGAGGCCGGCCTGGTCGCGCAACATCAGCACGTGGTGCAGCGCCATGCCCTGCCCGGCCTCGGACAGGTAGGCGATCTGCTGGCCGTCGGGGCTCCACAGCGCGTCGCTTTCGCGCACGCCGTCGGTGTTGGTGAGGTCGCGCACCGAGCCGTCCTTGACCGGCACGCTGAAGACCTCGCCGCGCGCGGTCACGAGCACGCGCTTCGCGGTCGGCGACAGCACCGCGCGCGTGAGCGCCTTGCCGGCGTCCTTCCACTGCACGCGCGTCTGCGGGCCGTCGACGCCGATCGTGACCGGCAGCTCCTGCTCCGGTCCGCCGGCGAGGCTCAGGGTCTTGAAGCGCCCGCCGACCTCGTAGACCACGGTGTCGCCGTCGACGTCGGCCGAGCGCACGTCCCAGACCTTTTCGTGAGTCAGCTGGCGCAGCGCATGCGTCGCCGTGTCGTAGGCGAACAGATTGGCCGCGCCGTCGGCACGGTCCGAGATGAACACGACCTGGCTGCCCGACCAGCGCGGATTGGTGTCCGACGCGTTCACGTGCGGCACCTTGTCCCATTGCTGCTGGGCCGCCGGCGTCGCCGGGTCGATGATCCAGATCGGCGGCGTGTCGCCGCCGCGGTGCTGGCGCCAGCCCGAGGCGCCGGCCCAGGCCGGACCCGTCGGCATATAGGCGAGGCGCTTGCCGTCGGCCGACCAGCTCGCCGTCACGCCGACCGCCTGCATGAGCTTCTTCTCGGGGCCGCCATCGCGCGGGACCTCGTAGAACTGGCTCGCGCGGCTGTTGCCGATCTCGCGCGCCGAGGCGAACAGCACGCGCTGGCCGTCGGCGCTCCAGCCGCAGACCATGTCGACGCCCGGGTGCCAGGTCAGGCGCCGCGGCGCGCCGCCGGCGGTCGGGATCACGTAGACGTCGGTATTGCCGTCGACCGTGGCCGAATAGGCGACGAAGCGCCCGTCCGGCGAGAAGCGCGGCTGGACGTCGCTGCCCGCGTCGTGGGTCAGCTGGCGCGGCTGGCTGCCCTGGCGGTCGGTGACCCAGATATTGCCGCCGTAGACGAAGGCGATCGCGTCCCTTGACAGGGTCGGCTGATGCAGCATCAGCGTCGGTTCGGCGGCGTGCGCGATCGCGCAGCCGGCCAGTGCGGCCAGCAGGGCCAGCGTCGGGCGGAACTTGGACATGAGGTCTCCTCGGACGTCTTGACGAACGAAGGCGCGATCATAGGCAGGCGGGCCACCTAAAATCGCGTGATGAAAGTCACAAGCGCCCTTGTTGCGCCCCGGGAACGCCGGCCGATCCGCGAGCTCCCTGACGAGCTCGTCAGCCAGATCGCGGCCGGCGAGGTCGTCGAGCGCCCGGCCTCCGTCGTGCGCGAACTCGTCGACAACGCGCTCGACGCGGGTGCCGCCCAGATCCAGCTCAAGCTGATGGCCGGCGGCGTGCGCGCCGTGATCGTCGAGGACGACGGCCTCGGCATCCCGGCCGAGGAAATGCCGCTCGCGCTCAAGCGCCACGCGACGAGCAAGATCGCGACGCTCGACGAGCTCGAGTCGGTCGAGACCATGGGCTTTCGCGGCGAGGCGCTCGCGGCGATCGCCTCGGTGTCCGAAACCACGCTGCTGAGCCGCACCGAGGGCGCGGCCCACGCCCACCGGCTCGACGCGCGCACCGGCGAGATCGCCGCGGCGGCGCGCTCGCGCGGCACCAGCGTCGAGGTGCGCGAGCTGTTCTTCAACACGCCGGCGCGGCGCAAGTTCCTCAAGACCGACGCGACCGAGCTCGCCCATTGCGTCGAGGCCGTGCGCCGCCATGCGCTCGCGCGGCCCGACGTCGGCTTCGCGATCTGGCACGAGGGCAAGCTCGTCGACCAGTGGCGCGCCGCCCCGCTCGAGCAGCGCATCGCCGAGGTGCTCGGCGAGGACTTCGCGACCGGCAGCCGCGCCGTCGCCCACCATGCGGGGCCGCTGTCGATCACGGGCCGTGTCGGCCTGCCCGAGCTCGCGCGCAGCCGCGCCGACATGCAGTACCTGTTCGTGAACGGCCGCTACGTACGCGACAAGGTGATCCAGCACGCGATCCGCGCGGCCTTCGACGACGTGCTGCACGGCCAGCGCCAGCCCGCCTACGTGCTGTTCATCGAGCTCGCGCCCGAGCGCGTCGACGTCAACGTGCATCCGACCAAGAGCGAGGTGCGGCTGCGCGACGGCCGCGAGATGCACCAGCAGGTGCAGCGCGCGGTCGAGGCCGCGCTCGCGCTGTCGCGCGCGGGCGCGGCCGGCACGGCGCCGCTCGCGGCGGTCGGCGCGGCCGCGGGCATGCCGGGTGCGCGGGCGGCTGCGGAGGCCGAGGGCGGCGCGAACGCCCCTGCCTGGTTCGCGCCGGCGCCGGCCCTGGCGGGCGGCCTGCCGCGCGCCGAGGAATCCCACGGCGGCGCCGCGGCCTGGCGCCCTCAGCCGATGCCGCAACAGCAGGCGAGCCTCGCGCTCGCCGAGGTCGCCCAGCTCTACGACCGGCCGCTGCCGCAGGCGCTCGGCGGCGCGGCGCCGCCCCTCCCCGCCCCGCTGCCGGCCGGCGCCTGGCCGCTCGGCCGCGCGGTCGCGCAGATCCAGGGCGTGTACATCCTGGCCGAGAACGCCCAGGGCCTCGTGATCGTCGACATGCACGCGGCGCACGAACGCGTCGTCTACGAGCGCCTGAAGCTGAGCCTCGGCGCCGCCCGCATCGAGACCCAGCCGCTGCTGATCCCGGTGACCTTCGCGGCGACGCCGCAGGAGATCGCCTGCGCCGAGACCCAGGCCGAGAACCTGCAGCGCCTCGGCCTCGACGTCGCGCCGCTGTCGGCGCGCATGCTCGCCGTGCGCGCGCGCCCGGCCGCGCTGGCCGGCGGCGACGTCGTCGCGCTCGCGCGCCAGGTGCTCGCCGAGCTCGCCCAGTTCGACGCGAGCCAGGCGATCGAGCGCGCCCAACACGAGATCCTCGCGACCATGGCCTGCCACGGCGCCGTGCGCGCGAACCGTCAGCTCACGCTCGACGAGATGAACGCGCTCTTGCGCGATATGGAGGCGACCGAGCGCGCCGACCAATGCAACCACGGCCGCCCGACCTGGCGGCAATTGACCATGCGCGAGCTCGACGCGCTCTTTCTGCGCGGACGCTGATGGCTACTCTCAAACTCGACAAAAAGAAGCCGGCCGCCGCCGGCAAGACCGCGGCCGCAGCGCCGCGCGCGCCGCTGCGCGGCAAGGGCCTGTCGCGCCCGCGCCAGACGCTCGCCCAGGCCCAGGCCGAGCGGACCGAGCGCCAGCAGCAGCGTGATGCGCAACGCGAGGCGCAGGAGCGCGAGCGCGGCGGCTTCGACGCGCGCGGCCCAGGCCGCGGCACGGCCAAGCCCGCCGCCAAGCGGGCTGGCACGGGCCCCGGCAAACCCACGTCCTCCTTCAAGACGGAAGGCCCGGGCCCAGCCAGACGCGCCGATCCGGGCGCCCGCTCCGGCAAGGCCGGCGCCTTCCAGACCGGCGAGGCCTACGCCAGACCGGCGGGCCCGAAGCGCGCGCCCGCGCGCCCGGCCTCGCCCCAGCCGCGCTTCGAGCGCGCGCCGGCGCGCCGCGACGACCTCCCCTACGCCGACGCCCCGCGCCCGCCCCGCCCGGCGCCGACGCCGCGCACCAACCCGACCGAGGGCGAGCGCCTGTCCAAGCGCATGAGCGACCTCGGCCTCGCCTCGCGCCGCGAGGCCGACGACTGGATCGCCGCGGGCTGGGTGCGCGTCGACGGCCGCGTCGCCGAGATCGGCGAGCGCGTCGGCCCCGCCGCGCGCATCGAGGTCGACCCGGCCGCGCGCCACGAGCAGGCGCAACGCGTGACGATATTGATCAACAAGCCGATCGGCTATGTGTCCGGCCAGGCCGAGGACGGCTACGAGCCCGCCGCCGCGCTGATCAAGGCCGCGACGCGCTGGAAGGACGACCCGGCCGAAACGCGCTTCAACCCGGCCCAGCTGCGCGGCCTCGCGCCGGCCGGCCGCCTCGACATCGACTCGACCGGCCTGCTCGTGCTGACCCAGGACGGCCGCATCGCGAAGGCGCTGATCGGCGACGACTCGCGCGTCGAGAAGGAATACCTGGTCCGCGTCGAATACCTGGGCCAGGCCGGCCACCCGATGGAGCACCTGCCGGCCGAATCGCTCGCGCTGCTCAACCACGGCCTCGAGCTCGACGGCGTGACGCTGAAGCCGGCCAAGGTCTCGTGGCAGAACGAGGACCAGCTGCGCTTCGTGCTGCGCGAGGGCCGCAAGCGCCAGATCCGGCGCATGTGCGAGCTCGTCGGCCTCAAGGTCGTCGGCCTCAAGCGCGTGCGCATCGGCCGCGTCAACCTCGGCCACCTGCCGCTCGGCCAGTGGCGCTACCTCGCGCCCTGGGAACGCTTCGACTGATGATGCGGCTTGCCGGACCGATCTGCCTGGCCGGCCCGACCGGCTGCGGCAAGACCGCGGCCGCGCTCGCGCTCGCCGAGCGCCTGCCGGTCGAGGTGATCAGCGTCGACTCGGCGCTCGTGTACCGCGGCATGGACATCGGCACGGCCAAGCCGACGCCGGCCGAGCGCGCGGCCGTGCCGCACCACCTGATCGACGTGATCGAGCCGACCGCGGCTTACTCGGCCGCCGAGTTCGTCCGCGCGGCACGCGCGCTCGCGGCCGAGATCGCCGCGCGCGGCCGCCTGCCGCTGCTCGTCGGCGGCACGATGCTTTACTTCAAGGCGCTGTTCGACGGGCTCTCCGCCCTGCCCCAGGCCGACCCGGCCCTGCGCGCCGAGCTCGACGCGCGCGCGGCGCGCGAGGGTTGGCCGGCCCTGCACGCCGAGCTCGCGCGGCTCGATCCGGCGACGGCCGCGCGGCTCGCGCCGAACGACGCGCAGCGCATCCAGCGCGCGCTCGAGGTCTGCCTGCTCGCGAGCCGGCCGATGAGCGCGCTGCACGCCGAGCCGCGCGAGGCCGGCGTCGACTGGCCGCTGCTCTCGCTCGAGCCGCTGAGCCGCGCGTGGCTGCACGAGCGGCTCGCGCGGCGTTTCGAGCAGATGCTCGCGGCCGGCTTTCTCGACGAGGTGCGCACGCTGCGCGCGCGCGGCGACCTGCACCCGGAGCTGCCGTCGATGCGCTGCGTCGGCTACCGCCAGGCCTGGGAGGCGCTCGACGCGGGCGACCTCGGCCCGCTGCCCGAGCGCGGCATCGCGGCGACGCGCCAGCTCGCGAAGCGCCAGCTCACCTGGCTGCGCGGCATGCCGGCGCGGCGCGTGATCGCGTGCGACGGCGCCCAGCCGCTCGCCGAGCTGCTCGCCGTCGTGCAACGCCTCGTCGGCGCCTAGAAAAAAGAAAACCCGCCGTCGTCGCGACGGCGGGTCCTGGCTCGGCGACCTCGCCCCCGCTCAGTGCGCGCCGCCCGCGTCGGCCGCGGCGCCGCCGCCGCCCGCGGCGATCTTCGGCGGCCGCTTCGTGAACCAGATCGTCACGACGAGCAGCAGGAACAGCAGCGCCGAGGCGTAGAACATGTCGGTCGCCGCGTTCGTGAACGCCTGCTGGTCGACCAGGCGGTTGACCATCGCGAGCGCGCCGCCGGGCGCGAAGCCCGCGCTGCCGAGCTGCCCCAGCGTCTCGCCGAGCACCGGGTTGCCGAGGCTCAGCTGCTCGACGAGGTGCTCGTGGTGCAGCGTCGCGCGGTTCTCCCACAGCGTCGTCATGATCGAGGTGCCCATCGCGCCGGCCGTGATCCGCACGAAGTTCGACAGGCCGGCCGCGGCCGGCAGGCGCTCCGGCTTGATGCCGCTCAGGATGATGGTCGTCAGCGGGATGAAGAAGCTCGCCATCGCTGCGCCCTGCAGGATCGTCGGGATCATGATGGTCCAGAGGTCGGTCTGCGGCGTGAACAGCGAACGCATCCAAAGCACCAGCGCGAACATCAGGAAAGCGATCGTCGCGAAGCGGCGCGGGTCGAAGCGCGCGATGTTCTTGCCGATGACGGGCGACAGGATGATCGCGAGCACGCCGACCGGCGCGAGCGCCCAGCCGGCGTCCGTCGCCGTATAGCCCATCCACTGCTGCAGCCACAGCGGCAGCAGCACGACGTTGCCGAAGAACAGGCCGTAGCCGACCGAGATGCTCAGCACGCCGAACGCGAAGTTGCGGCCCGCGAACAGGCGCAGGTCCACGACCGGATGGTCGTCGGTGAGCTCCCACACGACGAAGAACAGGAAGCCCACGACGGCGAGCACGGCCAGGACCTGGATCAGGCCGCTATGGAACCAGTCGAGTTCCTTGCCCTTGTCGAGCATCAGCTGCAGCGAACCGACCCACAGCACGAGCAGCGCGAGGCCGATGCGGTCGATCGGGCGCTTGACGGTCGGCGTCTCGCGCTTCGAATAGATGCTCCAGGTCAGGAAGGCCGCGAGCAGGCCCACCGGCACGTTGATGTAGAAGATCCACGGCCAGCTGAAGTCGTCGGTGATCCAGCCGCCGAGCAAGGGCCCGGCGACCGGCGCGACGAGCGTCGTCATGCCCCATAGCGCGAGCGCCGTGCCGGCCTTGTGCTTGGGGTAGCTCGACAGCAGCAGGGTCTGCGACAGCGGGATCATCGGCCCCGCGACAAAGCCCTGCAGCGCGCGGAACAGCACGAGCATCTCGAGCGAGGTCGCGAAGCCGCACAGCCACGACGCGACGACGAAGGCGAGCACGCTCGACGTGAACAGCTTGACCGCGCCGAAGCGCTGCGTGAGCCAGCCGGTCAGGGGCACCGAGATCGCGTTCGCGACGCCGAAGCTCGTGATGACCCAGGTGCCCTGGATCGGGCTCACGCCGAGGTCGCCGGCGATCGCGGGCAGCGACACGTTCGCGATCGACGAGTCGAGCACGTTCATGAAGGTCGCGAGCGACAGCGACAGCGTGCCGAGCACCAGCGCCGTGCCGTGCAAAGGCTGCTCGTGCGCGGGGGTCTGCGCTTGAGTGGACATCAGGCGATTCCTAAGGACGGATGGCTGCGGCTCAGGCGCGCTTCGCGGCGGCCTTGGCCGACACCTTGGCCGCGGCCTTCGCGACCGGCGCGGACGCGCCGAGGTTGGTGCGGATGATGCGCGCGACCTCGTCGTCGGCGGCCTTGTCCATCGCGTCGTAGACGCTGGTCTGCGAGGCCGGCGCGGCGCGCTCGGCTTCGGTCAGCATCTTGCCGCTGCGGTCCTGGACGCTGACGGTCGCGACCATCGAGAGGCCGACGCGCAGCGGGTGCGCGGCGACTTCCTTGGGGTCGAGCTCGATGCGCACCGGCACGCGCTGGACGATCTTGATCCAGTTGCCGGTCGCGTTCTGCGCGGGCAGCAGCGCGAACGCCGCGCCGGTGCCGGCCGACAGGCCGACGACATGGCCGTGGTACTCGACCTTGTCGCCGTAGACGTCGGCGGTCAGCGTCGTCGCCTGGCCGATGCGCAGCTTCGCGAGCTGGCTTTCCTTGAAGTTCGCGTCGACCCAGGGCTGCTGGAGCTGGGCCAGGGCCATCAGCGGGCTGCCCGCGGCGACGCGCTGGCCCACCTGGACGCTGCGGCGCGCGACCCAGCCGTCGATCGGCGCCGGCAGGTCGCTGCGCGAGAAGGCCAGGTAGGCCTCGCGCACGCGCGCCGCGGCGCGCTGGACATTGGGATGCTCGGACGGCGTCGTGCCCTCGGTCAGCGCGCGGCTCGAGTCGAGCTGCTCGCGCGCGGCCTGGACGGCCTGCTCGGCCGCCGTGACGGCGCTCTTCGCGGCCGTGACCTGCGACTGCGCGTGGTCGAGTTCTTCCTTGCCGACCGCACCGCTGCTCAGCAGCGGCGCGCGGCGCTGGGCGTCGCCCTGGACGCGCGCGAGTTCCGTTTGTGCCTTGACGAGGTCGGCCTCGCGCAGCTTGAGCTGGGCCTCGAGCGTGCCGTTGTTCGCGTACAGCGTGCGGACCTCGCGGACCGTCTGCGCGAGCGCACTCTCGGCCTGGTCGAGCGCAACGCGCGCGTCGGCCGGGTCGAGGCTCACGAGCTTCTGGCCGGCCTTCACGTAGTCGGTGTCGTCGGCGTAGATCGCGCGCACGGTGCCGCCGACGAGCGGCGTGATCTGCACGACGTTGGCGTTGACGTAGGCGTTGTCGGTCGACTCGTAGCGGCTCGCGACGAAGCCCTGGTAGCCGAAGTAGCCGATCAGGCCCAGCGCGACGACGATGCTGAGCGCCGTCAGCGCGGTCTTGCGCTTGCTGCCGTTGCCGTTGACGGGGGTGTTCTCGTTGCTCATGGTGTTCGTTCTCTGCTCTCGAATTCGTTGATCTGCGCTTAGCGGGCCGACGCGGTGCCGGCGGCCGTCTCGGACCAGCCGCCGCCGAGCGCGCGCATCAGGTTGACCTGGGCCTCGACCTGCAGGCCGCGCAGGTCGAGCGCCTGGCGCTGCTGCGCGACCACGTTGCCCTGGGCGGCGAGCAGGCCGAGGCGGTTGCTCAGGCCAGCGTCAAAGCGCTGCTTAGCAAGGCTCTCGCTCGCCGTCGCGTTGGCGAGCTGGCGCTCGACCTCCAGCTGCTGGCGATCGAGCGAGCGCAGCGCGACGATCTGGTCGCCGGTGTCGCGCACGGCCTCGAGCACGGCGGCGTTGTACGACGCGACGGCCGCGTCGGCCTGCGCGGCCGTGCCCTTGAGCTGGGCGCTCAGGTGGCCGGCGTCGAACAGCGGCAGGCGCAGCGAGGGGCCGAAGCCCCATTGGCCGCTCTCGGACTTGAGCAGCTTGTTCAGGCCGATCGAGTTGAAGCCGGCGAACGCCGTCAGGCTCACGTTCGGGTAGAACTGGGTGCGCGCGACCTTGACGTCCTGCGTGCTCGCCTCGACGCGCCAGCGCGCGGCGACGACGTCGGGGCGGCGGCCGAGCAGGTCGAGCGTCAGCGCGTCCTGGTTCTGCAGGGCCAGCGGCGCGGGCAGGCTCGGCGCGAGCTCGGCGAGCGCGGCGGGCGGCTGCGCGCTGAGCTGGGCGAGCTGGTTGCGCAGCTGGTCGGCCTGGGCGCTCAGCTGGGCGGCCTGGCGCTGCAGCTCGGGCAGCGGCGCCTCGGCGCTGCGGCGGTCCTGCTGGTTGTCGAGGCCGGCCTCGACGCGCCGGCGCACGAGCGCGAAGGCCTCGCTGCGCAGCGCGATCTGCTGCTCGAGCAGCTTGGCCTGGTCCAGCGTGCGCGCGAGCTCGAAGTAGGCGTGGGCGACCTGGCTCGACAGCATCAGGCGCGCGGCGGCCGCGTCGGCCTGGGCCGCGCGCTGCTGGCCGAGCGCCGAATTCAGCTCGGCCTCGTGGCGGCCGAAGAAGTCCCAGTCGTAGCTGAGGCCGACCTGGGTATTCGCCATCGTCAGCACCGCGCCGCCGAGCGGCGGCGGGTAGATCGAGGTCTCGGTCAGGCGCTCGCGCGTGACGTCGGCCTCGAAGCCGACGTCGGGCTTCGCCGCCGCGGCGGCGTTCTCGACGCCGGCCGCGGCGCGCGCCACGCGGGCGCGCGCCGCGGCCAGGCTCGGCGACTCGGCGAGCGCGCGCTGTTCGAGCGCGTCGAGCGCGGCGTCGTGGTACGCCGCCCACCAGTCGGCGGCGAATTCGGCGGGCGCCGTGCCGGCGTGCAGGCCCGCCTGCTCGGGCGCGATCGGCCTGGCCGCTTCGTGCAGCGTCGGGACCGGTGCGCACGCGACGAGCAGGCCGGACAGCGCGAGCGCGCCGATGAGGATTCTTGGTTTCATGATTCTTCTTGATGGGAATGCGGGGCGTGGGGGTCGGCCTCACGGGCCTCGCGCAGCGCGTCGCCGTTGGCGATGAAGCGGCGCAGCAGGTCGACGAGCATGCGCCATTCGGCGTGCGTGAAGCCTTGCAGGTGCGCGTTGAACACGTCGGACAGCACGGCCGTGAGCTCCTCGGTCACGCGCGCGCCGGCCTCGGTCAGCGAGACCATGACGACGCGGCGGTCGCTGTTCGAGCGCTCGCGCCGGCACAGGCCCTTGGCCTCGAGCCGGTCGACCAGGCGCGAGACCGCGCCCGCGTCGATGTCGAGCGCGCGCACGAGCTCGGCGACCGGGCTCGGTCCGTGCAGGTGCAGCGTCAGCAGCGGCACCCATTGGGCGTGGGTCAGTCCGTGGTCGGACAGGCGCTGGTCGCATTCGGCCCCGATCGAGGACTTGGCCCGCATGAACAACCAGCCCAGGCTCTCGTCGCGCCGGTACTTGTCGGGGAGGTAGAAGCGGGTGACCATGGGTCACAAATTTATTTGCCACGTCAATCATTGTCAAGGCAATAATTTGGTACACGCAATATTTGCAGGTGTATTCCCCAGGCCGCTTGCAAGCCCTCATGCGGGCCCTACATGCGGCCCGACCACCACGAGATCTCCCCATGACCGACGCCGTACCCGCCCCCGCCGCCCTGCCGCCCCAGGCCACCGGGCGACCGCGCGCCCCCGCCTCATCGCTCGCGGGGCTTGCGCCGTTCCTGCGCCCCTATCGGCTGCGCATCGGCCTCGCCATCGTCTTTTTGCTGATGGCCGCGTTCGCGACGCTGCTGTTCCCGGTCGCGCTGCGCCAGCTGATCGACCAGGGCTTCGTCAACGCCGACCCGGGCCAGCGTGCGATGGCGCTGCGCGGGCATTTTGTGGCGCTGTTCGGAGTCGGTGCTTTGCTAGGGGTTTTCTCCTCGCTGCGCTACTACAGCGTGAGCTGGCTCGGCGAGCGCATCACGGCCGACCTGCGCAACGCGGTCTACGCCCATGTGCTCACGCAAAGCCCCGAGTTCTTCGAGACGACCCAGACCGGCGAGGTGCTGAGCCGCATCACGACGGACACGACGGTCGTGCAGACGGTCGTCGGCTCGAGCCTGTCGATGGGACTGCGCAACCTCGTGATGGGCGGCGGCGCGCTGATCATGCTCGTCGCGACCAACCCGCTCGTGATGGGCCAGGTGCTGGGCCTGCTCGTGCTCGTCGTGCTGCCGGCGCTGCTGTTCGGCCGGCGCGTGCGCGGCCTGAGCCGCGCGAGCCAGGACCGCGTCGCCGACACCAGCGCGATCGCGGCCGAGGTGCTCAACGCCGTGCCCGTCGTGCAAAGCTATACCCAGGAGGCGGCCGAGACGCGGCGCTTCGCGGCCGCGAGCGAGAACGCGTTCCTGACCGCGCGCAAGCGCATCCGCATGCGCGCGGGCCTCGTCGCCTTCATCATTTCGGCGACCTTCGGCGCGTTGCTGTGGGGCCTCTACCAAGGCACGCAGGCCGTGATCGCGGGGCGGATCTCGGCCGGCCATCTGGGCCAGACCGTCGTCTACGTGACCCTGCTCGTGAGCTCGGTCGCCGTGCTCGCCGAGGTCTGGGGCGACGTGCTGCGCGCGGCCGGCGCGACCGAGCGCCTGATGGAGCTGCTCGCGGGCGTGCCGACGGTGCGCGAACCCGCGGCGCCGCAGCCGCTGCCGGCGAGCCCGGGCGGCACGGCCGTGACGATCCGCGACCTGCGCTTCCACTACCCGACGCGGCCGACCCAGGCCGCGCTCGCCGACGTCGCGCTCGACATCGCGCCGGGCGAGACCGTCGCGCTCGTCGGCCCCTCGGGCGCGGGCAAGAGCACGCTGTTCCAGCTGCTGCTGCGCTTCTACGACGCGCAGGACGGCGCGATCCTCGTCAACGGCGTGCCGATCCGCAACGTCGCGCTCGGCGCGCTGCGCCGCACGATCGGCCTCGTGCCGCAGGACAGCGTGATCTTCTCGACCAGCGCGCTCGAGAACATCCGCTACGGCCGCCCCGACGCGAGCGACGCCGAGGTCATCGAGGCCGCGCGCGCGGCCTTCGCCGACGAGTTCATCACGTCCCTGCCCGAGGGCTACGCGACCTTTCTCGGCGAGCGCGGCGTGCGCCTGTCGGGCGGCCAGCGCCAGCGCATCGCGATCGCCCGCGCGATGCTCAAGAACCCGCCGCTGCTGCTGCTCGACGAGGCGACGAGCGCGCTCGACACCGAGAGCGAGCGCGTCGTCCAGCGCGCGCTCGAGGCCGCGATGGCGCACCGCACGACGCTCGTGATCGCGCACCGGCTCTCGACCGTGCAGAAGGCCGACCGCATCGTCGTGCTCGAGCATGGCCGCATCGTCGAGGTCGGCAGCCACGCCGAGCTGCTCGCGCGCGACGGCCTGTACGCGCGCCTCGCGGCCCTGCAGTTCGAGGCATAGTGGGGGGCATGAATGCCCATGCCGCGCTGCTGATCGTCGACGTCCAGACCGCCCTGTGCCAGGGGCGCTACGAAACCCACGACCGCGCCGGCGTCGTCGCGCGGATCAACGCGCTGTCGAACGCCTGGCGCGCGGCCGGGCGCCCGGTCGTGTTCATCCAGCACGAGGAGCCCGGCAGCGAATTCGCGCGCGGCGGGCCCGACTGGCAGCTCTGGCGCGAACTCGCGATCACGCCGCAGGACCTCGTCTCGGCCAAGACCCGACGCGACGCGTTCGAGGGCACCGAGCTGCACCCACGCCTGCAGGCGCTCGGCGTCGACGCGGTCGTCGTCTGCGGCATGCAGAGCGAGTTCTGCGTGAACAGCACGGCGCGCGGCGCCCATGGCCATGGCTATGCCGTGACGGTCGTGGCCGACGGCCATACGACGCTGCCCGACCCGGGCCGCACGGCGCCCGAGATCACGGCCGCGATCAACGCGGGCCTGGCCGAACTGCCGGGCCTGAAGCTCGCGCCGGCGGCCGCGCTCGTTCTGCCCTCTTAAAATCCCCGCATGAGCGTCGCCGCACCTTCCCCCGCCCCGTCCCAGTACGAGGACTTCATGCGCCATGTGTTCGAGCATGGCACGCCCAAGACCGACCGCACCGGCACCGGCACGCGCTCCGTGTTCGGCCACCAGATGCGCTTCGACCTGGCCCAGGGCTTTCCGCTCGTCACGACCAAGAAGGTCCACCTGAAGTCGATCATCCTCGAGCTGCTGTGGTTCCTGCGCGGCGACGCGAACGTGCGCTGGCTGCAGGAGCGCGGCTGCACGATCTGGGACGAGTGGGCGCGCGCGGACGGCGACCTCGGCCCGGTCTACGGCGTGCAGTGGCGCAGCTGGCCGACCGCCGACGGCCGCCACATCGACCAGATCGCCGAGGTCGTCAAGCAGCTCAAGACCAATCCGGACTCGCGCCGCATCATCGTGAGCGCCTGGAACGTCGGCGAGCTCGACAAGATGGCGCTGATGCCCTGCCACGCGTTCTTCCAGTTCTACGTGGCCGACGGCAAGCTCAGCTGCCAGCTGTACCAGCGCAGCGCCGACATCTTCCTCGGCGTGCCGTTCAATATCGCGAGCTACGCGCTGCTGACGCTGATGCTCGCCCAGCAATGCGAGCTCGAGCCCGGTGACTTCATCTGGACCGGCGGCGATTGCCATATCTACAGCAACCATGTCGAGCAGGTCCAGACCCAGCTCGCGCGCGCGCCGCTGCCCTACCCGCAGATGCTGATCAAGCGCCGGCCGGAATCGATCTTCGACTACGAGCTCGACGACTTCGAGCTCGTCGGCTACGAGCATCACCCGCCGATCAAGGCACCAGTGGCCGTCTGACCATGAACGTGACCCTGATCGCCGCGGTCGCGCGCGACGGCGGCATCGGCCGCGACAACGAGCTGCTCGCACGCCTGCCGGCCGACATGGCGCGCTTCAAGGCGCTGACGCTCGGCCACGCGGTGCTGATGGGCCGCAAGACCTGGGACTCGCTGCCGCCGAAGTTCCGGCCGCTGCCGGGCCGGCGCAATATCGTGCTGAGCCGTCAGCCGGGGCTCGCGCTCGACGGCGCCGAGGTGTTTGCCGACCTCGACGCGGCGCTCACCGCGTGCGGTGACCTGGAAGAGGTCTTCGTGATCGGCGGCGCGCAGGTCTACGCGGCCGCGCTGCCGCGCGCCGACCGGCTCGAGCTGACCGAGCTCGACGCCGAGTTCCCGGGTGCCGACGCGTTCTTCCCGCCCTGGCCGCGCGAGCGCTTCCGCGAGACCGCGCGCACGACCGAGCGCAGCGCGGCCGGCTGGGTCTTTCACTTCACGAGCTACGAAAAACAGCGCTGAGAGAGAGCGATCGATGTCAGAACATGGTTTTCACGTCCACGGCCCGCACGACCACGAGCTCGAACACGCGGCCCAGCACGCGGCCGAGCAGGGCCACGCGAACGGCCACAGCCTCGCGAGCCGCATGGCCGTGATCACGGCGCTGCTCGCGTGCATCGGCGCGTTCTTCGGCTATATGGGCGGCCTGACCATGGCCAACGCGTCGCTGTACAAGAACGACGCCGCGATCCGCAAGACCGAGGCGGCCGACCACTGGAACTACTACCAGGCCAAGGCCAACAAGCAGAACCTCGCCGAGCTCGCGGCCGAGCTCGTGACGAACGAGGACAAGCGCCAGGCCTACCGCGACAAGGTCGCGCGCTACGACAAGGAAAAGGCCGACATCAAGGCGCAGGCCGACAAGCTCGACGCCGAGTCGGCCGAATGGGACCTCAAGAGCGAGCAAGCGCTGCACCTGCACCACCGCTGGGCCCAGGCGACGACGGTGCTGCAGGTCGCGATCGCCCTCGCCGCGATCGCGCTGCTCACGCGCCGGCGCTGGATGGAGGTCGCAACCCTGTTTGCGGGGGCCTCGGGGGTTGCGCTCGGGGTGCTGGCGGCGCTGCATATCTGAGTCAAAGCTCGACCCCCTGCACCAGCCGCTTCGCGAGCCGCGGCTGGCGTAGCCGCTCGAGCCACCAAGCGAGTGCCCTGCCCTCGCGCCCCTCGGCGCGCCAGCCGACGAAGAGCGTATTCGGCTCGCGCGGATCGGCGATCTGCTTCTCGACGAGCTCGCCGCGCGCGATCAGCCCCGCGACGCGCTTGCGCGGCAGCCAGCCGACGCCCAAGCCCGCGCGCTGCGCGGCGATCTTCGCGCTCATGCTCGGCACCGCCAGCACCGCCTGGCCGCCCTGTACGCCGTAGCTGCGCGCGCTGCTGCCGCGCGCGCTGTCGGCGACGACGACGGCACGCTGGGCCTGCACGGTGGCGCGCGGCACCGGCTCGGCCGCCGCCGCGAGCGCGTGGCGCGGCGCGACCGCGAACACCCAGTCGATCACGCCGAGCTCGAACCAGCGCAGCCCCGGCAGCGCCGGCGGCTCGTTGGTCGCGCCGACGACGAGGTCGGCCCGGCCCTCGCGCAGCGCCTCCCAGGTGCCGCCGAGCACCTCGGTCGTCAGGCGCAGGCTCACGCCCGAGCCGAGCGCGTCGAAGTCGCGGATCACGGGCAGCAGCGAGTCGAACTCGAGCAGCTCGTCGCTGACGATCTGCAGCCGGTCCTCCCAGCCGCTCGCGACCTGGCGCACGCGCGTGTTCAGGCGCTCAACCTCGAGCGCGAGCCGCTCGGCCCCGGCCGCTAGCAGCGCGCCCGCGGGCGTCAGCTGCAGGCGGTAGCGGCGCCGGTCGAACAGCAGCGCGTCGAAGCGCGCCTCGAGCTGGCGCGCCGCGTGCGAGATCGTCGACGGCGCGCGGCCCAGCTGCGCGGCTGCCTTCGACAGGCTGCCGGCGGTCGCGATCGCCTGGAGCAGCGCGAGTTCGTCGCGGTTCAACATATTCGATGCCTTCGAACGAGTCTGCCGCGATTGTGGTACGGCAAGGCGCCCTCCCCCAAGCACCATTCGTTCACGGTCCGGCGAACGAGTTGGATCGACACCAACCCTCGAAAGGAACCACCATGAACCGCTTCGCGAACCAGAACGTCCTCGTCACCGGCGGCAACTCGGGCATCGGCCTGGCCGCGGCCAAGGCCTACGCCGCCGAAGGCGCGCGCGTCTTCATCACCGGCCGCAACGCCGAATCCCTGGCAGCCGCCGCCGCCACGATCGGCGCGACCGCGATCCGCAGCGACGCCGCGAACATCGCCGACGCGCGCGCGCTCGCCGCGCGCCTGGGCGCCGACGGCGTGCAGCTCGACGCCGTGTTCCTCAACGCCGGCGTCGCGCGCTTCGCCGGCCTCGGCGACGCGACCGAGACGCTGTGGGACGAGATCTTCGACACCAACGTCAAGGGCCTGTACTTCCAGGTCCAGGCGCTCGCGCCGCTGCTGCGCCCCGGCGCGGCGGTTGTGATCAACGGCTCGATCAACGCCCATATCGGCATGCCGAACTCGTCGATCTACGCGGCGAGCAAGGCCGCCGTGATCTCGCTCGCCAAGACGCTGTCGGCGGAGCTGCTGCAGTCGGTCGGCGGCGGCGCGCGCGTCAACGTCGTCAGCCCGGGCCCGGTCGCGACGCCGCTGTACGGCAAGCTCGGCCTCGACCCGGCCACGCTCGACGCGACGGCAGCGAGCATCCAGAACCAGGTGCCGCTGGGCCGTTTCGGCACGGCCGAGGAAGCCGCAAGCGCGGTGCTTTATCTGTCGTCGCGCGACGCGGCCTTCATCGTCGGCACCGAGCTGATCGTCGACGGCGGCATGAGCCAGCTCTGAACGAACTCAAGCCTCGGCGATCACGGCGATCGAAACCTTGAGCCCGGGGATCCGCGCCGGCAGCTTCGCGCCCTGGCGTGCCGGCGGGTCCACCGGGAACCAGCGCAGCCATTCCTCGTTCATGCCGGCGAAGTCGTCCTCGTCGGCGAGCACGACGGTCGCGCTGACGATCTGGTCGAGCGAGCTGCCGGCCGCTTCGAGGATGGCGCGAATGTTCGTCAGGCATTGGCGCGTCTGCTCCTGGACGCCGGGGCCGGCGAACTGACCGGTCGCCGGGTCGGTCGGCGCCGTTCCCGAAACGAAGACGAGACCCGCGGCCTTGACGGCCTGGCTGTACATCGGCGGCGGCTTGGGCGCCCCAGGCGTGAAGACGATCTGGCGGGTCATCCTTGCTCCTCGGAGTCATCGAGCCCGGTTCGGCTCGGTCCGTATCCTGCCATCCCCGAAGGCAGCCGTCACCATGGCGCCGTGCCCGTTGCACAATCTGCCCGAGCTCAAGAACGCCCGCCCGCCATGCAAATCGCCACCTGAACTGTGAATTGAAGTCCATGGAGATCCACAGAATTCACAAAAACCTTTCAATTCAATAACTTACGCGACATTATCGTCCAACGCCGTTGGACGATGTTCAGCAGCTTCCAACCAAGTTGGGGTAATCTGTGGGGTATTCAGATCCCGATTACCCCACATGTCAGACACCTTCGCTCGCGCCCTCAGCGCCAAGCAAGTCGAGCAGCTGAAGCCCCGTGAAAAGGCATGGCGCGTCGCCGATGGCGGTGGTCTTTTCCTCCAGATCGAGCCGAATGGCAGCAAGCTCTGGCGCTACAAGTTCCGAGTCGCAGGCACCGAGGGTCGCTACGCAATCGGCGAGTACCCCGCGGTCACCCTCGCCGCCGCGCGCGAGGAACACCGCCTAGCGCGCGATCTGGTTCGACGCGGAATCAATCCGACACACCAACGGCAGGATCTCCGCAAACAGGTGGCCACAGAAACGCTGGAGCGCCGCGCCGGTTCCTTCAATGCGATCTGGACGGCCTGGAGCGCGGCGACAGAGCCCGACTTGCGGGACGCCACCATCGCGCAGCGAAAGCGTGAAGTTGAAAAGGATTTGCTGCCTTCGCTCCAAGCGCGGCCGATCAAGAGCATCACCCGCCAGGAGCTGACCACCCTGCTTCGCGGCGTCGAGGTGCGCGCGCCAGAGGTCGCGCGCAACCTGCGGAATTACCTCTACGGAATCTTCGAACATGCCATCGACAGCGGGCTTATGGAACTCAATCCCGTTCCACCAGCTCGCGTCCTCGCGCGTCGCAATCAGCGGCAGCACGCGGCACTGTCCCCGAAACGCATGACCGACTTCGTGAACGCAGTTCGCAATGCCAGCATAGAACCCCAAACCCGCATCGCCATGCTGCTGGTCTTGCTGACTGCCTGTCGCAAGTCGGAGGTCATCGAGGCTCGATGGAGTGAGTTCAATCTGGACGCGGAGGAATGGATCATCCCGAAAGAGCGGATGAAGGCGGGCCGAGAACATTGGGTTCCTCTTTCGCGCCAGGCGGTCGACCTCATTCGCGAATTGCGTGCGCTGACGCCGAGCAATCGGGAGTACCTCTTTCCGAATCGACGCGACCCTCACCGGGCGATGGCGAATCGAAGCCTGAACGCCGTGTTCGAGCGATTGGGGTTCGCCGGGGAAGGCACACCTCACGGCATGCGCGCTCAGTTCTCGACGTACTTCAACAGCCTCGGCGAAAGTGTCGATGTCATCGAGCGATGCCTCGCACATGCCCCGCGGGACGCGGTTCGCGCCGCCTACAACCGCCACGAGTACCGGGACGAAAGGCGTCGCGTGCTCCAGGCCTGGGCAGACCAAGTTGATTTCCAGGCTAGTCCGGGGACCAGAGGCCTGTGACACCCCGGAAACGTGATGAAGTAGCGCCGGGGCCCTACTGACACCCCCTAGGATGCTCGATTTGCTTGGGCCGGGGGCACGCGAACTGTCGCGTTTTAG